>Ga0209477_1001526_pt1 | contig 14018 bp, 7 predicted proteins | sample KloWWTupernatant_FD_187180 | JGI IMG/M metagenome (GOLD analysis project Ga0209477, IMG submission 187180) | Active sludge microbial communities from Klosterneuburg, Austria, studying microevolution and ecology of nitrifiers - Klosterneuburg... | ecosystem: Engineered > WWTP > Aerobic digester >...
CCACGAACACACGACATGGTCGCCGGGGCTGACCTGACTGACCGCTTCGCCGACGCGTTCCACCACGCCGGCCCCCTCGTGGCCGAGGACGATGGGCAGCGGGTAGGCGAGGCTCCCCTGCATCACCTCCAGGTCGGTGTGGCACAGGCCGCTGGCGCGCACGCGCACCAGCACGTCGGTGGGCTTGAGCGCGCCGCTCTCGATCCGAGTCATGTCCAGCATGTTGTCAACCAGGCGGGTCAGGCGCTGTGAGGCGTCGCGCACGTCGTCGAGGATTTCGCGGCCGGCGCTGGATTCGGCCGGGACGAGGCCGCTGAGCAGGCTCTCCGCCCCGGCTCGAATGGTCGCAAGCGGCGTGCGCAGCTCGTGCGAAACCGATCCGAGCAGGGCGGTCTTGAGGCGATCGCTCTCCTCGAGCACGGCGGCCCGGGTCTCGGCTCGCGAAGCGCGCAGGCGTTCGAGGACGAGGGCGGTTTCGCCCGCAAAAGTGCGCAACAGGCTCTCGTTCCCTGGCGTGGGCGGCGCGGCGTTCCAGACCCGAATCTCGCCAAAAGTCCCGCTTGCCGACTTGATGACTTCCAGTTGCGTTGGGGCCGCTGATGGCAGGTCGCCGTCCGGCGCAGCCCGCCGGATGGGCGGCGCCTGTGGATCGGGACGCAACGTTACTTCCACCGGGCCGCTCAGGATGCCGTGCAGGCGATTGGCCAGTGTCGCGGCGATGTCGCCGGGATCACGGGTGCTGATGAGGGCCAGGGAGAGCTCATAAAAGCGGGCGGCGTCGTGTTCGCGTTGCTCGGCCTGGATGGCGTTGCGGCGGGCGCGCCCAAGCAGGCGGCTGATCACCAGCGCCACGCCCAGGAAAAAGGCCAGGACGAGCGAGTCGATCGAGCTGCTCACCAGCAGCGACAGGCGCGGCTCGATGAAGAAGAAGTTGAAGCACAGGAAGGCGATGATGGCGGCCGCGGCGCTGGGATAGAAACCGGCCCATTGCGACGTCAGGCTGATGGCGAGCAGGTAGGCCAGGACGACGATGGGGGGCTCGAACCAGACCGGGTGGAGCGCCTGGAGCAGCAACAGCAATCCTGTGACGGTTCCAACAAACACCGCTCCAAGCAGGAATTGGATAAAGAAGGGCCGATTGATCACGCGTCGCATGCCACACGGATCATAACGCCGGACATGTCGTATGCGGCGCCCCGGCTTACAATTGCGGCGGATGAGCGACGAGCCGCTGTTTTCGGCCCTGACCTGTCCCCACTGCGGCGCGGCGCATGTCGAGGTCATTCCGCCCGACGTGTGAGTGGTTCGCTACGAATGCCGCAGTTGCGGCCGCCTGCTGTCGCCCTTGTCTGGGGATTGCTGCGTGTTCTGCTCGTATGGCGATATTGACTGCGAGGGCAAGCTGATCATCAGGTGAGCCGCACGTTCAAGGTGCGGCTCACCTGATGATCGCGAGGGTAGCCGACGGCACTGCCGTCGGCTACCCTCGCGACCTTATGGCCCGTCCTCGCCCAGCGACTCGCCGGTCACTGCTTCCTCCAGTGCCTCGATTTCGGCGGTCTTGAACAGCGTGCCGCTGGTGATGGTCAACTCCCAGCCGCCAGACAGGGTCCCGCTGTCGCCGGAACCGTCATCGACGACATACAAAGTCCACAGACCGTTCGGGTTGCCGCCATTGAAGGTCGTCAACGTGCTGGCATACGGGCCTGCCGGCGCGGGCGCCGCGAAGGTGTCGCCCGTGCCATAGTTGCTCGGCCTGAACGTCCCGGCCGCCAACTGGCTGCTGTTGGCCAGGGTGCCCGCCGCGGCGCTGTCAAAGACAAAGGTCAACCCCGTCAGGTTCCCGCCGCCGCCGGCATCGCTCATCAGCAGAAGCTTTTGCCCGCCCGGGCCGACCAGCAGGACGTCCAGGTCGTCGGGGTAGGTGTGGCTCAGGCCCTTCAGCCGCGCGACCACCTTAGTCGTAGCCCCGCTCATTCCGCTCACGGTGATGCTGGACGGGTATGGCGCGGCATTGCCTCTGGCCGGTATCGTCAGGCCTCCGGCGCTGGCAAAGGTCTGAGTGGCGCTGCTCGGGGTGGCCGTGGGCGTTGGCGTCGGGCCGGTGGTGGGCGTGTTGGTCGGCGCGGGTGTGTTGGTGGGTGTGGGTGTCGGCCCGACCGTGGGCGTGTTGGTCGGGGTTGGGGTTGGTCCAGCCATCGTCACGCTCAGGAAGATGGCGCTGACCGCCCCCCAGGAATTGCCGGCGTCGCGGCCGCGCACGTACAAGGTGTGGCGGCCCGCGCTTAGCCCGGTGCTGTCCACGCTGGCGGTTGCGTTCTCACTCGTCGCGTTGAAGGCCCCGTCGCCGGCGCTCATTGCGATGGGCGTCCCGCCCGCCCAGGGCGGGGTATCGATGTAGTACTCGGCCGCGGCGATGGTCTGGGCGGTTGGGCGGCCGACACTGCCGGCCGCGTTGCCATACAGGTTGTCGTTGAGATTGGCTGTAAGCGTGCTGGACGTGCCCTGCGGCACCGACGCGGCGCTCAGGCCCAGGCTGCTGGCGACGGGCCCGGCCGGGGTGAGATAAGGCTCGCGCGCGTTCTTGGCCGCGGCCAGGAAGGCCGGGCGATTGAGCGGCCAGAACGTGCTGTCCTGGCACGAATAGGCCGGGGTGAAGCCGCTGCACGTGCCGCTGCTCGGGCCCATCTCGAAGGTGAAACCCGGCACGCCGAGCTTGCCGTAAACCCAGTCATCGGTCGTGCCGGTCGTCGGATACAGGATCTCGTCGCCGGTCCCGGTCTGATAGCCGTTGTAGTTGCTCATCCGAAACGCGAGGTGGCGCAAGGCGGCGTCGTTGGGCGCATAACCGCCGGTTGTGGCATCCCCATACGGCAGCAGCACAAGATTGCCATAAGTGTGCAGGGTAATGAATATGCCCTTTGTGCTGGTCGCCGCGAGGTCCGTGCGAGCCGGACCCTTGGTGTCCGGGAAGAGCTGCGCGAACAATGATTCCATGGCCTGCTCCTCGGGCTCACTGGCGGGGCCGGTTCCGCGATAGGTCTGGGTGCACACGCTCGTGCTCGTGCCGGCGCCGCCGTAGTTGTCGGTGCTGGCGTTGCGGTTCAAGTCAACCCCATCCTGATTGCTCGAGGTCGGTGGGTTTGAGCACGCGCCGGTGTCGCGCGCGTTCTTGCGCTGCAAATACGGGCTGCTGCCGCCCGTCTCGACGATCTGGCGGCCATCCGGGTTCACCAGCGGGATCACCCACATTTCGGCGTTGTCGAGCAGCATTGTGACGTCGGGGTCGACGTTGTAGTTCTGGGTGAGGTAGTCGATCCAGCGCCAGGCCATCTCGGCAGTGGTCAGCTCGCGGGCGTGAATGGCGGCCATGAGCAGGAAGCGCGGCTTGGCGCTGTTCGGGTTGAGCGCGCAGTCGCCAGGCTGTTTGTTGCTGAGGCAGATCACTCGCAAGTCGTGGCCGTTGGCGATGGCGTTGGCCTTGCGCCACGAATCGCCGTAGTCGTACTGAGTCGCCAGGTTCGGATAGCTGGCCGCGACCTGGTCGAGGTGGGCGTAGTGCTCGGCAACGGTCCGGTAGCCGCTGTAGTAGGTGAAGGGCGCGTTGAGGGCGGCCGGGTCGATGGTCTGGTCGATCTCGACGGTGAACTTCTGGTCGCGCAGGCCCTTGATCGCGGCGTCGTCGGCCATGACCAGCAGATAGTCCTTGCCGCGGGCCTCGAGCACGTCCCAGCCGGCATTGACCAGGCGCAGGGTATCGGCCTGCGAGTTCACATAGACCCGCACAACGTAGAGAGGTTCGGTTTTTGCGCCGACGAGCGGCGGAGACTCGGACGGCGGTCTCTCGCGCAAGGCGGCGTCGCTGGCGCGAAGGGCGGCCGCGGCCGCCAGATTGCTGAAGACGAGGCTGGCCGCGACCGCCAGCGATTTCCAATAGCGCATGATGTCCCCCTGTAAAAACGCAACTGCCCGGACCGCCGCCCCTGGCGGCGGATGCGGTGATTTTAGGCACAAGGGCGAAATCCGGGTAGGGGGAAGTCATCAGATGCTTGGGCAGGGGTCGGGATGTCGGCCCTGGTTACCGGCCCCAACGGGGCCGAAGGAGATAGCCCAGGGCAAAGCCCTGGGAAACGAACGTTTGTCCAATTCGAGCCCTGAAAGGGCGACATCGCATGCGTACTCATCGGCCCGGCCAGGTCTTTTCACGTGGCGGGTCGGGGTTTCGCCCCTTCAGGGCTCAACTCGAATGAGGTGCCCGAACCCAGGGTTCCGCTTCGCTCCACCCTGGGCTATCTCCTTTGGCCCTTTCAGGGCCAGGTTTGCCGCGCTCAGATATCCGAATGCCCGTATCATCGTCACCTTCAAACCAGCGTCGTGAAACGCAGTTCACGCACAAGATCAGAGGGCTCATGACAGACGACACAACCGAACCCAAAACCGATTTCTTCAAACTGGCGGTCGCCATTCTGATCGCAGTGGTCGCCGTCACCGCCGCGGTTGGCGGTGGCCGAGCCGGCTTCCTCAACACCGAGGACGGTGAATTGACCCGCACGGGGGTTCTCAACAAGACCCGCCAGTCGCAGATCAACCTCAGCCACCAGCTTACCGCGATGGACCAGGCGCTCTACGCGCAGCAGTTCATCGAGCAGGAGCGCCTGGCGGATCTCACCCGCCAGGGCGCGGTGGAGGCCCGCCAGCAGGGGCGCGCCGCCGAGGCCCGCGCCCTGGAGACCCAGGCGGATGCGAACGCGCGCCTGCAGGGGCATTTGCGCAACTTCTTTTACGCCGACTACCGCACCGGCAAGGATGGCTACGACGAGGACCAGCTCAACGCCGACCTGAAACTGTCGCTGGTTGCCCGCGAGTATCGCGGCCTGCAGCCGGAGACATTCATCAATCGCGGCGACGCGCGGGGCGGCCTCGCCATCGATCTGATGCTGGCCCTGGTCGTCACCGCCGGCTCGCTGCTGCTGTTCGGCCTGGCCGACATGGCTTCGTCGCGGATCAAATACGCTTACGCCGGGCTGGGTGTGATTGTGCTCGCGATCGGCATCTACCTGATCGCGCGGGTGCAATAGCGCAGCGGGAGAACAACACAGCATGACCCAGTCACTTCCCGACACCAACCCGCCCGCCGCCGGCGACACGCCCCGTCGCTCGCCCCTGACCTTCGCCAATGTCATCACCCTGCTTATCCTGGCGACGACGATCTGGACTGCCTATCTGGCCTGGATCGGGGCCGTCGACGGTGACCGGCGCGGCGACACCGCCCGCGACTCGCAGGTGGCCTCCATCAATGCCCTGGCGGACTACAACACGGCGCTCCAGCGCGGCTCGTTTGAGGCGCGCCTGGTTGCGCGCTACGACGACCTGACGATTCAGGCCGCGGCCAAGCGCGCGGCCGCGGCGGAATTCCGCGCCGACGGCGATCTCTTCCGCGCAAAACAGTCCGAAGCGGAAGTTGAACGCTTGCTGGCGGCGCGTGAGACACTCAAGCCCTTCAGCATCGTCTTCACCGATACCGCCTATCTCGACCAGGATGGGCGGCCCGACCTGACCCGCCGATATGCCGAATTGTTTGAATCGGCCTATCGCAGCGAAGAGACCCAGATCGTGCTGTCCCGCCAATCCAGCGCGGTCGCGATCAAGACCGACACCTACACCCTGCTAATCACGATCGCGGCGGTCAGCCTGTTTCTGTTTGGCTTGTCGCTGACGCTCGAAACCCGGCTTGTCCGAATCTCGTTCGGCGTGCTTGGGACGCTGTTTGTCCTGGTGAGCATGGCCTGGTTCGCGGCAGTCCGGGCGGCACCCGAGCCGACTCTCGCCGATGATGCGATCGCCGCCTATGCCAAAGGCCGGGTTGCCGCCGAGCAGGGCCGGTCTGACGTCGCCATCACCCATTTCAGCGAGGCCATCGCCAAGGCCGGCAACCCCACCGGATACGCGCGCGCCCATCTGCAGCGGGGCGAGGCGTATCGGGCGACGAAGCAGGTCGACAAGGCTCTGGCTGATTTCACTGCGGCCATCACCCTCGAGCCGTCACCGGATGCCTATGCCGCACGCGGCAACGCCAATCTCGACAAACGCGCCTTTGCTCAGGCCGAGGCGGACTACGAGCGGGCCTTCACGGCCTCACCCGACTCGGACGACGATGCGAGCAACCTGGGCTGGGCGCAGTACGAGGGCGGCAAGCTTGACGCCGCCATCGTCAACTTCCGCAAAGCGATCAAACTCAACGATCAACTCCCGGCCTATCACTTTAATCTCGGCGTTGCCCTGATGGCCAGGAAGGACCTGGCCGGCGCTGCCCCGGCCTACGCCGCCGGCCTGAAGCTGGTCGAGGACAAGCCCGTGGAATTGGTGGGCTGGCAACTCGAGGGCGCGATCGAGGATGTGAACGCGCTGCTGGCCGCGCCCGCCAATGCCAGCGACGCGGCGCTGAAGGGCGCCGCTGACGGCGCGCTCACGGACTTGCGCACGCGCCTGGCCCGCATCGGCGGTCGGATCGACGAGATTGTGTTTGCGACCCGGATGAACGGCGCGGCGCCGGCCGACAGCCTGACCGTCGTCGAGCCCGGGACAAAGGAGCTTTTCATCGCCTTTGACTACACGGGGATGGTGGACGGCGCGCGGGTCAGCACCCGGGTGTTGCACAACGGCGCGCCGGCGCCGGCCCTGTCCCGCGAAAATGTTGCCTGGGATAAGGGCCTGGCTGGAAGCGGCTTCGTTACGATCGCAACAGAGCAGGCCGGTTTTGCGCCGGGCGGCTACAAGGTCGAGATCGTCGCGGACGGCAAGGTCCTGGGGAGCGCGGCGTTCCGCGCCCGCCCCACCGGCCTGCGTTTCAGCGAGGTGGAATTCGCTGAGAAAGTCGGCCAGGATGGCAAGCCCGTGGAACCCAGCTATCTATTCGCGGCCGGAACCCAGGAAATCGTCGGCGTGTTTGAGTTCGCCAACATGCTCAACGGGGTGAAGTGGTCGGCCCTGTGGTGGCGCGGCGATGAGGAGCTCGAGCCGGCCGCTGCCCCGGTCTGGAATCTGGGAACGAACGGGGTCGCCTCGGTGACCCTGTCCAGCGACCAACCGCTCGCCCCGGGCGAGTACACCCTGGCGCTGCTCGTCGAAGGCGACCTGGTGCAGGAGACCGGTTTCCGGGTGGTCGAGATCAGTGACAAGTTGGGCGAGGTGTCCTTCAGCGTCGAGATCGACGGGGATGCAAAACCGGCCGAAGCCAGCGACGTCTTTGAGGCTGGCGCGCGCCAGATCTACGCGTCTTTCGAGCACGCCGCGATCGACCCGGGCACGCCCTGGTCGGTGATCTGGTATCGGGATGGCGAAGCGATCTCGCGCGTTGACGGCGCCTGGCGAGCCACGGCCGCTGGCCGGACGTGGGTGCTGCTGAGCGATCAGCAGAGTATTGCCCCGGGTGAGTACGACCTCGAGATCACAATCGACGGCAAGGTGGGCGCGATCGCGTCGATGGCCGTCATCGAGCCGTGAGCGCGCCACCGGGCGGTGGCGCGCCACCGGGCGGTGGCGCGCGCCTGCGCCCGCGCGCCCGCGACCTGGGCATCGTCGTCGGCGCGCTTGCGCCCGGGCCGCTCAACGCCATCACCGACGTGCCTGGCGTGCGGGTGGGCCATGCCACGCTGATCCGAGGAGCGGACATTCGCACCGGTGTGACCGCCATCCTGCCGCACAACGGAAATATGCTGCAAGAGCGGGTGCCCGCCGCCATCCATGTCGGGAACGGCTATGGCAAGCTCATGGGTTCGACCCAGGTCGACGAGCTGGGCGAGATCGAAACGCCGATCCTGCTGACCAGCACCCTGAACGCGCCACGGGTCGCGGATGCGCTGCTGGAGTGGATGATGGCGCTGCCCGGCAACGAGAACGCCCGCAGCATCAACCCGATTGTCGGCGAGACCAACGACGGGCTGCTCAACGATATTCGCGGGCGGCACGTCGGGCGTGAAGACGTGTTCGCCGCGCTCAACTCGGCCTCGCCCGGGCCGGTGACGGAAGGCGCGGTCGGAGCGGGGACAGGCACCGTCGCCTTTGGCTACAAGGGCGGGATCGGCACGTCTTCGCGCAGGGTTGAGTCGGGCGGGGCATGGACGGTCGGCGTGCTGGTCCAGGCCAACTTCGGCGGGCGGCTGACGATCGCCGGCGTTCCGGTTGGGGAGGCGCTGGCCGGCGACAGCCCGGATGGCTCCATCATGATCGTGCTGGCCACGGATGCGCCCCTCGACGCGCGCAACCTGCGCCGGATGGGCGCGCGGGCGATGCTGGGCCTGGGCCGGACCGGCTCATCGATGAGCAACGGCAGCGGTGACTACGCCATCGCCTTCAGCGTTGCGCCCGAGAATCGCATTTGCCCGGGCGAGGCGCTGAGAGCGACACGTGTTCTGTCCAACGATGCGATGTCGCCCTTATTCCAGGCCGTGATCGAGGCGACGGAGGAGGCGATCTATAACGCGCTCTTTATGGCCAGGACGATGACCGGCCGAGGCGGGCGGACGGTGGAGGCGCTCCCGGTCGAGCGGGTGTTGGAGATGCTGCGCCGGCAAGGCGTTCCATACGCCTGAACCTCGGAGGTAGGCGCCATAGATTCCAGGCGGGCACAGCTCGTCCGCGCCTACCTCCGAGGTTCAGGCGCAAAGGCGCCTAGCCGCGAGGTTTATCCATCATCATGGACGCACAACTATTCGCGCCCCCAAACCTTCTCGCCGGCGGCTGGCCGGTCATGGCCCTTCTCGCGCTGGCGGCGACGCTTGGCGCAACCGTTTGGCGCCTGCGCCAGCAGACGGCCAGCCTGCCGCGTGGAACGTATTCGGTCTATGGCGCGTGGCTGCGCGGGCTGATCTATCTGTGCGCCAGCGCCGTCCTGGCCGTGCTGACCGGGGTGATCGGCCGGGTGGTCGCGCAGCCCCCGGTCTCGGCCGCGAATCTGGCCGATCCGCTGTGGTGGTCGCTTACAGCGTTATGCGGGGCTGTGGAAGTCATCGCCTACTTCGTGATCTGGCGCAAGGGGACGCTGCCGCGCGGCCGGGTGCGGCACATTCCGAGCGTGCTGGTGTTTGGCGCGCTGTGGGGGATCAGCGAGGCGCTGGTTTTCCTGTCGATCTGGGCTCTGGCCGAGATCGTCATCCCGATCCGCTGGGGGGTCGCGCTTGCCGCCTTCGCCGTGATCTCGACCTTCAAAGGCATCTGGCAGAGCCGCTACTGGGATCTTTACGTTGCGCCTGAGCACAACATCCCGGCCTGGAATCTGCCCAAGGTGCTCTTCGCCCACATCCCGAACCTGATCGTGACGCTCACCCACCTGGCCTTGTTTGAGAGCGCGGTGCTGTTCATCCTGTTTCAGATGATCGCCCTGATGGGATCGGCCTGGTTCATGCGCTTTCCAGCCTGGACGGAGATCAAGGCGCGGCGGAAAGAGGTCGGTTGATCAATTCAGGCTTCTCTCATCCGCTATTGCGCTTCCCCCTTTACAATCCAGCCTTCACGCGGAACTGGCCTCATGGGTGTGTTCTAAACGTTATCATCGGGCAGGAGGTTGGCATGAACAAGGCAAGGTTGGGAGGATTGACGCTTGCGATGCTGCTGGCGCTTAGCCCGCCCCCCTGGGCGACCCACGCGATGGAGGCCGAGCCGCCCCAGGCGCCGGCGGGGGCCGTCCTCATCGTGGATCGGAGTGACGACACGAACGTGACGACCTGCGGCGTTGGCACCTCTGATTGCACGTTGCGCGGGGCGATCAACAAGATCCACCTGATGGGTGTCGGGCAGGAGATTCAATTTGCGCCCGCGATCACCCAGGTCAACCTGACCGCGTCGCTGCCCGCGCTGACCGCGACCGGGACGGCCATCATCGGCGCGGCCGGGGTGCCGCGCATCAACGCAGCCGGGATTGCCTCGGGCAACAGTTTTGCCATCGACACCAGCGACGCTCGAATCAGCGGTCTGACGGTCTTCAATGGAGACGACGCCGACATCGAAATACGCTCGGGCACAGGCAACCGGGTCGATCGCAATTATCTGGGCCCGGTCTCGCCGGACGCGACCACATGCGGGGGATCGGGTTTTACGCGCCTGGGACTGTATGGAATCGTCATTCGGGCCGCCTCGAGCGCGCCAGGCGGCACCGCGGTCTGGATTCACGGCAACGTGATCGGCTGCCATACCAGCTACGGCATCTATAGCGGCGGTGGCGACCATGCCAAGATCGGGGTGACTCCCGCCGGCGCCGCCGAAGGAAACTGGATCGGGACAACGATCTTCAAGATGGGCGGCGCTTCGACCGGGCCGGTCATGCCCAACTCCAACGGAGTATTCCTGTACGCGTTTGGGGCCGATGGCGCGCGGTCAAACATCATCCGGAATAACGTCATCGCCAATAGCTACGGCGCCGGAGTGGTGTTGCAGGGCACGGGAACCAACGACATCAACAGCACTTCGTCAAACACCATCGCGGCCAACGCCATCATCGGCAACGGCCAGGGGTCCCCGCTTGGGGGAATCCACTTGAGCAGTGGCGCCTTCTGGAATGTGATCGGCGGCGCCAATGACGGCGATGGCAACATCCTTTCGGCCAACGCCGGCAGCGCGATCAACATCAGCAGTTCGGACCTGACGGGGATTCTGGGGAATACCATCGGCGCCGACGGCAGCGGCCTCGGCAACAACACCGGAAGCGGCGTGTACATCACGAATTCGGCCAGCACCTGGGTGGGCGGGGTGTTTGTGCTCCTGAGCGCCTTTGAGCGCGGCAATGTGATCGGGGGAAACAACCAACAGGGTGTCTGGATGACCGGGGGGACGCGCGCGACGACCGTGTCACGAAACTGGATCGGCAACACGCCGGCCGGCGCGGTGCGCCCGAATGGGTTGAACGGGGTACTGATCGACAACGGCGCTTACAGCAACACGATCGGGACCGGCGTTCTTGTCCAACTCAATGTGATCGGCGGGAACAATGGCGATGGGGTCGTCATCGACGGAAGCGCGACGATGAGCAACGCCGTGCGCTTCAATGACATCGGTGTCAACAGCGCGCTCAGCCTGCTGAACGGTCCGTCGGCGCCACGCGGACCTGGCGCGCCGCAGGTGGCCGCAAACTTGGCGCTACCCAACGATTACGGCATCGTCATCCGCGCCGGCGCGCATGACAACACCGTGGCGGACTCGAACTGGATTGCCGAGAATCGGAATGCCGGTGTGTGGCTGCGCAGCGGCGCAACGGAGAACAAGATCGGCCCCAACAACAGCATCTTCAACAACGCCGTGGATGGGATCGCCATCTCCGACGCCGCGACCTTGTTTAACCAGATTCTGACGTCGACGATCTACTCGAACTTGGGCGACGGCATCCGCGAGTATTCCAGCGCGACCAACAACGCCTGGGTGGCGACGACGACCTACGCCAACGGCGGGCTTGGCGTCGACAAAGTCGCCGAGTCCAGCGCAACAAACACCCCGAGCGCGGGCTGGCCGGTCATAACGTCCGTTGTGCGCAGCGGCGGGAACGTCACCCTGACGGGGACGAGCGATCCGGCCCTGCCCGGCATATTTGGCAACACAACCCGTGTCTTCGTCTTTCACAGCGGGCTTGACCCGAGCGGCTACGGCGAGGGACAGAACTCTGTCGGCGACGCATTGACCGATGCGAATGGGATTTGGCGGGTGACCTACATCGAGGGCGCGACGCCGCGCTGCTATTCAGCCTACAAGCGCTCGTTCGGGTTCTTTCTCAGCAGCTATGACTACGGCTCCGAATTCAGCCCGTCGACGTGCGTGCTGAAGAAGGCCCACCTGCCGAGGATTCTGCGGTAGAAGTCCGCGGCCTGCAACAACCTCGCGGGTAGGCGCCATGGAGCTGCGCCCGCATCGAGTCGTCGGCGCCTACCCGCGAGGTTATTGCCGAGAAGTTGGCGCTGATCCGCCTTCCCTGCGGATTGCCCCTTACAATCCGGCCCTCACCCGAGTTCCGATCGGTGAGTGTGTTTGTGTTGTGAGTGTTGCGCGCAGGAGGCTGGCATGAACAAGGCGAAGTTGGCAGGATTGATCCTCGCGCTGCTGCTGGCGCTTGGCCCGCGCCCGTGGGCGACCCGCGCGGCGGAGGTCGAGCCGCCCCGGGTCCCGATGGGGGGTGCGCTCATGGTGGACCGCAGCGATGACACGAATGTGACGACTTGCAGCGTTGCCGCTAGCGACTGCACCCTGCGCGGGGCGATCAACAAAGTCAACCTGTCAGGTGTCGGGCAGGAAATTCAATTTGAGCCCGCGATCACTCAGGTCAACCTGAGCGCGTCGCTGCCCGCGCTGACCACGACCGGGACGGTCATTCGGGGAACAGCGGGCGTTCCGCGCATCAATGGCGCGAATCTGGCTGGGAGCGGCGACGACATGTTCACCCTGGACACGGGCGATGCCCGTATCACCGGCTTGACCATGATCAATGGCCGCCGCAGCGACATCATGGTCAAGTCGGGAGCCTCGAACCAGATCGATAACAACTATCTCGGCGTGGCATCTCCTTCGGCCACGGACTGTCTGACGGACGGGGCGACGCGGATGGGAAGCGTCGGGATCTGGCTTCAGGAGAATGTGAGCGCGAGCGGCGGGACGTCCGTCTGGATTCACGGCAACGTCATCGGTTGCCATGTGTTTGACGGGATCAGCGCGATCGGAGCGGATGACACCAAGATCGGAATCGATCCGGCTGGCGCGGCAAGCGGAAACTGGGTCGGCACCACGGTTGCCAAGATCGGCGGAAGTTACACGGGGGAGATCCTCCCCAACCGTCACGGGATAGCCCTGGACGCGTCAGGCGCCAATGGAGCCCGCCGGAATGTCATCCGCAACAACGTGGTCGCCAACAATGCCCAAATCGGCGTGACGCTCGAGGGCAACGGCATCAACGACATCAACGGCACATCCGGCAACACGATCGCGGCAAATCTGATCGTCAACAACCTGACCGGAATATGGCTGAGCCATGGCGCGTTTTGGAACGTGATTGGAGGGGCGGCCGATGGCGACGGAAACGCGGTCTACGCAAACACCAACAACGGAATCAATGTCTACGACTCCGACTTGAACGGGATTCTGGGGAACACGATTGGCGCGCAGGATTCAGCGACTGCCAACAATGGCGTGACCGGCATCCTGATCGCGAACGGGAAAAGCAATTGGATCGGCGGCATATTTGTGGTGTTGACGGCCTTTGAGCGCGGCAACGTCATCGGCGGCAATGGCGATGCTGGCATCTGGCTGTCCGGCGCCAGCAACACCACAGTCACCCGGAACTGGATCGGGAATACGCCGTCAGGGGCGATACGCCCGAACGGCCGTGACGGCATATACATTGATGACGGCGCCTACAGCAACACGATTGGGACGGGCGTTATTGCCCAACTCAACGTCATCGGCGGGAACAACGGCGATGGCGTCGTCATCGCCGGGAGCGCGACCATGAGCAACGCTGTCCGTCTCAACGACATCGGGGTGAACAGCGCCCTCTCCCTGCTGAACGGCCCGTCTGCGCCACGCCGCCCAGGCGCGCCGCAGGCGGCGGAGACGCTGGCATTGCCCAACGACAACGGCATCGTCATCCGAGGCGGCGCGCACGACAACACGGTCGCGGACTCGAACTGGATTGCCGAGAATCGGAACAATGGTGTCTGGCTGCACACCGGCGCGGCGGAGAACATCATCGGCCCCAACAACGTCATCTTCAACAACGACGGGGACGGGATCGCCCTGTCCGATGCGGCCACCGTGTTCAATACGGTCCTGACGTCGACGATCTACGCGAACCGCGGCGATGGCATCCGTGAATACCGCAGCGCAACCAACAACGCCTGGGTGGCGACCAGGACGTATGCCAACGGTGGTCTTGGCATCGATCAAGCCGCTGAGTCCAGCGCGACGAACATCCCGAGCGCGGGATGGCCGGTCATTACGTCCGTTGTGCGCGCCGGCGGAAATGTCACCCTGACGGGGACGAGCGA
>Ga0209477_1001527_pt1 | contig 14017 bp, 6 predicted proteins | sample KloWWTupernatant_FD_187180 | JGI IMG/M metagenome (GOLD analysis project Ga0209477, IMG submission 187180) | Active sludge microbial communities from Klosterneuburg, Austria, studying microevolution and ecology of nitrifiers - Klosterneuburg... | ecosystem: Engineered > WWTP > Aerobic digester >...
GCTGCACCCGCACCCGCACCCGCACCCGCACCCGCACCCGCACCCGACAAGCCCACTCCCCTCCCTGCGTTCGAGCCAGCGAAACGGACCCTTGCCGGGGAATCTTCCCTGGCGTCAGTCAGTTTCGCTGGCTCGAACGGCTGGGACGTGGGAACGTGCGCCTGCGGTCCATGCTCAAGGCCTGGTGGAGGAGTCGGCGGCTGCGGCCCGTTCCCGAGCTGGGTTGGGGGCTGGGCGGGGGGACGCGAACCCGGTGAGAGGTCGGTCACCCGATGACTGTCGCCGTCCATGCCTTGATCCATTCGTCCCGCTTGGCGGCGATGTCGGCGACCGGCACCTCGATCGGGGCGGCGACCGCGGCGGCGTGCTCCTGCCAGTCCTTCGGCAGACCGACCGCGGAGTTCACCGGGTACATGTACATGGTCTCGGGGATCTGTTTCTGCACCTCGTCGGTGAGCAGGAAGTCGATGAACTTCCGCGCGCCGACCTCGTTCTGCGCACCGGCGATCACGCCTGCGTACTCGACCTGCCGGAAGCAGGTCCGGGTGAGCGCCTCGGTGGCCGGCTCGTAGGCGGGCGAGGACGCGTACGACAGGACCAGCGGGCGATCGCCCTTGCCCGACGACCCCGAGAACTCGACGGTGTAGGCCTCCGTCCAGCCCTTCACAACCTTCACGCCATTGGCCTTCAACGCCGTCCAGTAGTCGAGGTAGCCCTCACCCTTCGCGCCGACCGTCGCCGCGAGGAAGGCCAGTCCCGGAGACGACGAGGCCGGGTTCGACACCACCAGCAAGCCCTTGTACTCAGGCTTGAGCAGGTCGTCCAGGGTCTCGGGGACGGCCAACGACTTCGCCTTGAACCACGCGGTGTCGGCGTTCAGGCAGACGTCGCCGTAGTCGATCGGGGTGAGGGACGACTTGTCGTCCGCGGCGAGCTTGGCCGCGTCCGCCGGCAGCGTGGACGCCGAGTAGGGCGCTAGCACACCGGCGTTGAGCGCGCGTCCGGCGAAGGTGTTGTCGATGCCGAAGACCACGTCGCCGAGCGGGGCGTCCTTGGTCAGAATGAGTTGGTTGACCACCGTCCCGGCGTCCCCGGGGGCGACGAACTGGACGTCGTAACCCGAGCTGGTCTTGAATGCAGCGATCGTGGCGTCCGCCAGTGCGAACGAGTCGTGGGTGATCACGGTGAGGGTCTTGCTCTCGGTGGGCGCGGACGCCGTCGCGCTCGGCTGGGCGGGCCCGGCCGGCTGGGCCGGTTGCGCGGAGCACCCGGCCAGCAGAAGCCCTGCGAGGGCCGGCAGGAGAACGACGGTGGCGACCACCCGTCTACTCGATTCGGGTCGCACCGCCGCCGCTGCGGCGCCGATTTGCTTGTTGACTAGCACATTTCCTCCAAATGCTCGGAGGGCCCGGGTGCCCCCGGGGAGATTCCCGACTCCCTACGCCGGTGTTAACCGGATCAGGTTCGAGGGTCTGCGGCAAGCCCGCACTCTCAGCGCCCGGTGGCGCTCCCCTGTCTTGCGACAAGGGTAACAGCTGCCGCGATCTGGACCCGCGCGGCCGCCAGAGTCGAGCATGCGGCGGGAATCGGAGGTCGCGGGTCCGAATCGCGTCGCCACACGCCCCATGGCGGCACGGATTTCCCTAGTCTTGGGCGCATGACTGCGCAGTCCGACGCGACCGACAAGATCAAGGCCGGCTACACCTTCGACACCCCTTCGATCGAACTGGGTGTGTTGATGGTGGACGGCTCCCCCGCCCCCGACGCGAAGATCCGGCTCTCGCTGTCGATGCTCAACCGGCACGGCCTGGTGGCCGGCGCCACCGGCACCGGCAAGACCCGCACCCTGCAGTTGCTGGCCGAGCAGATCTCCGCCGCCGGGGTGAGCGTCTTCGCCGCCGACATCAAGGGCGACCTGTCCGGCATCGCGATCCCGGGAGAGCCCAGCGAGAAACTCCTTGCCAGGACCCAGAAGATCGGTCAGGACTGGCAGCCGGCCGGCTGCCCCACCGAGTTCTACGCCCTCGGCGGCCAGGGTACCGGCGTGCCGCTGCGCGCGACTGTGTCGTCATTCGGGCCGATCCTGCTGAGCAAGGTGCTCGGCCTGAACGAGACCCAGGAGTCGAGCCTCGGCCTGGTGTTCCACTACGCCGACACCGAGGGCCTGGCCCTGCTCGATCTGGCCGACCTGCGCGCGCTGCTCACCCACCTCACCAGCGATGAGGGCAAGGTCGAGCTCAAGGAGATCGGCGGGCTCAGTTCGGCAACGGTGGGCGTGATCCTGCGCAGCCTGGTCACCCTGCAGACCCAGGGCGCGGACGAGTTCTTCGGCGAGCCCGAGTTCGACACCCGCGACCTGATCCGCACCGCGGACGGCAAGGGCGTCATCTCGCTGCTCGAACTGCCGAACCTGCAGGACCGTCCGCAGGTCTTCTCGACCTTCCTGATGTGGCTGCTCGCCGACCTCTTCCACGACCTGCCCGAGATCGGCGACGTGGACGTGCCCAAGCTGGTCTTCTTCTTCGACGAGGCGCACCTGCTGTTCAACGGTGCGTCCAAGGCCTTCCTGGACGCGATCGCGCAGACCGTCCGGCTGATCCGGAGCAAGGGTGTGGGCATCTTCTTCGTCACCCAATCGCCCACCGACGTGCCGGACGCGGTGCTGGCCCAGCTCGGCTCCCGGGTGCAGCACCAGCTGCGGGCGCACACCCCGAAGGATGCCAAGGCGCTCAAGGCGACCGTCGAGACCTACCCGAACAGCCAGTACGACCTGGCCGACACCCTGCAGGCCCTCGGCATCGGTGAAGCGATCGTCACCGTGCTGAACCCGGACGGCGCTCCCACCCCGGTGGCATGGACGCGGATGCGCGCCCCCCAGGCGTCCATGGAGCCGATGCCGGCCGACTGGCTCACCAAGGGCGTGGCCGCATCGGCCATGACAGCCAAGTACGGCCAGGACATCAACCGCGAGTCCGCGTACGAGATGCTCACCCAGCGCCTGGAGCAGGGGGTCGGCCGAGCGGAAGCCGAGCGCCAGGGGTCAGCCAGTGCCAAGGCCGAGCAGGATGCCCAACGCCAATACGAGGCTGAGGAGCGCCGCACGACCCGGACGCGCACGTCGTCCCGTCCAGCGCCGAAGTCAGGCGTGGAGAAGGTGCTCGGTTCCGCGACGTTCTGGAACCAGGTGATCCGGGTCGGTGGCCAGGTGGTTCGCACCATGTGGGGCACCGCCAAGCGCTGAGCATCTCCGTTTCGGTCCGGAGGTGATCTCGACAGGCTCGATCAACCGGGGCTGCGTGAGCTGACGAGCTCGTCGAGCGGGACATGTGCATCGGAGAGTCGTGCGACGTCCACGGGCGTGCGGTTACGGATCAGCGCCTGGACTGCGTCCATCGTGTCCCAGGTGTTCACGTGCATGCCTGCCAGCACTCGCCGCACCCCACCCGAAGACTGCACCCAGAACACCATGAACTTGTCCGTCGCCGGATCGCCGCGAATCACCACCTCCGCGCCTGCGTCCGGAGGAACGTAGCCGGCGTATTCAAGGCCGACGTCGTACTGGTCGGAGTAGAAGAACGGCACGGGATCGTAGGTGACCTCGGCACCGGCCATCGAGCGTCCGGCCGCGAGCCCGCCGTCGTACGCGTTGGCCCAGTGCTCAACCCGGACGTGCCGGCCCAGTAGCCCGCTGTCCCAGTTCGCCACGTCTCCGGCCGCCCAGATGCCCGGGATGCTGGTGCGCAGCGCGGAATCGGTGAGCACCCCGTTGTCGAGCGCCACGCCTGCGGTCTGCGCGAGTGCGGTCTCGGGCTGAATGCCGACCCCGACCACAACCACGTCGGCGGGAATCGTCACTCCCGAGTCGGTGACCACCCCCGCCACCGCGCCGTTGCCCACGAGCCGCTCCACGGCGACACCGAGCCGCAGGTCGACCCCGTGCCGGGTGTGCAGATCGGCGAACCAGCCGCCGACGCGCTCCCCCATCGTGCGGACCAGCGGTGTCGCCTGCGGTTCGAGCACCGTCACCCTGCACTGGTGATGCCGGGCGGCGGCGGCAACCTCCAGGCCGATCCAGCCGGCGCCAACGACCACCACGTCCGCCCGCTCGCGGAAGCGCTCAAGCAGGTTGAGCGAGTCGGCAAGCGTCCTGAGGTAACCGACGCCGGCCAGGTCGGCACCGGGCACATCGAGTTTGCGCAGCCGCGACCCGGTCGCCAGGAGCAGCCGCTGCCACCCGAGTCCGGTCCCGCTGGCCAGATGTAGCCGGTGTGCGGACGCGTCCACAGCTACCGCAGGATCGCCCAGGTACAAGGTGACCCCATGCTCGGCGTACCAGTCGTGCGGGTGCGGAAAGACGCTCTCGACCGGGTCCGTGCCCAGCAAGACGCCCTTCGACAATGGCGGCCGTTCGTAGGGCGGGTGCGGTTCAGCGGTCACCAGAGCGATCTCGCCGGCCTGGTCGACCTCGCGAATGCCCTCCACTGCGCGGACGGCGGCCAGGCCGCCACCGACGATCAGGTAGTCAATCTGCGCCTGCGTGCTCATGGCGCCACTGTGCTCCCAGTCCGGAGCCTGGTCGAGGCGCAGCAATGCTGACCCAAGTCGAGGAGGATTCGCCCGAAAGTCGGGATATCGAGGCGCTGCCCGGCTCAGAGGGGCGCACTTCGCCCGAAATGGGGAATATCGGCCTCGGTAGATGGCGCACAACCCGACGATCGGGCGAATCAGGCTTAAGCGACGGCTACACCCCGCTGACAACCCGACTTTCGGGCGATCCGGATGAGTGAGCGACTCCGGTTGGCCGGACGAAGCCGACCGACTGCGGCCCGGCCGCGGTCGCGCTCAAGGCAAGTCGGCGGTCAGGCCTCAGCTGATCCGGATACCCCAGATGCGTTTGGCGTAGGACGCGACCACGATCATGTTGCCGTAGACGGCCGGCGAGGCTTCGGTGTTCTTGCCCAGACTGAGGGTGGAGAGATCGACGCCGCTGTTCGGGTCGAACAAGTGCATGGTTCCGCCGGAGTCGGTGACGATGCCGTAAGCGGTGCCGTCGGTACCGGTGATCTGCACCGGCGAGCTCCACGAGTATCGCTTCAGCTGCCGCTGCCAGGCCACCTCGCCGGTCTTGCGGTCGAGCGCAATCATCGTGCCGGCCTTCAGGCTGGTGGTCTTCGCGACATTGAAGATGATCAGGTCGGAGATCTCGCCGGTGCCGAGTAGCGGCGTCGCCAGCAGACCGCCGTTGTTCGGGGTGTCCCGGGTCGTCGGCACCTTGTGCTCCCAGAGCTGTTCGCCGGTGAGTGCGTTGATCTTGCGCAGGTTGGTCACCTGGTCGGCACCACTCTCAGGCGTCCGCTTGTCCAGGGTGTTGCCGTGGTAGATGAACACGCCTTCGGGCGTTTCTTCGAGCACCATGGACGCGTCCGAGTCGTCGCCGACGTCGCGCGCCCAGACCACGGCTAGCGTGTTCGCGTCCCAGCAGATGAGGTTGCCGTCGTTGTCCGAGGCGAACATCAGGTTTCGGTAGGCCACCGCCGACGACTCAATGCCGAATTTGTGGCTGGACGGCGTCCGGTACTCCATCTTGGTGAGCTGCGGGTTCACGCTCACCGTCTTGGCCTCCGGATCGAAGGACGCGTTCAGCTTGGCCTTGTAGACCAGCCCGTTCTCGGCGGGTTCGATCAGGGTGTCGGACGCGGCATTGACCAGTGCGGACGAGTCGAAGGCACCCCAGTCCTTGCGTGGGGCCGCCGCATCACTGCCCGTCCAGCCGGCGACCTGCTTGTTCTGAATGAGGTCGAAGACGCGGTACTCCCACGGGCAGTTGGTGCCGTCCATGTCGTCGAGGCCCTGGCCCGCGTAGAGCAGCGGGTAGCCCCGCGGGTCGATCGAGCCGGTGCCCTTGTAGCCACAGCCGGTGTCGAGCGGCGCCTTCACCTGCTTGCCGGTGGCGAGGTCGAGCCGGTAGATCACCCCGGTGAAGGTCGGGTAGATCACCTCGGTGAAATCCGGGTCGTTGGCGAACTCATCCGCGTAACCCATCGCCTCGCGGGTGGCCTCGGGCCAGTTCACCAGTAGCGGCTGGCCAGTCCAGCCGGCGCCGGGCCAGTAGGAACCGTCCCCGCGAACTTCGCCGGTGTCCTGCGTCCAGACGACTTCGAGCTTCTTGTCTGCGACCTCGGCCGTGCCGTAGGCCGGCGCGGAGCGAGCGTTGTTGCCGCGGAAGGTGAGCACGCCTGGTACTTCGGTGTAGTTCGCCGGGTCGGGGAACGCGACCGTGCTGGTGGGCTGGTAGTCCTTGACCGCCTGGCCGTCGGCGTCCAGAACCCGCCATTTGAAGTCGCCTTCGGCGTCGGTCATCGCGTTAGTGGTCCAGCCGTCCGCGTCCGCGGTGGCCGGACGGAAGGCCGGCACCTGGCTCAGCGGAATGGTCAGCTTGGCCGGATCGGTCTCCGGGTTGATGGACGGTGTCGCTGCCGCGCTCGGCCGATTCGGACGTTCGCCGGTGCTCACCGGACCGTCCGGGACAGCGCAGGCCGCCAAGCCGAGCGAGAGGGACGCGACAAGAGCGATGCCGATCACTCGGCGACGCGTGAACTGGTGCTGGATCATCACCGGCGAGTCTAGGCCAGCGAGCCAGACCCGCCGCATGCCGACCCACCCCAGCCACCAGACCGCAAGCAGGACCGTTCGGTCCCGTCCCGGGACCAGACTGTCCAGCTTGTGAAGGGTAGGTCCGCTCGGCTGCGCACTGGGGCCCACCCGGTTGCGCAAGCTGGACAGTTACGTCCCGTCACGGTACAGAACTGTCCAGTTTGTGACTGGCCGGGAGGTGCGGGAGGTACGGGAGGTGCGGGAGGTGCCGCAGCTGGGATGGGAGCAGCAGGCAGTGGGGATCAGCCGACGTGGCGTCCGGAGTGCAGCACGGCCTGGTATTGGGCGCGCTCGTAGGCGGACGCGTCCCCGACCGAGTCGGCGCTCATCGAACCGCGCAGCTGGTCGACGCCGGTGTAGTCGCGATCGGCCAGCCAGTGTTCGGCCTCGGCCAGCATCTGGGTGATCGCCTCGGGGCCGCGCCGAAGCACCGCGGACGTCGTGCAGGCCACGTCCGCACCAACCAGCAGCGCCTTGATGATCTCCGCGCCGGAATGCACCCCGGACGTGCACGCCAACGCCACGTCGGGCAGCTGACTACGCAGGATGCCGATCCAACGCAGAGCGATCCGCTGGTCGTCGGGCTGGGAGAGGTCGGCCTTCGGGAACAGCTTGAGCCGGTCCAGATCCAGGTCGGGGGCGTAGAACCGGTTGAACAGGACCAGCCCGTCGGCGCCCGCGTCCACCGCCAGCGAGGCGAACTTCGACATGCCCGAGTAGAACGGCGACAGCTTCACCGCCAAGGGAATGTCCACCGCGATCTTCACCGCCTCGATCGCCGCGAGATGCTCCAGTTCCACCTCGGCTGCGGTCTTGCTGGGGTCGGCCGCCACCGAATACAGGTTCAGCTCCAGGGCGTCCGCGCCCGCGTCCGCCAACTCCGCGGCGTAGCGCTGCCACGAGCCCGGACGCGTCGCGTTCAGGCTGGCGATCACCGGCACCTTGAGCTGCGCCTTGGCTTGCTGGACGAGGTGCCGGTGGCGTCCCGAACCGAGTTCGGGCTGCTCGATCTCTGGCAGCGGACTGCCGGAGAACTCAGCGAAGTCGTCGCCCACCTCCAGCCGCTCGGCAAGCTCGGACTCCTCGGCGACCACGTCCTCTTCGAACAGCGACGGCAGCACCACGGCTGACGCTCCCGCAGCTTCCAGTGCCAGGAGCGAGTCGATCCTCCCGGTCAGCGGCGAAGCGGACGCGATCAGCGGACCCGAGAGCGGTAGCCCGAGGTAGGTGGTGGCCAGTTGGGGCCTCATGGTTCCTCCTTGACTACCGGCAGGACACGTTCCACACCGGCCAGTTGCGAGTAATAGTGCCAGCGAACGTCCGCGTCCGCTTGCGCTAGCTGCGCCAAGTCGGCAGCCCTTTGCGGGTTCGCCCGAGTGAGCATCGAGAATCGGGCCTCACTCGCCATGAAATCGGCCACCGGAATGGTCGGCGCCTTGCTGTCGAGATGCAGTGGCTGGACGTCGCCGGGCCGGTAGCGGTACAGCGGCCAATAGCCGCTGGCTACGGCTTCTGCCTGGTGGGTCATCGAAGTGGCCATGTCGGTGCCGTGCGCGATGCAGGTCGAATAGGCGATCAGCAGGGACGGGCCGGGCCAGGCCTGTGCTTCCAACATCGCCCGGACGGCCTGCTGCTGGTTCGCGCCGATCGCCAGTTGGGCTACGTACACATTCCCGTATGCCTGCGCCAACACGCCGAGGTCCTTCTTCGGCGTGCCCTTGCCCGCCGTCGCGAACTTGGCCATGGCCGCCCGCGGGGTCGACTTGGACGCCTGCCCCCCAGTGTTGGAGTAGACCTCGGTGTCGAGCACCAGGATGTTGACGTCCCGGCCGCTGCCAAGCACGTGGTCGAGCCCGCCGTACCCGATGTCGTAGGCCCAGCCGTCGCCGCCGACGATCCAGACCGATTTGTCCACGAGCTCGTCGGCCAGGCTGATCAGCGCGCGGAAGGAGCCGACGATCCCTGAGCCTGACGAAGGGTCGGCCGAGGCTTCGACAGGCTCAGCCAGCGCTCGGGCCGCCGAGGCTTCGACAGGCTCAGCCAGCGTTCGGGTGGTCGAGCTTGTCGAGACCCCGCCGATGGTCTCGACAGGCTCGACCAGCCGACGCTTCAGTTCGGCGACGCGTGCACGTTGGGCGGCCAGACCGGCCTCGTCGGACTGGTCGGCGGCCAGGATCGCGTCCGCCAGATCGGGGCCGACCTCCTCACGCAGGTCGGACAGCAGCCGACGGGCCTCCGCGTGCTGGCGCTCCCAGGCGATGCGCATGCCCAGGCCGAACTCGGCGTTGTCCTCGAACAGGGAGTTCGACCAGGCCGGGCCGCGTCCGTCCGCGTTCTTCGTGTAGGGCGTCGTGGGCAGGTTGCCGCCGAAGATGGACGAGCAGCCGGTGGCGTTGGCGACGATCATCCGGTCGCCGAACAGCTGGGTGAGCGTCTTGATGTAGGGGGTCTCGCCACAGCCGGAGCACGCCAGCGAGAACTCGAACAGCGGCTCCAGTTGGGCGACGCCCTTCACCTGGTCGAGGCGCACCTGTGTCCGGTCGATCTCGGGCAGGCCGAGGAAGAACTCGAAGGAGGCGCGCTCAGCGTCGCGATGCTCGCGTGCCGGGGCCATGTTCAGTGACTTGTGCTTCTCCTCGCTCTTCGAGCGGGCCGGGCAGATGTCCACGCAGATGCCGCAGCCGGTGCAGTCGTCGGGTGCCACCTGGACGATCAGCCGGCGTCCGGGAAGCTGGCGATCCTTGTACTCCTTGTGCTTGAAGCCGTCCGGCGCACCCACGAGATCGGACGGGTCCGCGAGCTTGATCCGGATCGCAGTGTGCGGACAGGTGATCGCGCACTTACCGCAGTCGATGCAGAGCGACTCGTCCCAGATCGGCAGCTCGGCGGCGAGCCCGCGCTTCTCCCACTTCGCGGTGCCGGTGGGCCACGTGCCGTCCACGGGGAGTGCGCTCACCGGCAGCAGGTCTCCCTGGCCGTGCAGCATCGCGGCTGTGACCTGGCGGACGAAGTCGCCGGCGGCCTCGGGCAGCGGCGGCAGCCCGTGCCCGATGCTGGACGCGGACGCGGGCACAACGAGTGGTGCCAGTGCGGCCAACGCGGCGTCGATCGCCTTGAAGTTCTTCTCCACGATGGTTCGACCGCGGCGTCCGTAGGTCTCCTCGACGGACGCCTTGATCGCGGCCACGGCCTGGTCAGCCGGCAGCACCTCGGAAAGGTGGAAGAAGCACGGCTGCATCACCGTGTTGATCCGCCGGTGCAGCCCGGCGGCCTTGGAGACGGCTTCGGCGTCGATGATCCACGTCCGAAGGTGCTTGTCGATGATGAGTTGTTGCACCTCGGCCGGGAGGTTCCCCCAGGTGGCCTCTCCGTACGGTGAGTTGAGCAGCAACGTGCCGCCGGGCTTGGCGACGTCGACGGTCTTCATCGCCTTGAGCAGGTCGAATTGGTGGACGGCGACGAAGTCGGCCTGATCGACCAGGTAGGTCGAGCGCACCGGGGTGCTGCCGAAGCGAAGGTGCGACACCGTGACCGCACCGGACTTGCGCGAGTCGTAGACGAAGTAGCCCTGCGAGTGGGAATCGGGACGCGAACCGATGATCTTCACCGAGTTCTTCGCCGCGCCGACCGTACCGTCCGAGCCAAGGCCGAAGAACACCGCTGACAGATGCTCCGACGGCACCCGGAAACTCGCGTCCGGGGTGAGCGAGAGGTGGGTGACATCGTCATTGATGCCTACCGTGAAGCGCGGTTTCGGGTTGGGCTTGGTGAGCTCGTCGAAGACGGCCTTGGCCATCTGCGGCGTGAACTCCTTGGACGAGAGTCCGTAGCGTCCGCCGATGACCCGTGGGGCGGCGGCGGCCCTTCGTGACGCCTGCTCGTTCCTCGCAGGCTCCTCAGGGACCGATTGAGCGGAAGGCCCGTACCCCGCACGCTCCTCAGGGACCGATTGAGCGGAAGGCCCGTACCCCGCACGCTCCTCAGGGACCGATTGCTCCGAAACGCTCCCTGAGGAGCGGGCGGTGAGGAACGAACCGCCCGCGTCACGAAGGGCGTCCGCCACACCCGCGCCAGGCTCAGGCCCTTCGTCAGGCTCAGGGATCGGGCGGGAGGCGAGGGCCACCAGGACGTCGGCGTGCAGGGGTTCGGCGGGGGCGCCGGGTTCCTTGGTGCGGTCCAGCACTGCGATCGAGCGGACGGTCGCTGGCAGCGCGGCCAGGAACGCCTCGACCGGGAAGGGTCGGTACAGGCGGACGGTGAGCATGCCGACCTTTTCGCCTCGGCGCACCAACTCGTCCACCGTCTCGGCCAGGCAGCCGGCCGACGAACCCATCGCGACCACCACCCGCTCGGCGTCCGGGGCGCCGTGGTAGTCGACCAGCGAGTACTGCCGTCCGGTGTGCTCAGCCAGCTCGGCGAAGACCTCGGCCACCACCTCGGGCACTGCGAAGTGGAACGGGTTGGCGGCCTCGGCGGCCTGGAAGAAGGTGTCCGGGTTCTCCGCCACACCGCGGATCACCGGGGCGTCAGGGGTGAGGCCCCGCGACCGGTGGGCGAGCACGTCCGCCTCGCGCACGAGCGCGCGCAGCACGTCCGGGCTCAACAGGTCGATCGTGTTCTCTTCGTGGCTGGTGCGGAAGCCGTCGAAGAAGTGGACGAACGGCACCCGCGTCCGCAGAGTCGCCGCGTGGGCGACAAGTGCGAAATCGTGCGCCTCCTGCACCGAGGAAGCCGAGAGCATCGCCCAGCCGGTCATCCGCGCGCTCATCACATCGGAGTGGTCGCCGAAGATACTCAACGCGTGTGTGGCCACCGTCCGCGCGGCAACGTGGATCACCGCTGGGGTCAGTTCGCCGGCGATCTTGTACATGTTGGGCAGCATCAACAACAGCCCCTGGGACGCGGTGAAGGTAGTCCCGAGCGTGCCCTTCGTGACCGCTCCGTGCAGCGCGCCCGCGGCGCCCGCCTCGGATTGCAGCTCGACCACCTCGGGGACGCCGCCCCAGAGGTTCTTCCGGCCCGCCGCCGACCACGCGTCCGCCGATTCCCCCATCGCCGAGGACGGCGTGATCGGGTAGATCGCGATCACCTCGCTCAGCGCGTGCGCGACCCGGGCCGCGGCTTCGTTCCCGTCCAGGGTGGCGCGCTCCGACGAGGTCCGAGCCGATCCCGACGATCCCTGAGCTCGCGACGATCCCTGAGCTCGCGACGATCCCTGAGACGCTCCCGACGAACCCTGAGCTTGACGAAGGGTCGCTGCGTCCGAGGCTTCGGCAAGCTCAGCCATCGTTACTGGCGGCTCAGCCATCGTTACTGGCGGCTCAGCCATCGTTACTGGCGGCTCAGCCATCGACACCGGCGGCTCAGCCATCGTTGGCGGCGACTCAGCCATCGTTGGCGGCGACTCAGCCATCGACACCGGCTCGCGATCCCTATTCACCTGCACATTGTCGCGCCTCACAAGGGCTGACGACCCACCGTCCCGACGATCACCGATCGGTACTCGGGGCTGCTGAAGCGGGCGTATTCGGCTTCGGCGGCCTCGATGCGGGTGGGCACGTCCAGACGCTGCGACGGCTCCTCGTTGCCCGGCGTCTGGATGAACGTCCGCAGCGCGTTCAGGCCGGCCTCCGCGCGGCTCGCGGCGGCCGCCTGCTTGGCGTCCAGTCGTTCGGCATACCAGTCCGAGGCCAGCACCGAATCGCGGGTGAACAGGGCCCGGAAGTCAGGCGTGCCCAGGTCCCAACCCTCAGCGGACGTGCCGCGGGCCATGATCTCCAGCAGCGCCTTGAGCGGCGGCACCGCGAGTTCGATCGTGCCGTCGTCGAAGTAGGCCTGCGCGACCCGTTGGTGGGTGGCCACGATGGTCGCCATCGACTCGGCGAAGACGTCCACGTCCTGAAGTTCGGGACGCAGCATCTCGTCGGTGAAGACCGAGTGAGGGTGCAGGAAGATCCGGCCGAAGTACATGCGGGCGAACGCTTGCGTCATGCGGTACCCGAGACGGCTGGCCAGCACAGTCTCGCCGTTGTGCTCGAAATCCTCGATGCGCTCGAGCGCGCCCTCGGCGATCAGGCTCGCCGAGGAGCGCTCGGCCGCGGACATCCGCGAGAACACCTCCGGCACCAGCATCGAGATGTCGTGGTTCACCCGGACGTACGGGCCGACGAAGCCGGCGCACGACACCCAGCCGTCGTCCCCGGTCAGTGCGTAGGACAGGAACGCGGAGTTCAGGTCGACGATCGCGGGCATCGCGTTGAACGGGCCCTTGGTCATCGCGCCTTCAGAACCCGCTCCGGTGGTGGACGGCGACTTGCCGGTCATCGAAGAGATGAACTCGGCGAACAGCTCGGGCAGTTCCAGGTAGTGCAGCGGGCTGAACGCGCACAACGGGGGCACCTTGCCCTCGGGCGGATTGTTCCGGCGCCCGGCCGCGACCACATCGACCGGCAGCGGCAGCGCCGCGTCCGCCGGAAGCTTGCGCACCAGGTGGGACGCGAGGTCGGCGACCGCGGTGCCCAAGGCGTTCGTGCGGTCGGGCCGCTTCTGCAGGTAGCGCGGGTTCTTGCTTGGCTTCCCGTCCACGATGCGCGGGTTCGCCGAAGACACGAAGTAGGCCGGGGAGACGTCCGCGGGCTTGTCGGCGAAATCGCTGATCAGGTTGCGCATCGGGGCGGTGAACTTGCTGAAGGCCACCGCGTCGTCGCGCATCTCGATCGCGTCCGCCCTGGTCAGCGGCTGGAAGTTCGAGAGGAACGTGTCCGGGGACGCGATGTCGATCTCGGCCTGCTTGTCGTAGCCGCGGTGGATGGCGTCGTCCGGACGCTGGAAGAGCAGCTCCTCGCAGTTCTCCACCAGCTTGTAGGAGCGCGAATCGTCCAGGCCGAGCAGGTGGCCCCCGACCACGACGGACGCGGTGATGTCATCCTCGGTCTGCACCTTCACGGCCGGGTTGAAATCGTGCCTGAGGCCGAACAGGCGCCACGAACCGTCCGTCGCGAACCCGACGCGCAGCATGTTCACCATGATCTTCTCGCCGTCCAGGCGAAGGTTGTTGCCCCGGCGGCCGTTGATGATGCCGACACTGAAATGGCTGCGCCAATCGTCGCCCCAAGCCGGGGAGTAGAACCGCTTCACCACGAAGACGAGTTCCTTGACGTGCTGCGGAATGGCGTCCAGCCAGGCGTTGTACTCGGGTGAGTACTCGCGCTCCGACGGGGTGAGCAGCTTGATCACGCTCCCGATGGACCGGTCGTCGGCCAGGATCGGACGCTGGTCGAAGCCCGCCTGCGTCGGATCGGCGAAGCGGTGGGAGAAGTCGTGCTCGAGGATGGCCGCGACCGCGTCCATGTCGGCATCGAAG
>Ga0209477_1001528_pt1 | contig 14017 bp, 14 predicted proteins | sample KloWWTupernatant_FD_187180 | JGI IMG/M metagenome (GOLD analysis project Ga0209477, IMG submission 187180) | Active sludge microbial communities from Klosterneuburg, Austria, studying microevolution and ecology of nitrifiers - Klosterneuburg... | ecosystem: Engineered > WWTP > Aerobic digester >...
TTGATCAGGCTGTCTGCGGGATAGAGCCCGCTGCGCAGCTGGACGCCGGTGTAGATCTGGGTGCGGGCGCCGACGATCGTGCCGGGGTTCAGGACCGAGTTGCAGCCGACGGCGACGCCGTCGCCGAGGATGGCGCCGAGCTTGCGCTTGCCGGTGGCGAGGCGGTCGCCGTCTCCCGTCGGGATCTCGATCGACTTTCCGTCATGGCGGAAGTTGGAGAGGATGACGCCCGCTCCTAGATTGACGTCGCAGCCGAGGATCGAGTCGCCGACGTAGTTCAGGTGCGCGGCGTGGGCGCCGGGGAAGAGGATGGCGCGCTTCATCTCGACGTTGGCGCCGACGACGCAGTTGTCGCCCACCCAGCAACCGCCGCGCAGGTAGGCACCGACGCGGATCTCGACGTCCTCGCCGATCCACACCGGACCCTCGACGACCGCGCCCGGAGCGATGCGCGAGCCCTTGCCGATCACGATCCGGTCGCCGACCAGATGCGCTCCGGGGTGCACCCGTCCGAGGATCTCCGCCGACGGCAGCGCCGCGAGCAGCGCTTCCAGGGGTTCGTCGAGGAGCGTCCACGGGCGCTCGGCGTCGAAGCTCTCGGCGAAGACCGCCGGCAGCGTCGCGAACAGCTCGGGTAGCCGGGTCATTTCGTCTGCAGCTTCGCCGCCCGCCCCTGATAGTAGGGGAGGGTCAGCGCCAGGCCCTCGGCGATGCGAGTCTTGGGCGCGGCGCCGAGGGCGCGCTCGAGGCGGGAGGCGTCGAGCGAGTTGCGGCGGAGCTCGGCCGAAACCGGCGGCTCGTGGCGTGGGCGGAGGGTGGTGCCGAGGCGTCGCGAGACCTCTGCGTAGAGCGCGTTCACCGAGGTCTCGACGCCGGTGCCGACGTTGTAGATCCCCGGAGTCCAGTTATCGAGCGCGGCGCGGTGGGCCCTCGCCAGGTCGCCGACGAAGACGTAGTCGCGCGTCTGCTCGCCGTCGTCGAAGATCCGCGGCGTCTCGCCGGCGAGGAGCTTCTCGGCCAGGATCGCGACGATGCCGGCCTCGCCTTTGGGCTCCTGCCGCGGGCCGTAGATGTTGGCGTAGCGGAAGACGATCGGGTCGAGATCGCCCATCACCCGGAAGGCGTCGAGGTAGTGCTCCACCGCGAGCTTGGCGCAGCCGTAGGGCGAGGTCGGGTGGAGCGAATGCTCCTCGTCGCAAGGGTAGACCTGCTGCTCGCCGTAGACCGTGCCGCCGCTCGAGGCGAACAGGAGCCGGCGGACACCGGACTTCTTGCAGGCCGAGATCAGATCGAGGGTGGCGAGGATGTTGGTGCGCGCGTCGGCGGTCGGATCGGCGATCGAGATGCGCACGTTCACCTGCGCGGCGTGGTGGCTGACGACGTCGATCTTCTCGTCGGCGACCAGCTCGTCGAGACCGGGATCGGAGATGTCGCGCTGATAGAAGGTGGCGCCGGCCGGGACGTTCTCGCGTTTGCCGGTCGACAGGTTGTCGAGGATGACGACGCGGTCGCCGTGCGCGAGGGCGTCTTCCGCCAGGTGGCTGCCGATGAAGCCGGCGCCGCCGGTGATGAGCAGGGTGTGGGCCATGGAGAGATTATAGTGACCCGATGCTCGCGCTCGGCCCGCTGCCAGATGTCTTCTACTTCCGGCCCGCCGACGTCGTGGCGCGGGATCTTCTCGGCCGCCATCTGGTGCGCGAGCTGCCCGAGGGCCGGATCGTCGTGCGGCTGGTCGAGGCGGAGGCCTATGCCGGGCCGCACGACCGGGCGAGCCATGCCTATCGCGGGCGCCGGACACCGCGCAACGAGTCGATGTACCTCGCCGGCGGGCACGCCTATGTCTATCGGATCTACGGCGTGCACTTCTGCCTCAACGTCGTGACCGGACCCGAGGGCGAGGGAATCGCGGTTCTGTTGCGCGCTGGCGAGATTCTCGAAGGGGAGGAGCTCGTGCGGAGGAACCGGCCGGGAGAGATCGCCGCTCACCGCCTGCTGGCGGGGCCGGGCAATCTGACCAAGGGGCTGGCGGTGGACACGGACCTCGACACCGTGCGGCTCGACGGCGGCGCGCTGCGGATGGCGGCGGGGGAGCCGGTCGCCGAGTCCGCCATCCTCACCGGCCCGCGGGTCGGCTGCGAGTCCGCCGGCGAAGCCGCCGCCTGGCCGCTGCGCTACGCCGTCGCCGGCAGCCGCGCGGTCTCGTCGCCGCGACCGATCGTGCCCTTCGTGAGTTGACGGGCTAGGACTGCTTGTCGAGCCGGATGTGGCCGGCCTTGAGGAGCTTCCAGACCGCGAGCTGAACGTCGAGGGCGTTCATCGAGCTGATGTTGACGATCGACTTCAGGTCGTAGGAGCCGTTCAGACGGGTGAGGAGGAACCCCTCCTGCGACGAGATCTTGAGCTGGGTGAGCTCTTCCATCGTGCGCGCCAGGATCGGGATCGAGGTCGGCAGGACGCCCGACTTCTCGACTTCGGTGCGGATCCGTTCCTCGAGCTTGCCGGCCTCCCCCGAGAGCTTGCGGCTGTCGGGGTCGAGGGCGCGGGCGGCGCGCATGTGGCGCAGGGCGGTCTCGAACTCGTTCTTCTGCAGCGCCTGCTGGGCGATGACCAGGAGCGCGTCCGGCGTGACCGACTGCGGCGCGGCGGCTGAAGGGGCGGCGGCCACCGGTTCGGCCGCGGGCGCGCCGCGGGGGCGGACGATCTTGAGCCGTTTCGCCTGCACCTGGCGGAAGAGGATGCGGCAGACGTGGAACTCGCTCGAGTGGGTGAGCTTGCAGATGTCGGCCACCGTGCGGTCGTCGTCGATGAGGGAGAGGATCTGCGGCGCCCCCTCGGTGAAGACCTTGTCTTCGAACTCGCCGACCGCGACCGGAACGGAGTTCGACGAAGGGACGATCTCCCGGATCCGCTTCCACTCGTCGAAGCGCTGCATGCCCTCGAGGACGAGGCCGGTGACGTCGATCGAGATCGGCACCATGTTGGCAGTCGGCAGCTGCAGGTCGAGGAAGCGGAAATCCCCCTCCGGCCAGCTGAAGACGTCGTAGATCGACTCCTCGGCCTTGAGGCGGAGCATGCGATGCACGTCCTGCTCGGAGATCGCCCCGATCGTCGACAGGATCTTGCCGAGCAGCATCTTGTTGCTTTCCTGCATCCGGATCGCCTGGCCGAGCTCGGCGTCGGTGATGAAGCCATGGCTCACCAGGAACGCCCCGAGGTGCTCTTTGGGGTCGGTCGACGCCGACGAGACGATCATGCCGTCGCGGAAGAAGATCTGCTTCGTCACCTTGCCGTTCTCGACCACGAGCGTGCCGGTCTTCTGGGCTCCGGAAAGCCACTGAAGGAGCTCGGCCAGCTCCATGGTCTTGAGATTTCCCGTAATGCTCATGGCAGATGTAGAAGCCCATGATTATAGCCGCGACGATCCGCGGCGCTGGGCTCGGGTGTGGCGAGCTCGGGGCGGTCGCGCATCTCCGGCGTCGGGGAAGCGCGAAGCAGGGCTACTTGCGCGCGATCGTGGTGCCGCGCTGGCCCTGATAGTGCGACGACGAGCCCGGCTCGCCGTAGGCCACATCGGGCTCCGACTCCATCGCGATGAAGATCAGCTGGGCGATCCGCCGGTTGGCCTCGAGGACGAACGGCGTCGGCCCGAGGTTCTGCAGCTCGAGGGTGATGTTGCCTTCGAAACCCGGGTCGCACCAGCCGGCGAGGGAGTGGTTGATCCACAGCCGCCCGAGCGTCGACTTGAGCTTCAAGTCACAGGCGACGGTGCGCGGAATCCGCACGTACTCGAGGGTCGAGGCGAGAACGACTTCGCCAGGAAAGAGTTTGATGTGCGGTGCCGAGAACTCCTCCGGGTCCCGGGTCGGACAGATCCAGTGGTCCGAAAGGCGGACGTCGAAAGAGGCCGCGTTGACCTGCGCGGGCTCATAGGGCGCGACGCCCCCGGCTTCGGCCCAGGCGCGGATCCAGCGGTCGGGTTTGATCATCGGCTCGTCGACGGTCGCTGGCGAGGCTCAGACGTCGAAGTAGGCCGGGGTCGAAAGGTCTTCGCGGTGGATCGTGTCGACGAAGCGGATCATCTTGCGCGACAGCGACATGAAGAGCGTGTGGGTGCGCGAGCCGCCGCCGAAGAAGCGCACGCCATGCAGAAGCTCGCCGTCGGTGACGCCGCTGCAGGAAAGCAGGATCTGCTCTCCCGGCGCGAGGTCTTCGGTCTGGTAGATCTTCGACAGGTCGTTGTAGCCGAGCGCCGCGAGGCGCGCCCGCTGAGCGTCGTCGGAGGCCACCAGTCGCGCCTGGATCTCGCCGCCGAGGCAGCGCATCGCGGCGGCGGTGATTACGCCCTCGGGCGCGCCGCCGGTGCCGAACACGGCGTGCACGCCTGTGCCGCGGACCGCGGCGGCGATGCCGGCCGACAGGTCGCCGTCGCCGATCAGGCGGATGCGGGCGCCGGCGGTGCGGATGTCGGCGATCAGCTGATCGTGGCGCGGGCGGTCGAGGACGACGATCGTCAGGTCCTCGATGTCGCGCGCGAAGGCCTTGGCCAGTGCCCGCAGGTTTTCGGCCACCGGGGCGTCGATATGAACCCGGCCCTTGGCCGTCGGCCCGACGATGATCTTCTGCATGTGGCTGTCGGGAGCATGCAGAAGTCCGCCGCGCTCGGCGGCGGCGAGCACCGCCGTTGCGTCGGGGGCGCCGGTGGCGCAGAGGTTGGTCCCTTCGAGCGGATCGACGGCGATGTCGACGCCGATGCCGTCCGCCCGGCCCTTCAAGGCCCCCACCTCTTCGCCGATGTAGAGCATCGGCGCCTCGTCGCGCTCGCCCTCGCCGATCACGATGCGGCCGGCGATGGCGAGCTGATCGAGCTCGTGCCGCATCGCCTCGACGGCGACCCGGTCCGACTTCTTGCGGTCGCCGAGCCCCATGGTGCGCGCAGCCGCGATCGCCGCCTGCTCGGTGACGCGGATGAAGTCCTGCTCGAGATTGCGATCGACGGTCATCGCGTCAGCCTCCGGCCTTGGGCTTCTTCACGTTGACGATCGGCGGATTGTAGGCCGGGATGCCGGTCACCGCTTCGCCGATCACCAGGCCGTGGATGTCGTGCGTACCCTCGTAGGTGAACACCGATTCGATGTTCAGCATGTGGCGAATCACCGGGTAGTCGTCGACGATGCCGTTGGCGCCGAGAATCTCGCGCGACAGGCGGGCGCATTCGCGCGCCACCCAGACGTTGTTGCGCTTGCCCATCGAGACGTGGTGCGGCTTCAACTTGCCGGCGTCCTTGAGCTTGCCCATCTGCAGGGCGAGGAACTGCCCCTTGGTGATCTCGGTGACCATCCAGGCGAGCTTCTCCTGCACGAGCTGATGGCTGGCGATCGGCTGGCCCATGAACTGGATGCGCTGCTTGGCGTACTCGAGCGCGGTGTAGTAGCACTCCATCGCCGCGCCGAGACCTCCCCAGGCGATGCCGTAGCGCGCCTGGGTGAGGCAGGAGAGCGGGCCGCGCAGGCCCTTGGCGCCGGGCAGGATCGCGTCGTCGGGGACATGACAGTCGTGCAGGCCGAGCTCCGACGTCGTCGAGGCGCGCAGCGAGAACTTGCCGTGCTGGTCGGAGGAGGTGAAGCCGGGCGTGCCTCTCTCGACCAGAAAGCCGCGAATCCCGGAAACGGAGTCGTCGGTCTGCGCCCAGACGACGGCGACGTCGGCGAGCGTGCCGTTCGTGATCCACTGCTTGGAGCCGTTCAGGACCCAGCCGTCGGCGGTCTTCTTCGCCGTCGTGCGCATGCCGCCCGGGTTGGAGCCGAAGTCGGGTTCGGTCAAGCCGAAGCAGCCGATAGCCTCGCCGGTGCCCATCTTCGGGATCCAACGGTCCTTCTGCTCCTTGGAACCGAAAGCGTAGATCGGATACATGACGAGCGACGACTGCACCGAGACGAAGCTGCGCAGGCCGGAATCGCCGCGCTCGAGCTCGGTCATGATCAGGCCGTAGGCAACGTTGTCGAGTCCCGGCAGGCCGTACTCGTCGATCGTCGAGCCGAAGAGATTCATCCTGCCCATCTCGGGCACCAACTCGAGCGGCGTGCGGCCGTCGCGGTGGCACTCTTCGATGATGGGCTTGACCTTCTCGTCCACGAAGGCGCGGACGGAGTCACGCACCAGGCGCTGCTCTTCGGTGAGCAACGCGTCGAATTCCATGTAGTCGACGCCGGGAAAACGATTCACGATGGCCTCCAGAGCCTCCAGATTGGCGGGCGAAACAGGGCCGGAAGGGGGACCGGCCGGGTGGCGGAATAGTAACACGCGGCTTCGCTATGATCGGCCCGTGGCCAACTTCTCCGGCGGCAGCGCGTTCGCGATGGCGAAGGACATTGCCGAGGGTTATCTGCTGGTGACGGAGCGCACCTATCAGCGCTTCGAACCGGCGCAGCTCGACCAGCTGGCCTTCGAAATGGAGCGCGCCCAGCGCGACATCCGCAGCGACCTCTCGGCCCAGGACGACATGGCGACGATCCAGCAGCGCAATCGCCGGCTGCAGCGGCTGACGCAGGCGATCTCGATGCTGCGTGGCGTGATGTCGCGCAACCGGTCGCGCCAGTCGCGGACGAAATCCTGACCTCCGCGATGAGCCCGGGCATGGATGCAGGGAGCGAGTTGCTGCGCGCGGCCGGTCCGGTGATCGCGGCGCTCGCCGCCGTGCTGCTGTTCGACCGCATGACCCGGCGGCGGGGGCTCGATCCGCCGGGCTTCCGGGCGCCCTTGCGCCGGATCGCCGGCACTTCGCTGGTCGCCTTTTCGTTCTACGTCGGCATCTTCGCCGCGCTCGGGACGATCGGCCGGCAGGGCGAGATCGACCTCAGCCGGTTGCAGGGCTGGCAGCTTTTCAGTCTGCACGGGCTGTTCGCACTGACCATCGTCGGCTGGTGGGCTGCCGGCTACCTCGCCGGCGCCGAGGCGCCGCGGAGCCTCGGCGCCGGGCCGGGGGCGGGTGGGGAAGGCGGATTCGCCGAGCCGCCCAACCGTCCCGGGCCGCCGGCGAGCCCGCTACCGGCCTGGCGCAGTTTCGCCGAGCAGTTGGGCTTCGCCACCCCGAACCTCCCGCGCGAGCTCGCCGTGGGCGCGGCCGCCGGCTTCGGCGCCTGGCTCGCCGTGCTCTGCGGCGTCGTGCTGTTCGCCGTCGCGCTCGCCGCGATCTCGGGGGAGGAGCTGCTGCCGCAGGCGCCGCCGGCGGTCATTCCGTGGCTCGCGGCGCAGCCGATTCTCCTGCGGCTGGGCATCGCCGCTTCGGCGGGCCTGGTCGAGGAGACGTTCTTTCGCGGGTTCCTGCAGCCGCGCATCGGCATAGCCCTGTCGACGGCTTTCTTCGCCATGGCGCACCTGTCGTACGACCAGCCGATCATGCTCGTCGGCGTGACGCTCCTGTCGCTGCTCTATGGCCTCCTCACCCGCTGGCGGCAGAACATCTGGCCGGCGATCGTCGCGCACTTCCTGTTCGACGCCATTCAGCTCCTGGTGGTCATTCCGGCGGTCCTCGAGCTCTTCCAGCCGGGGGCCGGGTGAGGCTCGCTTGAGAGAGGTCGGAATCGGTTCCGCGCCAGCTCTTCGTCCGCCGGTGTTCTGTTACACTCCGCGCGGTTTCTAGCCATGAATTCGACCGCGGCACGGGAGCTCCATCTGACGATCGGCAGCCGGTTCGAGAACATCGAGCTGGTTCAAGCCGTCGTCGACGATGCGTTGCGCGAGAGCGGCGCCGCCGAGGATGCGCGGCATTGGATCGGCCTCGCGTTGCGCGAGGCGGTCGCCAACGCCATCAAGCACGGCAACCGGCAGGATCCCGACAAGCAGGTCGAGATCCAGGCGAGCTTCGCGCCGGAGGAAGTCGAGATCCGGATCGACGACGAGGGCGCCGGATTCGACCCGCTCGGAGTGGTCGATCCGCTGGCACCGGAGAACAAGTTCCGCGCCAGCGGCCGGGGCATCTTCTACATGCGGAAGTTCATGGACGAAGTCGAGTTCGAGACCGGCCCTTCGGGCGGGACGAGACTGCGGTTGCGCAAACGGCTGATGCCAGCCACCAACACCCACCACGAACAATAGGAGGAGTGGAGTCATGAAGATCACCAAGCGGGAACGGGATGGCGTGATCATTCTCGAAGTCGAGGGAAAGGTCACGATCGGCAAGGGAGACGTGGTTCTGCGCGAGACGGTGCACGACGCGATCGGCGACAAGGCGGTCAAGATGCTGATCAACCTCGGCCAGGTCACCACCATCGATTCCTCCGGGGTCGGTGAGCTGGTCAGCGCCTTCACCACGGCCACCAATCGCGGCGGCAAACTGAAGCTCGTCAACCTGCCGCCGAAGGTCAACGACATCCTCCAGATCACCCAGCTGATCACGGTGTTCGAGGTGTTCGAAAGCGAAGACGAAGCCATCAAGTCCTTCTGACCTGACGAAGACCACGCCCCAACCCAGGCTGCACCTCGATCCGCGCCTCGCTGCCTATGCGGCGCGTGTCGAGGTGCGCCTGCCGGCGCTGCTGCCGGCCGAGACGGTGCGTCCGCAGCAGGTCCATCGCGCCATGCGGTCGGCGGTGCTCTCGCCGGGCAAGCGGGTCCGGCCGATGCTGGCGCTCGCCGCGGCCGAAATGCTCGGCGGGGCGGCCGACGACGCGCTGGACCTCGCCTGCGCGGTCGAGCTCGTGCACTGCTGCTCGCTGGTGCTCGACGACCTGCCGGCGATGGACGATGCCCATCTGCGCCGCGGCCGCCCGACCCTGCACCGCGAGTTCGGCGAGGACGTCGCCCTGCTCGCCGCCTTCGCCTTGCTCAACCGCGCCTACGCGCTCGTCGCCGAGGCGTCGCAGCGGCTGCGCCTGTCGCGCTACAGTCCGGAGGAGCTGCTGCATCACCTGGCACAGGCCATCGGCACCGAGGGCCTCATCGGCGGCCAGGCGCTCGATCTCGCGAGCGGCGGCGGCTCTCCGGCGCTCGCCGACCTCGAGTACATCCACAGCCACAAGACCGGCGCCCTTTTCCTGGCGGCGGCGGAGCTCGGAGCGATGGCGGTCGACGCGCGCCGCCGCGACCTCGAAGCGATCGGCGCCTTCGCCAAGAACCTGGGGCTCGCCTTTCAGATCGAGGACGACCTTCTCGACGTCCTCGCGACCAGCGACGAGACCGGCAAGGACGCCGGTCAGGATGCAGCGAAGTCGACGTTCGTGAAGCTTCTCGGGGTCGGAGGAGCGCGCGCGCTGGCCGACGAGCTGCTCGAGTTCGCGCTCGCCGCGGTCGCGCCCTTCGGGCGCAAAGCGGAGGTGCTGCGCCCATTGGTCGAGCTGGTGCGCGGTCACGGCCGGTCCGGCCATGGGTGACCCCCGCGAGCTCGAGCTCGCGCGCCGCGAGCTGCAGCGGCTGGGCTACCTCTCTCACCGCGTCGAGCGCTTCCTGTTGCGCGACGCCCTCGAACCGGTCGGCGAGCCGCGCGCCCTGGCGCTTCTCGCGGGAAAGGTCGGGCTGCTCGCCGGCATGCTGCTGGCGCTCGCCAACACACTGGCGCTTGCCTCGGCCAACGGCCTGCTCGCCAACGCGCCGTTCGATCTCCTGCCGCTCTTCTTCCATCTCCTGCCGCCGCTGGTGGCCGCGGCTGCGCTCGGTTTCGTCGCCGTCGTCGCCGGCTTCCTCTTCGCGCTCAAGCTCTTTCCGCGGCGCAGTCTCGAGTGGTTGATCCTCGGCGTCACCTTCGTCGCCACCTCGTTGCTCTTCGGCTGGGCGGTCTTGCGGGCCGGGGACCTCCTTCTCGGGTTGCCGCGCTGGCAGCGCGTCGTCGCCGGCCTCGCGCTGCCCCTCGTCGCAGCGGCGGTGGCGAAGCTCCTCGCCAACGGCCTGTTGTCGATCGCCATTCGCCTGACGCGGATGACGCCGCGCGAGCGGCTGGTGTCGCGCAAGACGATTCTGACCGTGACTCTCTCGACGCTGGCGGCGGTCACCGTCGTCGCCGTCGCGTTGCCCCAGCGCGCGCCCGCCGCGGCGCCGAGCTCTCTGCCCGTCGCCGCCGGTGAAGCGGTAGCGCTCGTCGGGCTGGACGGAGTCCTTGCGGAAGAGTTCGACTACCTGCTCGCGCGCGGTGGCTTGCCGGGGTTCTCTCGCCTGCTCGCCGAGGGGGCGGTGGTGGCGCGCTACACGCGCCCGGTCGAGCTCGAGCCGGCCGAGTTCTGGACGACGATTGCCACCGGTGTCGGCGGCGACCGCCATGGCGTGCGCTCGCTCGACAGCTTCCGGCCGCTCGGGCTCGCCACCGCTCTCGCGCGCAGCGGTCCGTGGCGACTCTGGTGGTCCGCCGTCGAGGTGCCGCTCGGCCTCGCCGAACACCGGCCGCTGCTCGCCAACCGGCGCACGGCCTTCACGTTCTGGGAGCTCGCGGCGCGCGGCGGAACGCCGGCGGCGGCGGTCGACTGGTGGGCGACCTTTCCGCCCGAGCCGCTCGCCGGCCTGGTGGTCTCGCACGGGGCATTCCAGCTCTTGCGCGACGGACACCTCGACGCGGTCGCTCCTGCCGAACGGGCGACGGAGCTCGCCCGGCTGGCGCAGGCGACGGACGCCGGTCCGTCGGGGTCGACCCTCGCCGCCTCGCTGCCGGCGAACGTCGCCGAGGCGCTCTTGCTGCGGGCGGTGCTGCCGGACCGCTTCTACCGCGAGGCGGCCCGGCGCGAGGCCGCCCGCCGACCGCGAGCCTTGGCGCTCTATCTGCCGGCGGTCGATCTGCTCGCCGAGGGCTGGATCGGCGGCGACGTCGCCTTCGCCGATCTGGTGCGGGCCGAGCTCTCCCAGACCGACGCCCTGGCCGGCGAGCTCGCGGAGGCGTTCGCGACGCTGATCGTCGTGCTCGATCCCGGCCGGCGGGGCGGCCGGGAGGGGCGGGTGCTCCTGTTTCGCCGAGCGCCTGCCGCGGCGGCGGGCACGGCGTGCCGGGGAGGTACGCAGCTCGAGGTCGCGCCGGAGGCGATCACCGCCGCGCTGATGCGCGCGCTCGGTCTGCCGCAGAGTGCCGAGCTGCCGGAGCCGCCGCCGTTCTGCAGCTGGCCGGAGCCGCCGGCCCGCGTCCCGGCCTATGGCGAGCGCCTGCCCACGGCCGACCTGCCCGGAGACAGCGGCAACTACCTCGAAAACCTGCGTTCGCTCGGGTACTTGTAATAGAGAAGGGCTGCGGACCAGGGCCCGGCGCGATCGCGCGCCGGCGCGGTCAGTTCGACCAGTGGCCGGTCGTGCCGCCTTCGAAACTGTCGGCGAAGACCACTTCGTGGCCGCTCTGCGTTGCTGCAGGCGCAGTCGCCGCCGCCGCGGTCACCGCTGCCGGCCGGCGCAGATCCTGCCGCAACCCGATTCCGGCGGCGGCAAGCACGAGCGCCGCGGCGGCGAAGCCCAGCCAGCGTCGGGAGGCCGGTCTGCCAACGGTCGACGGACGGGAAGCGTGCCGAGCGGCAGACGGCAGCTGGCTGAGCTGATCGCGCAACGCCAGCAGCCCGTCGAACTCGCGCTGCAGCTCCGGATCGCCGGCCAGCCGGCTGGCGAAAAGCTCGGCCTCTACCGGGTCGAGGGTGCCGTCGACCGCTGCCTCGAGCAGCTCATAGTCGGGCGAATCTTCGTCGCTGCGCCCACGCGCCAGCAGGCCGGAGAACAGACCGGCGAGCTCGGCCTCCGCTTGCGCGACTGCCGTCTGGTCCGCCTGCGAGACACCCGCTGCACCGCGCTGCGGCAGAGTTTCCAGGGTGGGCAGGGATCGCAGGTTCGGGCGGGTCATAGTGGCTCTCGTGGGTGGAGATGCAGAAAACGGTCCGCGGTTACCGGCGCCCCCGGACTTCCGCTCAATCCTCGGGTCCACCCCCTGGCTTCGCCGGCCGCAGCCGCCGGCCGAGCCGGGCGCGGGCACTCTTGCGCAGGTTGATCACCTGCCGGGGAGTCAGGTCGAAACGCAGGGCGATGGTGCGATCGTCGAGCGGCAGCTCGTCCCAGAGCTCGCCGAGCTCGCTTGCGGGCACCTCGAGGAGGCGGGCGAGGTCGTCGCGGGTAGCGAGGCCGGTGAGGGTCAAGAGGGCCAGCCGGTCGCGCCCCTGATCGTCGCGCAGGTTGAGCAGCAGGGCGCGCCGTTGTCCGAGCGGCAGCTCGCGGACCTCGGCCCAGAGAGCGGCGAGGAACTGCCGGCCCTCGAGCTCGCGATGCGCCCCGGCGCGCGTCTCCGGCGGGTCGAGATGCGCCGGAGACGAGCCTCCGTCGGCGTCGCCGCCGGTTTCGCCGTCGCCGGACAGCGACAGCGGCGGGCGGTCCTGGATTCCCAGCAGGTCGGCGACCGCAGTCAGCAGCTCGCGGAAGGGCCACGGACGTCCATGGCGGAAAAGCAGCCGGCGGACGAGGAGCGGCAGCGGGATCGACTGCGGCGGGCCGGCGAGTGCCAACTCCTGCGCCGCGCCTGCCTGGTTCGCAGTCGCGGCCCCGACGCCGGCGAAGTCGTCGGCAGGCCGCCCCTGCCACGCCGCGAGGCCGCAGACCAGCGCGCCGCCCTCGCTCTCCCAGAGCGCGAGCTCCGGGTCGTGGCGCAGGAGGTAGCGCAGCTGGTTCTGCAGCCGTGTCCGCTCGGGGTGGCGCGCCCGCAACCAGGCGCGGCAGCCGTTTGCGCCGGTGGCGGCGACGTAGGCGCGAAAGCTCTCGATCTCGACTTCGGAATCACCCGCCAGCCACTGCTGAAGGCGCTCCGTCAGACGCAGGAGCGCGGCGGAGTGGACCTCTTCCTGATCGGCGGCGGGAACTCCGGCGAGCTGGCCGCGAATCGTCCGCCAGAGGAGCGGCGCGGCTTCATCGAGCAGGAGCCGCCCGAGCGCCTCGCTGGCTGCGGCTGGACCCTCTGCGGCCGCGGCGTGCAGGGCGGCGAGCAGGGGATCCGCGGGCGGGCCGATCATGCCGCGGCCGTCCCCCGCGGGATCAACGTCAGCACCAGGGCGGCGCCGCCAGCGAGCGCGGCGCCGGCGAGGAAGGCGGCCGACGCTCCGAAGGACTGCCAGACGAGCCCGAACCAGAGGCTGGCGAGAAAGGTCCCGACACCGGTCGCGAGGTGGAAGGCGCCGAGCGCAGCGCCGGAGTGGGTGATGCCGTGGGCGTCGGGCGCCGCGAGCTCGACCACCAGCGCGCGCTCGGCGCCCTCGGTGAGTCCGTAGAAGCCGGCATAGAGCGCCAGCAGCGCGAGAAGGGTCGCCGGTTGCGACGCCGTGGCGAAGCCGGCGTAGGCCAAAGCGTAGAGAGTCCAGCCGAGAAGGATCGCCGGTCGACGGCCGATGCGGTCGGCGAGCCGCCCGCCGGGCACCGAGGCCAGCCACTTGACGACATGGAAGGCCGACCAGAGCAGCGTCAGGCCGACCGCGCCGACGCCGACGTCGGCGGCGCGCAGAAGCAGGAACGCGTCGCTCGCATTGCCCAGGGCGAAGAGAAAGAACGCCGCGAGCGCTCCGCGCAACGGCTGCGACAGCGGCCGGGCCGGCGCGGCAGTCGTCGGCTCGACCGCCGGCTGGAGGGTCTGCGCGCGCCGCCCGGCCTCGCGCGGCAGACCGAAAGCCACCGTCAGGAAGCCAGCGAGCGCCGGCACGGTCGCGAGCAGAAAGACCAGCCTGAGGTTGTCTGGCCAGACCAGCAGCAGCCCTGCCGCGAGGAGCGGACCGCAGGCGGCGCCCAGATGGTCGAGCCCGCGATGATAGGAGAAGGCGTAGGCGCGGCTTCCGGCCGGGACGGCGTCGGCGATCAGGGCGTCCCGCGGCGCCGTCCGCAGCCCCTTGGCCAGCCGGTCCCAGAGGCGCAGGGCGACCACCTGCGATGCGCTGGCGGCGAGCGCGAGCAGCGGTCGCGCCAGCGCCGAGGCGCCGTAGCCGGCGACGACGAAGGGCTTGCGCCGGCCGAGGCGGTCGCTGGCGCGGCCCGCCCAGCCCTTGACCCAAGCGAGCACCCCCTCGGCCGCCGACTCCATCGCGCCGAGCACCGC
>Ga0209477_1001532_pt1 | contig 14001 bp, 15 predicted proteins | sample KloWWTupernatant_FD_187180 | JGI IMG/M metagenome (GOLD analysis project Ga0209477, IMG submission 187180) | Active sludge microbial communities from Klosterneuburg, Austria, studying microevolution and ecology of nitrifiers - Klosterneuburg... | ecosystem: Engineered > WWTP > Aerobic digester >...
TTGGGAGAGGTACGCGGATATCGTGGTACACGTGCGAGCAAACACGATAAATGCGGGCGGGCAAACACGATAATGGCCGGAATTTCATTTTGACAGAGTCAAAACTTTTAGCGTGTCAAAGAGCGGATATTTTCGTCGATTCCGGCGAAAATGAAATTTACACCTGTTCGGCTTGAAAGCTATAGGTGATGTCTCGGGTGTCGGTGGCGGTCTGCGGCATGTCTGAGGTAAACCGCATCTCAGTGTCGCGTGGCGGCGAGAACGCACCGTCCCGGTAGATGAACGACGTGCCCGGGTGGTGATCATCCCAAAAATCGACAGCCGTATCGTATTCCTCGGGCGTTCGCGTTTCGAATGTCGGCTCGATGCCGATCTTACGAGTGCCTTTGGATCTTCCCTTAAATGCTCCGCTAACAGACACCGAGGATAGCACACGCTTGCCGGTGGTCAAAGGGCGGGCCCAGTTCGGATTGAACGGGAACACATTCAGCCCGGCCGCATCCTGCTTCCACACCTGGAACATGATCGCGAAATACTCGTACACGTCAAATATCTCCGCGTCTGACAGTATCCGATCGAACATCATTTTCTCAACAAAATAGCCTTTCCATTTGCGGTTCGCGAATGTGCGGTCCTTGCCGACCTGGATGCCGTCGAGAGCCCATCCCGTTGGATAGCGGACCTCGTAGATCGCAAAGTTATTGCTCATGCCGGCCTGCATGTTGGCGTTCGCCAGCAGCACGTCACGCTTGCGGTATTCGTGCGTGGATCCATAGCCAGCGTCGTAGAATTTGGTGGTCGTCGGGTCACCGATCAGGATGGCGTTGTTGGCCGTATCCTTGCCCGAGAGCAGGCCAGCGTATTCGCCGGCACCGCCGCTGACGGGAAAGGTCGCGTCGGCATAGGCCGCGAGCACAAAGATATGTTTTGGCGTCAGTGCTCCGGTGTAGACGAGCGGATCTCTCGAACCGTTAAAATACCACGCCGGACGGCCGTTGATGACGTCGGAGGTCAGTACCGGCTCGTTGCCGATCGAGCACTGGATCGTGCGGCTGTTGCCCGAATAGTCATAGATAATATGATGGCCGGAGACGCCCGCCTCATATTTGTGCCAGGCCAGCAGGCCGCTCGTTGGTACCAGGTAATCGATCTCGCTCATATATTTAATCCATCGTCCATTCCTGGACCGTAAAGGTTCGTTCGTCGGCCGACTCTTCGCTCGACTGGTCGTTTGACTCGAGCACGAGCACCTCTTTTGCCGTCCAGTTTAGAAACTCGATATCGATCTCGCAGCGGTCGCCGGCTAGTACCGGCCAGGTGTCTGCGGTGCCGGTAAATGCTACGTCATACTTCTTGTCCGTGTTGCGTTTGACCATGTTGTGGATGGTCCTGTACGCCTGATGGACCGTACAGTTGTAGAGCTCGATCGCCTCGCCGTCGATCTTACGGCCGGCCGTCGCTATCAGGTCCTCGCGTTCGACCAGTATCGGGTCGATCGGAGCTTCGAGATACTGGCTGTCGACATCGCGAAATTTGGCCTGCCATGAGTTTCTCAGGTTGCGCACATCACGCGGGACCAGGCTGACCGAACCGTCAACGATATTGTCGGCCGTAAAGCTAAAGCTCGGCACCGTCAGCTGCTCCAGGCAAAAGAATACGAGCTTTCCGTTGACCTCCTGCACGGTCGAATTGCACAGGTTCAGGATCGTGCGGACCGCGTCATCGAGACGCGTCGGGCCGGCAAAGAATGGGTGCGTTTCGTATCGCGGACGGCTGACGGTCGCCGGATACAGTGCACGGTGCGTGATGACGTTTCGCGGCTCTGAGGTGGATTTCCACTCGAGCTTAAAATCGGCGTTGCCGGTGGTGTGTTTCCACTCGACCTTGATCGGGTAATATGTGCCCGCGGTCATCGCAAAGGTGGCTGAATGTTCGCCCGTCGCGGCCCACTGATCGATGATCGGCGTGCCCAGGTCGTTGACGTACAGTTTGGCACCGTGGGTGTGTGTCATATAAAAGGTGTACGTCTGCGTGTATTTCGCCTTGATATACCCTTCCCATTTGACGCTGAAATTATCGACATCGACGCCGACGCCCGGGCTGCCGGCCGATGACACGAATTCCAGCACCGGATCGATGCGTGTCGAGACGAGCGTGTCAAAGGCCACGCCGTTATAGAGTTTGGTCGTCAGCCCGAATCCGTCAAAGTCCGTCAGTGCGGTGTAATCGTATGAAATGTTGGTTGCCAGAAAGTCACGCCACGCGGTCCATGACACCCAGTCGATGCGTGCGATCGGCAGCCCGCCGAGCCTGATCAGCAGATCGGCGACCTGGCGTGCGGGGTTGGCCGAGTATGACGTGACGCCGTCGGGCGTGCCGGTGTCGTCATAATCCTCGACCTTTGTGGTGCGAAAGATACCCTTGAGGCCCGTCGGCGGCGTCGCACGCGTGTCAAAGGTGCCGAGCCCGGCCGCGAGCTGTGCCCTGATCCACGCGATGCCGCTGTGCGGCGTGTCTGACGAAAAGACGAGGTCCACGGCCTGCGGGTCATCATTGACACGAAACTGCAGCGTTCCGCTGCCGTTTGATGTCAGGTCGATGGCCGTGCCGCCGCTGGTCAGTGCGACCTTAAAGGTGTTGGCGGTTTTGTCTCTGACAAAATAGACGATATCGACGGCCAGGTTGCCGGGCAGATCGCCGGGCTCCATCAGGATCTCATCGCCGTCGAGCAGGCCGTGGGCGGTCGAGGTAATGACGTCGGTCGTATTGTCGGCCGTGAATGTTTTCAGCGTCGGTACCGCGGTCGCCGAGCCCGGGTGAAAGACGTACTTATCGCTCTTGATCTCGACGCCGCTCCACCAGAGGCCCTCGACGCGGTCCCATTCGCCGCGGCCGAGCATCTGCTGCAGTGTGATGACGTGCGTCGGCGAGCTGCCGGTCACGAGCGACTTGGTCAGGTTGCCCTCGGCCAGATGGATGCCATAGGCGACGGCATGAAACAGGTTTTGGCCCTCGATCTCTCTGAGGTGGTTTACTAACGTCATCTTTAGTCCAGAGGCGGCTGCTTAGAGTTATGGCAGACCAGGAATTTGTCGTCCTCGTCGCCGGCGGCATAGATATGCCCGTCCATCATTTCGATCTTCATTACACTGCCCCATTCCAGGGCGTAGCGGGCGTCCGCTGTCTTGCTGTCCTCGAGGCCGCCAGTCCACGTCAGCACCGGATCTCCGGGCACGAAGTTCGCGACCGGTTCGCCCGTCACGTGTTCGCGGTACCAGAGCACGAGGTGCGAGAATGACGAGTAATTGCGGGCCCCATTTTCAGCGGTCAGGCACCAGATCGGTTCGTTGTGGACCACCGTCAGCGACTTGATCTCGTGAAACATCCCCGAGACCGGATTAAACAGTTCGTGATACGGTTTCAGCCGTCTGACGATCTTCGGTACCGGGCGACTGCAGGTGATACAGCGGATCAGTACGTACTGGTCGAGACGCGGGCATGTCTGATGTCCGGGCGGTGGATTATTGGGGCCCGCAAGACCGACTGCCGGGATCTGGATGTCGGGATATTCCATGCCGAAAAAGCGGTGTTCATTGGACCGCCCGAGACATCCGAGCTTTGATTTTCGTTTCTTATTACACGTCGTTTCGCCGCCGCTGTAGCCGCAGGTCAGAGCGTGTTTGAATGGCGACTGACAGTTTTCGGCGAGCGTATTGGCACCGATGCAATAGCCCGCAGCGGCCATGTCGCCGAGGATCTCGATCTGGACCTGCGTCTCGTCGATCACGAGCGGCATAGCCTCACCGCGAAAGAGTTCGACCCAGACGGCCGGCAGCACGCCGGCCGGATCCGCGTGATAGCGTCCGATGACGGCCTCGGCCTTGACCAGATCCTCGGCGACGACGTAGCCGCCAAAGACCTTATCGACGTTCTGAATAATGACGCCGCCGCGATCGGGCGGTGAAAAGACGGTCTGTTTTAGCTCATTCGACCGACGCAGATCTGCGGTATAATCGACCGCTCCGACCGTCAGCTCGGCGGTCGCGACGTGATATTCGGTCGTGTCGACAAGCGTCAGATCGAGCGTCGTCTGCGTCTCGCACGACGGCAGATCGAGCAGGTCCTGTAATCCGCTTGGTATCGTTCTTGCCATTCATTTACCTGCGTTTCATCTTGAGCTCGTCGTTGGCGTATTTGGTCTCGACCACCTTGGCGATGACCTTTTGACCGGCGTCGGACTGGGCGGTCGCGTGCCAGAGGCCGGCCGCGTCCTGTTCGACCACGATCGTCACGTTGAGGTTGCCGGCCGACATCGGCTGCGACTGTGCGACACCGCCGCCCGCATAGCCCGGTATGCCGGCAGTTTTGAACACGTCAAAACCGGCATTTGCCCGGACGGCGTTCATCTGTCGCGGATTGAGCACCATCTCACCCGGAGCCAGCAGCGACGGCAAGCTGTCGCGGCCTGTAAAGCTGCCGCCGAGCATACCGTTGCGACGCCGGAACGACTGGAACGCGGGCGACATATAGACGCCGTTTGCAAACTCGGGCAGCATACGCCGGTCGCGTTCGCCGGCGGCACGTCCCATCTCCGCAAACTCCTTGATCTGCTTGACCAAAATGTCAGCCTCGGCCAGCTTTTGGGCGATCTGCTGCTGGGCGATCTTGCTGTATTTTTTGCTCTCGAACTGGATGCCGAAACCGCTCGCGATCGCCGCCCGCAGCTCGTCGGCCTTGGCCATCGCACCGCTCGGGTTGGTCAGTATCGCGTTCTTATCGTCGCGCAGCATACGCAGCTGCTTGAGGGCGTCCGCAAAGCCCTGCGTGAGCTGCGGCATCTTTTCATTCTTATCGCGTTTGCGTTTGGGCGAAGAGAACAGGCCGCCGATAACGCTCATCGCAAAGCCCGCAGCCGCACCGATCGCAGCACCCCACGGACCGCCGATCGCACCAAATTTAGCTCCGAGCATCAGCCCCGTCAGGGCACCGCCGCCGACGCTTGAGATCAGGTTTCCGGCCCGGCCGCCGATCATACCGCCTGCCATTACGCCGAGACTCGCGATCGTGCCGATGCCATTGGTCAGCCCGCCGCCAAACATCTTGAACGGTGCCGAGTTACCATTGACCGTGTACATCGGTTCGCCATTCGCCCCAGTCGTGATCGTCCCCGTCGGCGGCACACCACCGCCGCCAACGCCCGAATTAAAGTTAGGCGTCCCGCCCGGCCCCATTCCACCACCACCGACACCACCGCTGCCGGCGGTGCCAAATATTTTGGCCTCGATCCACGTCTTGAGCATTCCCGACACCATTTGCCTGAATGATTGAACAACGGTGCCGAATATATTGCGGAGCTTGTCGCTGAACGATTGGCCGCCCTGCGACATAATCTCAAAGATGTTGCCGACGAGATCCTTGAGATTGCCTCCGACGACCTCATTGAGACCATCGACCAGCTTTTTGGCGGTCGAGTCAGCGGCGGCGGCGACCTTATTGCCCGAGTCGACCATACCCTTGACCAGTCCCTCCGCGACCCAACGGCCGATTTGGTACGTCACCTTGGACGGCGACTGCGTTTGAACGCGTGCCTTGATCGCATCGATGACCTGATCGCCGACCCATTTGGCGGCGAACCCGAGCGGATTTGCCATTGAGAAAAGGCCCTTGATCAGTCCCTGGACGATCATCTTGCCCAGCTCAAATGATTGAGCGTGCAGCCAGGTGCTGAGGTCCCAAAGTGCTTGCAGGGCGACCTTTAGAGCACCGACGAGCACCGTACCGCTCGCGGTCAATAGTGCGACCCACGCCTTGATCGCGATCGCGATGATCTCTTTGGTCGCATCCCACGCCTTTTGCCAGTCGCCGTTGATGACGGCCAGCACCAGTTTGATCGTATTGCTGATGATCTGAATGGCACCGATAATGAGATCCTTGACGGCGTTCCAGACGCTCGAGGTGACCGATTTGATCGTCTCGCTGTTCTGCAGCCAGAAATTGACGATCGCGGTCCAGAGCTGTCGGAAACCATCGGAAAAGACCTGGATGATCTGCAGGATCTGATCGCCGTTGTCCTGCCAGAATTTGCGGATCTCAGCGAGTATCGCGGCCGTCAGATCACGCAGGGCGAACATCAACGCGTCCCACGCGAATTTGATCGCATCGGCGACGATCGCCGTCAGTTCCTGGATGGCTCCGAAGTTGGTCTGCCATGCCGTATAGAGCACATAAGCGATAGCCGCGGCCTGTGCGATCGCAGCCACGATGGCAATGATTATCGGTATCAGAAACGGCCCGAGCGACGCCAGAGCTCCACCGCTTGCAAAAAGCCCGGCAACTGCACCGAGAGCAGTGACGATGGTCCCGATCGACGAGATCAAACTGCCAACCACGATCAGCAGCGGCCCGATCGCCGCGACAAAGGCAGCGACGGCGACGATCGTCGCCTGCATTGCCGGTGTCAGCGACTGAAACCACTTGCCGGCCTGCTCGATCAGCGGCCCGACGCGTTCGAACGCCGGTACAATAAACTGCAGTATTGCGTCGCCGACGGGTGCGAGGGCGACATTGAGCTTTTCCCAGCCTTTGGCCAGCTTGGTCGAGAGGTTTTCGGTGATATTTGCCGTTCGCGGATCGGTCTGGATGGCGTCCGCGATGCCGGTCAGAAAACCGTCGAGCGTCAGACGGCCGGACTCTTTCAGTGCCTTGAGTTTCGCCGGGTCCTGCGTTCCAAACGCCTGTTCGAGCAGCTGGTAGAAAATGGGCACGCGGCCGATGGCTTCTTTAAGATCGGCGACCTCAAAACCCTGCGCAAAGATCTGCGTCAGGTTGCGCATAAATCCGGCCTGGTCCTCGATGTTAAATGCGGCGTTGAGCTTGCCCATCGCCGAGATGACACGGTTGATCGAATCCTCGGCGATGCCGCCGATACCCTTGAGCTGTGCGTATGTTTCGAGTGCCGATTTCTGCGTAACGCCGACGCTGTTTCCGGCCAGTTCGCGGAGCTCCATGATCTTGGCATTAGCCTTTTCCGCGTCTCCGACGAGAGCGGTGATCTTGGTGCGAACGGCATCGACCTCGAGAGCGGATTTGACGCCGAGCGTGCCGAGAGCGACGAGCGGAGCCGTGATCGCGATCGACATCGACTGGCCCGCACTCGACATCTGGCTGCCGACACTCTGCATCGTCTGACCGACAGATTTCAGCTTGGTCTCGAGGGCCTTAAAATCCATGCCGGCGACCGATTTGAACGAACGCCCGACATTAGCGGCCTCATTCTTGATGCCGTCGATCTCAGACTTGACCGCTTTGGCACCGGCTTTGGTGCCCTTAGCGTCGATATCTACTGAAATTACTATGTCAGCCATTATTTAGGTTTAATGATCGCTTTCGATGTAAATACGGTTGACGCCGATGGCGACGGTTGATGCGACGATATTCGCGGTGCCGTTCGACATGCCGACGACCGGACCCATGAATGTTGACGAAAGCGGCAGATTTGCCGTCAGTGATCCTTCGGACAGGGTCGCACCGGTATTGAGGTTGTCGAGCCTGTAAAACACCTCCGAATCGTTCGGTTTCGCGAACATGTAAAAGTCATACCCTTGCCCGGTCGAATACGGCGTTGTCGGTGCTCCCGACAGTGCGACCTTGCCGCCGGTCGTGCCGTTCTTCGAGTACATGTTGATGACGTTCGCACCGTCGGTCGTATCGTGCCAGAGGCCGATACACGAGATAGCCGGGATGGTGTCGGATACAAGGATATTTGTCGTTCCTGATTGCAGCCCGACGAACATTCTCGTTGCGTTGGGCGATCCCGCCGTGAGCGTCTCGATGCCAAACCGTGCAAAGAAAAAGAAACCGCCCAGGCCCGCCGCGTTGCCACGCCAGAACTGTGCTGCCGTTGAAACGATGCTGCTGACGCCGAGAGCCTGATTAGTCGTTGTGACGACGTTCGTTGATGTCGTCCGCTTCATCTGCGTATAGATGCCCGCCGTCGGTGCCGGGTGAGCAATGGTCGTACCGACCGCCCACGGTGAGCCTAAGTTGATGCCCGCCGTTGTGCCGGTGTTGGGCATGTACATGACGACATTGTTGCCGTACAAAGCGGGCTGCATCGGCATATCGACGCCCGAGGGCGGCATCCATTTCGGCACGACACGTCCCGATATTTTGCGAGCGTAAAATCGCATAACATCAGCACCCGGTGCAGCCGGATTACCGATCACCGCATAGTCGCTGTACCCGCTGTGATAGTCGTTGAGCGTGACAACGTCCTCCGGAGCGTAGACCTGCCAGCCGTTCTCGGACGTGTACTCGAGCCTGCCGCCCGTGACCAGCGTGGCCTTGAAAATTATGTACTCGGTGCCGTTTGCGTCGAACTTGATCGTTACCGTCGCGGCGACCGTGTCCTTGTTATAGATCGAGACAAAATCGACCACCCGCTGCGTCGATGCTGCAGGTGCGGGCACGATATTGACGTCCGTTGTGCTGTTGGTATCTGCCGCCGTCCGACCCGGCGTGTAGGCCGTTGTCGTAACGTCACGCCAGCTCGTCAGGCAGTTAAGCTGATACGTAGTGACCGCACCGGCGAGCACCGCCTGCAGATTGTCGGTTGTTGCGTTGAGTACGATCATAAATTAGCACCCCAGCGACCGGGCCATCACCTGCGGCTGGGTCAGGCCGGAGCCGCCGCCCGACGGTAGTTCGATCCAGGTACCGCCGTCGTCGATGTAGGTCGTGCCTGAGATGGTGACGACGCGGCCCGGCTGGCCTGCCATTGGCAGAGTGTCAGCCGAGACCGCTGGTTTTGATGATGTGCGTGCTTCGTCGTCAGCCATTCTTCTTTTTCTTAGCCTCGCGTTTATCGCTCAGCTCTTTGGCCTTGTCCTGGCCGCGTTGCAGCGACCTGAGAGCGGCCCATTCGACGGTGGTCAGGGCGTCCGGGTAGGCAAACCGCCCGCCGATCGTCCTGACCTCCGCGAGGTCTATCGCCATTGCGATAAAGGGCATCAGCTGCTCATCTATCGCCTCCGGCTTGGTCGCTACCAACGGGCAGCTCTTGCAAACATCAGCTTCGTCCGTGTCCGTGTATTTCCATAGCGGCATTCCCGCCGTGGTCCCGCACGTTTCGCGTCCCGGGCAGCTCTTGCCGCCATTTTGGTCGATGCAGTCGAGATGGCTGCAAAAATGAGCTGCAAGAGCCTCGGTCAGTCCGACAGTTGAGCGGTGTACGCCTCGACCACGGCGTTGACCACCTGCCGCTGGATCAGTGGATCCACGTGAGCTGTCAGAACCGGGAGCGGTAGCGACTGGGTATCTTCGCCGCCGACCGTCGCACCCTCGAGCCGCGTCAGCCACTGCGCATAAAACGACATCGCCGTCTTCAGGTTTGACGCCGTTTTGAATATCTGACGGCCGCGTTTGCCGGGCTTGATCTCGCCGCCCGACGATTTTCGCCGGTAGAGCTTGAGCTCGGCCTCGGTCGGAGGCCGCATGACGTGTGCGATCGTGTAATCGGGCTCGGCACCGCCGCCGATCTCCTCGAGAACGAGCACCTTGTCCGTGTCAAAATCAAAATCGGCATCGACGTAGATCTCGCGTTTGTAGAGCCCGTTGAATGCCGCGGCCTTGTGCTGCTCGGGAATCGTATCCGCATACCCCTCTTCGCCGACTTTGACCAGGTCAAAATACTTGGCGTCGATCGCCTCGTTCAGCGTCGGGTCCGGCAGCTGGTAGCCGCCATCCTTGCCGATCGGGATCTCGGTCTGCAGCTCGGCGTCACGCTCGAGGATCTCAGCCTGCGTCGGACGCCGCAGCGTCAGCTTGCGGCCCTTGCCCAGGGCGATCTCCGTCTGCTGCCAATCGAGCATATACAGCTCGCGGCCAACCACCACCGATGCCAAAGAAGCCGGTGCATTAGCGGCCACCGGCTGATCACGTTCGATCTGTAAAATATTGTCGTTCACTATCTGATCACGCTCCTTCTGCCGAACTTTCTTCCACATCTACCGACTCGACAGACTCGATAGACTCGACCAACTCGATAGACTGCTTCAGCGGGGTCCGCGTCACCGGTGCCGGCATAACGTAGTTACACTTTTCACCGGTACGCTGCTCGTAGTACGCCTTTTCGCGTTCAAACCGTTCCCGCCGCAGCCCCTCGACCGTTCCAGAGAGGTCGTCCGCGACGACCCCCGTTTCCTTTTTCTTCGCCATACTCTCTTTCCCTCAACTCGATAGACTCAATAGACTCGACCGACTCGACCGACTCGATTCGACTAGACCAACGTAGCTGTGCCGTTCCTGATGCGTCCTGTGATGGTGCCGTCCGAGACCGCGTCCTGAAACGCGAGCACGTTGACCTGGATCGCGGCATCGCCTTCGTCGTCGCCGGGTTCGACCGTCTCGAACGTAAAGCTCGGAACGATGATCTCGAATTCGTGACGGCTGGTCGCACCGACGCTCGGCCCGACGATCTTGAATGTCAGATCGGTAAAGGTCTTACCCTGGACGTGCTTGGTCCAGTTGGTCAGGTCGACAAAATCGAGCATCATCGAGATCTGCGTCTCGTATTTGCCGCGGGGCATCGCCTTGACGTGGGCAGCGGTACCGGTGGTCGAAACGGTCTGGATCGTATCGCCGACGCGGCGTTTGTTCATTCGGATGTTGTTCTTGTGCTCGACGCTCCACTCGATCAGTGTGCCGAGCGTCGACAGGTTGATCGTCGCGGCCGTGTCGTCAATGTAGGTGACGACCGTGCGAAAACCGTCCATACAGCCCGGCGTGACGAGATCCGGCAAGCTGGCCAGCCCGTGCGGATTGGTGAACTTGCCCGAGCCGATGATGTCAGCCTCGTACTGCGGCCGTTCGCTGCCTTTCTGCGACACCTTGAACCGCTCGACCATACAGCCGGCGAACAGAAAGCTCGCAGCGTCCATGAGGCTTGCCATCGAGAAAAACGGCAGTATCGAACCGACCTGCGGGCTGAGGATCTCAAACTCGTGATCATAGACGCCCGTCTCGACCAGCGTGTCCGTGACCGAGCCGCCCAGGCAGCGGCGGAACAGCCGTGCCGGCACATCGGTGTCGATATCGTCCTTGAGGCCGTACTGCGGGTTAGACCAGTACGTGTTACACGTGTGCGACGGGGCGTTGCGTCCCAGCCGCCCGCCGTCATTGACCTTTTCGACCTTGGGCAGCTGGTAAAACGCGTCCGTGGTCGGAATGAAAATGTAGTTCGTGCCCGTCGCCTCCGGCGTGTTGAACGAGGATTCGAGCGTCTTCGAAACCCAATGTTGTGCTGTATCTGTTCTCATATTTTTAACCTCTTATCCTGTTTTTTGTCTGGCCACTGACCACCGGCCACTGGCCACCGCCCTTAGCAGCAGAGCTTTACCGTCAGCCTGCACTCTGCGAAGTGCAGAGTTTCCTCACCGCAATCGATCGTCGTATTTCGCCGCACCTGCAGCAGCTCGTGGCGTTCGACCTCCGCGAGGCCGAGCGTTGGCGAATCTTTTAGCCCGTCCCGGACCGCGTCCAGGATCACCGACCAGTCGTCATCCGAATTGTCGTTTTCCTTTCCCGATCGGAAAGCGTAAAAACCCCAGATGTCATAGATCCACTCGGCCCGTTCGCGGCCACCGTGCTTCCATTCGGCACTGATCTGCGACCGTTTGACGATCCAGCCGTGCGTGCCGCCCGTAATGCGAAACAGGCCCGGCCATGCCGCGATATCGTGGCCGAGGACGTTCCACTCATAGACCTTCGCCGTCGCGTATAGCCCGTTGATAATGCCCTTGATGGCGTGTCTGACCTGTTCGTCTGTCATAGCTCGGATGCCCTAAATGCCACTCGCCGCAAAACCTGCACTCGTAAACGTCGAGACTCGGGTCCTGCAGCACGTTATCCAAAAACCGACGCGCGTAAAACTCGGTGCCAAATGCCCGTTTGCGTGTACATGACTGCTCGCGTTGTCTCTCACCTTTTGTCACCTTTACCCTGGTAATTCGGCCCTTAACATCTTCTCTAGTGTCGGCAGGCTCTCGGCGGCCGTCCGTTCCCACAGCGGCCTTGCCTGCATTCGCCCGGTGCCGTCCTCGAGGTATTTCGCGTACCCGACCGGCGTTCCGATCTTGGCCTCGAGCGAGCTCGCCATAATGGTCGTTATTGACCCTGTCAAATTACCGCTGTCGACCGCCGGCGATTCGCCTGGTGCCGACGCCCGGTGCGTGCCGTACATCCGGCCCGACTTTGGCTCGGCCATCGAGGTCTTGAGCTGACCCTCGATATACGCTGCCCCCTTGACCACAAACCGCCCGATCGCCGCCTCGACCTTCGCCATCAGCTCCGGCGTCCTGTCCTTGACTGTGATCGAAATACTCATCTCTTATGTCTGCTCCTGCGCCTTGAGTTTCCAGATCAGTGACGTCCCGACGGGCTTTTCGATCTTGGTCACCTTCCAACGCCGGCTGCCGATCGTGATCGAGACGATCGTCAGCATGAACGCCTGGCTCGTTACCCAGTCGGACTCGGCCGCGATCTGAAACTGCCATGACGATGTCGCCTCTCTGACGCCGGCCGCGGTGGTCGCCCACACGCGATGGCCGCACCAGTCGGTGGTAAAGACGCCCGCGGACGTCTCGCCCGCCGACGGAGTGGTCGCATAGACTGTCAAAGAGCTGCTCCCGAAAAGCTGCTTGCGGCGTTCGTTGACGGCACGCAGCCGGATGTTGTTAAGCGTCGTCATTCGCTGAAAAAGGTCCCCATATCGACGTTGTATTTAGCGATGCTCGGGCTCGCGACCGTCGCGTACTTGCGCACCATCCGCTCACAGTGTTCGAACATTTGGTTGGACGACATCCGGTCACCGTCGAGATCCGTCGAAACGAGATCCGAACACTTGCCCATCTTCCAACGCCACCCCTCACACGCCGCCGCCCGCAGATTATACGTCGGCGTCCAACCCACCTCGTCCGGTGCGATCCCGTCGGCGTCGACGAGCTTGTACGAATCGATCAGCATCACGATCTCGCCGGTCGAGAGCGTCGGCTCGGTGTCGGCTGCGACCATTTTGCTGAGTTTTTCAAGTAATCCGTTCATATTCCCTTAACCCGAGACCACCGATGACGGCTGGATAAAGAATGCCGCCTCATCTGCCGACTGGCCGGTGCCGGTCGCGTGAAACCGGTAGTACCACGTCCCCGACGCCGTCGCGTCAACGTCGATGTGATAGTTGCCCGCCGAATCCCTGACAACCTCCGGGTCCGTGCCGTAGGTGTAGGTCGTCACGGTGCCGTCGGGAGCTTTTACCTTGACGATGACCGCTGTCGGGTCCATCGCGGCGCCGTTCGCGTCTGCAAACGCCGCCGAGCAACGCACCAGATCGCCGAGATCATAAAGCTCAATGCTCATACTGTGAGGTCCTCCACCGTGCAATTCGTCACCGCAGCATCAAGAGTCGTTACGGCCGTCACCGCAGACGTGGCCAGCGTAATGTCCAGCTTGATGCGTACCAGTCGCCCGGTCACCGTTGACGTGCCTGCGGCAGTGCCGGTCAGATCGCGGTTGCTGGTGATATTGGTCAGCGTACCCGTCGCAGCTGCGGTACCGTTTGCCGAGCCGCTGAGGTTCTTGGTGACCTTGAGCGTTCCGTCCGCGGTCGACGCTGCGGCCACCGTGCCGGTAAGCTGCCGCGTGAGTGTGATCGTGCCGGTCGCTGCGCCGGTTCCGACTGATGATCCCGTCAGATTCTTTACGACCTTGAGCGTTCCGTCTGCAGACGCTGCACCGTTCGTCGTGCCGGTCAGGTCATTGGTGACCAACGCACTGTTGGTAAGAGTCCCGCTTGCGGTTCCTACACCGGCAGCAGATCCGCTCAGATTCTTAACGACCTTCAGCGTCGCAGATCCTGACCCGACGCCAGCCGTTGTACCGGACAGATTCTTGACGACCTTGAGCGTCGCGGATCCTGACCCGACGCCAGCCGTCGTGCCGGACAGATTC
>Ga0209477_1001533_pt1 | contig 14001 bp, 16 predicted proteins | sample KloWWTupernatant_FD_187180 | JGI IMG/M metagenome (GOLD analysis project Ga0209477, IMG submission 187180) | Active sludge microbial communities from Klosterneuburg, Austria, studying microevolution and ecology of nitrifiers - Klosterneuburg... | ecosystem: Engineered > WWTP > Aerobic digester >...
TGCGCTCAGTGACCGCGTCGGCGTCTTCCTTCGTCTGGAGGATGACGCTCCGGAGGGTGACCATCTCGCCGGTCTCGCCCATCTCGGCCTTATAGGCATCGAGCAGGCGCTGGCGGTAAACGGTCGCCTCGATCTCGCGGCGGTAGTGGTCATCGCTCATGGTCAGAGACTTGAGGCGCTGGCGGTAGAGCGTATCGAAGGAGCTGCCGGCCCCGCCGACGGGCACGCCGAGCTGGGCAGCGACCTCGTTGGTGATGTCCTGGTCAGAGACGGTAATCCCCTTCTCTTTGGCCAGGGCGGTGACGATCGCTTCTTCTTCGAGGACGCCGAGCAGGGCCTGCTCTGCGAGCTGGAGGTTCACGCCGGCCTGCACCTGCGTCTGAGCGTAGGGGAAGAGGCGGTCAGCGTAGTAGGAGAGGTCGAACTTCTCTTCGCCAACCTGCAGCACCACCCGGTCGGGGATGCGGTAGTTCTGGTCGTACCAGCGCCAGCCCATGAGGGCGAGGACCAGTACGAGCAGGAAGGCCGCACCGCCGAGGATGGCGAAACGGGTGGTCTGATCGTTGAGGGCGATGCCCGCGACGGTGCGCTCCTGGTGTGACGCCTGGCGTACACGGGGGCGGGGAAGCCCGGTGGTTCGATCGCGTCGAGCCATGCTTATCCTTCCCGGGCGCGGCGGGCGCCCGCCTTGGCCTAGCCCCGGCTGGGGAAGATCCCCGTCTGGCGGACGTGTCCGAGCGTGTAGGGCAGCAGGGCCAGGTGCCGGGCCCGCTTGATTGCGGTGCAGACCAGCCGCTGGTGCTTGAGGCAGGTGCCGGTCTTGCGGCGGGGTTCGATCTTGCCGCGGTCGCTCACGTACATGCGCAGGCGGGAGACATCTTTGTAGTCGATGCCCTTCACCTTATCGACGCAGAAGCGGCAGACCTTGCGGCGGCTGCCGAAGCGCGGGCGCTGGGGACGTGAGGGGCGTTCGCCATCACCTGATGGGGCGTGTGAGCGTTCTTCCGAAGTCATATTCCTGTGTTCCTCCCGATGGGTTTGTCCTTCACTGCGAAGGACCGGGGTTGCGGCCGAGGTACCGGCCGCTGGTTGGTGTTGTGGTTGGGGGTGGTTGTTATTCGAAGGGAAGGTCGTCCGGGTCGGTTTCGGCGGCCCGTGCAGCCCCGCCGCCTCGCGGCCGGCTGTAGCTGGAGCTGCCGTTCCACTCGTCACCGCCGCCACCCTGGCCGCCGCCATCGCGGCCGCCGAGGAGTTGGACGGTCTGGGCGATCACTTCCGTGCGGTAGTGTTTCTGACCCTGGTCATCGTCCCACGAGCGCGTCTGGAGACGCCCTTCGATGTAGACGGACTTGCCCTTCGTGATGTACTGCGAGACGCGCTCGGCGGTATCGCCCCAGATGACGATGTTGAACCATTCGGTCTGATCTTCCCATTCGCCGGATTGCTGGTTCTTCCGGCGGTTGTTGACCGCCAGGCTGAACTGGCACTGGGGAGTGCCCGACGCAATGTAACGAAGCTCCGCATCGCGGCCCGCGTTACCGATGAGCATGACCTTGTTCAGGCTCGCCATCTGAGTCCTCCTGGCTTAGTCGCTTTCCGGCTCGGCCGGGGCGCTTTCCGTGGCTGGCTCGGGATCGGCCGGGGCAGCTGCCTCGGCTTCCGGAGCTTCTTCCGCCGGAGCCTCAGCGGCCGGAGCTTCTGCCACTGGTGCGTCAGCTGCTGGCGCGGGTGCGGCCGGAGCTTCTGCCACCGGTGCGTCAGCTGCTGGCGCGGGTGCGGCCGGAGCTTCTGCCACTGGTGCATCAGCCGCTGGCGCGGGTGCGGCCGGAGCAGGAGCGGCTGCACGCGGTTCGCGTGGTTCGCGTGGCGGCATGGGCGCGGGCAGTTCATCGGCCCGGACGATCAGGTGCCGGTAGATGCGCTCGTCGATGCGAAGCGCCGCTTCGAGCGCGTTGACGCTCGGCGGGTCGAGTTCCACCCGGCTCACGACGTAGTCGGCATCGATGACGTGCTTGATCGGGTAGGCCAGCCGCCGGCGTCCCCAGTGGTCGACTTTCAGGACTTTTCCGCCACGGGCTTCAACCAGCTGCGTGACGCGCTGCGGACCGGCATCCGGGCCGCCAGCTTCGGAGACGGCAAGGTCGAAGACCACCGTCAGTTCATATTCCCTCATGAAACCTCAGGCCGGGCGATGGGTTTGTCCTTCCCTGGGGAAAGGACCGGGCTCCCGGCGCGAACCACGAAGGTACCACGCGCCGTCGTTTGCCTCAATGCGGCCGGCCCGGGCTGGAACTACCAGCCGCGGGTGGCCAGGAGTTCCTTTTCGCCGAGCGAGGAGACGCTGATGCCCGGCATCGCCTTGCCGAGACCGCGGCTCACCCTGGCCAGGATGTCCGCGTCCTGGTAGTGGGTGGTGGCCTCCACGATCGCCTTCGCGACCAGCGGCGGGTTCTCCGACTTGAAGATGCCCGAGCCCACGAACACGCCATCGGCGCCAAGGCGCATCATCAGCGCCGCATCGGCCGGGGTGGCGACACCACCCGCGGCGAAGTTCACCACGGGAAGGCGGCCTTCGCGCTTCACCTGCAGGACCAGCTCGAGCGGCGCGGCGAGCTCCTTGGCGGCGGTGTAGACCTCGTCATCCGCGAGGGTCTGGAGCCGCCGGATTTCATCCTGCACGGTCCGCATGTGGCGCACCGCCTCGACGATGTCGCCGGTGCCGGCTTCGCCCTTGGTGCGGATCATGGCCGCGCCTTCGCCGATCCGCCGGAGGGCTTCGCCGAGGTTCCGGCAGCCGCAGACGAAGGGGACTTTGAAGGCGTGCTTATCGATGTGGTGCGATTCATCGGCCGGGGTGAGCACTTCCGACTCATCGACGTAGTCGATCCCCAGCGCCTGCAGGACTTCGGCTTCGACGAAGTGCCCGATACGGGCCTTGGCCATGACGGGGATCGTCACCGCCTTGATGATGCCGTCGATCATCTCGGGGTCGCTCATCCGGGCGACGCCGCCGTCCTTGCGGATATCAGCCGGGACGCGCTCGAGGGCCATGACCGCGCAGGCGCCCGCTTCTTCAGCGATCTTCGCCTGCTCGGGGGTGACGACGTCCATAATGACGCCCCCCTTCAGCATCTGGGCCAGGCCCACCTTTACCGCCCAGGTCCCTGTCTGCGACATGTGGCACTCCTTCGGTCCGCGGAATCGCGATGTGGTCTCAGTGTAGGGGCCGCGGCCCGAGTGATGTAGGGGCCCGGGGCGCCCACTCACCGTGGATTGGCGCCGTCTATACGAGGAAGAGAAAGAAACACAAACGTTGCGCGAATTTTATCACCCCTTCACGCCGGGGTTGCACGGCGTTCACAAACAGGGGTGAAGGTGGGATCAGCCACCAAAGGAGGTGCTACCCATGCTGGAACTCATCGCGAAGGCCATGCACGAAGACCGCTGCCGCGAACTCCGCCACCAGCACATCATTGCCGAGGCGCTTGCCGCCAGCCGGCGCCAGCCCATCCCGCTCCTGGCGCGCCTGCGGATCACCCGCTACCGGCGCGTCACGCGTTCTTCCAGGCTCGCGCGGACGGCCGGCCATTCGCTTTCCATGATGGAGTAGAAAGCCGTGTCGCGAAGCGCCCCATCCCTTGCCACCGTGTGCCCGCGGAGCACGCCATCGAGCTTTCCCCCGATCCGCTCGATGGCTGCCCGCGAGCGTGCATTTCTCCGGTCCGTCTTGAGGCGCACCACGCGCACACCCCAGTAGTCGAAGGCGTGGCGAAGCATGAGCAGCTTCGCCTCCGTGTTGACCGGCCCGCGCTGCGCTGACGCGGCCAGCCAGGTCCAGCCGATTTCCACCCCATCCGGCCCGCGCTCGGCAGGGCCACCCACACCGGGCCAGGGCAGGTATTCGAAGTTCGCGAAGCGGGTGCTCCCCACTACGCGCCCGCTGGCGAGATCCACCGTGGCGAACGGGACCGCTTCCCGGTTCGCCGCGAGGTCGAGCGCCCCTTCCACGTACTCGCGCATCGCGGCCTCGTCATGCGGCACCAGCGTCCAGTCGTAGGTCGCCCGCTCTTCGGAAGCAGCCGCAAGCAGGAGCGGGATGTGATCGAGGCGCAGCGGATCGAGGCGCACGGCCTGTCCGGTGAGCGTGGCCGGGCCGATCTCGGCGGGCGGAATCATCCGTGGTGGCTCACTCATCGCCCGATAATAGCCGAACGTTTCCGGCTGCCGTGTGGCGGCGCGGCCCCGGCCCGGTGACAATGGGACGAATGCCACAAAAACCCGACACCGGCGACCCCATCGAACCCGTCATCCAGCTGCTTGCCACCGGGGCGGAAACAGGCGCATGGGTGCGCTGCGTCATCACCCCGGCGCGGGGTTCGGCGCCCTTTGACCGCCTGGTCGTGCAGCCCGTGCGCCTGGGGCGCGGGCCGGCCATCAAACTCATCACCCGCGCCGGCAAGAATGAGACCACGGCAACCGTCCGTATCGAGGACTGGCCGGCCCGCCTGCCGGACCTCATCGGCAAGGGCGCGGTCAACCTGAACGTCATCGCCCCCGCCTTTGAATGGCACGCGCGGCGCACGCGCGATGGCAAGTGGCTGGTGAGCAAGGGCCGGCCATCGCTCCAGGTGGAGCGCGCGCCCGAACTGCCGCCCCACGACCGGCTCCGCGGCCGGGCGCTTTCGGAGACGAACCCGCGCGTGCAGGAGCTCTTCATCGAGACGGGGCTCTACGGCAAGAACGGCACGGTCCTGGGCGAGGCCGTGGCCAAGCACCGCCAGGTCCAGCACTACCTCGAACTGCTGCGCCCGCTCCCGATCTGGGATGACGGCGCCCCGCTGCGCGTGCTTGATGCGGGCTGCGGGAAGGCCTATCTCAGCCTCGCGCTCTACCTCTGGGCGGACCTCCGCCGGACGCCGATCGAGCTCATCGGCATCGACCGCGAGCCCGCGATCGTTGCGTCGGTGGAGCAGAGCGCCAGGCGCCTTGGTTACGAGCGGGCAAGCTTCCAGGCGGCGCCGATCCGCGAATTCGCCGCTCGCTGGGAGGGACCGGTCGACCTCCTGGTCAGCCTCCATGCGTGCGATACGGCGACCGATGAGGCGCTCGCGGCGGGCGTGCGGCTCGGGGCGCGCGCCATCGTCCTGGCGCCCTGCTGCCACCAGGAGATCGACGACCAGGTGGAGGCAAAACGCAAAGAGGGCACGCTCCCCGCGCAGCGCTCCTGGGCGGCCACCCTTGGCAGCGGCCTCCTCCGCCACCGCCTCACCGATATCGTGACCGATAGCCTGCGGGCGGCCGCCCTGGAAGCGCTCGGCTACGACGTGGATGTGGTCGAGTTTGTCTCGCCCGAGGCGACGGCGCGGAACCTGATGCTCCGGGCCGAGCTACGCCAGACCGGCGCCGGGGCCCGGGATGCCGCGAGAGCTGCGTATGGCCGCTACCGCGCGCTCGCCGGGGAGTGGGCGGTACGGCCGGCGCTCGAGGACCTGCTCGGGGATGCCTGGCCGCCCTTCGATGAACCGTGGTCCGGGAGCGGTGCCCCGTGACGGTGGCATCGTCAGTGGTGAGCCTGGTCGGCAACACGCCGCTGGTGGAGTTGCGCTCACTTTCGCCGAACCCGGACGTTCGCATCTTCGCCAAGCTGGAAGGACAGAACCCGACCGGGAGCATCAAGGACCGGATCGTCCTCCGGATCCTCCAGGCTGCGCGGGCATCGGGCGGGCTCCGCCCGGGGCAGCCCATCGTCGAGGCTTCGACCGGGAACACGGGCGTGGCGCTCGCGCTCTTCGGGCGGCTGCTCGGTCACCCGGTGGCGGTCTGCGTCCCGGAGAGCGTCTACCCGGAGATCGAGCAGCTCCTCCAGGTCTACGGCGCGACCGTGCACCGCGTACCGCGCCAGGCGGGGATCAAGACCGCGCGGGAAGTGGCGCAGGTGGTTGCGCGGGAAGAGGGCGCCTACTACCTCGGCCAGTTCGATAGCCCGGAGAACGCCCTTACCCACTACGAGACGACCGCGGCGGAGATCCTGCGCGACCTCGCGCCGGTGGGCCCGGTGGATGTCTTTGTGGCGGGCATGGGGACCGGTGGGACGATCAGCGGCGCCGGCCGCCGCCTGAAGGAAGCCAACCCCGGCTGCCACGTGCTGGGCGTGGAGCCGCGCCTGGGGGTGCATGTGCAGGGGCTCAAGTCGCTTGAGGACGGGTTCATCCCGCCCGTCCTGGATGAGTCGGTCCTGGATGGCAAGATCATCGTGGGGAACCGTCATGCCTTTTCGCACGCGCGCCGGGCGATGCTCGCCGAGGGCATCTTCGGTGGGATCAGCAGCGGCGCCGCGCTCCATGCCGCCATGCGCGCGGCCGGGCGCATCGAACGCGGCAACGTAGTGGTCATCTTCGCGGATGGCGGCTGGAAGTACCTTGGCACGGACCTCTGGCAGGCTGAGGATGCCGAGACGGCCGGCGTGGACCGCCACGAAGACCCGCTGGACGACATCCTCTGGTGGTAGGGGCAGGGGTAGGCGAGAGGCGATAGGCCTTAGGCGAGAGGGGGTTGATGGGTGGGCGGTTGGAGCGCCGGGCCGCATAATCCCGTCACTTACCACGCTGGAGCGTTTTCATTATGCCGGAGTTTGTCTCGGATGGCGTCGCCATCAACTACATCGACGAAGGCGCGGGGCGACCGATCGTGCTCGTCCACGGCTTTGCCAGCAACCTCCATGGGAACTGGCGCGCGACGGGGCTCGTCGATGCGCTGGTCGCTTCGGGCCGCCGCGCGGTCGCGCTTGACTGCCGGGGGCACGGGCGCAGCGGCAAGCCGCACGAACCGGAGGCCTACAGCGGCACGAAGATGGCCGATGACGTTATCGCGCTGATGGACCACCTGGGCATCGAGAAGGCCGACCTGATGGGCTACAGCATGGGCGGCGGGATCTCCGCCTCGCTCCTGGTCCGCCATCCGGGGCGGTTCACCTCGGTCATCCTCGCCGGGATCGGCGATACGATGCTGCGCGGCGGGCCCGGCCGTCCGGGGCTGGCCGAGGGCATGGAAGCGCGGGACGCCAGCGAAGTCCAGGACCCGACGGCCCGCGGCTTCCGCGTGTTCGCCGAGCGCAGCGGGAACGACCTCGGCGCGCTGGCGGCCATGCAGCGATCAGGCCGGGCGCCGTTCGATGCCTCGAAGCTGCCCGGGGTGAGCCTGCCCGTGATGGTGCTGATCGGCGATGGGGACACGCTGGTGGGCAAGGCTGACCAGCTCGCCGCTACTATCCCCGGCGCCCGCCACGTCATCGTCCCGGGCGACCACCTGACGGTGTTCAACAACCCGGAATACCGCGAGGCGGTGATGCAGTTCCTGGGCGATGTCGCACCGGTCTAAGCCGGCCCGCTGATCTCAGGAAGCGGCGGCTTCGGCCTCATCGTGCATGCGCAGCCGTTGGGCCACGAACACCGAACCGCCAAACGCGAGCCCAAAGGGCAACCCCAGCAGGATCGCGGGGATGATCGTCACGAGGAGCGACGGGCGTTCGGAGAGGGTGAAGTTGATCGCCCCGGCCGAATGGAAGCTGCAGGTGACCGCGCCTTCCTTCTCCTCGGGGATGATCACCACGTCGGCGCCGGGCCGGATGAGCGTCCCGCCGATGTAGTGCTCGGACGTGTCGTTGTTGATGATGCGGACTTCGCGGGCGCGGTCCAGGTCGAAGGAGTCGGGGATGCCCGGGGCGTCCCTTCCGGCCGCGATTGCCGCGGCGGTCCCGGCCGGGATGACGATCTCTCTCGACGCATCCTTGCCGGCTGGCTCGAGCAGCCACCACCAGAACACGCCCACAATCCAGGCGACAGCAATGCCGCCCGCCGCCCACGCCAACCAGTGCCTTACCGCGGGAGAGATGCCCATGAGTCCATTGTAGCCGCTACTTCACGAGATAGAGCGCAGGGTAAAAGAACACCCAGACGACATCGACGAAGTGCCAGTACATGACGGCGCCGGCGATGGGCCAGTGGTTCTTGCTGCTGTACCGCCCCCGTGCGAACTGGAACCAGACCAGGGAGAGGATGGCGATCCCGCTGACCACGTGGGCGGCGTGCACGCCGGTCATGGTGAAGAACACCGTGCCAAACGCTTCCTCGCGGGAGAACTCGGCGGTTGCCCATTCATAGCCAACGCCACTGGCGAAGATCACGCCCAGGATGATGGTGCCCAGCAGGCCCCAGTGGGCAAGCTCGCGGTTGTCGTGCTCGATGGCGGTTTCGGCGGTGAACGCGGTGAGGGAGCTGAGCAGCAGGATGACGGTGATCCCGAGCCCGAGCAGCTGGTCCACGTGTTCCCGCTCAATGCCTTCGAGGAAGAAGCGGGCGCTGAGCAGCAGCCCGAAGAGGATGGTCTCAGAGAAGAAGAAGAGCCAGAGCCCGACCCGGTTCAAGTGCTGGTGGTTGTAGGCCGGGTGGTGGCCTTCTGCCGCTGACATGATGGCCATCAGTGCGCCTCCTCAACCCGCCAGACGCGGTTCACATGCATGAAGTAGTAGATGATGAGCCCCGCCTTGCCGAATGCGGCCACCGCGAGGCCGATGAAGCGCAGGACATCGTTCCCGAAGTTCACCGCGAAGATGTATTCCAGGATGGTGAGCACCGCGAGGATGAGCGCCACCCAGAGACCAAGCCGCATTGCCTGTTGCATTGTCTTCTCCTCCTACTGTCCGCCGCCGCTGCCGGCTGGGGCGCCGGAAATCCCGGGGAAGACGCCGTGGACGGACCCGGGCACGCCGTAGTCGTACGGGTGGCCCTTGATGACGGGTTGCTCGGGGAAGTTCTCGTGCGGCGGGGGTGACGAGACCTGCCACTCCAGCGTCCGCGCGTGCCAGGGGTTGCTTTCCGCGATCGGCCCCCGGATCCACGCGTTGATGATGTTGTACATGAAGACGAGGAACGATGCGCCGAGCAGGAACCCCGAGAGGCTGACAATCATGTTCAGGTTATCGAGCGACGATGGGAAGTCGGCGATCCGCCGGTTCATCCCTTTGACGCCGGGCAGGTGCATGGTGAAGAACGTGAGGTTGAAGCCGATGAACATCCACCAGAAGTGGAGCTTCGCCAGCGTCTCGTTGTACATCCGGCCGGTCATCTTCGGGAACCAGTAGTAGATGCCGGCGAAGAGGGCGAAGATCTCGCCGCCGACGATCGTGTAGTGGAAGTGGGCGACCACGAAGTACGTATCGTGCAGGTGGATGTCGGTCGGCACGTCGGCGAGGAAGATGCCGGTCACGCCGCCGCAGGCGAAGTTGAAGATGACGGCCAGGGCGAACAGCATCGGCGTCCGCAGCCAGAGCTTGCCCATCCAGATGGTGCCAAGCGCGCAGAGGAAGATCAGCCCGGTGGGGATGGAGATCAGCTCGGTGGCGACGAGGAACGGCCCGTGCAGGTAGTTGGGCATGCCGGAGGTGAACATGTGGTGCGCCCAGACCACACCGCTCAGGCCGAGAATGCCGAGGAAGGCGGCTACGGCGTAGCGGTAGGCGAACAGGGGCTTGCGGGAAAAGTGACTGATGATCTCCAGCGCCAGCCCGAAGCCCGGCAGGACCATGATGTAGACCGCGGGGTGTGAATAGAACCAGAACACATGCTGGTAGAGGAGCGGGTCACCGCCGGCCTCGGCGTTGAAGAAGGCCATCCCGGCGACGCGGTCCAGGATGATCATCAGGAGGGCGACCGCGAACCCCTGGGTGAAGAGCAGGGCCATCCAGGAGGTCACAAACATGGACCAGACGAAGATGGGGAGGCGTCCCCAGGTCATCCCCGGGGCGCGCATGTAGATGATGGTGACAATGAAGTTCAGGCCGCCAAGGATGGAGGTGAGCCCGAAGGTGATGATCGCGAGGTCGAACAGGATCTGGGAGCTGTTGGTGGTGGTGGAGAGCGGCGGGTAGGCGGTCCAGCCGGTCTCGATGCCGCCGACAAACGGCGTCGCCATGAGGGTCAGGGCGACGGGCGGGATGAGCCAGAAGGTGAGCGCGTTGAGCCGGGGGAAGGCCATGTCATCGGCGCCGATGAGGAGCGGGACGGCGTAGTTCCCGGCGCCGCCGACGACGGCCGCGACAGCGACGGCGATCATCAGGATGCCGTGGAGGCCCATGGCGCCGTTGTACTGGCTGGTGCTGATGAACTGCATCCCGCTCTGTGCCAGCTCCAGGCGCATCCCAAGGGCGATGAGGCCCGCGAGGAGGAACACGCAGATGAAGGTGACCAGGTACTGGATGCCGATGACTTTGTGGTCGGTATTGAAGGTGAAGTAGCGCTGCCAGCCGGGGGCGACGCGCTGGTAGACGCTCTGGCCGAACCACTCGCGTGCCCAGGCGCCCCACATGCCGATGCCCATGAGCCAGGCGAGGAGCCCGAAGACGTACCCGGACACGACGTTGAGTTCGCCGCCCCAGGGGTCATCGATCCCGGCCATGGACCGGATGAGCGCCATGAGCGCGAAGCCGGCATAGAACCCGGTAAACCCGAGCCCGGCCGCCCCGACCACCGATTTCAGTGCATACATCCTGCTAATTTCCTCCCGGGTTCAGGCCCGCCAGCCAGCTCTCATATTCGCTCTCGCTCACCACCCTGATGGGGAAGAGCATCTTTGCGTGGTCGAGTCCGCACAGTTCCGTGCACTGCACCCGGTAGGCCTGGTCCGTCTCGTAGGCGCCCACTTTGGTTGGCTTCACGGTCATGTAGGTTGTCCGGCCGGGGATCGCGTCGATCTTCATCCGGAACGCGGGGATCCAGAGCGAGTGGATCACATCGGCAGCCTCGATATCGAAGCGGATGGAGGTATCGACTGGCAGCACGAGTTCCTTGCCGGCGGCCACGCTGACCTGGGTGCCGTCGGGGTATTCGAAGACCCACTGCCACTTGAAGCCGGTGGCCTTGATCACCATGTCGGCGTCGCGCTCGCCCCAACCGTAGGCGCGCTTTGCGTCCTGCAGTTCGGCCAGGCCGGTGAGACCGGGATAGATCATGACGAAGACCGCGAGGCAGCCGGTCACCGCAAGCCAGGCGCGGGGGAACCAGCCGTTGCCGCGGATCACCGGCCCGTCCTCGGTCGGCACGTCTTCGCGGATGCGGAATGCCAGCATCGCGTAGATCACGGCGGAGACGACGAAGGTGAAGACCGGGACCCCAAGGATCAGGAGGAAGCGGAAGATATCGTCGAAGTCTTCGGCTTCGTGTGAGCCGACCGTTGGATACAGGTCGGCGATAACGAGCAGGCCCCCGATGGCGGTCAACACGACCCAGAGGAGGCCTGCCAGGATCAGATGCCTCGTTTGCAAGCGGAACGCTCCTGCCCCGTGGCGGCTCAGATTCGCCCGTCAGGTCATCAAGAAACCTGCGTGACAACGGATTTTGGCCCGCAAACCACCGAATTGGGAATAGGCCGCACGGCCCCGAGGGCCCGCTGGCGGACATTTGCCGAATCTAGCCGTGCGTAGCAAGCATTCCAAGTAACCATTAAGCCGAAAAATGCACAGTTATACGGCCTTACTGATGGCCTCTCGCCCCCCGGGGGAACGCCCGGCGGGCGGACTTCCCGTATGCTGCGCCGGGGCTGCGTCGCCCCCCGCGGCGCCCCGGCGAGGTCTTCCCCATGCCCCTTTCCCCCGGCAACGGACCCTGGTCCAGGCCCGCGTTCAGGCATCTCTGGGCCGGCCGCTCGGTCTCGGTTTTCGGGTCGCTGATCGGCGGGTTGGCGCTGCAGTTCACCGCGATCCTCTGGCTGGAGGCGTCGCCGGGCGAGGTGGCAATCCTGGCGGCAAGCCAGCTTTTCGCCGGCTTCGTGGCCAGTGCGGTGGCCGGGGTCTGGGTCGACCGCCTGAAGCGGCGCCCGCTGATGATCGCTGCCGACCTGGGGCGGGCGGCCATCCTGTTCAGCATCCCCGTGGCGGCCGTGGCGGGCTGGTTGACCATGGCCCAGCTCTACGTGGCGGGCTTCGCGGCCAGCGGCCTCACGGCCCTGTTCGAGGCCGCCTACCAGGCGTATCTCCCCACCGTGATCCCGCGGACAGACCTGGTGGAGGGCAACGCGAAACTCCAGGGGACTGCCTCCGCGGTGGAAGTGGCCAGTTTTTCCGCGAGCGGCTGGCTGGTGCAGGCGCTGCGCGCACCAGGTGCGGTTGCCGTCGATGCGCTCAGCTTCGTGGTCTCGGCGGTCTTCCTCTGGCGCATCGGGCCCGGCGAGCCGCCGCCACCTCCGGCGGGGGAGCGGGAGGGTTTCCTCGGGGAGGCGCTCGACGGGCTGCGAGTCGTCTTCGGACACCCGTTGTTGCGGCCGCTCGCTCTCGCGGCGGCGCTGCAGTCGCTCGCCGGGCAGATCATCAGTGTGCTGTTCCTGGTGTACCTTTCGGGCGAGCTCGGCTTTGCGCCGGGCGTCCTCGGGCTGATCTTTGCGGTCGGGGGTGTCAGCTCGGTCGCCGGCGCGTGGGCCGCGAACCGCGGGTGGCTGGTTGCGGGCGGCCCGGGGCCGACGCTTATCGCGACGGCGGCGCTGAGGGCCATCGGGACGTTCTTCATGCCACTCTGCGGCGGCACAGGCGCGGCCGGCGTTGCCCTGCTTGTCGCCAACCAGCTAATCACGGACCCGTTCTGGACGATCTTCGAGATCCACGATGTGAGCCTGCGGCAGGCGTCCGTGCCGGATAGCGCCCTGGGCCGGGTTTTCGCCAACTTCCGTCTCGTGGAATTCGGGTTCGCCTTTGCGGGCACGGGAGCTGCCGCCGGCCTTGCACTCCTGGTTGGCGCTCGCGGCGGCCTGTTCGTCGGCTGTGGGTTGATGCTGCTCTCGGCGGCCGTGCTCGCCGCATCGCCGGCCGTCAGGGACGCCCGGAAAGTCCCTCAGCGCGCCTGACCAGCCGCCCGCTGGGACGAAAGAAAGCGCCCCCGGGGGACGGGGGCGCCTTCGTGAATGCCGGAGAGCCGGTCGCTAGCGCGAGCCTCGCATGCGCGGGTCGAGCACGTCTCGCAGTGCATCGCCCAGCATGTTGAACGAATACACGGTGAAGAAGATGACCAGGCCCGGGAAGATCGCGAGGTGCGGCTGCTGGACGAGACGCTCGCGCGCTTCGTTCAACATGCGCCCCCACGATGGCGTGGGCGGTTGGACGCCATAGCCCAGGAACGAGAGCGACGATTCGACCAGCACCGCGCCACCGACCTGGATCGAGGCGCCGATGATGAGTACGGGCACCACGTTCGGGGTCACATGCCGGAAGATGATCCGCAGGTCGCTCGCGCCGATGACGCGCGCAGCCTCGACGTACTGGTTCTGCTTGGCTGAGATAGAGGCGCCGCGGATAACGCGTGACGAACTCAACGCCGAAAGAGAACCAACGGCGAGCATGATACGCAAGTTGACGGGGATCTGCTGCAGGCTGGTGACGACAAGGATGATGAAGATGAGGCCCGGGAGGGCGATCCCGATATCGACGACACGCTGGATGATCGTATCGAACCAGCCACCGAAGTAGCCGGAGATGACACCCAGGCAAAGGGCGACGGATGAGCTAATCATCACGACGCCGAAACCGATGATGATCGAGTTGCGGGCGCCGTAGATGATCCGCGTATACACATCGCGGCCCTGCTGGTCGGTGCCGAACCAGTGCGCGGCGGAAGGGCCAAGGTAGCGGTCGGCGATGGAGCTCTTGGTCGGGTCCAGGGTGGTGAAGATGCCTGGCACGATCGCCATAGCGATCAGCAGGATGACAACGGCCGCGCCAAAGGCGCCGAGGGGCTTGTGCTTGATGAAATCGGAGACGGCACGCCGGATACGGGCCGAGCGAGGCATCTCCGGGCGGAGGGCGTAGGCTTCCAGAGTTCGCGCGTCACTGGCCATTTAGGAGTACCTGATCCGCGGGTCGATGACGGAGTAGAGCAGGTCCACGCCGAGGTTGGAGAAGACTACCACGATGGCCACGATGATGTTGATCCCCTGGATGACCGGGTAGTCCTTGGAGTCGAT
>Ga0209477_1001539_pt1 | contig 13950 bp, 18 predicted proteins | sample KloWWTupernatant_FD_187180 | JGI IMG/M metagenome (GOLD analysis project Ga0209477, IMG submission 187180) | Active sludge microbial communities from Klosterneuburg, Austria, studying microevolution and ecology of nitrifiers - Klosterneuburg... | ecosystem: Engineered > WWTP > Aerobic digester >...
GTCCTCATCCCACCCGCCGATTCGATGTAATACGCGCACCGAATCTGGGTGCGTGATACATCGAATCGGCGGGAGGGAGACGGGGGACGGACCCACGGACGCCAGGCTCACGGCATACGGGACAATGGCGACCATGACGGCTGTGATTGAGACCGCGAACGGCACCACCGCGAGCACCGACATCCTCGCGATCGCGCGCGAGCAGGTGCTCGAGCGCGGGGAGGCGCTCACCCACGCCCAGATCGTCGAGGTCCTGCAGACCGGCGACGACCAGCTCGCCGACCTGCTGGCGCTGGCCCACGACGTGCGCATGAAATACCAAGGCCCCACGGTCGAGGTCGAGGGGATCGTCTCGCTCAAGACCGGCGGCTGTCCCGAGGACTGCCACTTCTGCAGCCAGTCGGGCCAGTTCACCTCACCGGTGCGCAGCGTCTGGCTCAACATCCCCGAGCTCGTCCGTGCTGCCAAGCAGACCGCCGCCACGGGCGCGAGTGAGTTCTGCATCGTCGCCGCCGTCCGCGGCCCCGACGACAAACTCATGCAGCAGATGCGCGAGGGCGTGGCCGCCATCCGCGCCGCCGTCGACATCAACATCGCGGCCTCTCTCGGGATGCTCTCCCAGGAGCAGGTCGACGAACTTGTCGAGATGGGCGTCCACCGCTACAACCACAACCTCGAGGCCGGCCAGTCCTTCTTCCCCAACGTCGTCACCACCCACTCGTGGGAGGAGCGTTGGGAGACCTGCGAAATGGTCAAGGCCTCCGGCATGGAACTCTGCTGCGGCGGGCTCGTCGGCATGGGCGAGACCATCGAGCAGCGCGCCGAGTTGGCCGCCGACCTGGGCCGACTGGAGCCGCACGAGGTCCCGCTCAACTTCCTCAACCCGCGCCCCGGCACGCCCTTCGGTGACCTCGAGCCGATGGAGACCAATGACGCGCTGCGTACCATCGCGGCGTTCCGGCTCGCGCTGCCACGCACGATCCTCCGTTACGCCGGTGGTCGCGAGTTGACCCTCGGTGATCTGGGCACCCGCGACGGCCTTCTCGGCGGCATCAACGCCGTCATCGTCGGCAACTACCTCACCACCCTGGGGCGCGACCCCAAGGAGGACCTGTCGCTGCTGGCCGATCTCGAGATGCCGATCCGCGCACTCAACGAGACCTTCTGAGTCGGCCGCCGATTCCGCTGCCAGACAAACGATTTCGTATGCCGTCCGCTCACCCTCCGCTGGAGGTTCCCCTTCCCGATGACGCCCGATCGGCGTCCTGGTGCGGGGCCTGTGGCGAGTCCTTGGTGGAGGCGGCCGATGGCCACGCACGATGTGCACAGCGACTGAGGTTGGAGCCCCCGCGCTACTGCGGGCAGTGCCGGCGTCGGATGAAGGTCCAGGTCACACCCGGCACCTGGCTGGCCACCTGTGTCGAGCACGGAAGCGTCGAGCACTCCACCTGGTCCTGAAGCCCCAGAGGCGCGCCGCTCGGCCAACGCGTCAGAGGTCCAGAGCAGCGCGCAGCGCGACCTCCACGTCGGCAAGCAGATACGCAGGGAGGACGCCGATCGGTTCTTCGTGGAGGAGTTGCTCCTGGGTCACCACATTGAGGTGGGAGGCGACGGCGACCGAGTTCTTGGCTAGGCCCGTGGCCCCGGCCGGGAGATAGACGTGGTCCGGGCTGGCAGCGCGCGACGTGTTGGTCGTCAACGACACGACGAGGCACGTGCGCCACGCCGATTTGTTGAGGGCGTCCGCTTGCACGACCACGACGGGACGGCGTTCGGCGGGGAGTGAGCCGGCGCCGTGATCGAGCCAGCGAATCTGGCCCCGCTGGATCACCATTCCTCGTTTTCGTAGAGGGCCAGCACGCCGCGCGACGCCTCGGTTACCCACGCAATGTCGGCGAGATCCTCTTCGGTCGGATAGCCCGTCGCCGCCAGAACCTCGTTGATCCGCGCGGTCAACGAGGCCTTCTCCTCCTTGTCGAGCAGATCCTTGAAGGCGATGACGAACACCTCGGACCGCGAGACCCCATGGCGGGCGGCATAGTCGTTGACCTGCTCGAACACGTCGTCCGGCATGGAAATCGCTGTCTTCATACCCGAGTATGACCGGGTCATACCGTCCGGGAGCGGTCATCCACAGGAGCCGGAGCGCGGGCGCGCCTCGACCATGACGGACAGCAATCGCCGGACCGTCTCGAAGTCCTCGACCCCGAGCTGCGTAGCCCAATCGCGCTCGATCTCGACGAAGAGATCCCGCACAAGCCGCTGGGCCCGCTCGCCCTTCGGGGTCAGGCTGAGCACTCGCGCTCGCGAGTCGCTCAGGTCGGGGGCCACTGACAGATAGCCCTCGCGCTCGAGCACCACGATCTGCTGGCTGATCGCCTGCTTGCTCACGTCGCAGGCCGCAACCAGTTGACTGGCCCGGCGTGGGCCGCCCCCCAGATGCCGCAGCACATTGCGCGAGTGCGCCAAGGAGAGCGCCCTGAACTCACTGCTCCGCAGCCGCCGGTCGAACTCCTGGATGAAGGCTGCCTCGAGTCGACCGAGGAGGGCCACGAGCGGCACCCGCACCTCGGCGGGAGCACCGTCACAAGACCCCAGCACGGGGGTCGTGGCGATCGGGGCAGGGCTGGCCATAGGTCAACGATACGACTTGGTCAAGGACTTGACAATCTCTTCCGGACCAGACATATTGGTCAAGTACTTGACCGTTCAGCACTTGACCAACAGGGAGACCTCCATGAACCTTCTCGTCCTCGTCGGCAGCACCCATGTCGGCGGCTTCAACGACCGCCTGGCCCAACTCGCGGTCCGCGACCTGCCCAGCGACGTCGAGGTCACCCGCTTCGACCTCTCGACCCTGCCGTTCTATGACGAGGTGGCCGACACCGAGGGCCGTCTCGGCCCGCAGGTCGACGCCTACCGTGACGCGGTGGCCCAGGCCGACGCGATCCTCTTCACCAGCCCGGCCTACAACGCCACGATGCCCGCGGTGGCCAAGAACGCCATCGACGTCGCCTCCCGGCCCCGCGGCGCCGCTCCGATCGTGGACAAGCCGGTCCTCATCGCGACGGCCACCTACTCCCCCGGCGCCGACGAGCGCGTCCTCGAGCACGCCCGCGTGGCCCTGACCATCGCCGGCGCCAAACCGATGGAGCAGGGTTTCGGGGTCAGCAAGCACTTCGAGGCCTTCGACGAGTCCGGCCTGGTCGACAAGGACCGCGAGCGCGAGCTCCACGCCCTCGTCGCAGACCTCCTCGCCCCCGTGACGGTCTGATCGGCGGGGACCTGGGCGCGCCGCACGGCTCCCAGCGTCCCGCCGGGCTACACGCTCGCGCTCCTTGCAGCCCCTTGCGCACAAGAAGCGAGCGACAAGGGTGAGCGTGTAGCTCTCCGGGACCCAGCCAAACCCCACACGGCCGCCGAGGACGGTTAACGTCGAAAGCACGTGGCGGCGGCCTCGACCAGGTCGCGCCGACCCAACCCGTCAAGGAGTGCACGATGACGACCGCACGTGACCTGATGTCCTCTCCCGCCCAGACGCTCAACGAGACCGACAGCCTCGTGACCGCCGCCCAAGCCTTCAAGCACGGCGACGTCGGCTCGATGCCCGTCCTCGCCGAGGACGGGCGCCTCGTCGGCATGGTGACCGACCGTGACCTCGTCGTCCGTGGTCTGGCCGACGGCATCGACCCGGGTCGCGGGACCCTCAGCGACGTCCTGACCGAGACCGTCGTCGTGCTCAACGTCGACGACGAGGTCGACGCGATCGTCCGCGCCTTCAGCGAGAACCAGGTCCGCCGCGTCCCCGTCCTCGACGGTCAGGAGGTCGTCGGCATCATCAGCCAGGCCGACATCGCCCGCGAACTCTCCAACGAGCGCACCGGTCAGGTCGTCGAGGCGATCTCGCGCGACTGAGCCACTTCAGCGCTCTCCACCTCAGCCGGCGGCGGCGCACCGCACGACCCACAACGGGTCCGTCACACTGTTGCGTGTGACGGACCCGTTGGCCTTTGACCGCGAGCACCTCTGGCACCCCTACGGAAGCGCGCTCACCCCCAGCGATCCTTACCTCGTGGAGTCGGCCCACGGCATACGAATCCGATTGCGGGACAGGGATGGACGCCCTCGCGAGGTGATCGACGCCATGTCGTCGTGGTGGTGTGCCATCCATGGATATGCCGTGCCGCAACTCGACGCCGCCGCTCACTCCCAGCTCGGCCGGATGAGTCACGTGATGTTCGGGGGGCTCACCCACGAGCCGGCCGTCGAGCTCGGCCGCCGCCTGGTCGACCTCACTCCGGACGCCCTCGAACACGTCTTCTTTGCCGACTCCGGCTCGGTCGCGGTCGAGGTGGCGATGAAGATGGCGTTGCAGTTCCAGATCGCGCGGGGGGAGCGGCGCACCCGCTTCTTCACCATCCGCGGCGGCTATCACGGCGACACCTTCTCGCCCATGTCGGTGACCGACCCTGTCGGAGGCATGCACTCCCTCTTCCGCGGCATCCTCCCCGAGCATGTCTTCGCACCCCGCCCACCAGGCGGATTCGCATGTGCCTCAGATGATCCCGCGATGGTGGCATGGGAGGCGGAGACCAGAGCTTTGTATGCCGTGCACGCCGCCGACATTGCCGCCGTCATCGTCGAGCCGGTCCTTCAAGGCGCCGGTGGCATGAACATCTACAGCCCGTATGCCGTGTCCGTCCTGCACTCGTTGGCCCGGGAGCATGGCGCCTTGGTCATCCACGACGAGATCGCGACCGGCTTCCACCGCACCGGCCCGATGTGGGCCGCCGATCACGCCGAACGCCTTGCGTCTGCGGAACCGAATGCCATGGCGATCAGACCTCCAGACCCTTCGGGGGAGTCGAGAGCGGTTGCAAGGCAAGGCGTTCCCGACATCTTGTGCGTCGGCAAAGCCCTCACAGGCGGCTATCTCTCGCTTGCCGCGGTCCTGTGCACGCGCGAGGTCGCGGTCGGGGTGTCCCGGGGAGAGGCGGGCGGGCTCATGCACGGGCCGACCTTCATGGCCAACCCATTGGCCTGCGCGATCGCGTCTGCCTCGCTGGACCTGTTGCAGGAGAATGATGCTCAGGGCCAGGTGGCTCGCATCAACGACGGCCTCACGAACGGACTGGCAGCGGCCACCGAATTGGCGTGCGTGGCGGACGTGCGCACTCTCGGCGCGGTCGGCGTGATCCAGCTGCGCGAACCCGTCCGAGTCGCCGACGTCACCGCCGCGGCGATCGAGCGGGGCGTGTGGGTGCGGCCCTTCCGCGACCTCGTCTACACGATGCCGCCATATGTCACCTCCGACGAAGACCTCACCACTCTCACCGCGGCCCTCGTCGACGCCGTGCGGGCGACCCACGGCTGACCCTTGGCTCCGGACCAGGGCAGGCCGGGGGTCGAAGGGTGTGTCTTCGCGAAGCTCTGCAGTTGCCCCACCACGCGGGGCATGTCAGTTGCCCCACCATCCGGGGCATGTCAGTTGCCCCACCAGCGGGGGCATGTCAGTTGCCCCACCTGCGGGGGCAACTGCAGAGGTGTCCACTCAACCCCCATCCCACCCCGGCCGTACTCGACCGGGATCATCATGTCGGGCTCAGCTCTCTGCGAGGCGCTGGTCGAGGAGATCGCGTCCAGCCGGCGTGAGGCTGTAGCGATCGCCCATGCTCCCCTGGACCAGCCGGAGGCCACACAGGTGCGCGAGCCACGACTTCGCCATCTCCTCGGGCATCCCCAAGACCGACGCGATCCGCGGAGTGCGCGCCATCGCCACATTGTCGAGGGCAAGCAGTACCGCCATGCCCGGAGCCGCAGCCAGCACCGGCGTCTGAACAGGGTCCAGGCGGGACAGTGCGCGCGCCTGTCCCACTCGCTGCCCGAGTGTGAAGAGCACCGCCACGCTCAGGCACACGCCGAAACCCCGGTAGAAGCGATCCCCTGCGCTCGGTGGCCACGTCGATAGGTCGATCCCCCAGGCGATGAGCCCCATGCCGACGACGGCTGGGCCCATCGACCACCCCATCGTGCGAGGCCGGACGCGCTCCCGCCACGTGATCGGACCGCCCAGCGCCATCGCGACCACCATGGTGATCAAGCCCGATCGCGACAGCGTCCCGCCCGGCTCGACCAGCCAGAAGAGCACAGCCAGCACCGCCGGCCCGATCAATCCGAGTACATTCCACAACAGGTCCGGACCGGTCACCATCGGTAAGCGGCCACGCAGCGATCGCGCCTCGACCAGGCCTTCGGCCGACAGTTCGGGCAGCCCGCCTACGTCGACCTCCGCGCCGGGCATCGCCGGGTACTCCCCCTGTCCCCATGCGTCAACGGTAGTCCGACCTCGCCGATCTGTCCCCGCCGCGACAATGTCCACCATGAGAATCGTGATCGTCGGCGCCGGCAGTATCGGCTGTTACTTGGGAGGCCGTCTCGCCACCAACCCCGCCGTACACGTCACCTTGATCGGCCGGCCCACCATCGCGTATGCCGTGCGCGGTCACGGCTTGTCGGTCGGGACTCCCGATGGGCCGAGGACCACGATCCCAGCGGATCGGCTCGAGTTCGTCACCGAACTGGCCGCCACCGCAGATCCGGACGTCGTGCTCGTCACCGTCAAGGCCAAGGACACGGCAACGGTCGGCGCCGAGCTGGCCACCAGCCTCCCTACCCAGGTCCCGATCCTCTGCCTCCAGAACGGTCTGCGCGGCGCCGAGACCCTCGCCACCGCCATGCCGGAGCACCGGGTCCTCGCCGGGATGGTCGCCTTCAATGTCGTCCGTGAGGAGCCCGCGACCTTCCTCCAGACCACGTCGGGCGAGGTCATGGTCGACGCCGATCCCGCCCTCCAGTCGCTCATCGCCGCGGCCGGAGCCTCCCGTCCACCGCTGACACTCGTACCCCGCGACGACATGCCCAATGTCCACGCCGCCAAGCTCCTCCTCAATCTCAACAACGCGATCAATGCCCTCTCCGGCATCCCCCTCAAGGCCGAACTCTCCGATGGGGACTTCCGCCGCGTCCTCGCCGCGTCCCAGCGGGAAGCCTTGGCCGTGTATGCCGGGTGCGGCATCTCTCCCGCGAAACTCACCCCGGTCCCTCCAGCGGCGATGACGCGAATCCTCGAGACCCCCACACCGATCTTCACGCTCCTGGCTCGCACCGCCCTCTCGGTCCACCCGAAGGCCCGCTCCTCGATGGCCGACGACCTCGACCAGGGACGCCCGACCGAGATCGCCCAACTCCAAGGTGAGATCTCATCGCTGGGCCGCGCTCACGGCATACCCACGCCGGTCAATGACGCCTTGGTCGACCTCGTGCAAGACGCCGAGGCTGCCGGTCCCGGACGGCGCAACTGGACCGGCCCCGCCCTGCTCGCTGAGGTCAGGCGCCGGCACTGAGCCGGACCGGATCACTGGCGGCGCAGTGACAGGGTGACGCGGACCGGTCCGGAACGTTTCGCCGGGGGGCCCGATGCGCCACACCCAGCCGCGCCCTCCTTCGTGCCAGACGCGTGTTGACGAGGTCGCGCATCGGATGCCGAGTTCGGCGAGGCGACGCATCAGGGCAGGGAGACCTCGACCGAACCGATCACCGTCGCGCACGCAGCCGGCGCGCCGGCCAGCGTCGAGATCACGACCTCGAATGGACGCTCGGTGCGGCCTGCCCAAGAAACGGACCCACTGTGCGGAACCGACGAGACGGCACCGCTGATTCGGCGCCCATTTGCGAGGATTCGCCCCATGAGTGACTTCCTCGGACGTCTGACGGCCGCTGCCGCCGAGCGCGATGCCCGGGGCCTGCACCGTGAGGTCCGCGCGTTCGACCCCGCGAGCGTCCTCGATCTCGCGGGCAATGACTATCTCGGTCTTCGCACCCACCCCCGAGTCCTCGACTCAGCCATCGCCGCCACTCGGGCCTACGGGGCCGGTGCGGGGGCCTCCCGGTTGGTCACCGGCACCCTCGGAATCCACGAGGACCTGGAGCGTCGGCTGGCCGACTTGGCTGGGGCACCGTCCGCCTTGGTCCTCTCCAGCGGGTATGCCGCGAACCTCGCCACCGTGACCGCTCTCGCCGACGCGGACACCCTCATCGTGAGCGACGCGCACGCTCACGCCTCCCTCATCGACGGTGCTCGCCTGTCACGAGCCGGCGTCGCGGTGGCCCGCCACAATGACATCGACCATGTCCGAGGACTCCTCGCGACGCGCACCCAGACCCACGCACTCGTGATCGTCGAGTCGATCTACTCGGTGCTCGGGGACAGGGCACCCCTGCGCGACCTCATCGCCCTGACCGCCGAGTCGGGCGCCGTCCTCGTCGTTGACGAGGCGCATGCCCTTGGAGCAGCGGGTCCCGGCGGCGCTGGGCTGGTCGCTGAAACGCTTGCGGGACAAGCCTTTCCGACGCACGTTGTCATCACTGCCACACTCTCCAAGGCCTTCGGGAGCCAAGGCGGTGTGGTCCTGGCCCGGGCCGAGGTCCGCGAGCATCTCGTCAACACGGCGCGCTCCTTCATCTACGACACCGGCCTCGCTCCCGCTGCAGCCGGAGCAGCGCTCGGGGCACTCGATGTCATCATCGACCAACCAGTGCTACTGGATCAGTTGCAGCACAACGCCACTCAGCTCGCCGCTGCGTGCGGGATCGAGCCTCCGGGTGGCGCCGTCATGTCCGTCACCATGTCGGGTCCGGAAGCGGCCCTGGTGGCCGTCGACGCAGCGCAAGCACACGGCATACGCATCGGTTGTTTCCGGCCGCCCTCGACACCCGATGGTTCATCGCGTCTCCGGATCACCGCCCACGCCCACCACTCGGCCGACCAGATCGCAACCGCGGCAACGGTTCTCAAGGAGTTGGTCCACCGATGACGCTCTCTCTGCCGAATGTCGTCCTCATCACGGGCACGAGCACCGAGGTCGGCAAGACGGTCGCGACCGCAGCGATCGCGTGCGCCCTCCGCGCCCGCGGGACGGACGTCACCGTGGTCAAGGTCGCCCAGACCGGGGTCGATTCCGACGAGGACGGTGACGCGGCAGTCGTCGAGCACTTCACAAGCGCGCTGCCGGGCGGGGCCGTCCCGACGCGTGAACTGGTTCGTCTGCCAGAGCCACTCGCGCCGGACGTCGCCGCCCGCCGAGCGGGCGTGACCATCCCCACCGTGGGTGACCACGTCCGCACCATCAGCGAGATCGCGCGCACCCATTCGATCGTCCTCGTTGAAGGCTCGGGTGGACTGCTCGTCCATTTGGATGCCCGCGGCGGGACCCTGGCCGACATCGGTGTCGGCCTCCGCTACAAGGGCGTCAGTTGCGGAGCAGTGCTCGTCGCAGCAGCAGGTCTCGGCACCTTGAACCATTCGGCGCTCACCGCCGAGGCACTCCAAGCTCGCCACATCCCTCTCCTCGGTGTCGTCCTTGGCTCGTGGCCCACCCAGCCCGACCTCGCCGAGGAGTGCAATGTCACCGACCTGCCACGAGTCGCCGGCACGACCCTGTGGGGGCAGGTTCCTGCTGGCATCGGTCAGCTCGCACCGACAGCCTTTGCGGCTGCCGCCCCCGGGTGGCTCCCCGCCCTTGCCTGACCCGCCGCAAGAAGCGCCTCTCAGGGGGTCGTGCCGGTCGAGGCATCGGTCGTTCGGTTGGCAGATCCCGCCCAAAGGTTTGGTCTGAGTGACCCCGAGACGGCGCGTTCTTTGACACGATGCCGACTGTGAGCGCCGTGGCCCGCCTTCTCCCCGACCCTGATCGGCCGGACCGGCCGTTGCGGGTCATCGTGGTGTGTTGGGGCAACATCTGCCGCTCGCCCCTGGCCGAATTCATGCTCCGGGCCGCGGTCGACGAGGCCGGGCTCGGTGACCAGGTCGAGGTGAGTTCGGCTGGCACATCGACCGAGGAGATCGGTCACGCCATGGATCAGCGAACCCTCGCGACCCTGCGCCGCCATGGTGTCCCGGACACCGGGTTCGCCGCCAAACGGGCCCGCCAGTTCCGGCCCGAGACCTTCGACCAGGCTGACCTGGTCCTCGCCGCGGATCGCATCCATGAGGAGATCCTCCGCAAGCGAGCCCGCACCCCGGAAGAAGTCGGGCGCATCCGGATGCTCCGCTCCTTCGACCCGCAGGCCGTGTCCGCCGGGGACCTCGGGATGGATGACCCCTGGTATGGCAACGATCGGGATTTCGACCAGACCTTCCGCGAGGTGGAGGGAGCAATTCCCGGGATCGTCGCGTATCTGAGCGACCAGGTCGGCGCCCGCCCTGGGTTCGGTCGCTCCTTCTGACCGCTCGCTGTCCAGGCGAGTGTGGCGACCAGAGCGCAAGGAGTCCAGCGCGTGGAGGCGGTCCCGGCATACGCAGGCCTGTGAAAGGGGCCCCGCGCGCTCTGGGAGGATGACGTCATGGGTTCCCTCGCTGACCTCTCTCCGGCCATCGCTCTGGGTGCACTCGACGGTCGCTATCGCGGCGCCGTCGCTCCGCTCGTCGACCACCTGAGCGAGCCGGCCCTCAACCGCGCTCGTGTGCGCGTCGAGATCGAGTGGCTGATTCACCTCACCGACCGGCAGGTCGTGCCCGGCGTGCGCCGCCTCACCGACGACGAGAAGAACGCGCTGCGCGCCATCGTCGACGACTTCGGTGCGGCCGAGATCGACGAGATGGCCGCAACCGAGCGCGTCACCCAGCACGATGTCAAGGCGGTCGAGTACTTCCTCAAGAAGCGATTGTCGGCGATCGCTCCGTCGGTTGAGGACGCGGGCCTTGCCGAGCTCATCCACTTCTGCTGCACGAGCGAGGACATCAACAACCTGTCCTATGCCCTCATGGTCCAGGGGGCCGTCGAGGACGTCTGGCTGCCTCGCGCCACTGCTCTCGTGGAGACGGTCGCCACGATGGCGAGTGACCTGCGGGACGTGCCTCTCCTCGCGCACACCCACGGCCAGCCTGCGACACCCACGACGATGGGCAAGGAACTCGCGGTGCTCGCCTGGCGCCTCCAGCGCCAGTTGCGGCGCATCGAGGACGCGGAGTTCCTCGGCAAGTTGAATGGGGCCACGGGCACCTATGGCGCCCACCTGGCCGCCGTCCCCGAAGCCGACTGGGAGCAGGTCTCGGAGACCTTCGTCGAGGGGCTGGGGCTGACCTGGAACCCCCTCACCACCCAGATCGAGAGCCACGACTGGCAGGCCGAGCTCTATGCCGACATCGCGCGCTTCAACCGCGTGCTCCACAACCTCTGCACGGACGTCTGGACCTACATCTCGATGGGCTACTTCGCCCAAGTGCGAGGCCAGGGCACGGTCGGGTCATCGACGATGCCGCACAAGGTCAACCCGATTCGTTTCGAGAACGCCGAAGCCAACCTCGAGGTGAGCAACGCCCTCTTCGACGTGCTCGCCTCGACGCTGGTGCAGAGCCGTCTGCAGCGCGACTTGACCGACTCGTCCATGCAGCGCAACATCGGCGTCGCCTTCGGGCACTCACTCCTGGCGATCGACAACGCCATGCGGGGACTCGCTGGGCTGGACGCGGTGCCGACGGCCATGGCCACCGACCTCGATGCCAACTGGGAGGTGCTTGGCGAACCCATCCAGTCGGCGATGAGAGCCCTTGGGGCACAAGGCGTTCCCGGCATGGAGGAGCCCTACGAGCGGCTCAAGGAGCTCACTCGTGGTCGCCGAATCGGTCAGGCCGAGTTGGTCGAGTTCGTGCGCGGATTGGGTCTGCCCGCTGACGTCGAAGCACGGCTGGCCGCCATGACCCCACAGACTTATGTCGGTCTCGCACCAGTACTGGTCGACCACCTCGGCTGACCTTCGCGGGCCGGGCGGCCATGATGGGTGTATGCCGTCCACTTCCGACCCAGCGCCCGTCACCCGAGCAGACCTCGAGTCCCTCTGCGAATCCCTGCCCGAGGTGACCTTGGGAGAATCGTGGAAGCGCCCGGCATACCTCGTGGCGGGAAAGCTTCCGGGAGCCGCGCAAGGACTGCCTTGACCCGGAGACGGGCGAGCCGATGGACGACGTCATCGTGGTCACGGTTGCGGACGCGGGGGAGAAAGAGGCGCTGGTGAGCGGGGAGGGGCCGTGGTTCACGATCCCGCACTTCGACGGCTACAACGCCGTGCTGGTGCGCGAGCGCGACCTGGGCGAGTTGGACTATGTCGAGTTGGCCGAGGTCGTCACCGAGGCCTGGGCCAGTCGCGCGCCCAAGAAGCTGGTCAAGACCCACCTCGGTTGAGAACCTCTGCAGTTGCCCCCACACCCGGGGCATGGCAGTTGCCCCCAGATGCGGGGCATGGCAGTTGCCCCCAACTGGGGGGCAACTGCAGAGGTTGCGAAACAGCACCCCAGGGGTCAGCCCTCGGCGAGGATGATGCTGCGCGTGAGGTGACGCGGGTGGTCGGGATCGAGGCCGCGGTGCCGGGCCAGCGCCACGGCGATCCGCTGGGCACAGACAAGCTGGACGAGCGGGTCCTCCGACGAGGACCACACCGTCGCCCCGACAGCCTCGACATCGGACACCAGGCCTTCCGGCACGGGGTCGAAGATGAAGACCAGGGTCCGCTCGCCCGCCACGGCGATCGGGCCGTGGCGATAGTCGAGCGACGGATAGGACTCCGCCCACGCCTGCGCGGCCTCGCGGATCTTCAGGGCCGCCTCGGTCGCCAGGCCCTGCGCCCAGCCCCGGCCGAGGTAGACGTAGTGATCGAAGAGCGCGACATTCGGGATCGGCGACGACAGGGCGGCCTCGAGTTCCCCGGGCAGTTCGGCCAGTCGCCGACTGACCTCGTCCCCTTCGCCGGCGAAGGCCGCGCGCGCCAGGACGAGCAGGCTCGTCGGGAAGCGGGTCTGCACCACCGACTGCTCGTCAGCCTCCTCGAGCACGAGAACGTCATCGCAAAGGTCCTCGACGGGCATGCCGGGCACCGCACAGACGGCAACTGTGCGAGCGAGCCCCCGGAACCTCGAGAGGGCTTCGAGGATCTCGGTCGTCGTGCCCGACCGCGTCAGCGCAATCACCCGGTCATAACTGCGGGAGGCTGGCGGAAGCTCCGAACCATAGGCCCAATGGGACTCCCCGAGCCCGGCCTCCTCGCGAAGGATCGCCAGTGACTGGGCCATGAAGGCTGACGTCCCACATCCGATGAAGAGCACCCGCTCCCCGGGGGCGACGAGCAACTCCCGTGCGCGAGAGACGCGCTCCCGATCGGCGAGCATCGACTGCCACAGGGCGGGCTGGCTGTCGATCTCGGATTCGGTGAAGCTGCCTCCACGGTCCTGACCCATCGCTGCTCCGCTCCCTCGTCGCATCCGTCCAGAGTCCCTCCGCTGACGGATCGTCCTTTCATCGTGGTCCGCGAGACCACCAACTGACCCCTCGTCGATCAGGAATACTGCGCAAGTGGGCCATCGAACTGCGCACTTGCTCGATCAAGACCCTGCGCGAGTGATGAGGTCGGGTCCATCATGGCTGACGTGACTTCCGACCGGACCTCCCCGCCGGACAACGGTTCGGACTTCCGAAGTGCCCTCAAACACAGCGTGCGTCTGTCCAGCCGTCGCACCCAACGGCTGGCCACCATCCTCGATGTCCTGGCCCAGCGCGCGACTCTCGACGTCCACGAGCTGGCCCGCCTGACGGGGGTCTCCGAGGCGACGTTGCGGCGGGACCTCGACTTCCTCGAGCACCAGGAGCTCCTCCACCGCACCCACGGCGGCGCCTCGAGCCGCACTGCCGCAGCCGAACTTCCCGTGCGCTATCGCGACGGCCATCAGCGCGAGGCCAAACAGCGAATCGCCCGCGCATGCGCCGACCTCGTGTCGCGCCGATCGCAAGCCGTCGCCATCAGCGGCGGGAGCACGACCACTGAAGTGGCCCGTCTGCTCGCCGACCGGCGCGAACTCACGATTGTCACCAACGCGATCAACATCGCCATGGAACTCTCGAG
>Ga0209477_1001540_pt1 | contig 13943 bp, 11 predicted proteins | sample KloWWTupernatant_FD_187180 | JGI IMG/M metagenome (GOLD analysis project Ga0209477, IMG submission 187180) | Active sludge microbial communities from Klosterneuburg, Austria, studying microevolution and ecology of nitrifiers - Klosterneuburg... | ecosystem: Engineered > WWTP > Aerobic digester >...
TACAGAACCTACTTCTTCAAGGTCTGCTGCAGCATTGAAGTTGCTCAACTGCTGGCGCAGTATCGCTGATATTTCATCTGGTTTAATCTCTGCCATATTATTTTGTTTTCTGTTTTTTATTTTTTGTTTCCCGGCACCTGTGCTACAATCATCGTCTGTTGCATCGCACTCTTGTACTTTCAGTAATTCTATTCGTCAAAACATTTCACCCCTACGGGGTTCTACACATTCTTTGTTTTCATTTCTCTGGGTTTCACCCAGAGCTATTCACATTTAACTCCTACGGAGTATTCCTATTCACCATTGACCATTCACTATTCACTATTTCACTTTATAAACAAAGTCGTTATTCTCAAATTGTTTTGCAATTGCTTTCAGATCGTATGCAACACTTGCATCTACCAACTTATCGCCAATCTGCAATACAAAGCCACCAATCAAATCAGCATCTACTTTTTCTTCCAGTTCAATCTTTTCAAATCCTGCAGATTTTTTTACCTGATTTACGATTGCTTCTTTCATTGCATCCGTAACAGGAGTTGCAGTTGTAAGTTTTACAGTATGAATATTTTTTTCCACTTTATACCCGTCAATAAAAGCAGTACTAATCTCAGGTAAATTACTTTCCCTTCCTTTTGTAGTAAGTAAACCCATAAAAGCAGCAGTTAATTCATTTAACTTGCCTGCCGTAACTGCGTCCAGCACTTTCTTCTTTACATCTGCAGTAATAATGGGACTACGCAAAAGATTTACAAAGTCACGGTTGCTTTTACAAACAGCTTGTATCCATTGCATATCGGCATACACTTGTTCCAACTGTCCTTTTTCAACAGCAAGATCAAGTAATGCTTTGGCGTATCGTGTTGCTAAACGGGGGTTTGGCATAATTTATAGCTTCGAGTTTTAAGCTTCGAGTTTCGAGCAAAAACGATTTTATCTCGCAGCTCACAACTCACGGCTCGTAACTTTTTTTAATTCAATTTAACTCCGTCAACAAGCCCTTTAATATGAGCTTCCTGAGCTTCCTTACTTCCTAATTCCTTTCTTAATACTTTTTCACTTACTTCAATTACCAGTTTACCTACCTGGTTCTTCACATCAATCATTGCACTCATCTTTTGTGTTTCAATTGCAGCTTGTGCTTCTAAGATGATTTTATTAGCCTCTGTTTTGGCAAGTTCTTTTGCATCACTGATCATTTTCTCTTTTGTCTCTCTTGCTTCTTTCAGCATCAAGGCTCTTTCTTCACGGGCAGATGCTAATAATGCTTCATTTTCACTTTTCATCAGTGCCATTTCTTCTTTTACTTTCTGGGCAGTTGCCAACGATTCTGTGATAGTATTTTCTCTGTCACGAAGACCTTTGATAATTGCTGGCCATGCCATCTTCTTTAAAATAAAGAATACAACGAGGAAGGCCACTAAAGTCCAGATAAGCAAACCAAATTCGGGAGTAAGAAGTTTCATAAATTAAATTCCAATTTATAAATTCCAAATTCCAGTATTGCTGGATTGTGATTTGGAATTTGTTATTTGATTTTTCAACTTAAATACTGCACCCTCCGCCCTGTGCTTTGGATGCAGTAATTTTTTTGTGGCAATGATTATAAAACCATTGCAAGGAAGCCTACGATAATCGCAAACAAAGCAGCACCCTCTACAAGGGCAGCTGTCAAAATCATGTTTGCACGGATATCGTTAGATGCTTCTGGCTGACGGGCAATAGCTTCAACAGCGCCTTTACCAATCAATCCGATACCGATACCAGCACCGATTGCAGCAAGACCTGCTCCTATTGCACCACCTGCGTTAGCGGTAGCTTCCAACAGAATCACATTCAATAAATCCATTTTTCTACTTTTTATATATTAAAAAAAACAATACTCAATTTTAAACCACCACTGCGTCATCATGTACATGCACATCATCATGATGATCTCCTTCCAATGCCTGGCCGATAAACACAGCCGTTAACATCGCAAAGATGAATGCCTGGATAAATGCCACCAACACTTCAATAAAATAAATAAAGATGGTGAATCCAACTGCTAATGGAGATGCGCCCCAACCTGCATACTGGCTTAACTGACCAAAAATAAATATCAGTGATATCAAACAAATAATGATAATGTGACCAGCCACCATATTGGCAAAAAGACGAATGATCAAGGCAAAGGGCTTGATAAATACACTAAGGAATTCAACAGGCACCAAAATAAACTTAACACCCAACGGCACTCCCGGCGGATTGAAAATATGACCCCAATAATGTTTGTTGGTGCTGAACATTATCACAACAAAAGAAATAACACCTAACACTAAAGTGAAAGCAATATTTCCTGTTACGTTAGCCGAACCAGGAATCAATCCGAAAATATTATTGATAAGAATGAAGAAGAACAGCGTTAATAAATAAGGCAGGTACTTTTCATATTTATGACCAAGATTTGGTTTTGCTACTTCATCCCTAACAAAAGTGATGATTGGCTCTATTAAACTCTGCGAACCTTTTGGTGCAGAAGTGACACCAACACCGCTTTTATATCTATTTGCGATGCGTAACATTATCCAAACAAAAACTATTAATGCTAACAGCATCTGCACCACATTACGGGTGAGTGATATATCGTAAATCTTTACAGAAGCATCTAATTTGCCAGTAGCATCTACAGCAACTATTTCACCTTCTGCAAATTTCTTTGGGTCAAGACCCATTTCATGAATAGAATGGTCGGTAAGCATCCGGTATCCCTGATGATCATGATGACCATGCTCAAATTTGGAAGACATGAAAGAAGTAAAGCCTTTCTGTGGAGAGTATAATATTATAGGTAATGGAATGCCAACAGGCTTACCATTAATATCCATAAAGTGAAACTCATGACCGTTCAAGACGTGGCCGAAAATCACTTTTGCAGCATTAAATCCTTCTTTCTTTTTGTCATCATTTTCACCTTCTCCGCCTTCTGCAAAAGCCGACAAAGAAATTAGTAAGAAAAATAAGCTGAAAACCGCTACTGTAAAGGATTTGAATCGTTGTACTACCATACCTATCCCGAAATTTGCGGCAAAGATAAGGATGCAGAGGTGAAAAGTAGTCTTGAATGAGAGGAATTTGGGAAAATGAAATTATTTTATTTTTAGCCTTGTTCGTCTAAGTATTTCTTTATTTTTTCAAGCTCGATTACGTCCAACTGATCCTTTGGCCGGCCTACTGCTTTCTTATTGGTTAGCAAGTCATTAATATGTAAAAAAGGAACTTTCACTCCATCTAGGTCTGCCACTCTGGCCTGTTTAAGGCAATCATCAAAAGGCTTGTTTTCAAGCCCTTTCATAGATGTCATGATATCGAGAATTAATCCATCCGCAATATAGTATTGGGTCCATCCGGGAGCAAATTCCATGGTTTCAAAAGAAGCAAAATCGCCATATCCTGCTTCTGCATATGCATTTCTAAAGCTTTTACGGTTTTCTATAGTGTCTTTCAACCACAAGCCTGAATCTTTGGTGGCTCTGATAAACCCATTCATATTAACAGCAAAGCCACCTACCATTATGTAAGCAACATTGTGCTTGTTTAAAATCCGCTAAAAAACTCAGCAAGCCTTCATCCATTATATCCATTGGATAAAATATTCAATTATTACTTAACGATTTTTGCAGTAGAAAGCATTTTGCCAATTCGCATCATACGGCAGAACAGTCGAAATTTTTCCATATCTGTTTTCTCAAGATTTTCTATCATATTAAATCTTTCTGCCTCTTCTTGTGAAGAAAAAGTTCTCATATATGGAGTTTTTGATTCTTCAACAATAGAATCTTTTTTATTTTCTTCCTGCCTTTTCATAGCTTAAAATTACTAAATGTGTTAGACATTATGCAGTTTTTGAATTGTCTTTTTCAAACTGCAGATTATGTAACCGGCTATAAAAACCACTCTTTTGTAACAACTCATTATGCGTACCCATTTCTTTGATTTCGCCTTTGTCAAGCACAATTATTTTACTGGCTTTGCGAATGGTGGAAAGACGATGAGCAATAACAATTGATGTTCTTCCTTCAATCAATGTATCAATAGCATGTTGAATCAACCGTTCACTTTCGGTATCTACAGACGAGGTGGCTTCATCCAGAATAAGAATGGATGGTTTATACAACATTGCTCTAATAAAAGATAGTAACTGCCGCTGGCCCAATGATAAAGTTGCTCCTCTTTCCATTACATTATAATCATAACCACCCGGCAGCCGCATAATGAAGTCATGCATATCAATCAGCTTTGCGGCTTCAATTACTTTCTCTCTGGAAATATCAGGATTGCGCAATGTAATATTATCCATTACCGAACCGGAGAATAAAAATACATCTTGTAATACCACACCTACATTTTTTCGAAGCGATTCCAGTTCAAAGTCTTTTATATCAACATCATCAATTTTAATAACACCTTGCTGAATATGATAAAGTCTATTTAATAAACTTACAATTGTACTCTTTCCGCTTCCTGTGTGACCAACAATTGCAATGGTTTCACCGGGATTTGCTGTAAAAGAAATATTCTTCAACACATAGTTTTCATCTACATATGCAAAGCTCACTTTTTCAAATTCGATTTTTCCATTTACAATTTCTGGTGCATAGGTTCCCTTATCCTCTGCCACATCATCAATATCCATTACTTTAAAAACCCTTTCGCTGGCAATGATGCCCATCTGCAATACATTAAACTTATCTGCTATTACACGAAGTGGACGGAAGAGCAAGTTCAAACAAAGAATAAAAGAAATAATGGTTCCAGCTTCTGCTCTTTGACCAGCACCATACCATACAATCAAACCGATGGAAAAAGCTAATATTATCTCCACCACGGGAAAGAAAACAGAATAAGCAAAAATGGCTTTAATATTTGCATTACGATGCTCCTTATTAATTTTATTAAACTTATTAAACTCCCTTTCTTCCGAAGCAAAAGCCTGTACGATAAACATACCTGTTAAATGTTCCTGCACAAATGCATTCAGATTTGCAACGGCATTCCTCACTTTTATAAATGACCCTTTGATGCTTTCTTTAAAATAATAAGTGGCAATAATAATTATTGGAAAAGGAATCAATGCAATCAACGTTAGTTGCCAATCACTCCAAAACATAAAACCAAGCACACACACAATGGAAAGTAGATCCGCAATGATGGGAACCAGCCCATCAGAAAAAATATCATTGATAGACTCTATATCATTAACCGTTCTTGTTGTTAATGTACCGATTGGCGTTTTATCAAACTGAGAAAGATTAAGGTTAAGAATTTTCTTGAAGGCATTAACCCGAATATCTTTTATAACCGACTGACCTAATAAAGCGGTAGTAAAAGAAAACAGAAAACGCATTGCCGTTTCAATCACAATCAAACCTATTTGTATAATTGTAATTTTTACAACCATATCTGCTAATGCATTGGCGATATATTTATTTACTGTTACTTGAATCAGCAGCGGACGTACCGGTGTAAACAAGGCCAATAGAATTGCCAACACTACCGACAGATAGAATTTTTTCTTATATGGTGCTGCATATTGAAATACTCTGCGGAGTAAAGTAAAATCAAAAAAACTCTTGCTGGCTGCTGAAGACAATTTCTGTAGTTAACGTTTTTGTACAATAAAAGACTGGCAGCAAATGTAGATAGAAGAAAGCTATTAATTAGTCTGATTATCTTCCTCTCCCATGGCTATCTTATACGCTTTAATAAAAAGAGCTCCAAGATTTTTATGTGGTGGCACATAGTCATCAAATATTTTATCCGTTGCCATTTTACCTAACTCTTTCCAGAATGGAATCCAATCGATACTACTACCTGTTCTTAACTTCTCTGTAATCAGTTTCAAGAATGGATTATTAACTGGAGCATCTGCTATTTGCTTGGTGCCAATGATATGTGCATCAGGGGCTTTTACAAGAATATCGTGTATTGATCGATAACCACCACAAGAACCCATGAAAACAATTTTAGAAGCTGTCGACATTTGCTCTATCGTATATGGTGCATTATAACTATGCCCTCTGTTGATGGTTACTTTTGGAATAATATTATTTGCTGCGAGATATTTACACAAAGCCGCCTGTGCTTCGGCATCTGCATTTGTTTCTTCCGGTAAAGGCCTGTTCATATAAAGTGTTACAGGCATTCCTTTTGCGGCAGTAACCGTTACCCATTGCTTATTGCTTCCATCAATCTTCCAATTAGAATTATTGAACATATTGATAAGGCTTGGAAAAAGACCAATACCATCTCTGTCGCCATAAATGAATAACTGCACCGCTACATGGTTGCTGCTATCATATGTTAATGCAGCATACGGCACTTCATATATCGGTGGAATGCTTAGCTCTTTGGTAAGGTCAATTTTTTGAGTGCTATCAGCAGAAAGAAATAATTTATTTAAGATATTATAAATAGCTATACCTTTTTTATTACCCGCTGCTAGATTAGTTTTATAATTATCCTGAATATTTTTCAGCATCTGATCTGCCAAAGGTTTCAGCGTTTCTGCAATGCTTGCATAAGAATCTGCTACATCTACTCCATCTTCTATTCCATCTGACTTTTCAAGATTCTTTACAAAAGCCCTCATCAACGTACTGGCGGGATCTTCTACATCCGGATTATTGCTTTTAGGAAATGATTTAAGAAAAATATCCAGCATATTAAAGCCGGCTGACATTTTTATAAACTTTCTGTACTTATCAAAATGAAGATTCATTAGTAATGAATCGCCTCTGTTATTTATCTTCTTCATCATCAAAGGAAATATCCCTTTCACAAAACTGGAAGTGTAGATAGAGCCATCAGATGATACTGCCAGATAATAAAGTTCCTCTGCTGTTAATGGTTGAATGCTTCTAAACCTGAACTCCGCATTCTCATTATGCAATCCATTAATAACATTTACAAAACTTAGTTTTGCTTTTTGTACTAATCTTGTTGTAAGAGAAGCAAACTCAAAAGCGGTGTCTTTATTCATTGCTCTTTCTGCATAGTCCATCTGTGTTTTTACCAGCAGCTTATAATATTGCAGCGAGTCGTTCTTCACTTCATCAATCTCCGCAATAGTTAGTTTGCCATTAACAATATTATCGAGGAATGGGAAATATTGCTGACCACTTTTACTCTTGCCCATTTGAACAATGGAATATATGAATTTATCGTCTGTAATATTTCTGATAACTGAGCCGAGATGATTAAATGCTTGCGAATAGTCGTACAACTGCCGTGCATATTTTCTTTTATCAATAGCTCTTACCAAGCTATCTGCAAAAGGCATGTTTGGATTATCCTTTAGCGTTGCAAGCATTTGGGATGGATGCAGTAAACAATATTTTAGTACAAGATTATTCTTTGAATTAATGTAACCTGCATTCTTATCAAATATGCTGGCGCCCAATACAGCATTACCTGCATCGTAAGGCAATCTGCTTATAACAGATTCTATTGATTTTTTATTTCTGTCTTTTTCAATACAATCTTCGTAAGCACTTATAATAAGTGGTAAGCTGGAAGGATTTACTTTTTTATCTGAGTTCTGCTTCCAGGTGATGTTGAAATACTTCAACACATTTTCCAAGCCGTAGAGATAATTCACTTTCAAGCGGTGGTCAAATAGAGTATCACTTTCTATCAAGAACTGAAGATTGTCTACCTTTTTTATTAAGGTCTGCGTAACAATGTAATTAACATCATCATTTTTAGAGGTATTAAAAAAGCTATCTGCTATACCGTCTGATGCTAATATGGCTTTTTGCTCAGCATCTATTTTATCATGATTAAGCTGCCGTCTGAACTCCGGTTTATAGGATTGAGGAATCTTTACGGTATCTGCAATACTTACACCTTGGGCTGATAATGAGCTGGCTATCAGCATAAAAAAGCAAAAGGTAATATATGTTCTCAACTTCATCATAAGGTTTAAAAGAGGTAAAGGTACTAAGGCTTTATCTAATAGGGTTTTTACCATTTTAGTATTGATATTGACGGCTTTAGAAGCAATTTAGCTGCCTCTGCCGCAAAATTAGTTCATTCGCCCAGCCCCAGTTGTTCATGTTATGTTATTATTAAGGTTAGGTAAACTGATGCCATGTGATTTTACTTCGCCAGTATTTCCCGTTAGGTTTGCAAAAATTAAGCCTGCATGGAAACAAAAGCCCGGAAAATATTGATTGCTGATGACGAACCGGACATCCTTGAGATACTGAAATTTAATCTTGACAACGAAGGCTACGAAGTTATAACTGCTAAAGATGGGGATGAAGCAATAGAAAAGGCCCGCCGCACCAAACCAGATCTTGTAATATTAGATGTAATGATGCCGAAAAAGAACGGTGTTGAAGTTTGCCAAGTATTGAGAGGTCAACCCGCCTTTAATGAAACACTTATTATTTTCCTTACGGCTGTAAATGATGAAGGCACACATATAAAAGGCCTTGAAACTGGTGCCGATGATTATATCAGTAAACCGATCAGTCCTAAAGTTTTTTTAAGCAGAGTCAATGCGCTGTTTAGAAGAGTTGATAAGTCGGATGTAAGAATTCTAACTATTGACAATCTTACGATAGACCCGGAACGCTTTATAGTAAAGCTGGATGAAAAAGAAATCATTCTTGCAAAAAAAGAATTTGAACTGCTTTACTTACTAGCATTAAAACCCGGTCGTGTTTTTCTGCGTCATGAAATATTGAACTCCGTTTGGGGCAAGGAAGTAATTGTAGGCGATAGAACAATTGATGTGCACATAAGAAAGATACGGCAGAAAATAGGTATTGACTGTATAACAACAGTTAAGGGTGTTGGGTATAAGTTTGAACTTTAATAAAAAGCTACGAGTTTCGGGCATTGAGCTTTGAGTAATCATTCTTTTAGTTGAAATAATGCTCGTTACTCAAAACTCACAACTCGTAACTTGCATTCAATGTTTTCCACAAAAAATATTACACCTCGGCAGCTTGCTGCAATTACCGCCATTGTGCTGGCTGTGCCGGTAAGTGTGCTGGTGTATTTTGTAGAAGATAACTGGGTATGGGCAGCAGCCTCTCTTATTATTCTTTTTTTAGGTGCATACATTCTAATCTCCTTTATGTTGGAGCGGTTTATTTATCGCAAAATAAAACTGATCTACAAATTCATCTATCAAACCAAGGCATCTCGTAAAGAAGAAACCTATTATAAATATGTATTACCACAAAAAAGTATTGATGAAGTGCGGGAAGATGTGGAAGCCTGGGCTGAAGAAAATAAAAAAGAGATTGAACTTCTGAAAAAGAATGAGCAGTTTCGCCGTGAGTTTCTGCAAAATCTTTCGCATGAATTTAAAACACCAGTTTTTGCCATACAGGGCTATGTAGAATCTTTATTAACTGGGGCAATGAAGAATCCGGACATCAATAAAAACTTTTTGGAAAAAGCTGCTAAGAATGTAGACCGGCTGAGTAACCTGCTAAATGACCTTGATGAAATATCCAGTCTGGAAAGAGGCGAACTCGTTTTATATAAACAAAACTTTGTAATACAAGAGCTGATAAAAGATGTATATGAAAGCTTATCTATAAAAGCAGATCAAAAGAATATCCGCTGTATTATTAAAAAAGGATGTGAAGCACCACTTACCGTTTTTGCTGATGAAGAAAAGGTAAGACAAGTAGTTACCAACCTAATCAAAAACTCTTTAAAATACGGCAAACTTAAAGGAACCATTACCGCCAGCATGTACAATATCGATGGCAAACATATACTAATAGAAATGTCTGATGATGGTATTGGTATAAATGAACGGCACCTGCCTAGACTGTTTGAACGGTTTTACAGAACCGAAGAAGGTCGTAGTATAGATGTAACAGGCAGCGGACTTGGCCTAGCTATTTGCAAACACATTATAGAAGCTCATGGACAAACGATTCATGTACGCAGTAAAGAGAATGTTGGTACTTCTGTTGGATTTACATTGGAAACAAAAAAGGATTGAGTTTGAAGGATTTGTTTTATAAATTAACCTGCCACAAAAAAAATAAACGTTTTCTTTTCTTTGAAAATGGTTAATACTTATAGATTACAATTTATATATTGTTGACACTTTCCTATTGCCGTATTTCCAAAGTGTCACCGTGCATCTTTGGAAAAATCCACTCAGTAATTTAATTTTTCTTAAAGTACATTTTACTCCTTTCCATCAAACAAATTACCCAAACCGCCCAACACACTGCCTTCTTCTTTACGTTTGTAAGTTCCGTAAGCAACTATTCTACCGGCTAATCTGCTTATCGGTAATGATTGTATCCATACTTTGCCCGGTCCTTGCAGTTTTGCAAAGAACAAACCTTCGCCGCCAAACATAAAGTTCTTCACTCCTTTTACAAATTCAATTTCGAACTGTGTTTGTGGTGTGTAGCCAACTACACAACCAGTATCTATTTTTAATATTTCGCCTGTCTTTAATTCTCTTTCTACAATAAAACCACCTGCATGTAAAAAAGCCATGCCATCTCCTTCTATCTTTTGCATAATGAAACCTTCGCCACCGAAGATGCCAACGCCCAACTTACGCTGCAAGTGTATGCCTACACTTACTCCTTTAGCCGCACAGAGAAAAGCATCTTTTTGTGCAATGATAGTGCCACCAAGTTGTTCTAAGTCCATCGGAATTATTTTGCCGGTATAAGGTGCGGCAAAACTTATTTTTCTTTTACCCTGTCCAGTATTAGTAAAAGCGGTCATAAACAGGCTCTCACCCGTAAGCACTCTTTTACCGGCACTTACTAATTTACCTAAGAATCCGGTGGGAGCTTGTGCCGAACCATCACCAAAAATGGTTTCCATTTGAATACCGTCATCCATCATCATCATAGCACCACTTTCTGCAATAGCAGTTTCCTGTGGATCAAGCTCTACTTCTACAAATTGTAATTCTTCACCATATATCTTGTAGTCAATTTCATGGTTGTTGCGGTTTATCTGGCTCATAGTTGTAATTTTTCTTAAAGATAATAAACAGATATATAGGATTATGCAACAGTATTGACAAAAGGTGAGGATAAGAGGCTGCTTTTCTTTAAATTGCCGATTCTACAAAAAAGAATATACTATATGAAACAAAGAATTTTCTTATTGACCATGCTTACAGCTTTGCTGGGAACAATGGCAAACGGACAGACAAAACTTATTGAAAAAGTAACTAAGACCGGAGATGAAATTGTTATCCCGTACGAGAAATATCAACTGGATAATGGCCTTACATTAATTATACATGAAGATCATAGTGATCCGCTGGTTCGGGTAGATGTTACCTATCATGTAGGCTCTGCAAGAGAAGAGATTGGCAAATCAGGCTTTGCACATTTTTTTGAACATATGATGTTTCAGGGAAGTGATAATGTAGGTGATGAGCAACATTTTAAAATAGTAACTGAATCAGGAGGTACGTTAAACGGGACTACCAACCGAGACCGTACTAATTATTTCGAAACAGTACCTAATAACCAGTTGGAAAAAATGCTCTGGCTGGAAGCCGACCGCATGGGTTTTTTATTAGATGCTGTTACACAACAGAAGTTTGAGATACAAAGAGCAACGGTGAAGAATGAAAGAGGGCAGAATTATGACAACCGTCCTTATGGTTTGGCGCAAGAAAAATTATCACAGGCCATGTATCCATATGGACATCCATATAGTTGGTTAACGATTGGTTATATTGAAGATTTGAACCGTGGTAACGTAAATGATTTGAAGAACTTTTTTCTTCGATGGTATGGTCCAAACAATGCAACACTTACAGTTGGTGGAGATGTAAATCCTAAAGATGTAGTGAAGCTGGTAGAAAAATATTATGGCTCTATTCCTCGTGGACCTGAAGTAAGCAATATGCCAAAGATGGTTCCTGAATTAACAAAGCATCGTTTTGTTTCTTATACAGATAACTATGCAAGAGTGCCGGTAATGCTGAGAGCATATCCAACTGTGCCTAATTATGATAATGATATGGCAGCTTTGGATTGCCTTGCAGAAATTCTTGGGCAAGGAAATAATTCAATTCTTTATCAAGAACTTGTAAAAAAGCAATTGGCATTGGCTGCAACAGCCAGTCATTCCAACTCTGAATTATCTGGTGAGTTTATGTTCCAGGTTGTTCCCTATCCTGGAAAGTCGCTAGCCTCTATGTATTATTTATTAGATCAGGCAATGCTTGCTTTTGAAAAAAGAGGAGTAACGGATGAAGATATTGCAAAGTTTAAAGGGCAGCAGGAGTCACAAGTAATAAATAGTTTGCAAAGCGTTTCTGGTAAAGTAGCACAACTTGCCGCTTATAACACATTTGCTAGCACACCGAATATGATTGGCAAAGAACTAAACATGGTTCGTTCGGTTACTAAAGAAGATGTGATGAGAGTGTATAATAAATACATCAAGTATAAGCATTGCGTAGTGCTGAGTGTTCTCACTAAAGGGCAGGATAAAATGATTGTAGGTGATAATAACTTTAAAGTGGATGAAGTTGGATACACTGCTCCAGATTATGGATACAATGGACTTACTTATAAAAAAGCAAAAGACAACTTTGACAGAAGCAAACAACCACCAAGCGGAGCCAACCCTGTAATAAAAGTTCCTGCTTTCTGGACCAAAGATCTTGGTAATGGAATAAAAGCTATTGGTGCGGATAATACAGAATTACCATTAGTGAACATGTCTATTAAAATTCCTGGCGGCCATTTGATGCAGGCAAATAATATTGACAAAGCAGGTCTTTCTTCTTTCTTCGCTTCGATGATGAATGATGATACTAAAAACAGATCGTCAGAGGATTTCAGTAAAGAACTTGAAAAACTTGGCAGCAATATCAGTGTTTCCAGTGGAACAGATGGCATTACCTTCCAGGTATCATCTTTGAAAAAAAACCTTGATGCTACATTGGTATTGCTTGAAGACAGAATGTTGAATCCAAAATTCACAGAAGATGCATTCAGCAGAATAAAACGTCAGTCATTAGAAAGTTTCAAACAAACAAAATCACAGCCAGCAGCCATTGCTTCTAGTGTGTTTGACAAATTGAATTATGGCAAGGATAATATTTTAGGCATCAGTCAACGAGGCACAGAAGAAACAGTAAAAACATTTACACTGCAAGATGTAGAAAACTATTATGCTAATAATATCAGTTCACAAGGAACTAATGTAGTTGTAGTTGGTGATGTGACTGAAGGTGAAATAGTTCCAAAGCTTGCCTTCCTGAATAAATTGCCAAACAAAAAAGTAGAAATACCAACAGTAAAAGCAACGAGCAATGTAGAAAAAACAAAGATCTATTTTGTAGATGTAAAAGGTGCTGCACAAACAGAATTCCGTGTGGGTGATATCACTAACCTGAAGTATGACGCAACCGGAGAATACTTCAAAGCCTTCTTGACCAATTATCCGTTGGGTGGTGCATTCAACAGCCGTATCAATCTTAACCTGAGAGAAGATAAGGGTTGGACATACGGTGCCCGCAGCGGATTTAGCGGTGATAAGCACACTGGTGAGTTTTCTTTTAGTTCAGGTATCAGAGCTCCTGCCACTGATAGTGCTTTAGGAGAAGTATTGAAAGAACTAAAAGAATATGCTGCTAACGGCGTTACTTCAGAAGAAATGACCTTTATGAAAAGTGCATTGGGTCAGATAGATGCTCAGCGGTATGAAACTGGTTTTCAGAAAGCAGGTTTCATTGGCAGAATATTAGAATATAATCTTCCTGCCGACTATGTAGATCAGCAAAATGAAATTCTTAAAAATATTACTAAAGCCGAATTAGATGCCGTTGCAAAAAAATGGTTGAATGTTGATAAGATGAATATTCTGCTGGTTGGTGATAAAGAAAAAGTATTGCCAACATTACAGAAATTCGGATATGAAATAATTGAACT
>Ga0209477_1001542_pt1 | contig 13935 bp, 10 predicted proteins | sample KloWWTupernatant_FD_187180 | JGI IMG/M metagenome (GOLD analysis project Ga0209477, IMG submission 187180) | Active sludge microbial communities from Klosterneuburg, Austria, studying microevolution and ecology of nitrifiers - Klosterneuburg... | ecosystem: Engineered > WWTP > Aerobic digester >...
TTGCCCACGTCGAGGAAAGTAAAGACGCGCAGTGTGCGGTCATTGCCTGCGCCTGGAAACGGTGCGATGAGTTCGGTATTGAAAGTGAGTTTTTTCGGCCCGCCCAACGAAGCCCCGGTGACATCACGCGGGCCCAGGGTTCCCTGGTCAAAACCACGTACCGAACCCAGGCCGCCCGAATAGAAATTCTTGAACACCGGGAACGGTCTTCCGCCCATGCCCTTGCCCAGACCCACTTCGCCATTGAAGGCCAAGGTGAATTTTTTGTTCAGGGGCACATACTGCTGGTACTGGTAATTGGCACGCACATAACGCGCGTCTCCCGCCACGGACCAGTCGGTATTAAGCCGCTGGTAACGGCCCGTGTTGGGCGCCAGGGCACTGTCACGACCATCACGCGACCAGCCAATGGTGAGCGGCACTGCTGAGCTGGAAGCACCGTAACGGTCTGCATAACTCAGATAGGCTGCAGGAATGTTGGTGCCGGCCTTAATGCGCGTCTGCTCCAGCGCGCCCCCAAAGAAAACCGTGTCGGTTTCGCTGAAAGGCACCCCAAAGCGAATGCCAGCCCCAGTGGTGATGAGTTCGTAATTGCCGCCCTGGTCCTCGTAAGGCTTGTCGGTACGGTAATACATGTCCAGGGTGCGCGAAATACCATCCTTGGTGAAATACGGGTCAGTAGTGCTGAACACCAGCGTGCGCTTGAACTTGCTGGTATTCAGATCCACGCCCAGATAGTTGCCCGATCCAAAAATGTTTTCCTGCTTGATGGCAAAAGAAAAAGACATCTTTTCCGCGCTAGAGAACCCTGCCCCCAGTTGCAGTGAGCCCGTCGGTTTCTCAGCCACCGAGATCTGCAGATCCACCTGATCAGGTGCGCCGGGTACTTCCATCGTTTCGATGTTGACCTCGGTGAAATAACCGAGACGGTCCACGCGATCACGCGAGAGGCGGATTTTTTCCCCGTCGTACCATGAAGCCTCGAACTGCCGAAACTCGCGCCGGATCACTTCGTCGCGCGTGCGGTTGTTGCCTGCCACGCTGATGCGGCGCACATAGGCGCGGCGCACCGGGTCGGCCTGTAGCACCAGGGCCACGCGGCCGTTCTCGCGGTCGATCTCGGGCACGGCTTCGATGCGTGCAAACGCAAAACCAAAATTGCCAAAATGTTCGGAGAACGCCTTGGTGGTTTCTGCGACTTGGTCGGCGTTGTAGGGTTCGCCGGGGCGGATGGCCACCAGTGACTTGAATTCGTCCTCGCGCTCCAGGAAATTACCCTCCAGCTTGACGCTGGACACCACGAAACGCTCGCCTTCGGTCACGTTGACGGTGATGGAGATGTCCTGCTTGTCCGGTGAAATCGCCACCTGGGTTGAATCGATGCGGAACTCCAGGTACCCCCGCTGCAGGTAGTACGAGCGCAGAGTTTCCAGGTCGGCATTGAGCTTGGTGCGCGCATAGCGGTCCGACTTGGTGTACCAGCTCAGCCAGCCACCCGTGTCCTGATCGAACAGACCCTTGAGCGTGGACTCGCTGAAAGCCTTGTTGCCAACGACGTGAATGTCCTTGATGCGCGCGGTATCGCCCTCCACCACCGAGAAGGTGAGGTTAACGCGGTTGCGCTCAATCGGCGTGACAGTAGTGATCACCTCGGCGCCATAAAAGCTCTTGTTGATGTACTGGCGCTTGAGCTCCTGCTCGGCGCGGTCGGTAAGTGCTTTGTCGTACGGACGGCCGTCGGTCAGACCAATGTCACGCATGGATTTCTTGAGCACGTCTTTGTCGAACTCGCGCGAACCGACAAAATCCACGTCGGCAATGGTGGGACGCTCTTCGACCACCACCACCAAGACGCCGCCCGTAGCTTCCAGGCGCACATCCTTGAACAAGCCCAGGCCAAACAGCGCGCGAATCGCGGCAGCCCCTTTGTCATCGTTGTACTCATCGCCCACGCGCAAGGGCATGGAGGCAAAAACGGTTCCGGGCTCCACGCGCTGCAGACCCTCCACCCGAATGTCTTGCACCTTGAAGGGTTCCAGCGCCCACGCGGCCTGGGCAGCAAAAATCATGGCAGCCACAGCTGTCACGGTGCGCGCACCGAAGCGATTGATATGTTTTTTCATGAATGAAGCCGGTGCCACCAATGCGCAGGCATGGTGACCATAAGGTTAGCCAAAAAACCGGGAGATATCGTTAAACATAGCGATGGACATCATCAACAGCAGCACCGCGATTCCGCCGCGCTGCAAGTACGCCATCCAGGCGTCCGAGACGCCCCTGCCCGTCACGCCCTCCCAAAGATAATACATCAGGTGCCCCCCGTCGAGGACGGGCAGCGGCAACAGGTTGAGTACGCCCAGGCTCACGCTGATCAGAGCCAAAAATGCCAGGTACTGCGTCAGCCCCATGCTGGCCGACCGCCCAGCATAGTCGGCAATCGTCAGGGGGCCGCTGATGTTCTTGAGCGAGGCTTCGCCAATGACCATGCGGCCCATCATGCGCAAGGTCAACACCGACACCTGCCAGGTGCGCGTGACGCCGCTCCACAGGCCTTCAAAAGGCCCGTACTGCACGGTGGTGAACTCTGGCCGTGCACCTACATAGGCACCCACACGCCCGATCTGTTCGCCCTGGTCCTGCTGTACCTCGGGCTGCACGTCCAGCGTCAGGGTCTGCGCACCCCTCTGGATGCGCCAGGGCTGCGATACAGGCTGCCCATCGCGCACCGAACCACGGATCAGTGCACGCAACTGCTGGCCATCAACCACGTCCATCGCACCAATGCGCAGCACCACATCGCCCTCGCGCAGGCCGGCGCGCTGGGCTGCGCCATCAGCCATGACCTCGCCCATCACAGGGCGTGTCCAGGGCCCCACGATGCCGATCATCTGCATGAGGCGCGCATCGGCTTCGCGGGTATCCAGTTCATTCAGGGCCAGGACCACCGTGCGCTGGCTTGCACCAGGGGTCGACTCCAGCTCCAGCCGCACCGGGGTGGCCTCTAGCGCTCCACGTGTCAACAGCCAGCGCAGGTCTTCGAAAGACCGCACAGGCTGCGGTTCCTCGTCGCCCATGGCCGCATTGCGCACCAATTCGCCGCCATGCAGGCCTGCCGACTCGGCCACAGAACCGGGCACCGGACGGGCAAGATAGGCCATGGGCTCTTGCACCCCAATCCAGTTGACCGTGGCATATAACAGCATCGCCAGCACCAGATTGGCCACTGGGCCCGCCGCGACGATGAGCGCCCGCGAACGCAGCCGCTGGGTATTGAAGGCCAGGTGACGCTCCTCGGCGGGCACCGGCGCTTCGCGCTCGTCCAGCATGCGGACATAACCGCCCAACGGAAACGCTCCCAACACGAACTCGGTGGAAGATCCCTTAGGCTGCCAACGCAGCAGAGGTTTGCCAAAACCCACCGAAAAGCGCAGCACCTTTACGCCGCAGGCCACCGCCACACGGTAGTGGCCGTATTCATGGACGGCAATCAGCAGGCCCAGGGCCACAAGAAAAGCAACAATGGTCAACATGCGTGTTCCCGTGAAATCAGGCGGCGGCGCTCAGGCTGCCAGCCGCAATGCAATCTGCTGCGCCGCTGCACGCGCATCAGCGTCCAGTGCCAGCAGGTCTGCGAGCGAATCGGGATTGGAGGTGGCGACAGCGGACAAAGTTTCCAGGTTCAGTGCATGGATCTGGTCAAAACGGATGCGCCGGTCCAGGAAGGCCGCCACCGCCACTTCGTTGGCGGCATTGAGCACCGCCGTGGTGCCAGCAGGTGCCTCCAGCGACTCCCACGCGAGACGCAGTCCCGGAAACCGCTCGGGGTGGCCATGGTCGTCGATGGCCTCGAAGGTCATGGCGCCCAGGGCATGAAAATCCAGTATGGCCGCGCCAGATTCCACGCGCTCGGGCCAAGCCAAGCCATAGGCAATGGGTACCCGCATGTCTGGCGTGCCCAGCTGCGCCACCACCGAGGTGTCGCGGTACTGCACCATAGAATGGATGATGCTTTGCGGATGGATCACGACATCCAGCTGCCGGGGCGACAGCCCAAAGAGGTAGCGCGCCTCGATCACTTCCAGCGCCTTGTTCATCATCGTGGCCGAATCGACCGAGATCTTGCGCCCCATGACCCAGTTGGGGTGCGCGCAGGCCTGCTCTGGCGTCACGTCGCGCAGGCTGTCAGGCGACCGCTGCCGAAATGGCCCACCCGAAGCGGTCAGGATGATTTTTTCCACCCGCCGCGTCCAGGTGGCGGGATCTTCGGGCAGCGACTGGAAGATGGCCGAATGCTCGCTGTCGATGGGCAGCAAGGTCGCCCCACCCTCGCGCACGGCACGCAAAAACACCTCGCCGCCCACCACCAGCGCTTCCTTGTTGGCCAGCAGTAAACGTTTTCCCGCCCGGGCTGCAGCCAGACAGGGCGCCAGTCCGGCGGCCCCGACGATGGCGGCCATGACCATATCTACCTCGGCATGCGACGCTATAATTTCAATAGCATCTGGCGCTTGTAGCACAAGCGTTGAAAGGTCATTTTGCTTGATTTTTTCCTGTAGCAAACGGCCATGTTCCGCACTGGCCATGACAGCGTAGCGCGGGGTAAACCGGGCACACTGGGCCAGCATCAGATCGACCTGGGTCGCCGCGCTCAGCGCAAAAACCTCAAAGCGTTCGGGGTGGCGCGCCACTACATCGAGCGTGCTGGTGCCGATAGATCCTGTGGAGCCCAGCACCGTGATGCGTTGTTTCATGTTTTTACCAGCGTCATCAGCATCATGGCCAGCGGCAATGTGGGCAGCAGGGCATCCACCCGGTCGAGCACGCCCCCATGGCCGGGCAGCAGGTTGCTGCTGTCTTTCACGCCGGCACTGCGCTTGATGAGTGATTCAATGAGATCACCCACGACGCTCATGGCGGCCATAAACAGCGCACCCAGCACAAGCAACCACCAGCCCTGGGTTGCCAGCCGCGTATACAGGCTCGCCACGGGCGCCTGCAATCGGGCATCGGCCACCACCCAGCACACTGCCAGCACCAGCACACCAGCCACACCGCCCCAGACCCCTTCCCAGCTTTTGCCCGGACTGATCGAGGGGGCAAGCTTGTTGCGGGTGAAACGCAGGCCGAACGCGCGGCCCGAAAAATAAGCCGCGATGTCGGCCATCCATACCAACGTCATCACCGACAGCAGAAAATTGATCCCCTCGGTGCGCGCCTGCACCACAGCCAGCCAGGCCAGCCACAGTGCCAGCACCCCCGCCACCAGCCGCACCGGACCAGGAATCCGCGGCCAGCCCGGCACACCGGCATGCAAAAGCCAGGCACCGCCCAACACCCAAAAAGCCCCCGCAGCCAACCACAGAGCGTCCAGCGGTTGGTCAACCAGGCCCAGCAACCACGACGCAGCACACATTGCGACGCACACAGCCCCCACAGCCACCGACGCTACCGGACCACAGCCATTGAGACGCCCCCATTCCCAGGCGCCGCCAGCCATCAGCACCAGCACCACCGCCGCAAAAGGCACAGGCGAGGGGTAAAACAAAGCTGGCAACAAAATGGCCAGCAAAACCAGGGCGGTGATGATGCGCTGCTTCAGCATGGAGCCCTTTCAGGCACGCACCAGTCCGGGGCGCGCAGGCAAAATTTGTTCAGAGGTCTTGCCAAATCGGCGTTCACGCGCATGGTAGGCTGCAATGGCCTCGTCCAGCGCAGCATCGTCAAAGTCGGGCCAAAGCTTATCGCTGAAATACAGCTCGGAATAAGCAGCCTGCCAGAGCAAGAAATTACTCAGCCGCATTTCGCCACCGGTACGGATCAGCAGGTCGGGGTCTGGTACATGGGCCAGTGCCATGGCACTGTTCAGACCGGCTTCGGTGATGGCCTCACCGCGCGCAGCCAGAACTGCCGCAGCTTGCGCAATGTCCCAACGGCCACCGTAGTTGAAGCAGACGTTCAGCACAAGGCGTGTGTTGTGCGCTGTAGCTGCTTCGCCTTGCGCCAGACCGCTCTGCACCTTGTCGGAAAGCCCACCTCGTGCACCGACAAAATGCAATTGCACTCCGTCCTTGCACAGCTGCGGCACTTCGCGCGAAAGCGCCTTGGCCAGCAACTCCATCAGGCCTGACACCTCATCCTCGGGTCGATTCCAGTTTTCGGACGAAAACGCGAACACCGTCAGCACACCCACCCCACGCTTTGCGCAAGCCTGAACACAACGGCGCAGCACATCCACGCCCTGCTTGTGCCCTGCAAGACGTGGAAGAAAACGACGCTTGGCCCAGCGGCCATTGCCATCCATGACGATGGCGATATGGTGGGGCGGCACCAGTTCCTGAGCGTTGGAAACGGACATGCGGGCGGTCTTCAAACCGCCATGATTTCCTGCTCCTTGGCAACCACCAGGGCGTCGATCTCGACAATGTGCCGATCGGTCACCTTCTGGATGTCTGCCTCGGCGCGCTTTTGGTCGTCTTCAGACGCCAGCTTGTCCTTGACGAGCTTCTTCACGGCTTCATTGGCATCGCGGCGCAGGTTGCGCACGGCAATCTTGGCCGACTCGCCTTCGTTGCGCGCCAGCTTGGTCATTTCCTTGCGGCGTTCTTCGCTCATGGCAGGCATGGGAACACGGATCAAATCACCCAGAGAGGCCGGGTTCAGACCCAGGTCGCTTTCGCGGATGGCTTTCTCGATCTTGGCGCCCATGCCCTTTTCCCAGGGCTGCACGCTGATGGTGCGCGAATCGAGCAGTGCGACGTTAGCCACCTGCGACAGCGGCACCATGGAGCCGTAATAGTCCACGTGCACCGTGTCCAGCAGGGCGGGATTGGCACGCCCCGTGCGAATCTTCTGCAAGTTATTCTTGAAAGCAACGATGGACTGGTCCATCTTGGTTTGCATGTTGGTTTTGATGTCGGCAGTCATGTTTTCTCCTCTGGGGCATCAGGCAGCATCGGTGGCCAGGTTGCCGTCAAGCGTGAACCAGGGTTCCTTCGTCCTCGCCCATCACCACGCGCTTGAGCGCACCCGGTTTGAAGATGGAAAACACCTTCACAGGCAGCTTCTGGTCGCGGCACAGTGCAAAGGCCGTGGCATCCATGATGCCCAGGTTGCGCACCATGGCTTCGTCGAAGCTGAGCGTTGTGTAGCGCGTGGCAGACGGATCCTTGTGCGGATCGGCGGTGTACACGCCATCGACCTTGGTGGCCTTGAGCACCAGCTCGGCCCCAATTTCGGCACCACGCAGGGCGGCGGCGGTATCGGTGGTGAAGAACGGATTGCCCGTACCGGCCGCAAAAACGACCACTTTGCCTTCTTCGAGGTACTGCAGGGCTTTGGGCCGCACATAGGGCTCCACGACCTGCTCAATCGAGATGGCGGACATCACCCGGGCCGTAAGCCCCTGCTTGTCCATGGCATCGGCCAGGGCCAAGGCATTCATCACGGTGGCCAGCATGCCCATGTAGTCGGCCGTGGCACGGTCCATACCCTCGGCGCCGCCAGCGACGCCGCGGAAGATGTTACCCCCCCCGATCACCACGGCCACCTCCACTCCCATGCGGGTGACCTCGGCCACCTCCTGCACCATGCGGACGATGGTGGAGCGGTTGATACCAAAAGCGTCGTCTCCCATGAGCGCCTCGCCCGACAGCTTGAGCAAAATGCGCTTATAGGCTGGCGTGGCGATGTTCATGGGAGTTCTCCGTAAATTTGGAATGGGGTGCGGTAAATCAGGGGCAAAAGGCGAATCAGGCAGCGGCCTTGGCAGCGGCCACCTGGGCAGCCACTTCGGCAGCGAAGTCATCCACCTTCTTCTCAATGCCTTCGCCAACCACGTACAGGGTGAAGCCCTTTACGGTAGTGCCAGCAGCCTTGAGCATCTGCTCGACCGTTTGCTTGTCGTTCTTCACAAAAGCCTGGTTGAACAGCGAGACTTCCTTGAGGTACTTCTGCACGCCGCCTTCGATGCGCTTGGCAACGATCTCATCGGACTGCACAGGCTTGCCTTCGGCCGTGGCCTTGGCTGCATCTTCGGCGGCCTTAGCGGCAGCAACCGAACGCTCTTTTTCGATCAATTCGGCGGGAACATCGGCGCTGGTCAAGGCCACGGGCTTCATGGCGGCGATATGCATGGCCACGTCCTTAGCGGCAATTTCGTCACCGTCGAACTCGACGACCACACCGATGCGCGTGCCGTGCAGGTAGGAAGCAAGCTTGCTGTCACCACCAAAGCGCTTGAAGCGGCGGAACGACATGTTCTCGCCGATCTTGCCGATCAAGCCCTTACGCACGTCTTCCAGCGTGGGGCCAAAGCTGTCCTGCTCATAAGCCAGCGCACCCAGGGCGACGATGTCGGCGGGGTTGTGCTTGGCGACCAACTCCGCAGCGGCATTGGCCAGGGCGAGGAAGCTGTCATTCTTGCTCACGAAATCGGTTTCGCTGTTCACTTCGATCAGCCCGCCCGTGTTGCCATCGATGTAGCAAGCGACCACACCTTCGGCGGTGATGCGCGAAGCAGCCTTGCCTGCTTTGGTGCCGAGCTTGACGCGCAGCAACTCTTCGGCCTTGACCATGTCACCGTCGGCTTCGGTCAGGGCCTTCTTGCATTCCATCATGGGAGCGTCGGTTTTGCCACGTAGTTCGGCAACCATGCTTGCGGTAATTGCAGCCATTTCTTATTTCTCCGTATTCAGTTCAATCGTTTCTAGATAAAAAAAGGGGGCCCATCAAGCCCCGCTTTTCTTCCGCGACGCATCGCGCGGGCCAGGGCTTTAGGCGGCGGATTCTTCCACTTCGACGAATTCGTCGGAGCCTTCAGCGGCGGCAGCCTTTACCACTTCGGTCACAGCGTTGTTGCGACCTTCGATAATGGCATCGGCCATGGCGCGCACATACAGGTCCACGGCCTTGGCCGAGTCGTCGTTGCCGGGGATGACATAGTCAATGCCTTCAGGCGAGTGGTTGGTATCGACCACACCGATCAGCGGAATGCCCAGCTTCTTGGCTTCGGCAATGGCGATCTTGTGGAAGCCCACGTCCACCACGAAAATGGCGTCGGGCAGCGCAGCCATGTCCTGGATGCCGCCGATGTCTTTTTCCAGCTTCTCGATCTCACGGGTGAACATGAGTTGCTCTTTTTTGCTGAGCGACTCCAGGCCGGCTTCCTGCTGGGCCTTCATGTCCTTGAGGCGCTTGATCGAGGTCTTCACGGTCTTGAAGTTGGTCAGCATGCCGCCCAGCCAGCGCTGGTTCACGAAGGGCACGCCAGCGCGCTGGGCTTCAGCGGCGACGGTGTCGCGGGCCTGGCGCTTGGTGCCAACGATCAGGATGTTGCCGCGGTTGGCCGACAGCTGCTGGGCAAACTTGGTGGCCGCCTGGAGCATCGGCAGCGATTTTTCCAGGTTGATGATGTGAATCTTGTTGCGGTGACCGAAGATGTACGGGGCCATCTTGGGGTTCCAGAAGCGGGTTTGGTGACCAAAGTGGACACCGGCTTCCAGCATTTCGCGCATGGTGACGGACATGAGAATTCTCCAAAGGTTGAGTCTAAAATCCAGCCCGACCATTGCAGCCCTGCGGGCCGCAACACCTTGTTTGGACTGGTTTGCTATTTACCTTGCCAGCCTCGTTGCCGCAGCACATAACGCACCAACGGACCCACCGGCCAGCAAAGCCCAAAGATTTTAGCACACCCATGCTTGACGACCTTGACACCACCCGCCGCATCCTGCAAGCCGGTAACGGCAGTGCCCGCGACGCCCTGGAGCACTGCATCACCGCAGCCCAGTCGCCCGCTTGCGCGCATGTTTTTTCGCGCCCCATGTTTGACGAAGCCCGCGCCCACGCTGCGCAGCCGGGTGTAGAGCAGCGCCCGTTGGCGGGCTTGGCCGTGTCCGTCAAGGACTTGTTCGACCTGCAAGGCCAACCCACCCCGGCGGGCTCCACGGTGCTGGTCGATGCCCCTGCCGCCTTGGAAGACTGCGCTGCCGTGGCGCGGCTGCGCGCCGCGGGCGCCTCCATCGTAGGCCGCACACACATGGTCGAATTCGCTTTTTCGGGCGTGGGCACTAATCCACACTACGGCACACCCGCCGCCTTTGATGGACGCACCGGCGCCCTGCCCGGCCCGGCGCGCGTGCCTGGCGGCTCTTCATCTGGCGCAGCAGTGTCGGTGGCCACAGGCGCGGCCTTTATCGGCTTGGGATCGGATACGGGCGGTTCCATCCGTATTCCAGCCGCACTCAACGGCATTGTGGGTTTCAAGAACACGGCCCGGCTGGTACCCACGTCGGGTGCCGTGCCGCTGTCCACCACGCTCGATACCGCCTGCGCCCTGACGCGCAGCGTACGCGATGCCATTGTGGCGCATGAGATTCTGGCGGCAAGGCGCGTTACGCGCAGCCCGGCACCGTTGGCGGGATGGCGCCTGGCCGTACCGACTGACATTTTTCTAGAGGGATTGGACCCAGCGGTGGCGCTCGCCTTCGAGCGCAGCCTGGAAACCTTGCGCCGCGCCGGAGCCCACATCCAACCACTGGCGCTGCCCGAAGTGACCGACCTAGCCCCTATCCAGGCCACGGGCGGCTTCTCGGCCGCCGAAAGCTACGCCTGGCACCGGCCCCTGCTGGCGCAGCGCGCTGCGCATTACGACCCGCGCGTGCGCGCCCGCATCGAGCGCGGGGCCACCATGACAGCGTTTGAGTACATCGATTTGCAGCATGCGCGGGTGCGCTGGATCGCCCGGGTAGAGGCCCGTATCGCAGACTACGACGCCCTGCTCTCACCCACCGTACCCATTCTCGCGCCCACCATCGCCAGCGTGGCCCCGACCGATGGTCAGGATGCCGCACAGGACGCCGCCCGCGACGCCACATTCTTCCACGCCAACGGCCTGCTGCTGCGCAACACCAGCATCGTCAACATGCTCGATGGCTGCGCACTGTCCTTGCCCTGCCACACGGCAGGGGAACTGCCCGTCGGCCTGATGGTGTGGCATGCTGCACTGCACGATGATGCGGTGCTCAATGTGGGCTTACGCATTGAAGAAACACTACAAAAATAATAGCTTATAGCGCTTTACTGTATTGCGTTAGAGGCCAAAAACACCCCTAATTCCATGAAGATAGCCATTGTGGGCGCCGGCGTGATCGGCGTGACCACTGCGTACGAATTGGCGCTGGACGGCCACACCGTCACCGTATTCGAGCAGCGCAGCGCCACTGCCGAAGAAGCCAGTTTTGCCACTGGCGGCCTTCTGGCCCCGGCAGTGCTCGACCCCTGGTCGGCTCCCGGCACCGCCCGCACGCCCGCCGTGCTGGGCCGCCATGCGGCGCTGCATCTGGGCCGCTCGATCAGCTTGGCCGAACTGTCCTGGCTGCGGCGCTGGCGCCGTGCCGCACGCGCCAGCGCACGCACCGGCGCTCCCCTGCCCCCGCTGGTCGCCCTGGAGAGGCTGGCCCGCTACAGCCACGCACGGCTGCAGCACCTGGCCGAGTCACTCGACCTGGTTTTTGAACGCAGCGCAGGCACCCTGCTGCTGCTGCGCACGCCGCAAGACGCCGAGGGTCTGGCCCCCGTGCTGAAGGCGCTGCGTGATGCGAGCACGGCCGTTCGTGAGCTCGATGCCGACGCCGCCCGCACCATCGAGCCCGGCCTCTCGCCTTCGCTCCCCTTGTCTGGCGCGCTGCACTTACCTGAAGGAATGGCGGGCAACTGCCGTCAGTTTGCACTGCTGCTGCGCCAGGCTGCACAGCAGCGCGGCACGCAGTTTGAGTTCGGTACCCGCGTGGCCCGCCTGACCAGTGCCCCGGCGGGCGTCCAGCTGGAGGGCGAGTCCACACCCCGCCCGTTCGATGCCGTGGTGCTTTGCGCCGGTGTGCAAAGCGCTGCCCTGCTGCAGCCCTTGGGCCCACGCTTGCCGCTGGTGGCGCTGTACGGCAGCTCGATCAGCGCACCCCTGCGCGAAGAACTGCACGCGCCACTGGCTGCCGTCGTCGACGTGCAGACCCAGACGACCATGGCCCGCCTGGGCCAGCGGGTGCGCGTGTCGGGCGGTGCGGAACTGGGCCGCAGCACACCCCAGGCCCACCCGCAAACACTGGGAACGCTGTACCGCGTATTGGGCGAATGCTTCCCCGGCGGCATCTCACACGCCAGCGGTCTGCAAATGTGGCGCGGCGCACGGCCCATGCTGCCCGACGGACCACCGATGGTGGGCCAAAGCGCCGTGCCTGGTCTATGGCTCAACCTGGGCCATGGTGCCAGCGGCTGGGCATTGGCCTGTGGCAGTGCACGCGCGCTGGCCGATCAGATCGCGGGCAAAACTCCGGATATCGACCTGGAAGGACTGGGCGCGCAGCGCTTCTGACGCACAATGAAGCACCGCCCCGCACAGGGGCCCCTGCCGTCCGTCGCCATGCACCGCATCCGCCCCGACCAACGCCACCCGCTGCACGACACCGCCGCCACACGCCGCCTGGAACATACCGCGGCGGCCCGGTTGCCCCCGCACACGCTGATGCAGCGCGCGGGGTTATGCGTAGCACGGCTGGCGCGCGCCCTGGCACCCCACGCCCGCACCTTCTGGATTGCCTGCGGCCCTGGCAACAACGGCGGCGACGGACTGGAAGCCGCCATGCACCTGCGTCAACAGGGCCTGCCCGTGGTAGTGACCTGGCTGGGCGCCCCCGAGAACGCCCCTTCCGACGCCCTGCGTTCCTGGCAACGCGCCCGGGACGCGGGCGTGCAATTCCTCCGCGATGCGCCCCAACTGGGCCCGCAGGATCTGTGCATCGACGCCCTGCTGGGCATTGGTCTCGCACCGGGCGGCACCCGCCCACCCCCCCAAGACTCTTTCCTGGCTTTGCTGGAGCAACTGCGCAGCAGCCCCGCTCCACTGCTGTCCATTGACCTGCCCAGTGGCCTGCAGGGTGATACGGGGCAATACGCTCCCGGATTTGCTCCAGCAGCACTCTCCGGACCCAGCGCAGCACAGCCCGCCCCTCGGCATACCCTGAGCCTGCTCACCCTCAAACCCGGCCTTTTTACCGGGAGCGGGCGCGACGCTGCAGGCTCGGTATGGCTCGACACACTGGGCTGCGATACGGTGAGCGAACCACCCAGCGCCTGGTTGGCGGGCGCGCCCCTGCCAACACGGCGCCTGCACGCCAGCCACAAAGGCAGCTATGGCGATGTCGCCGTGGTGGGTGGCGAGGGGTTGCAAGCACGCGGCATGGGCATGACGGGCGCAGCCCTGCTCGCCGCCAGCGCAGCACTGCACGGCGGTGCGGGCCGTGTGTTGGTGGCACTGCTGGGTGCTCAAGCGTTAGAACTCGATGTGCAACAGCCCGAACTCATGTTCCGCCGATTCGATGCGCTGCATCTGCCGCAACTCACCGTAGTCTGCGGCTGCGGAGGTGGTGAGGCCGTGCGCGCCATCCTGCCACCCGTGCTGGCACGGGCGCCTCGCCTGGTGCTTGATGCCGACGCCCTCAACGCCGTGGCCACGGAACCCGGGCTGCAGACAGCGCTTGCGGCCCGTGTAACCCAGGGCCTAGCCACCGTACTGACACCGCACCCGCTGGAAGCCGCGCGCCTGCTGGAAACAACCACCAGCGCGGTGCAAGCGCACCGCTTGTCGGCCGCCCAAGCACTGGCGGCACGGTTCCAGTGCGTGGTGGTGCTTAAAGGATCGGGCAGTGTCATTGCAGCCCCCGGCCAAACCCCGGTCATCAACCCCACCGGCAATGCACGCCTGGCGTGTGCGGGCACAGGTGATGTGCTCGCCGGCCTGATCGGTGCGCGCCTGGCAACGGGCATCGACGCCGGGCGCGCTGCCACCGAAGCGGTGTTCCTCCACGGCAAGGCGGCAGAACACTGGCCTACACAGCAGGCCCTGGTCGCCAGCGCGCTGGCCCGTTCGCTCTGTGAATTTGA
>Ga0209477_1001546_pt1 | contig 13914 bp, 17 predicted proteins | sample KloWWTupernatant_FD_187180 | JGI IMG/M metagenome (GOLD analysis project Ga0209477, IMG submission 187180) | Active sludge microbial communities from Klosterneuburg, Austria, studying microevolution and ecology of nitrifiers - Klosterneuburg... | ecosystem: Engineered > WWTP > Aerobic digester >...
CTAGAGCTCGCAAAACAGTGCGTGACGCAGGTAGTGCAGGCACTGCTAGATGGCGGCCACCGCGAAGCCGTGCGTGGCACCAACTGGGCGTCAGCCGTGGCCGGCTGCCAGAAACACATCGCAGACTGGAATGCAGCCCTTCGCGCCGCCATCGGTCAGGCTGTGGACAAGATCCCGCTACAGCACTGAACTGCGGTTGACATAACGCCCGCTGTCGCATGTTCGCCCCGTTCCCCGTGATCCGTGGCTTGTGGATAACGCGACGCGCGCCAGCGCTGGGCGTCTCGAGGATCGCGAGTGCCAGGGAACGGGTGCCCAGGAAAAGATCGCCAGGAAAGAGGGGGTGGGGGTAGGGGGAGAGGCCCGCAATCGCAGAGGGGGGTTACCCCCTCTGAGGGTCCCCACCCCCAGTTCCCCGGAACCCGTTCCCCGAGATCCGAGGTCTACGAAAAATTTTGCACGTTCGCACGTAGAACATTCGAGGCTTTTGCAAAAATTTGCAGAATCCAAAACCTGAAATTTGACCCGTATGCAAAAAACTGCAATCGCCAATGTGCCGCTTCCGACCAAGTGGGAGCACCTCTGCCAGCACTACGTGATGCACGGCTCGATCCTCAAGGCCACCAAGGACCTCAAGATGGGCCGAGTCACCGTGTCCAAACTGCTCAGGGACCCGCGCATCGCCAAGCGCATCCAGGAGATCCAGGCCGCGGAGTTTCAGGACCTGGGCATCACGGCCGAGCGCGTCAAGGAGGAACTGGCGCGCGTGGCCTTCGCCAGCGCCGCAGGGCTGTTCGACGAGGAGGGCCGGCTGATCCCGGTGCACGAGTTGCCCGACGACGTGGCCGCGACGATCACCGGCATCGACGTCGAGGTGCAGCAGAAGATGCGCAAGGACGAGGACGGCAACCTGGTGGCCGAGGACGTCGTGACGAAGAAGATCAAGCGCGCCGACAAGATGGCCGCGCTGGCGCTGCTGGCCCGGCACTTCAAGATCGTCGGCGCGGAGGACGACGGGGTGAACCAACTGGCCACCGCGCTGGCGGATCGCCTGAACCGCGCCAAGCGCCGCATGGGCGAGGACTTCCCGCTCGAGGACGTCGACGACGCCCGCTACGTCGAGCGCGTGCCCGAGCCCGCCACAGCGGCCGAAGAGGCGCGTATCATTGTCTCCGCGCCGCCGGCGGCTGAGCCGGACTCCAACCTCTGGGACTGAGCCATGCTGCAGCCGCACCAGCAACGTGTTGTCGAAGAGTCGCAGGAACTGCTGGGCCGCATCGAGCGGTTGCAGGCCTTCACCGACTCGCCGGTCTTTGCCGGACTGGACAGCGCCGAGCGGGATCGGCTGTTGAGGCAGATGTCGGCAATGGCTGACTACGCCACGGTTCTGGCCGAACGGATCAACGCATTCCCTCAAGGAGCAACCGCATGAAGAACCCCGGCAACAGCACCCACAAGCCCCGCGCCACCGACCCCGAGAAGTTCCGCGCCATCGCAACCGGCGTGGGCTACACGCAGGGCGCGTCCTACCGCACCGGCCTGGCCCGCGCCGTGGAGGTGGTCGAGCACATGCCGCCGGCGCAGCGCCGCGCCGTGCCGGCCGCCGAGGGCTACCCGACCGCCACCTACGAGGGCCAGGCCGAGGCGGTCGCCATGGGCGACGTGGACGACGTGGCGATGCTGCCGACGATCAGAAGCACGATCCGTTGAGCGGTGGGCGGCAAGGGCAGTGGATGGTTCGGGCCGCGTCCACCCGGGTGGATGCCGCCGCAGCCCACCGACGGGTCGAAGCACGCCAACCAGAACACGAAAGGGACGCGGTCGTTCCAGCGTGTGCACAGCCCGAACAACTTCGCGGCGAAGGACTGGCGGCTCAACAACCCGGCACAGAACAAGTTCCACGGCTACGTCCGTGACACCTTCGACTACCCCGAACAACTCAAGATCCCCGTGCCAGTAGACACCCTGCGCGAGAAGTCGGACCCCTACGCCGGGTCGAAGATCGGCGAGTTGCTGGACAAGCTGGCCAGCTTCCACGACGACCCTGCCGGGTTCGTGCGCTGGGCCTTCCCGTGGGGCGAGAAGGGCACCATGCTCGAGGACATGACCGGTCCCGAGCAGTGGCAGCTTGACCAGATGACGCGGGTCGGCGAGCGCATCACCGCCGGCGGCATCGAGGGCGACGTGATCGAGGAGGACGTGTCCTCCGGCCACGGCATCGGGAAGTCGGCGCAGGTGTCCTGGTGGATCCTGTGGGCGATCAGCACGGCCGCGGACACCCGCGGCGTCGTCACGGCGAACACGGACAACCAGCTGCGCACGAAGACGTGGGCCGAGTTGTCGAAGTGGTACCAGCTATTCATCGGCCGTCAGCTGTTCACGCTGACGGCCACCGCCATCTTCATCGCCGGCGACAAGGACCGCGAGAAGTCGTGGCGCATTGACCAGATCCCCTGGTCGAAGGAGAACACCGAAGCCTTCGCCGGCCTGCACAACCAGGGCAAGCGCATCCTGGTGATCTTCGACGAGGCCTCGGCGATCGACGACGCCATCTGGGAGGTGACCGAGGGCGCGCTGACCGACGCGCGCACGCAGATCCTGTGGCTGCGCTACGGCAACCCGACGAAGACCAGCGGCCGGTTCTTCAAGAACTGCACGCAGGGCAAGCGCAACACCTACACCCGCGTCGACAGCCGCACCGTCAGCTTCACCAACAAGGCGCAGATCGCCGCGTGGGTCGAGGAGTACGGCGAGGACAGCGACTTCGTGCGGGTGCGCGTCAAGGGCCAGTTCCCGCGAGCCGGCTACGCGAACTTCATCAGCCCCGAGCTCACCATGCAGGCCCGCCGGCGCAAACTGGGCGTGGAGGTCTACCAGGCCTACCCGAAGTTCCTCGCCGTCGACCCGGCGCGCTTCGGCGACGACTTCAGCGTCATCACGCTGCGCCAAGGCCTCAAGGTGCACTTCCAGGTAGCCCTGACCGGCTTCGACGGGCCGGATCTCGCCAGCCGGGTCTTTGAGATCTGCCGCAAGGAGGGCCAGATCGCCTGCATTGCCTACGACGCCATCGGCAACGGCGCCGACCTCGACTCGGCACTGCGCCGCATGCCGGGCCTGCCGCCGCTGATCGCCGTGCAGTGGGGCCAGCCGGCGAAGGACGACAAGCAGTACTTCAACCAGCGATCGGAGTGCTGGGGCAAGATGCGCGACTTCCTCGAGCACGGCCAGATCCCCGACGACGACCCGCTGAGCGAGGAGTTGACCAGTCTCGACTACGGCTACGACGCGAAATTCCGCATCCAGCTGCAGAGCAAGAAGGACTGCAAGAAGAACGGCGGCAAGTCCCCCGACAAGGCCGACTCGCTGGCGCTGACCTTCGTACCAGAGCTAATTGACCGGAAAGTCGTGATGGCGAAGGTCCGGCCGGTCCAACGCCGCACGGTTGTCTGGACGCGGTAGATCCGTGCATAATCCGTGCCCATGATCGCCCCAGTCCAGCCGCGCCCGCTGTCCTCGGCCAAGGCGCCTGCGCCCGCCGGAGTCAACCCGATGGTCCGGCAACTGGGGCTGCAAGAGGTGATGGAGCGCGACGCCACCGTGCCCGACCCCGGGCAGGACATCACCGGCGACGCGCACACCGAGTCGATGCTTGCCGGCCACGTCCGGCTGGCCTGGGCCCGCAACAAGCTGTCCAAGGTCCGCATCGACATCAAGTTGCTGTCCGACCTGCGTGCCCGCCGCGGGGTCTACAGCGCCGCGCAGATCAGCGCGATGCAGTCGGCCAACGGCGGCATGAACATCGTCTGGGCGCCGCTCACCGAGGTGAAATGCCGCGCGGCCTCGGCGTGGATCCGCGAGATCGTGCTGCCCGCCGGCGAGCAGCCGTGGGGCGTCGAGCCGACGCCGATCCCCGACCTGCCCAAGCCGATCAAGGTGGCCGTGGTCAACAAGGCGGTGGCGCAGGCCAAGCAAGCCATGGTCGAGATGGGCCAGGCCACCGGCGAGATCATGCCGCCCGACGAGTTCCGCGCGCTGGTCGCCGAGATCGGCGAGAAGCTGCGCGACGAGGCCGAGGCCACGCTCGCCAAGATGGCGCGCAAGCGCGCGACCCGCATGGAGCGGCAGATCGCCGATCGGCTCGCCCAAGGCGAGTACGAGCAGGCCATGGACGCCTTCGTCGAGGACTTCGTCACCTACCCGGCAGCCATCCTCAAGGGCCCGATCTACACGCGGCACAAGACGCTGCAGTGGGGTGCGGGCTTCAAGCCGATCGTGAAGAACGAGGCCGCGCCGACATGGGAGCGCGTCAGTCCGTTCGATGCCTACCCGGCGCCGTCGAGCAAGTCGCCGCAGCAGGGCGACTTCATCGAGCGCATGCGCTTCCGCCGCGAGGAGTTGTACGACCTGAAGGGCCTGCCGGGCTACCAGGACGACCAGATCGACGCGGCGCTCAAGGACTACAGCAACGGCCACCTCGAGGGCTGGCTCTGGACCGAGGCCGAGCGGCAGCGGCTTGAGCAAGAGACGCTGTACATGTGGCTGTCGCCCCCGGGCGTCATCGACGCGCTGAACTACTGGGGCAGCGTGCCCGGGTGGAAGCTGATGATGTGGGGCGTCAAGGGCATCGAGGACGAGACCCGCGACTACGAGTGCAACGTGCTGCTGTGCGGCCGCTACGTGCTCTACGCCACGCTGAACCCGCACCCGCTGGGCGAGCGCCCCTACCGCAAGGCCTGCTACGACGAGGTGCCCGGCGCCTTCTGGGGCCGCAGCATCCCTGACCTGGCGGCCACGCCGCAGCAGATGTGCAACGCCATCGCGTGCGCACTGGCCGACAACATGGCCATGGCCTCGGGTCCGCAGGTCTGGGTGCACGCCGACCGGTTCGCCGACGGCGAGCAGACCATGGAGATGTTCCCGTGGAAGATGTGGCAGCTGAAGTCGGACCCGACGCAGGGCGTCAACCCCGGCATCGGCTTCTTCCAGCCGGATGACCGCGCGCAGTCGCTGATGCAGACCTATGAGAAGTGGGAGATCCGCGCGGACGACGCCACCGGCATCCCGCGCTACACCTACGGCAACGAGCGCGCCGGCGGCAGCGCCGACACGGCCACGGGCCTGAGCATGCTGATGAACAACGCGGCCAAGGGCCTGCGGCGTGCCATCGGCAACATCGACATGAACGTGATCTCCCCGACCATCGAGGACACGTTCAACAACGAGATGCTCTACAACCCCGACGAGAGCATCAAGGGCGACAACATCGTGGTGCCGCGCGGCGCCGCGGCGATCCTGATCCGCGAGTCTGCCCAGCAACGCCGCATCCAGTTCCTGACGCTGACGGCCAACCCGATCGACAGCCAGATCATCACCTCGCGCTACCGCGCCGCGCTGCTGCGCGAGACGGCCGCCGCGATGGAACTGCCGGTCGACGAGGTGGTGCCCACCGACGAGGAGTTGGCGCAGCAGATGGAGTCGCAGGCCAAGGCGCAGCAAGAGCAGATGGCAATGATGCAGCAGGCCGAGGAGCGCAAGGACCAGTTGAAGATCGAAGCGATCAAGGTCCAAGGCGGCATCGACATCCAGCGCGACGCGGCCAACGCCCAGCGTGACGCGGCCAGCAAGCAGCGCGACCTGATCGCCGACGTGGTGAAGCAGGCCGTGCAGGCAGCCATGCAGGCCAAGGGCGAAGAGAAGAAGCCCGGCAAGAAGATCCGCTACGAGTACGACGAAGAAGGCAACCTGGTCGGCGGGGAGCTCGCATGATCCGCGCGCTTGCCCTGAGCCTCATGCTTCTGTGCGGTAGCGCACACGCGGGCGGGGCGGCGTGCTTCCCGCAGAGCCCGTGGGTGCCGATCAACCTGAGCGGCAAAGGCCTGATGGAAGGCGCCGACGCGCGCCTGGGCGGCACCTGGTCGGCGATCTGGTGCCCCACCGGCACGTTCAGCCCGACCACTGGCACCGAGGTCTGGAGTCTCTACACGCACGCGGTGCTCGACAAGTACCGCACGGTCAACGCCGACGCGCTGATCGACATGGCGCAGGCCATCATCGCTGCGCCGGACCCCTTGGCCGCACTGAACGCGGCGATCAAGTCGCGCGAACTCATCCCGCCCGTCGGCAGCATCGACCGGTTCAACTGGGAGTCGCTGCTGTTTGCGGCCTGTACCGAGGGCGTGCGCCTGGCGCCGTTCCCCGGCCAGCCGATCACCAGACCATGCACGCCACCGACGCCGATCGCAACCGAGATCTGGCGCGCCAGTGGCGGCACGATCTTTACCGCGGCGGGCGGCCGGCTCACCGGCTTGACGACGCGCAAAGCCGCGGTCGGGGCGAAGTGCAACAACACGGTGTCACAGATTGTCGTGAAGGGGTCCGTATACTTGCCTCTTGACGGAGGCCCGCTGACCGAAGTCACCCTCTGCGCGAAGGCGACATCATGAGCATCACCGTCAACGTGTACCACCACTTCCCGGTGGACGCGAGCATCGCAACCTCCCTCAACGAAATCAAGGAACTCATCATGGCAACGCAAGTTGAACTCGCCGCGGACATCGCGAACGTCACCGCCCAGGTCACCAAGATCGGCACGGAAACCTCCGCGCTGTTGCAGAAGGTCGCCGACCTGCAGGTCATCATCGACAGCCAGGGTGGCGTGTCGCCCGAACTGCAGGCCGCCGTGGATGCGCTCAAGGCGCAGATCACCGTCGTCGACGACCTGGTGCCGGACGCCCCGGCTGCCCCGGTGGTCTGAGCAAGGCCCCGCACACAGGTTTCACCCAACCTTTGCGCGGGCGCCTTCAAGGTGAGCAGGAGCCGTCATGGCTGTTCTATCCGGTCACGACATCGCGCGTAGCGCAAAGCAGCGCGTCACACTCTGCAAGCTCGCCTCCCGCCCTGCAGTAGCAGCGGGGTGGTTCAGCCTTTTCGACTTGGCAGGCAATCCCTCTTCATGACGGACATCACCACCCACAACCGGCTCATCCACAAAGGTTGGTTGATCGCCCGCCGGCAGGATTGAACGATGGCTACTTTCGGCGACACCACACGGGGGACCGGGGAGTTTCCGGGGTCCGACAGCCGGTGCTTGGTTTCGCGCTACCAGTGCGTTGGCAGCGGCACGCTCGACAGCTTGACCACGTGGTTCGGACCCAGCACGTCGGCCTCGGTCAACTTCAAGCTGGTCGTCCTCTCGGACAACGCCGGGGCGCCCGATGCTTTGCTGGCGGTTTCCGATCCGGGCGTCAGTTCAGGCTCCGGTGGCGGGGGACCGATTACTGTCGCCGCACCCTCACTCAGCCTGGTTGACGGCACGTACTACTGGCTGGGCGTCGTCGCCGACAACTTCCCTGCCTACTACGCCAAAGACGACAGTGGTGTCGACGCGTTGATGGCCAACGGCACGTTCAGCTATGCTAGCCCGCCCGCTACGTGGCCGGGCACTGACGGCACGTACTCGGGCGGCATGAACATCTATGCCACGTTCACCGAAGGTGGCGGCGGTCTTGTTTTCAACCCGCTGTCAGGCCGCGGCGGCGGCGCGGCGCAACCCCTCGCAGGCTGAATCATGAAGCACCTCGGCGACTACGACCTCTCGACGATCCTCTACGGGAAGTTCACCACCTACCAGCCGAGCACGGGCGCGCCGTTCACGCTGGGCGGCGGTTCGGGGCCGGGCCTTGCGGTCTACAAGGACGGCAGCACCACGCAGAGCACGGCCGGGGTGACGCTGACGACCGACTTCGACGGCTTCCCGGGGTTGAACCACTTTGCGATCGATACCAGCGCCGACGGCACGTTCTACTCGGCGGGGTCGTGCTTCGACATCGTCATCGCAAACGGAACGGTCGACGGCGTGTCGGTGCAAGGCGCTGTTGTCGCCTCGTTCACGATCCGCAAGGAGGCAGCGCTCAAGCCGACCACGGCCGGGCGCACGCTCGACGTCAGCGCCGGCGGCGAGGCCGGGCTCGACTGGGCCAACATCGGCAGCCCGGCCACCGCGCAGAACCTCTCGGGCACGAACATCGACGTCGACCAAGTCGTCGCCAGCGTCAGCGGCGCGGTCGCATCGGTGACGGCGGCGGTGACCGTCGGGACCATGAACGCAAACACGCTCACCGCTTCGGCGCTCGCGACCGATGCCGTGGCCGAGATCCAGTCAGGCCTGTCTACGCTTGACGCTGCTGGCGTGCGCACCGCCGTGGGCCTCGCTTCGGCGAACCTCGACACGCAGCTGTCCGCGATCAACGCCAAGACCACCAACCTGCCAACGGACCCCGCCGACGAGTCCCTGATCATCGCTGCGACCGATGCGATCATGGCCCGGCTCGGCGCGCCCGCCGGAGCGAGCATCTCGGCCGACGTCGCCGCGGTGCTGGCCTCGGTGGCGCTGCGGCTGCTCACCAGCGCCTACACGGCGCCGCTGGACGCTGCCGGCACTCGGTCCGCGGTTGGGCTTGCCGCGGCGAACCTCGACACGCAGCTGGGCACGCTGGCCACCGCCGCTGCGCTGTCGACGGTGGCGGGCTACATCGACACCGAGGTGGCCGCGATCAAGGCCAAGACCGATCAGTTGACGTTCGGCGCGACCAACGCGGTCAACGCCAACATCACGCACGTGATCGCTGACCCGGTGCAGGCCAACGGCAGCACCACGACGAACTGGGGCGGCGCGCCGTGACCGCATGGGCTGCCGGCGCGTGGGCTGTCGGTGCTTGGCAGGGCACCGCATGGCAGTCCTCGGCCGCGGCGGTCGTCCCTGACGTCAGCGGGCTGAGCCAAGCCGCCGCCGTCGCGGCGCTCGAGGCTGCAGGCTTCGTCGTCGTCGCGGTCGAAACGGCCACCTCGACCACGGTCGCGGCCGGCGATGTCATCAGCCAAGCGCCTGCGGGCGGCGCTGAGGCCACCGAGGGTTCGACCGTCACGATCACAGTGTCGTCGGGCGCAGACGACCTGCTGTCGGCCAAGTACCTCGGCTACCCGAACGTGCGCCGGCGCGGCCTGCAAACAACCGCGCCCGAGCCGCCGGAGCCGTTGCCGGCCGAGATCACCAACATGCCGGACGCGCCGCCGGCGCCCAAGCCTGAACTGCTGGCGCGCGGCGTGGCCGCCGACCTGGCCGCGGTAACGCCGGAGCCGGTGCCTGACGTGCCCGCGCCGGACGTGCCGGTGCCGAAGGTCAAGGGCGCGCGCAAGCTGGCGTTGGTCGCGCCCAGCGAAGCACCCAGTGCGCCACCTGTAGAACCCCCGGCGGCCTCGGCAGCCCCGGCGCCTCCGGTCGACGATCGGATGCCTGCGTTGGTGACAAAGGTCAACTCGCTGGTCCTCAAGATCGACGCGCAAGACCAGCAGATCGCGGCGATGGAGAAGGCTACCGCGGCGATGGTCAAGGCGCTGGAGAACCAGGTCAACGCGCTGCGCAGCACTCTTGCCCAAGAGAAGATGAATCGGCTCCGCGCCGAGGAGATCACCCGCAAACTCTTGAAGGATCTTGTCGAAGAAGACTAGAATGCAGCGCCATGCACTTGAGCAATGACGATCTGGCTTTCTTCGATCGGTTCCACAAGAGCCCCGATGGTCAGTATCTGCTCAGGTTGCTGCAAGCCAAGCTGGCTGAACGTGATCAAGCACTGCGCTCCTCGACCGGTGAAGAGGTTTACCGCTTCCAGGGCCGCGCACTTGAGCTCGCCGAGTTGATCGGCGACATCACCAAGGCACAGCAGAAGCTGACCCGCAACGTACGCCCCGTCACCTCACGGACTCCGTACGCTGCGTGATCGCTGGACTCGCCGCCCCGGCCTCCTGCAAAACCGGTTCCCCAGACACCCGTTGATGGTGGCCCTGGATCTCGGAGACCCAAATGCAGGCTTCACCAGCCAAGAACGAAACGCGCCTCCCCCGCGCCGTCCTGAAGCGATCCGCAGCAATCGAGGAACGCATCAAGGCACGGAACGAACCGGAGACACCTGATCCCGCGCTGCCGACGCCCGCGTCGAGCGCAGACCCCGCCAACCTGAATCCGGCAGCACCGACGCCCCCTGCGCCGCCCGCCGACCCGCGACACAGCGACCCCGCGTACTGGAAGCAACGCTTCGACGCGACCGCAGGCCGTCTCCGGGTCCGTGAGGACGAGCACCGCGCCGAACTGGCTGGACTCCGTGGGCGGATTACCGAGTTGGAGGACGAGGTCCGAACCCTGAAGACCGCGATCCCCAGCACGCCGGCGAACGAGATCGACCTGGGCGAGTTCTTCTCGCCCGAGCAGATCAAGGACATCGGCGAAGAGGATGCACGTGCGATCGCGCAAGCGGCGCTGGCGGCAGCGACCAAGCAGGCCCGAACGGTGGTCGAGCAGGAAATCAAACCCCTGCGAGATCAACGCCAGGCCGACGCGGCTGAACAGCTTCGACTGCGCAAGGAGTCATTCACGGAGGCGCTTGAATCGCGCATCCCGAACATGGCCGAGATCGACAAGGATCCGGGCTGGCTGACGTGGTTGATGGAAGAGGACCCCGAGACCGGGATCCAACGGCAAGAGATTCTGACGAAACACGTCACCGCCCTCCGGGCAGACAAGGTGGCCGATGTCGTCGAGAAGTGGCTCAAGTCGAAGGAACTGCCGGCACCTCCGGTTGCGCCCAGCGGTAGCGGCGCGGCACCAGGGGCAGAGCCCCCGCCGCAGCCGAATGCCCAGGATCTTCGCCCGCCCACGCAGGCCGAGGTCAAGGACTTCTACAAGCGGGCCGCCCTCGGCAAGGTCACGGACAAAGAGCGTGCGACGTTTGAAGCAAGGTTGAAGCTCCGTGCTGGTCGGTGACCAGTAGCGCCAAATAAAGGAGCCAATCATGGCAGGCGTTCCACGTGCATCGGGTATCCCGGACTATGGTCCGAGCGGTACCATCAATTTCGACCCCGAGATCTACTCGGGCAAGCTGGTCGAGAAGTTCTACAAGACCACCGTCTTCGGCGAGATCGCGTCGACGGACTACGAGGGCGAGATCGCGGGCTTCGGCGCGCAGGTCAAGATCCGCACCATCCCGGACGTCACCGTCTCCGACTACGTCATCGGCGCAGGCCTCTCGGCCCAGTACCCGACGAACAACTCGGTGACCCTGGCGATCGACCAGGCCAAGTCGTTTGCCGTCGCCCTGTCGACGGTCGACTCGCGCCAGTCGGACCTGGACCTGGCGGACATCTTCGCCAACGACGGCTCGATCCAGCTGCGCATCGCGGCCGACGCCGACATGCTGGTGACGATCCCGGCAGACGTGTCTGCGGACAACCAGGGCCCCTCCGCGGGCGCTGACTCCAACGACATCAACCTGGGCGACTCCACCACGCCGCGGCAGATCACCGCCGCCACCGTCGTCGACTTCATCGTCGACTGCGGCACGGTGCTCGACGAGCAGAACGTCAGCGACGAAGGCCGCTGGTTCGTGCTGCCGCCGTGGGCGATCGCGCTGATCAAGAAGTCGGACCTGCGCATCGCGTCGCTGGCCGGCGACGGCGTGTCGATCCTGCGCAACGGCAAGGTCGGCGAGATCGACCGCTTCACGATCTACCAGTCGCGCAACCTGCTCACGCAGACCTCGCCTGGCCCCGGCTCGTACGCCATGTTCGGCCACTCGGCCGGCCTGACGTTCGCGTCGCAGATCGTCGAGTGCCAGATGATCGACAACCCGAACGACTTCGGCTACATCATCCGGGGGCTCATGGTCTTCGGGTACGAAGTCATCGGCCCGTCGTACGTCGGCACGGCCGTGATCAAGAAGTGAACGGTGTAGGATAGGGCCCGCAAGGGTCCTGTCCGCACCCAACCCAGGAGAATCCGCATGAAGACCAGCAACCCCTACGGCGCGAACTACGCCGTCAAGGTGCCGCCCGAGACCATCTCCAAGGAGATGTCGCAGGCGTCGGGCAAGGCCAAGGCCCGCTACCCGCACCCCCCGCTCGGCCCCAGCCAGAAGAATGGCGAGGCCGGCAAGATGAAGCGGCCGGCGTACACGCCGGGCACTTCGCCCACCGGCTCCTGAGCCGGCAGCCCTGAACCGGCGCCTTCGGGCGCCGGTTTTCCACGTCCCTTCGATCACCCCGGAGACCCCCGATGATCACCGAAGCCCAAGAAGCCGCAGTCGTTCAAGCCCGCGGCAAGAGCCCCAAGTTCAAGCAGGACAAGCGGCACCCGTTCCTCATCAACGTGAAGGACGGTCGCCTGTTTCCGAACGTCGGCGCGCTGCGCGACGATCTGAAGGCCGGCAAGAACTACCGCATCTTCACCGGCTCGCCCAAGGCGACGCACGACGAGCGCATGAAGTGGCTTGAGACGCAAGGCGCCACGTTGGCAGCCCGCGTCATCGACTCCGGTGACTCGGAACCCTTCGACATCGGCAAGGCCTCGGTGGACGAGATGGTCGCCTTCGCGGCCACGGAGTACCAGGTCGTGCTGGACCCGAAGAAGCACCACAACGCGCTGCGCGCCGAGCTCCGCGCGCTGGCCAAGCAGCACGGCAGTCTGGCGGACTGACCCATGGCGGTGAGCGTCGACACCATCCTCGACAGCGTCAGCGTGACGCTACTGGACACCGCTCGCCGCACTTGGTCGCGCGCTGAACTGCTGGGCTACCTGAACGAGGCCCTGCGTGCCACGGCCTTCGTCAAGCCCGACATGTACCCGGTGCGCGACTTCGTGACACTGGCCGCAGGGATCGCGCAGGAACTGCCCGCCGACGGCGTCGCGCTGATCGACGCCACCGACAACGATGCCACAGGCCGCACGGTCACCCAGACCGATCTGGCGCTGTTGCAGGAGGAGAACCGGTTCTGGCCGGCTGCCACGCAGCAGGCCGAGGTGGAGAACTACGCAGCCGATCCGCGCACGCCGCGGCGCTACTACGTGTTCCCGCCCAACAACGGCGCCGGCCGTCTTCGCGTGACCTACGGCGCTGTGCCGCCTGCGCTGACCGGGTCGAGCGGCGAGGACATCCCGGTGCCCGACAGCTACCAGAACGCGCTGACCAACTTCGTGCTGGCCAAGGCCTACGCCAAGAACAGCAAGAAGCAGGATCTGACCAAGACCAGCGCGTACACGAACGAGTGGCGCCTGGCGCTAGGCCTCAAGTCGCAGGCCCAGGTGGCACTGGCGCCCAAGGTCGCGCAATCGCCGGGGGTGTCATGACCACGTTCGTCAACGTCTTCGATCAGCTGGCGACGATCGCGGTCAACGTCCGCAAGGCCCCCAGCACGACGCTGCGGCGCATGTACGTCAAGGCGTTCCGCGACTGGTGCGCCGAGACGCAGTGGCTGCGGCAGACCGTCACCGGTGCCACGGTCGACGGCACGCAGACGTACAGCCTGGGCAGCGACCCGTACCTCGAGATCGTCAACATCCGCGCGATGTCCGGTGTGGCGACAGTGCCCGGCTCACCGAACACGTTCGCGATCGTGCCGGGCGACTCGAGCGGGTGGGACCCGAACAACCAGCCGATGCAGCCACGGCAGTACGCCTACTTGCCCGAGGCGCAGTTCGCGCTGTGGCCGATCCCGGACGCGGTCTACAACCTGACCGTCAGCGTGATCCTGCAGCCCAAGGACGGCGTCGCACAGGTGCCCGCCGAGCCGCTGCGCAAGTTCAGCAGCGGCATCGAGGCCGGCGCACTCATGCACCTCCTGCGCATCCCCGGCCAGCCGTGGAGCGATCCGAACATGGCCGAGAAGTACGAGAAGATCTGGAACTCGTGCGTGAGCAACGGCAAGGCCGACGTGCAACGCGCCTACAACACCGGCTCGATGCGTGCGCGGCCGCGCGCTTTCGTCGTGGGGAGATGACATGAGCTTCGGTATCACGCCAGCCACCGGCTTCCCGCCGCAAGCCTCGGACGAGTTTCCGAACTACATCCAGTTCCAGAACCAAGGCAC
>Ga0209477_1001547_pt1 | contig 13913 bp, 27 predicted proteins | sample KloWWTupernatant_FD_187180 | JGI IMG/M metagenome (GOLD analysis project Ga0209477, IMG submission 187180) | Active sludge microbial communities from Klosterneuburg, Austria, studying microevolution and ecology of nitrifiers - Klosterneuburg... | ecosystem: Engineered > WWTP > Aerobic digester >...
GCGCTCGAACGGCTCCATCACCACACGGGCATGCGATGCACCGAGTTGCTCCACCTCGACGATGCGCGGCTTCAGCATGGCAGTCTGCATAGATATCCTCTCGATTAGCGCGAGTACAACTCGACGATCAGGCTTTCGTTGATGTCCCCGGCGAGATCGGTGCGGTCGGGCATGCTCTTGAACACGCCCTCCATCTTGTTCTTGTCCACCGTCACCCACGCCGGGAAGCCGCTTTGCTCGGCGAGATTGAGCGCGTCCTGGATGCGGGCCTGCTTGCGCGCCTTCTCGCGGATCGCGACGACGTCGTTCGGGCGCACCACCAGCGACGGGATGTTGACGGCCTCGCCGTTGACGGTAATCGACTTGTGGCTGACCAGCTGGCGCGCTTCGGCGCGGGTCGAGCCGAAGCCCATCCGGTAGACGACGTTGTCGAGGCGGCTCTCGAGCAGCCTCAGCAGGTTCTCGCCGGTATTGCCCTTGCGGCGCTCGGCCTCCGCGAAGTAGCGACGGAACTGTCGTTCCAGCACCCCGTACATGCGCTTGACCTTCTGCTTCTCGCGCAGCTGGATGCCGAAGTCCGACGGACGCGAACCCGAAGTGCGTCCGTGCTGGCCCGGCTTGCTGTCGAGCTTGCACTTGGTGTCGAGCCCCCGGCGGGCGCTCTTGAGGAAAAGATCGGTCCCTTCCCGGCGGGACAGCTTGGCTTTCGGTCCGGTGTAACGTGCCACGTTTTCAGTCCTTCGAATTACGCGAATCGCTTCGCGGTCAGTCCGTCTTCGGTAACCCGGCCTCGGCGGCCTTGCGGGTGACGAACAGTGGTCTTGCGCCCGGCTCCGTCGCACCGCGCAGCACATTGCGCGGCCTTGCTCGGGTTCGGCGGAACCTGCTCCGCCGGGGCCGCCGGGCGGGCGCCGGAACCGTTCCGGCGGCCACCAAGCCCCATGATCGACGGGGGTAAGCCCCTCAGATACGGCGTTTCTTCGGCGGCCGGCAGCCGTTGTGCGGAATCGGCGTGACGTCCTGGATCTGCATGATCTTGATGCCGAGCGCGTTGAGCGCGCGCACCGACGACTCGCGTCCCGGCCCGGGGCCCTTGATCATCACCTCGAGGTTCTTGATCCCGCACTCCTGCGCGGCGCGGCCGGCCGCTTCGGCAGCCACCTGCGCGGCGAACGGCGTCGACTTGCGCGAGCCCTTGAAGCCCGCGCCGCCCGACGACGCCCACGACAGCGTGTTGCCCTGCCGGTCGGTGATCGTGATGATCGTGTTGTTGAACGACGCGTGCACGTGCGCGATGCCGTCCGATACGTTCTTGCGCGCCTTCTTGCGCAAGCGCGACGCTGCAGCTGCCTGCGCTGCCGATTGTGTCTTGGTGGCCATGTCCGGTGTCGACTCCGATGTGTATGTCAGTCGTGGCGCTTACTTCTTCAGCGCGACGCCGGCCTTGCGCGGGCCCTTGCGGGTGCGCGCGTTGGTGCGGGTGCGCTGCCCGCGCACCGGCAGTCCGCGGCGATGGCGCACGCCGCGATAGCAGCCGAGGTCCATCAGGCGCTTGATCGACATCGACACCTCGCGGCGCAGGTCGCCCTCGATGGTGAGCTTGCCGATCATCTCGCGAATGCGCTCGAGTTCCGCGTCGTTCAGGTCCTTGACCCGCTTGTCGAACGGAACGTTCGCCGCCTCGCAGATCTGGCGAGCGCGAGTACGGCCGATGCCGTAGATCGCCGTCAGGCCGATCTCGGTGTGCTGACGGTCGGGGATGTTGATGCCCGCAATACGTGCCATGGATACTCCTCGTTCAGCCCTGGCGCTGCTTGTGCCGCGGATCGGTGCAGATGACGCGAACGACGCCCTTGCGCTTGATCACCTTGCAATTGCGGCAGATCTTCTTGACTGATGCCATCACTTTCATCGTTCACCTCGTTGCCCGGTTCGACCAGTTCTCGGCGGTCGACCGGAAATCACTTCGTCACTTCGCCCTGAAGACGATCCTCGCCCGCGACAGGTCATACGGCGTGAGCTCGACCGTGACCTTGTCGCCCGGCAGGATCCGGATGTAGTGCATCCGCATCTTGCCGGAGATGTGCCCGAGAACCATGTGGCCGTTCTCGAGCTTCACGCGGAACGTCGCATTGGGAAGGTTCTCGACCACTTCCCCCTGCATCTGGATGACGTCTTCCTTGCTCATCGATCCGCGTCGTCCGCTGTCCCGACATCCAATCCTTCGTCCCGGCGTCCGGCCCGTCGGCCCTTATGCGCCGGCCCCCTTCGCACCGGCCTTCTTCAGAAGGCTCTCGTACTGGTGAGACATCACGTAGGCCTGCACCTGCGCCATGAAGTCCATCGTCACCACGACGATGATCAGCAGCGAGGTGCCGCCGAAGTAGAACGGGACGTTCCACTTCAGCACCAGGAATTCGGGCAGCAGGCAGACCGCCGTGATGTACGCCGCGCCGACCAGCGTGAGCCGCATCAGGATCTTGTCGATGTACTTCGCCGTCTGCTCGCCCGGCCGGATGCCGGGCACGAACGCGCCGCTCTTCTTCAGGTTCTCCGCCGTCTCGCGGCTGTTGAACACCAGTGCCGTGTAGAAGAAGCAGAAGAACACGATCGCCATCGCGTACATCAGGATGTAGACCGGCTGGCCCGGCGACAGCGTCGACGCGACGTCGCGCAGCCAGCGGATCGCCGGGTTCGACGCGTCGCCCGACGTGAACCATTGCGCGATCGTCGCCGGGAAGAGAATGATCGACGACGCGAAGATCGGCGGGATCACGCCCGACATGTTCAGCTTCAGCGGCAGGTGCGAGGTCTGCCCGCCGTAGACGCGGTTGCCGACCTGGCGCTTGGCGTAGTTGACCGTGATCTTGCGCTGCCCACGCTCGACGAACACCACCGCGGCAGTCACCAGCACGACCAGCCCGATGATCAGCAGCGATACGAACCCGCTCATCGCCCCGGTGCGGATCAGCTCGCCCATCCCCGCCAACGCGCTCGGCAGGCCGGCGACGATGCCGGCGAAGATGATGATCGAGATCCCGTTGCCGAGCCCGCGCTCGGTGATCTGCTCGCCGAGCCACATCAGGAACATCGTGCCCGTCACCAGCGACACGACCGTCATGAAGCGGAACGCCGGGCCCGGCTCGAGGACCAGTCCCGGTTGCGCCTCGATCGCGATCGCGATCCCGATCGCCTGGAACGTCGCCAGCCCCACCGTGAACCAGCGCGTGTACTTCGTGATCTCGCGGCGGCCCGCTTCCCCTTCCTTCTTCTTGGCTTCGAGGAAGGGCACGACCACGGTCAGCAGCTGCATGATGATCGACGCCGAGATGTACGGCATGATCCCCAGCGCGAACACGGTGAAGCGCGACAGCGCGCCACCCGAGAACAGGTTGAACATCCCGAGAATGCCGCCCTGCTGCCCCTGGAACAGCTGCGCGAGCTGGTTCGGGTCGATACCGGGCACCGGGATGTGCGCGCCGACGCGGTAGACGACGAGCGCCAGCACCAGGAACATCAGCCGGCGCTTGAGATCGCCGAACTTTCCTGCCTTCGCCAGCGCTGCGGGGTTGGTTGCCACGTACGTCGTCCCGATCGGTCGTTCGCGAGTCGATGCCTCAGGCCACCGAGCCGCCCGCCGCCTCGATCGCGGCCTTCGCTCCCTTGGTCGCTGCGACGCCCTTCAGGTTGACCGCACGCGTCAGCGCGCCCGACAGGATCACCTTCGCACCGAGCGCCAGTTGCGACACGACGCCAGCGGCCTTCAACGCGAGCAGGTCGACATCGCTGCCTTCGAGGCGCTCGAGGTCCGACAGGCGGACTTCGGCGGTGTCGCCGGCGCTCATCGACCTGAAGCCGCGCTTGGGCAGCCGGCGCTGCAGCGGCATCTGCCCGCCTTCGAAGCCGACCTTGTGGAAGCCGCCCGAACGCGACTTCTGTCCCTTGTGCCCGCGACCCGCGGTCTTGCCGAGGCCCGAGCCGATGCCGCGGCCGACGCGCTTGCGCGCGTGCGTGCTGCCTTCGGCGGGCTTGATTTCGTTCAGTTTCATCTCAGTGCACCCTGACGAGGTACGACACCTTGCTGATCATGCCGCGCACGGCCGGCGTGTCTTCCAGCTCGCGCGTCTGGTTGACCTTCTTCAGGCCCAGGCCCAGCACGGTCGCACGATGCGTGCCGCGCGTGCCGATCGGGCTCTTCACCAGGGTCACCTTCACCATCTTCTTGCTCATCGTGCTCTCCATGCACCGGCGCCGCGCGCCAGCGCGCCTGCGCGCACTCAGCCGAGGATTTCCTCGACCGACTTGCCGCGCTTGGCCGCGATCTCGGCCGGCGTGGTCAGGTTGCGCAGCGCATCGATCGTCGCGCGCACCATGTTGTAGGGGTTCGACGAACCGTGGCTCTTGGCGACGACGTTGCTCACGCCCATCACCTCGAAGATCGCGCGCATCGGACCGCCGGCGATGATGCCGGTACCGTCCGGAGCGGGCTTGAGCATCACCACCGACGCGCCGTGGCGGCCGGTCACCTGGTGATGCAGCGTGCCGCTGCGCAACGGGATCTTGACCAGCTTGCGCCGCGCCTCGTCCATCGCCTTCTGCACCGCCACGGGAACCTCGCGGGACTTGCCCTTGCCCATGCCGATACGCCCGTCGCCGTCGCCGACCACCGTCAGCGCCGCGAAACCGAGAATCCGGCCGCCCTTGACGACCTTGGTGACGCGGTTGACCGCGATCATCTTCTCGCGCAGGCCGTCGTCGCGCTCCTCGGTGCCCTTGCCGGTGACTTTTGCTTGGATCTTTGCCATGTTCGAATCCGTTCGCTTAGAACTTCAGGCCCGCTTCGCGGGCCGCCTCGGCAAGCGCCTTGACGCGCCCGTGGAAGCGGTAGCCGCCGCGGTCGAAGGCGACGCTGTCGATGCCCGCAGCCAGCGCCTTCTCGGCGATGCGCTTGCCGACCAGTGCCGCGGCATCCACGTTGCCGCCACGGCCCTGCTTGCCGGCCAGTTGCGTGCGCAGCTCCTGCTCGACGGTCGATGCCGACACCAGCACCTTGTCGCCGCCGACTTCGACGATGCTGGCGTAGATGTGTGCGTTCGAGCGGTGCACGGTCAGCCGCCTGACCCGCAGTTCGCGGATCTTCAGCCGCGTCTGGCGGGCACGGCGAAGACGGGAGATGTTCTTGTCCATCGGTCGATTCCTCGGAAGCAGCCGCGAGGCTTACTTCTTCTTCACTTCCTTCAATACCACCCGCTCGTCGGCGTAGCGCACGCCCTTGCCCTTGTAGGGCTCGGGTTCGCGGAACGCGCGAATTTCGGCGGCGACCTGGCCGACCACCTGCTTGTCGGCGCCCTTGATCAGGATGTCGGTCTGCGTCGGCGTCTCCGCCTTCACGCCGGCCGGGAGCTTGTAGACGACCGGGTGCGAGAAGCCGAGCGACAGGTTCAGGGTCGCGCCCTGGGCCTGCGCGCGGTACCCGGTACCGACCAGCTGCAACTTCTTCTCGAAGCCCTTCGAGACGCCGCGGACCATGTTCGCCACAAGCGCGCGGTAGGTGCCGCTCATCGCGTTGGCACCGCGGCTCTCGTCGGCCGGCGGGAACGTGAGCTCGGCGCCTTCGCGCGCGACTTTCACCAGCGGGTCGACCCGCTGCGTCAGCGTGCCCAGCGGGCCCTTGACGGTGATCGCGCCGTCGCCCAGCGTCACGTCGACGCCGGCCGGGATCGCCACGGGATTCTTGCCTACTCGGGACATGTCGACCTCCGCGTCAGGCCACGTAGGCGATGACTTCGCCACCCACGCCGCTGGCGCGCGCGCGGCGGTCGGTCATCACGCCCTTCGGCGTGGTGACGATCGCCACGCCGAGGCCATTCATGACCTGCGGCAGCGCGTCGCGGCCGCGATACACGCGCAGCCCCGGGCGCGAAACGCGCTCGAGACGCTCGATGACGGGGCGCCCCGCGTAGTACTTCAGCTGAACTTCGAGTTCGTTCTTCACGCCTTCGCCCTTGACCGCGAAGCCGTCGATGTAGCCCTCGTCCTTCAGCACCTGCGCAATCGCCACTTTCAGCTTGGACGACGGCATTGACACCGATTCCTTTTCGACGCGCTGCGCGTTGCGGATGCGCGTGAACATGTCGGCGACCGGATCGCTCATGCTCATGATGGATTCCTCGTTTACCAGCTCGCCTTGGTCAGGCCAGGGACTTCGCCGCGCATCGCGAACTCGCGAAGCTTGTTGCGGCCGAGGCCGAACTTGCGGAACGTGCCGCGCGGGCGGCCCGTGATCTCGCAGCGATTGCGCAGCCTGGTCGGGCTGGAATCGCGGGGCAGCGCCTGCAGCTTCAGGCGCGCCTGGTAGCGATCTTCCTCGGACAGCGACTGGTCGTTGATGATCGCCTCGAGCGCCTTGCGCTTGGCGGCGAACTTGCGAACCGTCGCCTGACGCTTCAGGTCGCGGTTGATCATGGCGAGTTTGGCCACTGTGGTGCGTCCTCGGTTCAGTTGCGGAACGGGAACTTGAAGGCCGCCAGCAGCGCCTTCGCTTCCTCGTCGTTCTTCGCGGTGGTCGTGATGCTGATGTTCAGCCCGCGCAACGCGTCGACCTTGTCGTACTCGATCTCGGGGAAGATGATCTGTTCCTTGACCCCGATGTTGTAGTTGCCGCGGCCGTCGAAAGCCTTCCCGGACACGCCCCGGAAGTCGCGCACGCGCGGCAGCGCGACCGTGACCAGGCGGTCGAGGAACTCGAACATCCGCTCCCCTCGCAGCGTGACCATGCAGCCGATCGGATAGCCGGCGCGGATCTTGAAGCCCGCGATCGCCTTCTTGGCCTTGGTCGTCACGACCTTCTGGCCGGCGATCTTGGTCAGGTCCGCAGACGCGTTGTCCAGGACCTTCTTGTCCGCCACCGCCTCGGACACGCCCATGTTCAGCGTGATCTTGGTGATTCGTGGCACCTCCATCACCGACTTGAAGCCGAACTGCTTCATCAGGTCGGGGACGACCTTCTCGCGATAGTGCTGTTGCAGGCGAGCCATTTCCGTTTCCCAATTTGCCTCTGGCATTCACCCTCGGGCATTCACCCTCGGGCATTCACCCTCAGGCATTCACCCTCAGGCATTCACCATTTCGCCGTTGGACCTGAAGACGCGCACCTTGCGGCCGTCCTCGAGCGCCTTCACGCCGACGCGATCGCCCTTGCCGGTGGCCGGGTTCAACAGCATCACGTTGGACTGGTCGATCGGCATCGCCTTGTCGACGATCCCGCCGGTCTGCCCCTTCATCGGGTTCGGGCGCACGTGCTTCTTCACGATGTTCACGCCCTCGACGACGAGATGCGCGTCGTCGATGCGGCGCAGCACCGTGCCGCGCTTGCCCTTGTCACGTCCGGCGATGACGATCACCTCATCGCCCTTGCGGATCTTCTGCATCAGATCACCTCCGGTGCGAGCGAAACGATCTTCATGAAGCGCTCGGTGCGCAGCTCGCGCGTGACCGGGCCGAAGATGCGCGTGCCGATCGGCTCGAGCTTGGCGTTGAGCAGCACGGCGGCATTGCCGTCGAACCTGATCAGCGAGCCGTCCTGGCGGCGAACGCCCTTGGCGGTGCGCACGACGACCGCGTTGTAGATCTCGCCCTTCTTGACGCGGCCGCGCGGCTGCGCCTCCTTGACCGAGACCTTGATGACGTCGCCGATGCCGGCGTAGCGGCGCTTCGAGCCCCCGAGCACCTTGATACACATGACCGAACGCGCGCCGGTGTTGTCGGCGACGTCCAGCGTCGATTGCATCTGAATCATTTGTATGCCCCAACTTGATCCGCCGCCGGCCCGTCGGGCTGGCACGCGGTCAGTCTTGGTCCCGTGGTTTGGGTGATCCGGAGGCGTGAACTTGCGTTTCTCGCCGACCGAAGCCAAAAATTATCGCATGGACGCGATTTTCCTGCAAGCCCGTCCCGGTCGCGCCGCCCCGGAACGAACCAGCCGGCGGGCGGGCGGCCGCACCCCGACCCGGCGCTCAGGCGGCGACCGGGGTCACGAGCCGGGTGACGACCCAGCTCTTGGTCCGCGAGATCGGGCGCCCCTCCTGGATCTCGACCAGGTCGCCCTCGTTGTACGGCGTGTCGGTGTGTGCGTGGTACTTCGTGCTCTTCACGATGTACTTGCCGTAGACCGGGTGCCTGACCTGGCGCTCGACGAGCACGGTGACGGTCTTCTGCATCTTGTTGCTGACCACGCGCCCGACCAGCGTGCGCTTGAGCCCCATCTTGCCGGCAGGAGCGGCGGTCGTTGCCTGGGTCGTCGTCATTTCGCCGCCGCCTTCTGGTTCATCACCGTGCGCACGCGCGCGATGTCGCGCCGGGTCTTGCCCAGCTGGCTCGTGTTGTTCAGTTGCTGGGTCGCGACCTGCATGCGCAGCGAAAAGTGCGCCCGCAGCAGCTCGTCGAGTTCCTTCTTGAGCGCCACGGGATCCTTGGCGCGCAGCTCTTTTGCTTTCATTTGATTGCCCTTGTCGTCACCGGCGGCGCTCAGGCACCGACCATGCGCGAGACGAAGACGGTCGAGATCGGCAGCTTGGCCGCGGCGAGCGCGAAAGCCTCGCGGGCAAGCGTCTCGTTCACGCCGTCCATTTCGTAGAGAACCTTGCCCGGCTGGATCTCGGCGACGTAGTACTCGACGTTGCCCTTGCCGTTGCCCATGCGGACCTCGGCGGGCTTCTTCGAGATCGGCTTGTCCGGGAAGATGCGAATCCAGACCCGGCCGCCCCGCTTGATGTGGCGCGTCATCGCACGTCGCGCCGCCTCGATCTGGCGCGCCGTCAGGCGTCCGCGGCCGGTGGCCTTGAGCCCGAAGTCGCCGAACGACACCGACGTGCCGCGCGTCGCGATGCCCTTGTTGCGGCCCTTCTGTTCTTTCCTGTACTTGCGTCGAGCGGGTTGCAGCATCGCTCACTCCTTGGTCAGGGCGGTGAAGCCCGTTCAGTCGCCCTTCTTCTCACCCTCGGCCGCGGCTCCGGCCACCTTGCGCACGCGCTTGACGGTGGCCTTCGGAGCTTCGGTCGCCTGTTCAGCCGGCTTGTCCGCGGAGGCCGCCTCGCCATCGGCGCGGCGGCGCGGACCGCGCGCACCGGGCGCCCCGGGGCGACCGGGCGCGCGACGCGTGCGTCGGTCTTCCCTGTCGGGCGCGGGCAGCGCTTCCTTGTCGGCCCCGAGAGGAGCGTCGTTGCGGCCCAGCGTGTCGCCCTTGTAGACCCACACCTTCACGCCGATGATGCCGTACGTGGTGAGCGCCTGCGAGGTGCCGTAGTCGATGTCGGCACGCAGCGTGTGCAGCGGCACGCGCCCCTCGCGATACCACTCGCGGCGCGCGATCTCGGCGCCGTTGAGACGACCCGAGCTCATGATCTTGATGCCCTGGGCACCGAGGCGCATCGCGTTCTGCATCGCGCGCTTCATCGCACGCCGGAACATGATCCGCTTCTCGAGCTGCTGCGTGATCGAGTCCGCGATCAACTGCGCGTCGATCTCGGGCTTGCGGATCTCCTCGATGTTGACGTGCACCGGCACGCCCATCAGCCGCTGCAGGTCGCCCTTGAGCAATTCGATGTCCTCGCCCTTCTTGCCGATGACGACACCCGGGCGCGCCGAGAAGATCGTGATTCTGGCGTTCTTGGCCGGACGCTCGATCAGCACGCGGCCGACCGACGCGCTACGCAGCTTGCGCCGCAGGTATTCGCGGACCTTGAGGTCGTCGTTGAGCGTCTTCGCGTACTGCTCGCCGGTCGCGAACCAGCGCGACGACCAGTTGCGGCTGACGGCGAGTCGGAATCCGGTCGGATGAATCTTCTGTCCCATGTCGTTCCTTCCGAGTCCCTTACTTGTCGCCAACGGTTACGAAGATGTGGCAGGTCTGCTTCTCGATCTTGCAGCCGCGCCCCTTCGCGCGCGCCTGGAAACGCCGCATCGAAGTTCCCTTCTCGACGTGGATCGTCTTGACCTTGAGCTCGTCGATGTCGGCGCCGTCGTTGTGCTCGGCGTTGGCGATCGCCGACTCGAGCACCTTCTTGACGATCTTCGACGCCTTCTTGGGCGAGAAGGTCAGTATGTTCAACGCCTGCTCGACGGGCTTGCCGCGCACCATGTCAGCGACCAGGCGGCCCTTCTGGGCCGACAGGTGAACACCGCGCAGGATGGCCTGGGTTTCCATGTCTCGTTCCCCTTAGCGCTTGCCCGGCGACTTCTTGTCGGCCGCGTGACCCTTGAACGTGCGGGTCAGGGCGAACTCGCCCAGCTTGTGGCCGACCATGTTCTCGTTGATGAACACCGGTACGTGCTGCTTGCCGTTGTGCACGGCGATCGTCAGGCCGATGAACTCGGGGACGACCGTCGAGCGACGCGACCAGGTGCGGATCGGCTTCTTGTCCTTCGTGGCCAGCGCGACGTCGACCTTGTGCATCAGGTGGCCGTCGACGAACGGCCCTTTCTTGACTGAACGTGCCATAGCTAACTCGTCACTCGCCTGTTACTTGCGGCCGCGGCGCTGCACGATCATCGTGTCGGTGCGCTTGTTGCGGCGGGTCTTGAAGCCCTTGGTCGGCGTGCCCCACGGCGAGACCGGATGGCCGCCGCCGTTGGAACGCCCGCCGTGCGGGTGGTCGACCGGGTTCATGCAGATGCCGCGAACGGTCGGGCGAATGCCCCGCCAGCGGTTCGCGCCGGCCTTGCCGATCGTGCGCAGGCTGTGCTCCTCGTTGCCCACCTCGCCGATCGTGGCGCGGCACTCGATGTGGACCTTGCGGATCTCGCCCGAGCGCAGGCGCAGCTGCGCGTAGGTGCCTTCGCGTGCCAGCAGCCGCACGGAAGTTCCCGCCGACCGCGCCAGTTGCGCGCCCTTGCCGGGCAGCATCTCGATGCAGTGGATCGACGATCCGACCGGGATGTTGCGGATCGGCAGCGTGTTGCCGGCGCGGATCGGGGCCTCGGCTCCGCTCATCAGAACCGCGCCCCGCGTCACGCCGCGCGGCGCCAGGATGTAGCGGCGCTCGCCGTCGGCATAGCACAGCAGCGCCAGGTGAGCGCTGCGGTTCGGGTCGTATTCCAGTCGCTCGACCTTCGCCGGGATCCCGTCCTTGTTGCGGCGGAAATCGACGATCCGGTAGTGCGCCTTGTGCCCGCCGCCCTTGTGGCGCGTCGTGATGTGGCCCAGGTTGTTGCGGCCCGAGCCGCGCTTCTTCGATTCGGTCAGCGCTTCGACGGGGCGACCCTTGTGCAGGCCCGGGGTCACGATCTTCACCATCGAGCGACGACCCGGCGAAGTCGGCTTCGTCTTGACGACCGGCATTTAGGTTGCCTCCGCGAAGTTGATTTCCTGGCCCGGCTTCAGGTTCACGTAGGCCTTTCGCACGTTGCGCCGGCGGCCGTTGTAGCGGCCGAAACGCTTCTGCTTGCCCTTCTGGTTCAGCACCTGGACCGAGTCGACTTCGACCTTGAACAGCAGCTCGACCGCCGCCCGGATCTCGTCTTTCGTCGCGTCCTGAAGGACGCGGAACGCCACCTGGCCGTTCTTGTCGGCGACCATGGTCGCCTTCTCGGAGACGATGGGTGCGACGAGCACCGTCATCAGACGCTCCTGATTCATCCCAGCATCTCCTGGACTTTGGCCAGCGCCGGCCGCGTGATCAGCACGTTGCTGAAGTGCACCAGCGAGACCGGGTCGGCCTGGCGCGGCTCCACGACCAGAACGTGCGGCAGGTTGCGCGACGCGAGGTAGAGGTTTTCGTCGAGGTTGTCGGTGATCACCAGCACCGACTTGCCGTTGAGCCCCATTCCCATCGCCCTGATCTTGTCGGCGAGCAGCTTCGTCTTCGGCGCCTCGACCGCGATGTCCTCGATCACGGCGACGCGATCCTCGCGCGCGAGCTGCGACAGGATCGAACACACGCCAGCGCGATACATCTTGCGGTTGACCTTCTGTGCGAAGTTCTCGTCGGGCGAGTTCGGGAAGATCTTGCCGCCGCCGCGCCACAACGGGCTGGAGGTCATGCCGGCGCGCGCACGCCCGGTACCCTTCTGGCGGAACGGCTTCTTCGTCGAGTGCTTGACGTCGGCGCGATCCTTCTGCGCACGGTTGGCACTGCGACCATTTGCGCGGTACGCGATGACGACCTGGTGGATCAGGGGCTCGTTGAAGTCACGGCCGAAGATCGTGTCCGGCGCCTCGACCTTCGATGCTGCCTGGCCCTTGGCGTCGAGCAGTTTCAGTTCCATTGGCTACGCTCCTCGAGCCTATTTCGCCGCGCGCTTGCCCGCGGCGGACGTGCGCACCGCCGGGGTCACGACGACGTTGCCGTTCTTCGACCCGGGGACCGCTCCGCGCACCATCAACAGGCCGCGCTCGGCGTCGACGCGCGCGATCTCGAGGTTCTGCACGGTGCTGGCCACGGCGCCCAGGTGGCCCGACATGCGCTTGCCCGGGAACACGCGGCCCGGATCCTGCGCCATGCCGATCGAGCCGGGAACGTTGTGCGATCGCGAGTTGCCATGCGACGCGCGACCGGAGGAAAAGTTGTGGCGCTTGATCGTGCCGGCGAAACCCTTGCCGATCGACGTGCCGTGCACGTCGACCTTCTGGCCCGCCTCGAAGATCGCGACCTGCACGACCGCGCCCGGCTTCAGCTCGCCGAGGGCCTCGGGAGCGACGTGGAATTCGCGAACGATGCTGCCGGCCTCGACCCCCGCCTTCGCGAAGTGGCCGGCCTGGGGCTTGGTGACGCGCGTGGCGCGGCGCTTGCCGTAGGTCAGCTGCACGGCGCTGTAACCGTCGGCGTCGACGGTCTTGATCTGGGTGACGCGGTTGTTCGACACGTCGAGCACCGTCACCGGGATGGAGTCGCCATCGTCGGTAAAGATGCGCATCATGCCGACCTTGCGTCCCACAAGGCCAAGGCTCATTGTTTTCTCCGATCCCGGCTGCGATTGGCCAGGTGTGATGCTCTGGCCGCCCTTGCGCTGGGCAGGGCGACCCGAAAAAAGACTGCGATCATAGCAGGCTGCGGCGAGACTGACAACTCGACGCGCTTGCACATTCGCATCGTCCCGTACTCCACGCATTGCGCGGCCGCTCGTTTGTCGGCAGGCCGCATGGCCGAGCCAAGGGGCCGTCCTGACGGAAACGCCTGGTCGCGCAGACGCGAAGCCCGGACCGTCGGCCCCAACTCGGCCATGCGACCTGCCGGCCGACGAGCGCTTCGATGCGGCGTTGCGTGCTGCCGAAACAAGTGCACCGGCCGGATCGACCAGGACGGGCATCCGGCTGCGCCGGGCGCCGCCCTTTCGCCAGCCCCGCGCATCGCGATCCGGCGCGAACGGATTGGAGCCAGAGTTCGGCGCAGCACCGTCCGCCAAACGGACGGCGCTGCCCGCGAGGCGCCGTCAGCCGCGCCAGCCTTCCGCCTGTTGCACGTAGATCTTCACGTCGACGCCAGCCGGCAAGTCGAGCTTGGTCAGCGCGTCGATCGTCTTGTCGGTCGGATCGACGATGTCCATCAGCCGCTGGTGCGTACGGATCTCGAACTGGTCGCGCGAGGTCTTGTTGACGTGCGGCGAACGCAGCACGTCGTAGCGCTGGATGCGGGTCGGCAACGGCACCGGGCCGCGGACCACCGCTCCGGTGCGCTTGGCCGTGTCGACGATCTCGGCCGCCGACTGGTCGATCAGCCGGTAGTCGAACGCCTTCAGGCGGATGCGGATCTTCTGGTTCTGCATGTCGTTTTCCAAAGAACGGTGCGGCAAAGCCGCGGACTAAAGAGCTGTCGGCGTCACTCGACGACCTTGGCGACGACGCCGGCGCCGACGGTGCGTCCGCCCTCGCGGATCGCGAAGCGCAGGCCCTGCTCCATCGCGATCGGCGCAATCAG
>Ga0209477_1001548_pt1 | contig 13910 bp, 10 predicted proteins | sample KloWWTupernatant_FD_187180 | JGI IMG/M metagenome (GOLD analysis project Ga0209477, IMG submission 187180) | Active sludge microbial communities from Klosterneuburg, Austria, studying microevolution and ecology of nitrifiers - Klosterneuburg... | ecosystem: Engineered > WWTP > Aerobic digester >...
GATCTTCGAGAAGCGTCAAGCCGGTGGCGTCATCGGCTGGACCGCGGCGATCGCCGCCTTCGGACCGTTCCTCTTCGGCATGGGGATCAACTTCCTCGGCGCCGTGCCGTTCTACTGGATCGGTGTTGTGTGGGCCGTGGGCTGTGTCGCGCTGACGTGGTGGCGTTACGCCCGCAAGGGTGCCGCCAAGCCCAGCTGAGGCCTTCGTCCCCAGCCACACACCAAGGCGGGGTATGCCGTGTCGCGCGACACGGCATACCCCGCCTTGGTCTGTGCTCGGCAGCGTGGGGCGGCACATTCCTCGCGCCTCGTGCCTCGTGCCGTCGCGTGCCGGGGCATGGAGCGCTGAGGGGCACACCGTTGAGGGGCGTCCGTTGGGCCGCCAGCGCAGGTGCATCACGTTCAGGGGCGTCCTTCACGACGAGGGGCGTCCCTGCAACCGCGCCCCTCAACTCGAAGGACGCCCCTGAACGCAAAGGACCTGCGCCAACCGGGGGATGACGCGCGAACGGGGCCATCCTGGGCGGTGCCGAGTCAGTGCGGACTCACCTTCAACGTCAGCCTGCTCAAGCGGGGGATAGCTCAGGCGGAGCGCGGGGCGCCTGCGCTGCCCACGTCGAACCAGGCATTCCGCGCCTGAGGGCGGATGCCTTCCTTGGCGAGGATCGCCGCCATGCGGGCAGGCACCAGCGCGTCGGCCCAGACCCAGCGAGCGACCTTGTTCTCGAGGCGGCGGAGCCGGTCCTCGCGCTGCTTCTCGCGCCAGACGATCTCGGCGGCCTCGGCCGGATCGGTCCCGTCGGGAATCGCGTACTTGAGCTTGCCGTCGAACTCGCCGATGACCCCATTCCAGTCGAAGTCGACGACACCGATCAGGCCACGATCGTCTGAGTGCGCCACCTGGAGACGAGGGCGGGGCAGGTTGAGCTGGAACATCCGGACCCGGGACAGGCTCTCGCCGACGGACATCGAGGCCGGATCGGCCATGTCCACCACGAGCTGGGCACGCGAACGTCCCCGTCCTCGCTTCGGGATGTTCTCGACGAGGCCACGAAGCTCATCGATCGTGCACATGTCCTCGCGCAAGGCGTGATCGGCCGCGACGACAGCGGTCTCGAGGGATTCGGTGCGGGCGAGGTCCACGACCGTCCGGTCGACCGGCGTCACGTGCACGCCGTGGACAAGAACCGCCTCGACCGGCTCGCCCCGATGGGTTCGGATGAGTTCAGACCCGCGCCGTCTCGCCTGGACGAGCACGTCGCAGCGGGAGGGCCATGGACCGATCCGTGGCAGACCCCAGACTGCACCAGCGCTCGCAAGGCAGAAGGTGTGCGGAGGGTCGGCGTCGGCGATGAGTGCCGTCGCGTGGACGAAGGCCGCATGTCGAGCGCCGGCGTCGAGTGCAGCGGCCGCTGATCGAGGAAGCCATACGCCGCGCCGGATCTGCACGTGGGTTTCGCCCGGATCGATGCGCAACCTCACCAGGTCGCGCGTCAATCGCAACTGGCTCGGGTCGAACGGATCGGCGGACTGCTTCATACGTCCACGATGGCAGGCCGTGGGGGACGCTCCGCGGTTGTCCACAGGGGAAGTGGGCCGGCTCTCTACCCGTGGCCAGACTGGCTGCGAAGTTGGCGCAGGTCCTTTCGATTGAGGGGCGTTCTTCACGACGAGGGGCGTCCCTGCAACCCCGCCCCTCAACTCGAGGGACACCCCTCAACGCAAAGGACCTGCGCAAACTCGGCCAAAGACCAAGGCGGGGTATGCCGTGACTCGAGTCACGGCATACCCCGCCTTGGTCTGTGCTCGGCGGGTCAGACGCGGCGGTCGTCCGGGTCCACGTCCTGTCGGTTTGGGACACCGTCACCGTCGGAGTCGCCGGTGAGCTTGTCCTTGGCGCGCTCGAGCAGGCTCCGGTCATCGTGGCCATCGTCGCGGCTCGCGTCCTCGAGGACGGCGTCGTCGTCGCGGTCGCCCCAGCCGCCGGTGGCTCCGCCATCGTTGGGGTCGAGTGCGTTGGGGACTCGGTCGCCGTCACGGTCGCCGAGTGCTCCTTCGCGGTGCCGGCTGGGGTCTTCGCGGCTGGCGTCCTCGATCACGCGGTCATCGTCACGGTCGCCCCAGCCGCCGGTGGCTCCGCCGTCGTTGGGGTCGAGCGCATTGGGCACCCCGTCACCATCGCGGTCGCCCAGCACAGCGCCGGTTCCCGCAGCTCCCGCGCCAACGGCTGCGGCGGCACCGCCCAAGCGATTGCCGTGCTTGTCGGTCTCGACGTCGGGGTCGATGCGGTCCGCCTCGCGCATGCGCTCCTCGTAATCCCCGCGGGCTGCACCTGCATGCTCGGCGCGCTGCTCGGCCTCGACCCGGAGTTGCTCGGCCTTGGCGGCCTGTTCGTCGGCCTCGGCCTGGGCGCGGCGCGCGGCAGCTTCGGACTCGGCGGCCGCAGCCTCGCGGGCCCGCATCTCACGCTCCTGCTCGATGGAGTCCTCTCGAATGGACTGCGCTTCCTGTCGATGGGCCTCGGCCCGAGACTTGCCCATGGATTGGGTCACGAACCAGATGATGGCCAGCAGGACGAGTGCTCCGAGCACCCACCAGATCCACGCGTTGCCGTTCACGTCAGCTCCTGTCGTCGGGATCAATGCTTCGACGCTAGGTCCGCGCGGGGGGCAATGGGGGATTGGAGCAGCCTCACTTGCGAGGCGAGGTGTGCCGTGTCGGCCGCTCCCGGCATACTTCGCCTGGCGTCTGTCCCCATGAAAGGGGACTGCAAAGAGCTGGCCCTGGATGATGGGATGGGGGCGCAGCCGTGACGGAGGAGTGAGGTTGACCGTGGACTGTCCTCGATGTGCTGGGCCCTTGGCGGCCGACGACGTGAGTTGTGGTCGATGTGGTCTGGAGCTGCAGGCCGCCCCTGTCGTGCCAGCGCCAACCCAGACCGCCTACCCGACTGCCGGGCAGACTCCCGGGCAGACCGCGGGGCGCTCCGAATTGCCGGAGGTGCCAGCGGTGCCCGACAGTTCCGAGGTGCATGAGGTGGCCGAACGCCCCGAGCCGACGGCGGTGGCAGAGTTCGTCCCGGCTGAGGTCGGCGGACGCACCGTCTCGCGAGCCAGTCTCGGTGGGGTCATGCCCTCCTTCTGCGTGAACTGTGGTCGCCCGTTGACTCCGGGTCACCGCTTCTGCACCGGCTGTGGAAGTGCCATCACTCCTCTCGAGACCTCCCGGCCCATGGCGGCCGAGCCCGGCTTCGCTGCCGAGCCCGTCCACGACGGCGTAGCCGTCCAGGCCACCGAGTCGGTCTTTGCCCCGGCCCCTGCGCCCGCGTTCACCGTCGAGCCCGTACCCGCTGCCCCCGCCGCGACCCCGGCCGTGACCCCGGCACTGCCGCCCATGGCGGCCGCTGCCACACCGGCACCCATGGCCCCCGCTCAGGCCGCTCCCCTTCCAGGGCCCGCTGGCCCGGTCGAGCCGGGGCAGCCGCTGTGGCTGGCCGCCCAGAATGCCGGTCAGATCCCGGGCGGACAGGCAGCCGCGCTTCCCTCGCTGGGGGCCCTGCCGGCGCACCTCCAAGGGGCCTTGATCCTCGGGGCGCAGGTCCTCGGACTCATCTTGGCCTTCGGTGCGGCGATGTCCTTGCTCGGCGTGGTGACCATGGCGGCGCTGGCTGATGCCGGGTGGGGCTTTGGCACCTCGATCGGGGCCTTCTTCGCGGGCATTCCCCACATGGCCGGCCTGATCCTCTTCGGGGATCTGACGATGGGCTCGACGCTGCTCGGCGAGAGTGGGATGTCGATGTCGGGGTTGACCCCCATCTGGGTCCTGGCCCTGCTGCTCTCCATCATCGTGCGGTTGGCTCGGCGCCGCCCGCGTCAGAGCGCCGTGGGCCCGGTCCTGGTCGAGTCGGCGATCGCCACCGCGGTAGCCGTCGGCGTGCTCACCCTCATCATCTCCCTGTTCCCCGTCACGGCCGGTGAAGGCTTCGCGGAGGCGTTCCTCAAGGTGGGCGCCGTTCGGGTCTTCTTCCTCGGCGGGCTCGCGCTCTTCCTGGCGTTGGCCCTGCCTCGCCTCGGGCCGGTGCTGTCGGCCTTCCCGGTGTTCCAGAGCCCCTTGATCGCTCCGGTCGGGAGAGCGCTGACCCTCGTCCGGGACCACTTCCTGCTGTGTTACGCCGTCGCCTTCGTCGCGTTGACGATCACGGCACTCATCGAAGGTCCGTTCAAGCTGGCCGTGGCCATGGTCATCGTCATGGGTCCGCTCGCCACCATCTCCTTCGTGCAGCTTCCGGCGCTGATGCTGGGTGTGCCGATGACCACCTCGGCCAACGCCACGGCAGAGGGGCTGGCGAACTTCCTGAAGTCGGCATCGAGTGAGGGCTCCTCGTCGGTTGCCGCCTCCCACAACAACGGCCTGTTCAGCTCGGGTGCGCCGACCTGGCTGATCATCCTGTCCCTTCTGGCCTCGGTGCTCATCATCGTGATCCTCGGGCTGCGTTGGGGGCTGGCCCAGCCCGTGGGCTGGCACAGCGTCTGGGGCACAGCGTGGTTCCTGCCCGTCGTCTTCGCCATTGCGTGGGGAGTGATCACCTGGCTGGCGTCGATCACCGTGTCCGGCAGCCTGAGCAGCATGATCCCGATCCTGGGTGGCAGCAGCGGAGGCATGACGGTGCGTCTGGCCGCCTATGCCTTCCTCGTCATGGCCGTGGTCGGGCTCGCGGTGGAGGCGGTGGCGCGCGTCCTCGCCCCGGTCATCGCGGTGTCGTCGCCGGGATTGGTACGTCTCCTTCGAGTGGCCCCGTCCGCGCCGCGGATGACCAGCGCTGGTCCGACAGCGCCTCCGTCATCGATCCCATGACCGACTCATACTGCGGTTCGTGCGGTGCCGCGCAGGCATCAGGGGCTGGCTTCTGTGCACAGTGTGGTGCTCCTCAGACAGTCACGGCGCCTGAGGAGCCGGTGACTTCCGGACCTCCTCAGACCCATCAGTGGCAAGGGTGGGAAGAGCCCGTGCTTCCCGCCCCGCGGAAGGGACGCGGGACGGGGCTGGTCATCGGTGCAGCTGTCGCCCTGTTGGTGGTGTCACTCGGAGCCGGGCTCTGGTGGCTGTTGGGGCGGACCGGGTCGGGTGACGCTCAGGGATCGCAGGCGCGGCAGACCAAGACCGCCACCGCTCAGGTGACGGCGACCGTCACCGCGGTCGCCTCCGCTGCTCCGACCGCCGCACCCTCCACCACTGCGGCGCTGCCCACGATCCGGGACCTGCCCGCCGGCACGGTCATCTCGGTGCTGCAATCCATGCCGCAGGGTGAGTTCACCGAGGCGCAGGCCTGGCAGCGGGCCAAGGAGCTCTCCGTGTCCGCGCATCCCCTCGTCGTCGTGGACTCCTCGTCGGTGAGTGGCCTCAACGCTGGTTATTGGGCTCTGTCGGTCGTCCAGCGTGACGGCGTCGACGGAGCGTCGATCTGCTCGGCCTATGGCCGCGCAGTCGGAGGGACCTGCTACGACCGTCGGGTGACCTGATGGCCCTGATGCCACCCGTCATCCGACCGCGGGCGGACTGGGCCGGGGATCTTCCTACCCTCTGGGCGATCCAGCCCGAGGAGGACGTGCGCTTCCTGCTGGTCCACCACACCGCCAGCGCGAACGTCGGGCCAGAGTCATCTGTCGCGCAACTGAGGTCGTTCTACGGCTACCACACCAGCGCGGAGAAGGGCTGGCCGGACATTGCCTACAACTTCCTCGTCGACTCCGGAGGGCAGATCTGGGAGGGGCGGACGGGCAGCCTGGCTGGGCCGGTGCGTGGGGATGCCACCGGAGGCAGTCAAGGGCACGCTTTGTTGTGCTGTTTCATCGGGGACTTCACCGCCATCGAGCCCTCCCCCGCGGCGACCGAGGCCATGACTCACCTGCTCGCCTGGCTGGCGCAGACGTATGCCGTGAGCCTGGCCGAGGGGGCAGCGACCACCTTCGTCTCCCGTGGGTCCAGTCGGTGGCCGGCCGGGTCCACGATCACCACACCGACCATCTCCGGGCATCGGGACATGTCCCAGACCTCGTGTCCGGGCGACACGGCATACGCCATGCTCGAGACCACCTTCCGGCCGGGCGCCCGGTCCCTGCTGGCCGCCGCTGGCCCGTCGGCCGGGCTCTCTGACTCGCCGTCGCCCGAGCCCACTGCCACCGATGCGGTGACGCCCTCACCATCGGACACTCCGTCCGCCACCCCCTCCATGTCGGCCGCAGAATCGGGCGGAGCGTCGCCGTCCATGTCCGCCGTCGCTGCGGGAGCGGGGCAGGATGCTGGTCTCGGTTGGCCGCTCGCGGCCGGATTGGGTGGCACGGCAGCGGTCGCGGCCCTCGGATGGGTCCTGCACCGCCGGATGAACCCGCAGGGCCAGCATGGTCCGACCGGCCACCACGCAAAACGGGCCGAGCCATGAGCTGGCTCGGGACGATGAGATGGGCAGGGACACGGTGACCTTCTGCGGACAGTGTGGGTCGCAGGCCCAGGGGCGTTGGTGTCCCAGCTGCGGTGCCGCAACCGGTGATGACGACGGCTACGCGCCGCCATCTGCTTCTCCGGTGCCAGCACCTCGCCCAGGTGCGTTTGTCAGCTCGCCCTCAGGATCACCTCACGTGTCGAGTCGGCCCGCAACGGGTGGCGTGCCCGGCTGGGCGTGGGCCGTGCTGGCCCTGGCCATGGTCGTTGCCGGCGTGGGCGCCACCCTGCTGTGGGTCAGCCACCGGAACGCGTCATCGGACACGAGCGCATCCTCCGAAAGCGCCACATCCTCGACCTCGCTCGTCGCCCCCGCCACACCGTCAGTGACGGTCACGGCGACCGTCACGGGTCCGACCCCGACCACCGCGCTGCCTGTCGAGGGGGACACCCAGGGCTTCCCGACTTCGCAGGGTGAGTTTCCGATCCAATCGCTATCGGGCATGAGGTCTCGAGCCTGGATCGATCCCGCCTTCGGATTCAGGGTCGCCGTGCCGGACGGGATGTGGGTGTCCCGCAACGGAGGGGTCACGACCTTCCGCGCCAGTGGAGCGAAGCTGGTGGCGTGGGGTGAGAATTCACCGAAGCCCAAGGCGGAGGCGGAGAACGACCTGCGGGCGTTGGGTGCCGAGATCACGTTGAGCAAGGGCTCGGACGATGCCTACAGCATCTCCGGCTTCCTCGGCGACAACATCTTCTACGAGCGTGTGCTCAGCGGGTCCCGCTCGTCGAACTGGATCTACTGGGAATACCCGAAGAGCGCCAAGGCGTCCCTCGATGGCCCGGTGACCCGGTCAGTCGACGGATTCGTGGCCGGTGACCTGGGCGCCAGCCACTGATGCACGGCGCGTCCCGGGTGCCAGCGGTCACACCGGTGGTCGGGCGGGGAGCGGCAAGCGATAGGTTGCCCTGCGAACCCTGAACGCTGTTGAGAGGATCCACCGTGCGCATTGGCGTGCCCAAGGAGTCCAAGCCCGGAGAACGTCGCGTCGCCGCGACCCCCAAGACCGTCGAGCAGCTGATCGGCCTCGGGTATGCCGTTTTCGTCGAGTCCGGAGCCGGCGCCGAGGCGTCCTATGAGGACGGCGCCTTCCAGAGTGCGGGCGCCGACATCGTCGACGCGGCCGTCTGGAACGCCGACGTCATCCTCAAGGTCAATGCCCCATCGCCGACCGAGGTCGACCGACTCCGCGCCGGTCAGACCGTCATCTCGCTGCTGGCCCCTGCACTCAACCCCGAGCTCGTCGATGCCCTCGCCGAGCGTGGCGTCACCGCGCTCGCCATGGACGCCGTCCCCCGCATCTCGCGTGCCCAGGCCCTCGACGTGCTCTCCTCGATGGCCAACCTCGGCGGCTATCGGGCCGTGATCGAGGCGGCGAACGAGTTCGGTGGGATGTTCACCGGGCAGGTCACTGCCGCAGGCAAGATGCCGCCGGCCAAGGTGCTCATCGTGGGGGCCGGTGTGGCAGGGCTGGCCGCGATCGGCACGGCCAACTCGTTGGGCGCCATCGTGCGGGCCTTCGATGCCCGTCCGGAGGTCGCCGAGCAGGTCGAGTCGATGGGTGCCGAGTTCCTCAAGGTTGCGGTCAAGACGGAGGTGAGCACCGACGGCTACGCCAAGGAGATGGGGGAGGACTTCAACAAGGCGGCCGAGGAGCTCTATGCCGCGCAGGCCAAGGACGTCGACATCATCGTCACGACCGCTCTCATCCCCGGCAAGCCGGCACCACGCCTCATCACGGAGGACATGGTCGCCTCGATGAAGCCGGGCTCGGTCGTCGTCGACATGGCCGCGAGCAACGGCGGCAATGTCGCCGGCTCGGTGGCTGACCAGCGCGTCGTCACCGACAACGGCGTCATCATCCTCGGCTACACCGACCTGCCGGGCCGCCTGCCGATGCAGGCCTCGCAGCTCTTCGGCACCAACCTCGTCAACCTGCTCAAGCTCCTCACTCCCGCCAAGGACGGCGAGCTCACCCTCGACCTGGACGATGTCGTCCAGCGGGGGGTCACGGTCGTGCGTGAGGGCGAGGTGATGTGGCCGCCGCCCCCGGTCCAGGTGTCCGCCGCCCCGACCCCAGCGGGAGGTGAGGCAGGAGCGAAAGCTGGCGCCACGGCATACGCAAAGCCAGAGAAGAAGCCCATGTCGACCGGCACCAAGGTCGCGTTGGCGGGTGTCGCCGGGCTGGCCTTCCTCCTCGTGTCGGCGCTCTCGCCAGAACCCTTCCTCGGCCACTTCATGGTCTTCATGCTGTCCGTGGTCATCGGCTTCTACGTCATCGGCAATGTGCACCACGCGCTGCACACGCCGCTCATGTCCGTGACCAACGCGATCAGCGGCATCATCGTCGTCGGCGCGCTCCTCCAAGTGGGGCACGAGGGCAAGCTCTGGCTGAGTCTCGTGGCCTTCATCGGGATCCTCGTCGCGAGCATCAACGTCTTCGGTGGCTTCTTCGTGACCAGACGAATGCTCGAGATGTTCAAGCGCGAGGAGGTCAAGCGATGACCATGTCGTTGACCCTCGTCCAGGGCGCCTACATCGTGGCCGGCCTGCTCTTCATCCTCGCGTTGGCGGGACTCTCCAAGCACGAATCCGCTTCTGCCGGCAACCGATTCGGCATCGTTGGCATGGCGGTCGCCTTGGTGGTGACGGTGTATGCCGCGGTGGCCGGTGTCGATGGCGCTCCCCTCGGGCGCGGCGGAGTGGACCGGCCCGGGACGGGTCTCATGGGGCTCGGCCTCATCATCGCCGCGATGGCGATCGGTGGTGCCATTGGCATCTGGAAGGCGAAGAAGGTCGAGATGACCGGGATGCCGGAGCTCATCGCGCTCCTGCACTCCTTCGTCGGTCTGGCGGCCGTGCTCGTCGGCTGGAACTCCTCCTACGAGGTCGCGGCCTATCCCAAGATCCACGACGTCGAGGTCTTCGTCGGGGTCTTCATCGGAGCGGTGACGCTCACCGGCTCGATCGTGGCCTATCTCAAGCTTTCGGCGAAGATCAAGTCCGCTCCGTTGGTGCTGCCGGCCCGCCACTGGCTCAACCTCGGGATCATCGTGGCCTTCGTCGTGATGACGGTGGTCTATGTGATGACGCCGCACTCGTCGGTCGGGCTGCGCCAGGGGTTGCTCGGCCTCATGACGGTGCTGGCCCTCTTCCTGGGCTGGCACTTGGTCATGTCGATCGGCGGCGGCGACATGCCCGTCGTCGTGTCGATGCTCAACTCGTATTCGGGCTGGGCGGCAGCGGCGGCCGGCTTCCTCCTCGGCAACGACCTGCTCATCATCACCGGTGCTCTGGTCGGCTCCTCGGGTGCCTACCTGTCCTACATCATGTGTCGCGCGATGAACCGGTCCTTCGTGTCGGTCATCGCCGGCGGCTTCGGAGTCGAGGCCGGGACGTCCTCTGGTGACGTCGACTATGGCGAGCACCGCGAGATCTCGGCTGAGGGGGCCGCTGCGCTGCTCGGGCAAGCCGGGTCGGTCGTCATCACGCCCGGCTACGGCATGGCCACCGCACAGGCGCAGTATGCCGTGGCTGACCTCACCCGTCGCCTGCGGGACCGTGGGGTGAACGTCCGCTTCGGCATCCACCCCGTGGCCGGTCGCCTGCCGGGCCACATGAACGTGCTCTTGGCCGAGGCCAAGGTGCCCTACGACATCGTGCTCGAGATGGACGAGATCAACGACGACCTCGCGTCGACGGACGTCGTGCTCGTCATCGGCGCGAACGACACCGTGAACCCCGCGGCGATGGATGACCCGGGCTCGCCGATCGCGGGGATGCCGGTGCTCCATGTGTGGGAGGCGCGCGACGTGATCGTCTTCAAGCGCTCGATGGCGACCGGCTATGCGGGAGTGCAGAATCCGCTCTTCTTCAAGGAGAACTCGCAGATGCTCTTCGGCGACGCCAAGGCCAAGGTCGAGGAGATCATCGCCGCCTTGTGACCCCTTGCGCACGGGTCACGGGGTCCCGCCCCGCGAAACAACCTCTCCCAGTGCCAGTTTGCATACTGGGATGCCACCTCGTAACCGACACTCCAGTATGCAAACTGGCACCCTCTCGAGGGTCTCGACGATGACAAGAACCGCTGGCCGAGGCCTGTCGGCAGCGATCAGGCGGCCGAGTGCGCAGCCGCGGCCAGGGCCCGCCTGATCTTGGCGAACAATCGCGCGGGGTTGTCCAGATCGGCCCACTCGATGCGGACCACGATCCATCCGAGGGCCCGAAGCCGGTCTTCGCGTCGCTTCTCGGCGATCAAGGTGTCAGGGTCGCCGGAGGTGTACTTGACCTTGCCGTCGAATTCGAGCGCCACCCTTGTCCCTTTCAGCACACCGTCGATTCTTGCGAAGACCTGGCCGCGTTCGTCGAGCGCCTCCACCTGTGGCTCCATCTCCCAGCCCTCGAAGGCCAGCAGGCATCGCAAGCGCGACTCGCCGACCGACTCGCTTCGCCCGTCCATCAGCTTGGCCATGGCCTTGGGTCTACTCGACCAGGTCGTGGCGAGCCCGCTCACGTATTCGGTGACCTCGGGAGCAGTCACCAATCCGCGGTGCAGTGCAGCATCTGCGCTCACCACTCCCGGAACGATCCCGAAGTCGATGGCGAGTTCGGCCAAGGCCGTGGTCACTGGAACGGCCATTCCGTATGCCGTGTCCACCGACTCGCGGGCGGCGCGCCGCACGTGGACTCCCCGGATCCCGCGCCCTCTGTTCACGGGGCGGCGGAGGATCGGGGACGTCAGGTCGCACGACCAGACGGGTAGGGCATGGGCGGCGGCCGCACTGACGCTCGCGAGCACGGCATCGGGATAGACCAGAAGTGCCGCCCGGCACATGAGCAGGTGTCGCCGCTCGGCCGCATCGGGACCGTCAGCCTCCTCGAGAAGGGACGGCACGGCATACACGCCTCTGAGTTGATGGCTGAGCAAGCCCGCGCGACACCAGCCCGAGATGACCAGGCGATTGACGCCCAATCCCTCAATCTGCCGAGTGGTGAGCAGACCGTGCTGGCCCTTGGCGAGGTCATTGAGGGCCGAGTCGACAAGCATCATCGAGCCAGCGTCGACGGTTCGATGGGACTGAGGAAGGCGCGGAGGAGCACTTGTGGACGACACGGTCATCCAGCAGAGCCTGGGGAAAAGTCAGCGGGAGGCTTTGCTTACTGGAGTGCCGGTTACGAGGAGGCACCCCAGTAGGCAAAGTGGCACTGGGAGAGGTTGTTGGGGTCTCTCAGGTGGAGGTGATCGAGGGCAGTTCCTCGCCACTGGGGTGGGGGTTGCCCGAGAGGCGCGAGCGCTTGTAGCCGTAGAAGGCGTAGATGATGAAGCCCAGCGCCATCCAGGCGAGGAAGCGCAGCCAGGTCTCGAGCGACAGCGTCAGTGCGAGGTAGAGACAGACGGCGGCCGAGATCCAGGGCAGCCACGGTGAGAAGGGCACTCGGAAGGGTCGCTTGAAGTCGGGCCGCCGCTTGCGCAGGACCGGGACGGCCAAGGACACGAGGAAGAACGCCGTCAACGTCCCGATGTTGATGAGCAACTCGAGTTTGCCGACCGGGGTCAGGGCGGCGACGAAGGCCACGACGATCCCGAGCCCGACGGTGATCTTGACGGGAGTGCCGGTGCGGGCGTTGGTCTTGCCCAGGCCCGGGGGGAGCAGCCAGTCCCGCGACATCGCGAAGATGACGCGCGAGGCGCCGATGAGCAAGGTCATGACGACTGTCGTCAGGCCAGCCACCGCGCCCGCGGAGATCAGGGTGGCATAGAGCGGCTTGCCCACGTCATCGAAGATCTTGGCGAGCGAGGCCTCGTCGGAGAGCTGGTCATAGCGGACCATCCCGGTCATGACGAGGGCGACGCCGCAGTAGAGGATCGTGCAGATGAGCAGCGAGCCGAGGATGCCTCGGGGCAGGTCGCGCGCGGGGTTCTTGGCCTCCTCGGCCGTGGTCGCGACGACGTCGAAGCCGATGAAGGCGAAGAAGACGAGCGAGGCGCCGGCGAAGATGCCACCGATGCCGAAGGCCGTCGGGCTCAGACCGAACACGGTCTGGATGAGCGGCGCCTCCCAGACCGAACTCACGGCGTCGCTGGCCTGCGCCGTTGGGACGAACGGCTTGTAGTTGTCGGTGTTGATGTAGCCGATGCCCGCGATGATCACGAACACGACGATGAAGACTTTGATCGCGACGAGCACCATGTTGACGCGCATCGACTCCTGGATGCCCAAGGTCACGAGCGCGGTCAGCACGACGACGAGGAGGAAAGCCGGCAGGTCGAAGCCCGAGCCATAGGCGACCGACTCCGGGATCGTGAACCCGAGCCGGTCGAGGAAGACGCCCAGATAGGCCGACCACCCCTGTGCCACAACGGAAGCGCCGAGCATGAGCTCGAGCAGTAGGTCCCAGCCGATGATCCACGCGATGATCTCGCCGAGGGAGGCGTAGGAGAAGGTGTAGGCCGATCCCGACACGGGAATGGCCGACGCGAACTCCGCATAACACAGACCCGCCAGCGCGCAGCAGGTGGCGGCGACGATGAACGAGATCAGGATCGAGGGACCGGCGAGTGAGTGAGCCGCGCGACCGGCCACCGTGAAGATGCCGGCGCCGATGACAACGCCCACACCGAAGACGGTGAGGTCGAGTGCTGTCAGCTTCTTCTTGAGCTGATATTCCGGCTCGTCACCCTCGCGGATCGTCTGCTCGATCGTCTTGGTCCGCATCACACTCATGGCACCGCTCCCTCCGTTGGTGAAGGCAACCTACGCCCAACTCACCCGATCTGTCAGTCCAGCCACTCCTTGGGCGGATAGAGCAGTTCTTCGGTCCGGTCTTCCCGCGCTCGCACCCTGGGTTTCTGGCGCCGGTTGGGAGGCTGGGTCGATCGCGGTGGCAGCGGCAGGGCACGCACCACCGGGATCTCGTCGGTGTCCGCCCGGCGCGTTCGCTCGGCAGTGTCGTCGCTCTCGCGGCTGCGATAGAGGTACTCCACTCGTGGCCGGGCGGCCGATCCGCCCTCCCACGAGTCGTCGAGGTCCCGTGGGCGGTGCCGGCCCGGCCGACTGGAGGGACGCACCGGCATGCCGAAGGCACGAGCCTCGCTCACGGCATACGCCTCCCTGTGGTCACCATGGTCGCGACCCTCACCTCCGCGATCCGGCGAAGCCGGAGAGGGGTATGCCGGGTCGCCGCCTCCCGTGTCGTCGTCGCCGAAGTCCTCGGTGCCGTCGTCGTAGCCGCCGTCACGGAAGGGGTTGCCATCGTCGTCCTCGTCCTCGCCGAAGAGGACGGCGCAGATCTCGCGATAGTGCTGATCGGCGTCGGGGATGTAGTCGATGTGCCCGAGAGCTTGGTGCTGGCCGGCGGACTCGAGGGTGAAGTCGCCGTAGCCGAGGAGTCGCCCCATGATCGAGCGGTT
>Ga0209477_1001550_pt1 | contig 13910 bp, 8 predicted proteins | sample KloWWTupernatant_FD_187180 | JGI IMG/M metagenome (GOLD analysis project Ga0209477, IMG submission 187180) | Active sludge microbial communities from Klosterneuburg, Austria, studying microevolution and ecology of nitrifiers - Klosterneuburg... | ecosystem: Engineered > WWTP > Aerobic digester >...
GTTGGTAACCCACGGCGCTGGGCATGCGGCCCAGTAGTGCGCTCACCTCGGAACCGGCCTGGGTGAAGCGGAAGATGTTGTCCACGAAGAAGAGGATGTCGCGTCCGCCGCTCTCCTCATCACCGTCGCGGAAGTATTCAGCCAAAGTGAGTCCGCTCAGTGCCACGCGTGCACGTGCTCCGGGGGGCTCGTTCATCTGGCCGAACACGAATGTGGCCTGTGAGGTCTTCAGGGCGTCCATGTCCACCTTTTCCAGGTCCCAGCCACCTTTCTCCATGCTCTCGGCGAAGGCCTTGCCATAATTCACGATGCCGCTCTCGATCATTTCGCGGAGCAGGTCGTTCCCTTCACGGGTGCGCTCGCCTACACCGGCGAACACGCTGTAACCGCTGTGGCCCTTGGCGATGTTGTTGATCAGTTCCTGGATCAGCACGGTCTTGCCCACGCCGGCACCGCCGAACAGGCCGATCTTACCGCCCTTGGAGTAAGGCTCGATGAGGTCGATCACCTTGATGCCGGTGAACAGGATCTCCGCGCTGGTGGTGAGTTCTTCGAACTTCGGTGCTTCCCGGTGGATGGAGGCGCCCTTGCTGCCGGTCACCTGCTTCATCCCGTCGATGGGCAGGCCAACCACGTTGAAGAGGCGCCCCTTGATACCATCGCCCGTGGGCATGGTGATGGGCTTGCCTTGTCCGATCGCTTCAGTCCCGCGGGCCAGACCGTCGGTGCTTTCCATGCTCACCGTGCGCACCGTGTCCTCACCGGTGAGCTGTTGCACTTCCAGAACCAGAATGGAGCCGTCCGCGCGGGTCACGTGCAAGGCGTCATAGATGTTGGGAAGGTCCTTTCCGGACTCGAAACGGACGTCGACCACGGGACCGATCACTTGGACCACTTTACCGATGTGCTGGGACATGTTGTTCTGATGGAAGGGCGAATGCCCTGTTTTTGCGGGCGCGAAGGTAGGGCGCATTCCCAAATGGTGAAAGGATCGTTGATGATCTGCTGGTCAAGCCATGGTGGCAAGGGTCTGGTCGTCAGTGGATATATGAGAATTCGTGGTCCGGATCCGCCGCCTTCATCAACAAGTGGAAGGGGGTGTTTCCGAACCCATGATACCGTGACTAGAGGTATGCTTCCGAGCTTTGCGATCTACCGGGTCCTGCCGACATGTTCCACGGTTCCCCGGCGCACGATGAAGATCCACACCGACTTTGCGGCTTTCCAAGGGGTGAAGCGCCCTGTGCTCACCACGGGTACTTTCGACGGGGTCCATCTCGGCCATCAGGTGATCCTGGACCGCCTGCAAGCGGTTGCAGAGCGTGAAGGTGGAGAGAGCGTCCTGTTCACTTTCCACCCGCACCCGCGGATGGTGCTCTACCCCTTTGACAACGATCTACGTCTGCTGAACACCCCGGCCGAAAAGCAACAACTGCTCGAAAAAGCAGGTTTGGACCATCTTCTTGTGGTGCCCTTTTCCCGCTCGTTCAGCCGCATGCATGCCTTGGAATATGTGCGGGACCTCTTGGTGGACCAGCTCCGCATCCACGCGGTAGTGATCGGCTACGACCATCGTTTCGGGCGGAACCGCGAAGGCGATATCGGCCTCCTGCGCCAGCTCGGCGAGGCTTATGACTTTATGGTGGAAGAGATCCCGCCGCAGGAGATCGACCACGTGAAGGTGAGCAGCACGAAGATCCGCGAGGCCCTGCTGGCGGGCGATGTGGCCCTGGCAAACACATTACTTGGCTATCCCTACATGATCAGCGGCGTTGTAGTGAAGGGAAAGCAGCTCGGGCGCACCATCGGATGGCCCACGGCCAACATCGGCGGGATCGACCCCTATAAGCTCGTTCCCGGCAATGGCGTCTATGCTGTCACCGCCACCACCGGTCATGGCGAATTCAAGGGCATGATGAACATCGGCGTACGCCCCACCGTGGAGGAGCACGGGGAACGCACCGTGGAGGCCCATCTCTTCGGCCTGGACCGGGACATATATGGTGAGGCCATCACCGTGCGTTTGCACCATATGTTGCGGGATGAACTGCGCTTCGGGAGCATGGAAGCCATGAAAGTCCGGATCGCACAGGATAAAGTGGACGCACTGCGCGTTCTTGGAGATATTTGACCATGCGCAACTTCCTGCTCCTCCTTTTCCTGTTGCTTTTTGGTCATGCGGTGCAAGCCCAATTGCTTTCCCAGACCGCGCTGGACACCGTTCGCACATTCCGCAGTATCCAACGCGCACTGCAAGATCCTGACAATGTCTACCGCCTCGACCTTTCCCACAAAAAGCTGAAGGTGGTGCCCGAGGAGATCCGCCAGCTGAAGAACCTCAATGCCCTCGACCTTGGACGCAACAAGTTGAAGGACCTGCCCGGCTGGATGAACGAACTGCGGTACATGCAGGAGTTCAGTGCCGGGCGCAACAAGTTCACCAAGATCCCCAACAGTATTTGCCAGTGGAAACACCTCAAGCGGCTGGACCTCCACCAAAATCACATCGAAGGACTGCCCGTCTGCTTGGGTAGCCTTAGCGAATTATTCTCATTGGACCTCTGGAGCAACGACCTCGGTGAGTTCCCGGACGAGATCAGCGATATGAAAGCTCTGCGCTTCATGGATCTGCGGGTTATCCAATTCTCACAAGGTGAGATGGACCGGATCACCGCTCTTCTGCCTTCAGTGAAGATCTACTTCTCCCAGCCGTGCGACTGTGGGAAGTGAGAGCGACCGATCTAACCTTCTGTCACCGAGAAGCTGTATTTCTCCATCACCAAGTTGGCGAGCAGCTTCTTACAGGCTTGGTCCACCTTGGCCTCGGCGGTCTTCTTGTCCTTGGCTTCCACCTGCAAAGTGATGTGCTTACCGATACGCACCCCGGTGATCTCGGGCAGTTCAAGGTTCTTCATGCTGCCGCTAACGGCCTTCCCTTGCGGGTCCAGCAGATTGTCGTGGGGCATCACATTGATGGAGGCGTGGAAAGTTTTCATGTCGTCTTGGGAAAGAGCTTACCCCAGATCGGGCTGAGCAGGTACAAAAGTAGCAGCAGGGGAACGGCGAGGATGCCATAGAGCACTGCCAGCATTATTCCAAGGCCGATCAACAGGAAGATGACCTCGTTGCCTTTCCAGCCCTTGTTCTTGAACTTGAGGCTGGGGAGGGGGATCTCGGAAACCATGAGAAAACCCATGATCAATGCGATGAAAAGTGCGATCCGGGGATCGGAGGCAAAGGTCATGGAGAATAGGAATTTCAACCCATGTCCGGTCGCTAAGGGTGTTAGCCCCGATCCGGAGACCACAAGGACCGAACTCACCCAGAAAAGGCCATTAGCTGGCGTGGCCAACCCTAAAAAGCCATGGGTTTGACGTGTGTCAACATTGAACTTCGCCAATCGCCATGCGGAAGCGGCACACAGGACCACAGCGGCCAAACCTATGACCCAGGCCGGTTGGGAATTCATCCAAAACCCGGTAAAAAATTTGGGATCCGGGTTGAACGCCTGTGTAATGAAAGAGGTCCACAGAATGAACGACGGAGCCACCCCGAAGCTCACCATGTCCGCCAAACTATCGAGCTGAGCGCCCAGCGGCGTGCCCCCGCCTAATGCTCTCGCCGCCAGCCCGTCGAATACATCGAAAAGCGCCGCGAGAAAGATCAACCAACACGCGATCGTCAATTGTCCTTGGGAAGAGAGAAGAATGGAGGCCACCCCGCAGCATAGGTTCGCGGTGGTCAGCAGATCGGGCAAACGGGGGAGGCGTGTCAAAGCGGGCCGAAGTTGGGTAATTTCGGGCAATAATGCAGGCCACCTTCTGTTAGAGGATGCGTCTAACATGCACACTATGATCTTAGCAGGAGGGTATTCTTGGAGGATGGCGGCCATCGGGCTCGTCTCGCTCATGTTCACCATGGCCCATGCGCAGGACGCGCCCAAGTACAGCAACGAGTTCCTCACCATCGGCGTGGGGGCGCGTTCCTTAGGCATGGGTTATTCCCATGTCGCCGCGGTGAACGACGTCACTGCAGGCTATTGGAATCCTGCAGGCCTTCTGGGCGTGCGCGGCGATCTGCAGGTGGGCGCCATGCACAGCGAATACTTCGCGGGCATCGCCAAATACGACTATATCGCCATCGCGAAACCCATCGATTCCTCCAGTGTCATCGGGGTCTCCTTCATCCGCTTCGGTGTGGACGACATCCCCAATACCACTGAGCTGATCGACAATAACGGGAATCTCGATTACGACCGAATAACCAGCTTTTCCGCAGCGGACAATGCCTTCCTGATCAGCTACGCCCGCAAACTGAAGGTGCCCGGGCTCCGCTTCGGGGCCAACGCCAAGGTGATCTACCGGAAGGTGGGACCGTTCGCCAAGGCTTGGGGCTTCGGCCTTGACGCGGGCTTGCAGTATGATCGTGGACAGTGGCGTTTGGCGGCGATGGGCCGGGATATCACCGGCACCTTCAACGCTTGGAGCTACTCCTTGGACCAACGCACCCAGGACGTGTTCGCCCAGACCGGGAACGAGTTGCCCGTCAACGGCGTGGAAGTGACCTTGCCCCGCTTGGTGCTTGGCGTTGCCCGCCAGTTCCGTATTGGCAGTAAGGTGGACCTGCTCGCGGAGGTGAACATGGAGAACACCTTCGACGGCAAACGGAACACCTTGATCGCTTCCAGTACCTGGAGCGGTGATCCTCGCCTTGGCATCGAACTGGGCTATGCGCATGTCGTGTATGTCCGTGCCGGGGTGAACAATTTTCAATATGTCACCGACATCAACGATAAGCGGACACTGAACTTCCAGCCCAACATCGGTGTGGGACTGAAGATCAAGAGCGTGGCCCTGGACTATGCGCTCACCGACATCGGAGACAACAGCGTGGCCTTGTACTCCAACGTGTTCTCGCTGCGGTTCGACCTCTTTAAAAAAACAGGCGGGTAATGAAAAAAGGACTGCTCATCGCTGCGTTGTTGAGCTTGGCCTCATGGGCCGGCGCACAACCTTACGGCAACGAGTGGATCCACTACGACCGCCAATACTGGTACTTCCAGATCTGGCAGGACGGCATGCGGAAGATCGATTCCACCGCTTTGGCCAATGCGGGCTTCCCGGTGGCGACCGTCGACCCACGCACCATTCAGCTATATGCCCGTGGACGGCAGGTCCCGATCCATGTGGAAGGTGAACAGGACGGGGTGTTCAACACCACCGACTACATCGAATTCTACGGTGCGAAGAATGACGCATGGCTGGACAGCACCCTGTGGGATGATCCGGCACACATCAACAATCCGTACTACTCACTCTATAACGACACCATCCGCTACTACCTCACTTGGGATCCGGGGTCCGAGGCGAAGCGGACCATTGAGAGCGGAAGCACGAACTGGGCTGCCTACACGCCACTGACCTGGTCTTGGGCCACCACCTTTATCAATACCATCGGTATCTACCAAACGGGCAAGCGCACATCCTTGGGGGCATCCACCTCCATGATCAACGAGGCCGAAGGATATTTCCACAGCGTGAACATTGAGGCCTCCGGGGCGGACATGACCCGAAACTACGCCTTGGCCGTCCCTGACCTGTATACGGGGACTGATGCACCACATTCGACCTTTCGATTGGTATTGGCGAGCCTCAATAACTCCGGTGGCAATAATTACCCTGACCATCACTTAAGGGTGGCGCATGCGGGCACGGTGCTTACGGACACCATCTTCAATGGATATGGACTGCTGAAGTATACCTACCAGTTCGCACCGTCCACAATGACAATGCCGACCACGTCGGTTGATGCGACAGCGGTATATGGGTTGCCGGACCTGCCCACAGGCTATAAAGATGCCTTTGCGCCTGCATGGTACAGCATCCGCTATCCGCGCGGTTTTGTAATACCTGTGGTGGTGGACCTTGAGATCCCCGGGCAGACGGCCCCCGATAGTACCGTGATCGCTTTTATTTCCGTTCCCAATACGGTGGTATACGCTTGGGCGGCTGACGGTTTGCACCGGGTGAAGCCATCGAATTCAAGCTCGAACATCTTCCAAGCGGTCCTCCCGCCAAATACGCAGGACATGCGCGTGAATGTGACGCGCGCCTACAACATTGCCCCGATCGGACCGATGGCTCCGGTGAATGGTACGGGCACTTTCCCCGATCCCGGGCTGGATCTTTCGGATTCCGCACTGGTCATCGTAACCCATCCCACGTTGATGTCGGCCGCGGCGCAGTATGCGTCCTACCGGGAAACGAACGCACATAACCGGTACAACACCGTATTGGCCGATGTGGAACAGCTCTACGACCAGTTCGGCGGAGGCGTGCGCCAACATCCCTTGGCGATCCGCAACTACCTGCGATATGTGTACGATCATGCACCTTCACACCCACAAGCCCTCTTCCTCATCGGGAAAAGCGTGAGGGCTCCCGCAACGGGAGGTCTACCTTATGACAAGGGCTACCGGAAGGACCCCTTGGCATCGGCTGCCTGCTTGGTGCCCACCATCGGTTGGCCCAACAGTGATATACTCTTCGGGCTCAACTTGTCTGGAACCCAACCCACTTACCTCTCTGTGCCTGTGGGCCGCTTAGCCGCGAAAAACCCCACTGAAGTATTGGATTACCTCGCCAAGGTGGACTCGGTGGAAAGCCAGTCGCCCGCAGCATGGATGAAGAACATCCTTCATTTCAGGGGGGGGAACACATCCTGGGAGTACGCTCAGTTCGGTTCGGCGCTGGAAAGCTTCAGGGTGTTGGCCGAGGACAGTTCCTTCTTTGGCCATGTCACCCGCTTCAATAAGAGCGGTTCAGGTATCATCGAGCAGGCCGCTGTCGACAGCGTCCACGACCTCATCGCGAACGGAGTGACCCTGATGACCTTCTTCGCCCATGCCTTCGGGGCGGGCTTCGACATCACCATCGACAACCCCGTAAATTACGACTGGCACGGCAAGTTCCCCACCATGATCGGGAACTCCTGCTATACGGGCAACATCCACCTCTATGATGCGTCCAGCGCCAGCGAGCAGTTCGTGCTGCACCATAATGCCGGCGCCGTAGCCTTCCTTTCAACCGTGGATGTGGGCATTTCCACTTATCTCAGGGATTACACCCGGGACTTTTACAAGAGCTTCAGCCAAGTGAACTACGGCAAGACCATCGGAGAACACATGCGTTTCGCCGTGCAGGACCAGTTGTCCCAAGGGACAATCGAATCATTGAACAGTGCGGAGACCATGACCTTGCATGGCGACCCCACGCTGGTGATGAACTCGCCGAAGCTGGCCGATCTGGAGGTTACCCAGGCGGATGTCACCACCATTCCCCAACAGGTGACCGCCGACGTGGACTCCTTTCAGGTCCGGGTGGTCTTCCGGAACAATGGCAGGGGCACCCATCAACCGTTCTCCGTAGCGCTGGAGCGCACACTAAGTTCCGAAGGTCTCACCCTCCCTCCTGTTTTGCAGCAGGTCAGTATGACTTCCTATCAGGACACTGTGATCTTCACCTTGCCCACCGCCGCTGGAAACAGTGGTCAAGGGCTGAATGAACTTCGGGTGCGCATCGATCTGGACCCCGACTTGATCCCGGAGGAGGAGGAGGAGGCGAACAACAAGGCCACCATCCAGATCAATATCCATTCGGGCGACCTGCTGCCGGTGGACCCCTATGACTTTGCGATCCTATCCGACAACGCACCTATGCTAAAAGCCAGCACGGGCGACCCTTTCGCACCTCCCCGTAACTATATCTTTCAGATCGACACCACCGATCTGTATAACAGCCCGGTGATGGAGCAGCATACCCTCACCGCGCCCGGTGGTGTAGTCCAGTGGCAGCCCACCTCCATCTACGCACAGACCAACGGGCAGGACAGCACGGTCTACTTCTGGCGCTGCGCCTTGGACAGCGCGGGACAAGGCAACTACAATTGGCACGAGTTCTCCTTCCAGCACATCAACGGTCGACAGGGTTGGGGCCAGGCCCATTTCTTCCAGTTCAAGAACGATGACTTCAACCTGATCGGATACGACCGTCCGACCCGCAACTTTACCTATCCTTCGAGCAATCACCAGATCGCTTGCGAAGTACGGGGTGCCAATTACATCCAATGCTCCTGGACCAAGGATATCTATCAGCAGGAGGGCCAAGGTTGTGGGCCCTACCCCTCGATGAACGTGAGCGTGGTGGATCCCTTCGACTTCACCACCTGGATGACCCTGTACAATGGCGTTGGACGTGATTACGGGCAGAAGAACAAGAACGGAGCATGTAAAGATCGCCAAGAAGGCAGCTTCATTTTCTATTGCAACAATCCTACAATGATGGAAAGCATGGCGAACATGCTCTCCAATGAGATCCCCGATGGATACTACGTGCTGGTGCACACCTATCTCTATCTCACCCGCAGCGTGCTGGACGCAAGCAATGCCTTACCGGTGCTGCAGGAGCTGGGCGCGGCCAATCTCGCCAACGGGACCGTGCAGGACAGCGTGCCGTATATCTTCTTCTGTAGGAAAGGCGACCCCACCTCGATCCAAGAGGTATGGGGGGACAGCATTGACGCGCTGATCAATATGACGGCCCACATGCAGCTAAACCCGCGCAGCGGCTCCATCCTCGCTCCTCGGAGCAATCACGCCCTGAGTTGGGAGTCCCTTAGCTGGAAGCTCCGACCGTTGCAGCCCTATGACAGTTCACGCGTGCAGTTGATGGGTGTTACGCCCCAATTGGCGGAGCAACCCCTGTTGGACCTTTCGGGACCAACCGGTGATATCGACCTACAGCCGTTCCTTACAGCGCAACAATTCCCACAGCTCCGGTTGAAGGGACGCTTCTGGAACGATTCGCTAAATGTTCAATACCCCTCCCAGCTTCGGCGCTGGCAGCTCCTAGGCACGCCCGCCCCCGAGTGTGCGCTCGATCCGCCCGCGGGTTACTATGTCCACATGGACAGCATTTTCCAAGGACAGCAGGGCGAGGTGATGGTGACCGTCCGCAACATCGGCCAGGTGCCCATGGACAGCCTGCTCATGGCCGCGTGGGTATCAGACCATACCAACCAGAGCCATCTGGTCCATTACAAGTACAACGCGCCATTGCCAGTGGGCGCCGTTCTGCAGGACACCATCCGCTTTGACACACAGCAGTTCCCCGGTCCCAACTCCATCCGCATAGAGGCCAACCCGGTGGATACACTTACCCAATTCTACGACCAGCCCGAGCAGTATCATTTCAACAACATCGCCGTGCTGCGGTTCTTCACCCAGCAGGACATCGAGAATCCCGTGCTCGATGTCACCTTTGACGGGATCCATATCCTGGACGGCGACATCGTGAGCGCGAAACCGGAGATCCAAGTGACCTTGGACGATGAGAACCAGGCCCTCTTGCTGAATGAACCTTCGGACACCGCATTCTTCAAGGTCTTCCTCACGGATCCCTCCGGCACGGTGAAGCGCATCTGGTTCAGGGAAGGCGGCCAGGAGATCCTTCAATTCGTCCCGGCCAATGGTCCGGCCAATGTGAGTAAGGTGTTCTATCGTCCGAACTTCACCCAAGACGGCAAGTACCAGCTCACTGTCCGGGCCAGCGACAAGAGCCGCAACAACAGCGGGGACCGTGATAACAGCGTGCAATTCGAGGTGATCAACCGGCCCACGCTCACCGAGGTGCTTAATTACCCCAACCCGTTCACCACCAGTACGCGCTTCGTCTTCACGCTCACCGGGCATGAGGTGCCAACAGCCATGCGCATCCAGATCATGACCATCAGCGGCCGCGTGGTGCGTGAGGTGCCGATGAGTGAAATGGGGCCTATGCACGTAGGTCGCAACATCACGGATTTCGCATGGGACGGTACCGACCAGTTCGGGGACCGCCTGGCGCGCGGCGTATACCTCTATCGCGTGATGGCCCAGCTTCATGGCGAGGACATTGAATACCGCGATGGCGGAGCCGGCTCGTTTTTCAAGAAGGGCTTCGGCAAGATGTACTTGCTTCGGTAGGGGGGAATAGAACACGGGTGCATGCCTGCGGCAGTCAGGGACGCTGAAAGGGCTGATCAATTCTATCGGAAGCGACCGGTGTTCCGATCCTAGCATCAATGCCTAAGGTAAATTCTTGGTCGAGGCCATCACTTTGCGTTCTTAGCGTCATTTGTGATAGAACCTGACCGGTGCCTCCGGTTTCCCTTCGGCAACTACTTTCGGCACCATGCGGCACCGCCCCTTCTACCTCCGCTGCGCTCTCCTTACCGGCGTGCTTCTGGCCTTGGCCTGGCCTGCGGTCGGCCACCTCACACCGCTGATCTTCGTGGCGTGGGTCCCGTTGCTCTGGGCGGAGGAACGCTATGCCCGAAGCCCGAAAGGTGAACGGCCAAGGAACTTCATGCCCTACGTGATGTTGGCCCTTCTCGTGTGGAACTTGGCCACTACCTGGTGGCTGTTCTGTGTAAGCGAACCCACCGGGACCCGGCTCTTCACCCTCATCGGGCCGAACGTGGGCAATATGCTGTTGATGTCCGTGCCATGGCTGTTGTTCCGGGTCGCACGGCGCGGGCTCGGAGGTCCCGGAGCGCGATGGGCCTTGTTGGTCTTTTGGGTCGCGTTTGAGCGCTTCCATATGCACTGGGACCTCAGTTGGCCGTGGCTCACGCTTGGCAACGTGTTCGCCGCGCACACCACCTGGGTGCAGTGGTACGAGATCACTGGGCACCTTGGAGGCACCATCTGGGTGTGGGCCGCTAATATCCTGGTGCTGGAGGTGGCCCTGAAAGGTGCAGGGAAGGGGCGTCGCCTCATCAGCGGGCCTGCAATGCGGGCTTTCCTGGTGATCGCCGTCCCGTTGGTGTTCTCATTGTTGCGCTACGCCACGTTCAAGGAGCAGGGCGTGCCGGTGGGCGTGGTGCTCGTACAGCCGGACATCGACCCCTACACCGAGAAATTCGGCGCGGTTGACCCTTTGGCCCAATTAGAGCGCATGTTGGCGCAGGCAGCGCCCTTGGTGGACAGCACAACGGCCTTGGTGGTGATGCCGGAGACCGCCTTGCAGGAACCGCCCATACTGGAGAACGTGAACGGGCGCTTGGTATTCCACGGGCTTTGGGAGAACGACATGGGTAACAGTATCAGCCTGCAGCGGATCCGGGATTTTCTGCAGGATCACCCTGGCACCTCGCTCATATCCGGAATGGCTGCGGCGCGGTTATACCCGTCCGGGGCACCGCATCCCTTTTCCGCTCGGCTGCTGGAAGGCATGGACCGCGCTTACGATGCGTACAACGCAGCCTTGATGGTCCGTTCCGACGGCAGTTTTGAGGTCTACAACAAGTCCAAACTGGTGCCTGGTGTGGAGTTGATGCCCTTCGAGGAGGTGCTTGGACCGTTGAGCGATCTGGCCCTCGATCTGGGTGGCACCACGGGAAGTCTCGGCACACAGGAGGAACGCTCCGTGATCTGGAGCACCGACAAGCGTGTCGGCGTCGCGCCCACCATTTGTTACGAAAGTATCTACGGCGACCATGTGGCGGCGCATGTCCACAACGGTGCCAACCTCATCGTTGTCATGACCAACGACGGCTGGTGGGGGGATACCCCGGGCTACAAGCAGCACCTGCTCTATGGAAAGCTGCGCGCCGTGGAAACACGCCGTGATGTGGCCCGCTGCGCGAACACCGGCATCTCCTGCATCATCGATCAGCGTGGCGACATGCACCACGAAACAGCGTGGTGGGTCAAGGCTACCGTCCGTGCCTCCGTGCATACACGATCCGACCTCACCTTCTATGTGAAGCACGGGGATTACATCGGCAAGGGCGCGTACGGTGTGTCCGTGTTATTGCTGGTATTGGCCGGGGGAATGATGTTGCGGGGGCGGAGGGAAAGCTGAAAGAGGAAAGCTGAAACGGGAAAGAGAAAAGCTGAAAAACAGACTCTATCACAGCCACCTCCTTCCCGGAAATGAGAGTACGGCCAAGAGCATGATCACCGGAAGCAGCGGCACCAGAAAGCGCCCGTTCCATTCGGCGTAGGTGAGGCCCACCACCGCACCATTCAACAACACAATGACGGCGAGCACCTGTACGAACGGTATCTTCCAGCGCCGGACAACAGTGAGCAGTGCCAGCGGATAGAGTACCAGAAATGGAACGGTCAGGGCGTTGTGGAAGTTGGAAAAGTAGGGACGCCAAAGGCTGAAGAGCCACATGATCCGCTCCAGAACGAGTCCTGCCCACGTGCCTATGCCGTTGTCATGAATGAGTTGTGCTTGCGCAGCGGCCAAGGTGCCGCCATGGAACAGTGATCCGGCATTCGGGTATTTCGGAAAACCGCCGATCGCATGACCTTCCACCACCACCCGTAATTGGTCCAAGGCATGGACGGGCAGGAACAGGATGGCCAGCAAAACCGCCGCGCCCATGGCCCAGATCCAATTGGTCCGAGTGCGACCGCTGTTCTCCAACACCCTCCATACCAGCACCGGCGCCGTGAAGAGGATGCCGACCGGACGTGCGAAGGACAACAACATCGCCAAGATCAGAAGCCGGAACAACGGACGGTCAATGCGCAAGGCCTCACCGAGGAACAGGACCGAGAGGCTCACGAAGAAGGACTCGCTGTACAAGGCCAAGGTCCAGATCTGGATCGGGTACGCAAGGAGGAAGAGCGCGAACACGAGATCGGCCTGAACGGGTGTTCCGTGAAGGCGAAGGACACAGCGCCGAAGCGTACACGCGGCCCAAATGCCTACGCCGATCTGTACCGCCACGGCAAGCATGGGCGTTCCAATAGCAATGAAGGGGACGAGGAACAGGATGTAGGTGGCGTACATCCGGTAGCGATTGAGCAGGTCGCCGGTAACGTCACCGCCCAGCACATCGCTGGCGCAGCCGAGGTATTTCAAGGCTTCCTTGTCCGTAAGGATGCCTTGGATCGACCAGATGCCCAATAGCAGCAGGCCATGCGCTGCCAAGATCCACCAAAGCCTTTGAGGCAAGGCGATGCGGAAGCGCGATCGGAACGGGTTGCGAACAGGATCGGTTGACATGCGCCACGAACCTACGCAGTGCCCGTAACGCTGCGTCAAAGTGAGGTTGGACCGTGGCAAACTTGACAAATGCCACCTCCGCGACCGCCGTTCAAGCAGCTATCACGAGCCGGTTCAGTCAATCCAAATGCACCCTTCGTGACATCACGTTGGTGCTGTTCAGCAACTGCACCATATAGATCCCGGTGGCGATGCCGCGCTTGTCCACCCGTAATGTGGTGGAGCCGGTGTTGATCACCTGAGAGGCGCGGGTGGTCATCAACTTGCCTTGCGCGTCCATCAGCGTGAGGTCGTAGACGGCGTCCAAGGTGGACGAGACCACGAGGTTCAGGTAGTCTCCGTCATCCCAAGCATTCACGATGGCGATGCCGTTATCCGTGCCGCAACCGGCCGCGATCACATTGCTTACTGTGTTGGTGCCGTTGATATCCGTTTGGCGCAGGCGGTAGTAGGCGAGGCCCTGTGCGCCGTCATCGGTGAAGGAATAGCTGATCATGCTGCTGCTGTTGCCTGCCCCGGGCACGGTGCCGATGGCGGCCCATTCACTGGCATCGCGGCTTTTCTCGATAGTGAAGAGGTGGTTGTCCTGCTCGGAGGCCGTGGTCCAAGTCAATTTAACCACCCTGTCTTCGCATTGGCCGTCCCATTCCACCAAGGTGATGGGCAGTGGTTGTAAGGTGTTCGACAAGGTCCAGCTACGGAAAAAGGATGCTGGGGTGGGAGGGATTACGCCGGAAACCTGTTTTGTGGATGTTTGAGTGCCCATGGGCAGGATATCATACCAGAAGCCTATTAACGAATTGAACCGTTGAGCCACCAAGTTGGTATTGCTGATGGAATTGAGCACAG
>Ga0209477_1001551_pt1 | contig 13907 bp, 16 predicted proteins | sample KloWWTupernatant_FD_187180 | JGI IMG/M metagenome (GOLD analysis project Ga0209477, IMG submission 187180) | Active sludge microbial communities from Klosterneuburg, Austria, studying microevolution and ecology of nitrifiers - Klosterneuburg... | ecosystem: Engineered > WWTP > Aerobic digester >...
AGATCGAAGGGACGCCAGTTGCCAAGCGCGGCAAGATGAGCGGCGCGAAGCAGGTCTGGCGAGACCTCGATACGCTGTCAGACGAAGTGCTGCCGCTCGGGCAGGAGCCAGCGGGCGCGTGGCGGGTTGCGCAACTTCAGCCAGTTATGGCCGGCGGTCGCGTGCTGGAGGACGTGCCGACGCCTCACGCGATCCGCAACCACGTACTTGCCCAGCTGGAGACTGTTGGCGCAGAGGTCGTGCCGATGAACGAGAACGGTTAGTCTCGCCGGTGGCTACTTCTCGGCGGCCTCAGCGTCGGCGAGCCTGCGAGCGATCTCTCCCGGCATCGGCTCAATGATCTGCGGGTAGAGTCGCCGGCCGAACTGTTCGATCATGATCGCCTGCGTCGGGCAGGCCCGCGCTGCGGCGAAGAGCTGTTTCGGATCGGCGCTCTCGCCTTCCTGCTCGTCATAGACCGCTTTGTTCGTATCTTCGTCTATGGTGATGATTCCCTGAGCCAGAACTGCGCATCGGCCAAAGCCGACACAGCGATCCGGGTCGATTCGGACTCTGAGCGTGCTCACCTTCTCGCTCCCATCAGGATCTGGAATGCCTGGAACGCTGCAGGCTCGTTCTCAAGGTCTATCAGAGCAGGCTCAATCGGGCAACTTGGTTGACGCCGATCGTTGCTCGCTGCCAAGATCAACGCAACTGGCATCCACCCGCGTCGCGATATTTTCGAAGGAGCGTCAGTGGCAGGACGAGGATTGGGACGTAAGGATCGGATCGCGGCCCCGCTGTTGCTGCGTCCCAGCTTCGATCACAAAGTGTGGGGCGGTCGCAGGCTGGAATCCTGGGGCAAGACGCTCCCTGACGGTTCGGTGGGTGAATCGCTCGAGAGCGGGGCCGAGGCGGTCATCGAGGGTGGCCGGTTCGATGGCATCGCGCTCGGCGATCTGGCACGCATGATGCCCATGGCATTGCTCGGGACGCACGGGATGGCTGCGGCGGGGTCGCTGGGCGATTTTCCGCTCCTCGTCAAGTTGATCGACGCCCAGCAGGATCTCTCGATCCAGGTTCATCCATCTGATGCGGCGGCGCCGCCGGGCAAGCGTGGGAAGACCGAAGCCTGGCTGATACTGGAGAGTGATGAGGGCAGCAGCCTGGTAACCGGCGTAACCGGCGTCGTGGACCCAGACAGCATCGGTATGTCCATCGTGCGCGAGCCAGTTCGCGCCGGTGATGTCTTCTTTGTGATGGCAGGAACCGTTCACGCAATCGGCGCAGGCGTGTTGCTCTACGAGGTCCAACAGACCAGCGACGTTACCTATCGCCTGTATGACTGGGGACGCCCACGCGAACTGCACCTCGAACAAGGCTTTCCGGTCATTGACCCCCTCCTCCGCGCACGCCGGGTTGCGCCACTTTGGCTGGACGACTGGCGAGAGGTGCTTGTGGCCTGTCGTCACTTTCTATTGGAGCGCGCGACGATTGACGGATCGAGAATTCTGGACGCAGTCCCTGCAACATGTCGAGTGCTGACTGTTATTGAGGGAGACCTGGCGATCGACGGCCTGCGGCTTCCTGTTGGCGGTAGCGTTGTGCTGCCTGCCGATATTCCGGCGATACGCCTGATCGGGCACGCCCGCGCGGTCGTGGCGTCGATCCCCGATCTCGACGTCGATGTTGTCCAACCCCTTCGGGCCGCTGGTCACGATGACGACGCGATCCAGCGCCTGGGAGTTGGCGCCCCATGAGCGTGAGGCGATCTTACCGATGGATGCAGGTATGTCTTGGCCTGCTTTACGATCGAGTCGACGACGGGCAAGCCAGGGCGATGCTGATGGATCCCGCCGAACGCGCAGCGGTTTACGAGGGGTTCGCCCCGGATCTTCTGGCGCACGGAATGCCGGACGGCATGTTCGCGACCAGTGAGGGGGAAAGCCTCGGTGTCGCGCTGCTGGCGCTGCGACTGCGATTCCCTCGGGAGATCGCGCTGGACAAGGTCGAGCTGAACATAGCGATGCGCGAGGGCCGTGCCTGAACAGGGCGTCAGTTCGCCGGCCCGACCCTCGGGCCGCTGGCCGATGCGAAGCGAGCCTCCGAGTGGCTACGCAGTCTCGTCGGCCGAGAACATCGGTGGCAGGCGTCGCTTGTGCTCGGATCCACGCACCATGCGTTGAACCCGGGTCACCACGTCGGGCGAGACGCCGCTCTCGACCCCGGCTGCCATTGCCGCCAGCACTCGGTCGAGGTCCGCATAGGTAACGCCCATCTCCGCTTCGTCGGTCTGCCCCTCCCAAAGGCCGGCGCTCGGCGGCCGGTCGATGATCGTCTGGGGCACGCCGATCTCGCGGGCGATCTCGTAGACCTGGTGCTTATAGACACCGGCTAATGGCAGGAGATCGACGCCTGAGTCGCCGTACTTTGTCGAGTAACCCACCATCAGCTCGCTGCGGTTGCCGGTTCCTACCACTGCTCGCCCGAGTGTGTTCGCCATGTAGTAGAGGACGATCATGCGTAGCCGTGGCTTGACGTTCGCGTTCGCGAGCTGAGTTCCCTCGGGGAGAATCGCCATCAACGTGTCGACAACGCCCGAAAGGTCGATTGTCGGATGCTCGATTCCCCACGCCTCGGCCACCAGCCTGGCGTCTGCGGCGTCCGTGGGCAGCGAATGAGCGGGCATGATCACGCCGAGTACGTTGTCCGGCCCGAGCGCGCGCGCGCAGAGGCCGGCGACGACTGCGGAGTCGATGCCGCCGCTGAGCCCGACGACCGCGCCAGAGACGCCGGCCACCTCGATCTGTGCGGCAATCCACTGTTCGATTCTCTCGGCAAGGCTCATGCCCACTCCTCATCCAGCCAACGGCGTATAGCGTCGATCAGGGTCACCGTCGACGTCGGCGACCACGGTAGCAGCAACCGGGGTATCGTCAAGGGGATAGCCCGCCGCGACAGAGATCCGCGAATGGGCGAAAAACGCATCCATACGGGTTTCCGTTCGTTGTATATGTCGAGGCGGTGGATGTGGCCGATGCCGCGGCCAGGAGTTCGGTGGGATCGGGAGAGTGTCTTGCTAGTAGTGGTTGCACTCGTCGCGGCTGGCGTGCTCACGATATTGTCTATCCGCTCGATGGCCGTCGCGTTCGCGCATTCCGTCGATTCCCGTGTCGTCCCCGCTGATGTCCAGTCGCACGGACAACGCGCGCCGCGAGGCTATCTGGCGTCGGGCGAGGCTGCCGTCCTGGTTTTCGACATCCTCATGTCAATCGGCATTGCTCTGCTGACCGTTGGCCTTGCCGCAACCGCGGCGTTGCCCGGGCGGTTGGTGGCGGGCGCTCTGCTCGCTCAAGTGGCGGTGTTCGGTTCGCTCGTTTCGCCGCAGATCAGTGTCTCGTTCGGTCGGCTCCGTGTGCGCCCGGTTGCCCTGGCGTTGTGTGTGGCTCAACTCGCAAACGTCGTATTCTTCGTGCGCGCGATTCAATCGCTCATCTAGGCGCGCTGCCGTTACGAGCGCTTGCGTCGCTCGTTATTCGGGCGCCATTGCACCAGAGGCGCATCGGGATCTGTCAGCGTCGTCAACCACACTTCGTCGGCTATAGTTGTTGGCGCGCCGTGGCCCGCGTAGATCTTCGTCGTCCCCGGGAAGTCCGCTAGCCTGCGCACGCTCACCGCGAGCGCTTCCAACGACGCACCTGGCTCGGCTGTGTGTCCGGCGCCCCCCTTCAGCAACGTATCGCCAGTGAACAGCGCCTCCGCGGCTGGCACCCAGAGGGTGATGCTTCCCGCCGTATGGCCGGGAGTGTGGAGGACGCGCACCTCGACGGGACCGATTGTCAGCCTGTCGCCGTTGCGTAGCGGTCGATCGATCCGGACCGGATCGACGATAAACGGCAACGTCAACCCCTGGCCGTGAGGATCGGCGAAGAGGCCGGCGTCGGCTGGATGGGCGGCGATCGGGATGCCCATCTCCTGGAGTCGAGCCATATCGGTGATGTGGTCCCAGTGGCCGTGGGTTGCGACGACAAGGCGCGGCGGAGCCTGAAGCTCTGTTGCGGCGTCAATCGCGCCGTGCCAGGCGTCACGCGGCGCGTCGACGACGATCGATCCCACCCCTGGGACGATGATCGCATAGCACGCCGTGTGCAGCGGCCCTCCGACAAAGCGTCGGATGACCACCTGTTCCTTGATGTCGATCACGCTTCACCCCCTCGCCGCGTTTCTCTGCACATTCTACGGGCGAAAAGCAGCAAGCCGACCCGTTGACGGGCGGCTTGCCTGGGGGAGGGGGTTTGGGGTTATTGGGGGTCACAGCAGTTGGGGCCGCTGTGCCAGTGATAATCCGGATGACAGCGATGTGGTTACGTTGCGGATTGACCCATGCGGTTGTGGTACGTTGTGCGCCAACGTGGATGATCGGCACCGAGCCTCTCGGAGGCGAAAGGGGCATGCGGCGTCATGGCGATGATGATGGACGAGATGACCAAGACGGAACGGGTGATGGCCGCGGTGATGGGCGAGGAGGTCGATCGCATCCCCGTCTGCTTCTGGCATCACTTCAAGCCAGGGGGCTCCGGCCGCCGCATGGCGGAGGCAACGCTCGAGTTCTTCGAGGCCGAGTTCGATCTGGATATCCTGAAGATCATGCCGGATCTGCCCTATCCATTCCCCCGCCGTAGTGTCCGCACACCTGAGGACTGGCGGTTGATCGAGCCGATCGAGATCGTTCGATCGCGCTTCTTCCACCAACGGGCAGTTGCAATCCAGGCACTGCGCGACGCAGTCGGTTACGAGACGCCGATTGTGATGACGGTGTTTTCTCCGCTCTGTGAGGCGCTTCACTTCGCCGAGTCGTACGATCTGTTCCTCGAGCATGCTCGCACGAATCCGAGCGCCGTCCACGAAGCGTTGGCCACGATCGCCGAGAACCTGCGAGCTCATATCCAGGACTGCATCGACTCCGGCGCCGACGGTGTCTTCTTCGCTCTCCAGGGGTGCGCCAGCTCCGTCATGAGCGCCGCAGAATACCGTGAGCTCGGGCGGCCGTACGACCTGCTGGCTCTCCAGGGCGCGCGCGATAGCTGGCTCAATATCGTCCATGTCCACGGTGACCGCGATCTGTTCTTCGATGACGTGCTTGACTACCCGGTTCAGGTGTTGTCGTGGTCCGATCGTCTGGCCGGCCCGAGCCTCGCGGACGCGCGCGCAAAGACGGACCTCTGCCTGATGGGCGGCTGGCACGAGTTCGGCGCGTTGTCGAATGGACCCGACGCCGAGATCCGCTCCGAGGCCGAGGATGCGATCCGGCAGACAGGCGGGCGGAAGCTCATCCTTGCGAACGGCTGCTCGGTCCCGGACGACACCGATCCTCAGTGGCTCCACGCCGCCCGGGATCTGGTCGACGAGCTGGAACTGCCGGCCGACTGATCGGTGACTGGAGCTGCCCCGGTGACGAGCGAAGCCCGACCGCCCTCTCCGCCGACAGAGCGCGGCACGGTCATTGTGTTGATCAGCGATCTGTTCTTCTCGGTCAATATCCGCGTTACCTTGCGACGACTCGGGTACAACGCCGTCCTCACGCGCTCTATCGGAGAGGTATCCGATGGTCTGGCGAGCGGCGATGTCCGGCTCGTCGTAGTCGATGGCACGGCCGTGGACACAGGCGAGAGTTGGGAGCGCATCGGGCAGATCGCTGCTTCGGGCATCCCGGTGCTCGTCTTTGGGCCACACAAAGAGGTCGAGACGCTTCGCGCGGCGAAAATGGCTGGCGTTACGCGGGTTGTCGCGAACAGCCAGTTCCATCGTGAGATGCCGGTGCTCGTCGAGCGTTATGCGCTGAACTCGCCAAGCCAGGATGGCGACGCCGAGACTAACGAGTGACGGGAACGACCAGGACGGTAACTGTCTGCGTCCGATTGCCATTCAACAGCACGGTAAGCGTGTACTCGACCGGACCATCTGGCACTGACGGCACGCTGAGGCTGATCGGCGCGGAGACCCAGCCCGACGCGACTGCCTGGCGCGGAAGTCGCTGGTTGGCATAGAGCGTCCCCGTCTGGTTCACGCGGATCTCGACGATGTCCTCGCGCGTCAGCCGGGTTACCGCGACTGCCAGCCAGAGATCCGCGGTCGTCCGGCCGACCGCGTTCCAGACGGTAATCTCGTCACCCTCGGGCGCGTTCGACTGTGAATCGACTCGATCGGTCAGCACGGCTCTGGTGACCCGCGCATTGCTGCTCGCCGGCGTAGACGGTGTGCCAGCTGTATCGTCGGCCGGCACGTTCGAAGCCGACGTAATCTCAAACGGCACGATGCGCGCTTCGATGCCATTTAGCAATAACGCCACAGCGTATGGGCCGGGCGGAAAATCGCCGCCGGGGCGTAGCGTGAACGAAAGCAGTCGGCCGTTGTCCGTTTCGTCTGGACCGAGCTGCGCTACCAGAACGTCGTCGCGATACCAGAGCGTGGTAAAGATCCAGCCAGTGGGATCGACCATGTTGGATACTCGCGCTCGGAAGATCAACTCCGTTGCGTCGGCAGGAAAGCTTGTGCGCACGCCGGTGGGCTTCCCCGAAGTATTGAATCCCGTCGCGAACGCCGCCTCCGCCACCGCCTTGGCCGGATCTCCCTTGCCGGCCCGGAAGACAAACCGATTGATCTTCTGATTGTCAATTAGCAGCTCGACCGCGTAGTCCGCGTCCGGTTTGAGCGCAAACGGCGGTCGATATTCGAGCGCGACCCAGGTGGGTCGGCCCTGCGTCTCGATCGCCAGTGCGTCGCTCTGGCCGATTACCTGGTCGTTCTCAATCCAGTAGGCGCGAAATGGCGCTCCTGGCCAAATGCCGAGGACGTGGACGCACAGGAAGATCTGCCGCGCCGTCTCGGAGACGACGGTCGTCTCGACAATCGGCGCCCCGTTGGCGTCGACGCGGGTTGCCAGCGCCACTCGATCGACGGTGTAGCTCCTGGCATCTGTCGTCGGCGACACGGTCGGGCTGGCGAGCGTGGGGCTGGCAATCGCAACCGGCGTAGGAGTCTCCGGAGCGATGGTGGTTGGCGTCTCGCGTATGACGCGTGGCGCGGCGCAACCAGAGAGAAGTAGCAGTGTGGCGAAGAGGACCGCGACGCTACGCGCCGGCCGGTTTGCGGTACTGGCCGAACGCATCCTGATATTCGTCTGCAACTTCCTGCGCGGTCTTATGAACATAGATCCTCGTGGTCGCCGGGGACGCGTGGCCCAGGAGCGTCTGCACAGTTGATTCTCGGACGCGCCGGCGAACGAGCTCGGACGCCAGGCCATGTCGAAACGAGTGGGGTGTGATCTCCGTCTCGACTCCGGCTGCTGTGCTTAGTTCGGCGACGATATGCTCGACGGTGCGGGGCGCGATGTTGCGCCCCGGTTCTCCAAGTTTGTCACGTCCGGAGAAGGCAGGAAAGGCGCCCGTTCCTCGCCCCTGGTCGCCGCGGGCTGTCCAGTACGAGACAAGCGCCTCGGCGGTCGCCGCGTCGAACAGAACCGTCCGGCTTTTCCCACCCTTCGCCCGATAGATCGATGCCTCCCCGCGCTCGAGGTCGATGTCGCGGCGCCGGAGGGCACAGAACTCCGAGACCCGGACGCCGGTGCGGTAGAGAAACAGGATCATCGCCCGCACCTTGAGGCGGCGAAGCTCCAGATGGGGCCGCGTCTCGTGTGGCCGATTCAGCGTGTAGTCCACGATGCATTTGATGTCGTCGAGATGAATATCCGGCGGGGGTGGAGTAAACCGCGGCATCATCGCGCGGACCCTCGTCCGCAACTTGTCGTTCGGCAGATCCGGGTGGAAGTCGTAGGCGGCGAGGTAGGCGTACCACTTGCGCACCGCAGCTAACTGCGTTTGAACCGTGCGCATCCTCGAGACCTCCTCGGGAGTCCGAAGATCGCGGGGCATCTCGGACGCCACGAACGCGGTGACATGCTCGATCGTTAGATCAGTCACCGGAGCGGTCGCCGGATCGAGCCCGAAATCCCGGATGACTACGTCGAGGAATCGCCGGAGCGAATAGTCGTACGTACGCCGAGAACGGGGCGACAGGCGCAGATCCTCGTCGATGAATCGCCGGTGCGCGTCAACGATCGTCATCTGTTCGCTGTCCTGGGTTTGTTCAGAGTGTACGTACATATAGATACTATAGCGTCGATGCCTGGTAGTGACAAGGTCGGGCCAAGACGAACCCGGCCGGCCCGGTCGCACAACGATTTGCCCGGAAACCGACAGCACCCGCGGACGACCGCCCGCGGGTGCTTCTTCTGGCCGAGTAGCGTTGACGATCAGGCCTGGCTGGCGTCGTATCCGTAGACGCCCTCGTGGGCGTGCCGGAGGTACTCGGCCAGCAGGTCGATGGCCGCCTGGATGTCGCTTCGCGAGCACATCTCGTTGACGGTGTGGACATACCGTGTCGGGATCGACATCGTGATCGCCGCGACGCCGCCTCGGGTTCGTTGCACCGCGCCTGCGTCGGTGCCGCCACGAGGGAGGATCTCCAGTTGGTAATCGATGCCGGCCGCGTGCGCGACCTCGCGCATATGCCGGACGAGCCGGTAGTTCGAGATCGATGCGGTATCCATGATCTTGATCGCGACGCCAGCACCCAGCTTTGTGACCGTGTCCTGGTCCTTCGTGTCAGGGATATCTCGCGCAAGCGTCACGTCCAGCGCGATTCCGATATCGGGGTCGACGTGATACGACGATGTTGTAGCCCCTCGGAGCCCGACCTCTTCCTGAGTTGTGGCAACAGCGATGATCTCGGCCGCGACCGGGCCATCCAGCTTGCGGAGTGCCTCCAGCATCTGGAACACGCAGATCCGGTCGTCGAACGCCTTGCCCATAACGTTGTTGCCGATCATCTCGACCGTGCGCTGCATCGTTACCATATCGCCGATTTCAACTCGCGCCCGGACCTCATCGGCGGCGAGGCCCACATCGACGTAGAGCTCTTCGACCGTTGGTGGCTTGATCTCACCAGGGCTCAGAAGATGGATCGGCTTCGCGGCGGTCGTCAGCACCCCGAGAAGCGGCTCCCCCGCGTACCCGTGAACGAGAACGCGCTGGGCCGGCAAGACGCGTGGATCGAATCCCCCGGCTGGATGAACTCGAATGAAGCCCTTGTCGTCGATGTGTCTGACGATGAAGCCGATCTCATCCATGTGAGCCAGCAGCATGACCCGAGGCCCGCCAGTGCCCTTCCGGACGCCGACGACGTTGCCGAGCGCGTCCACCGACACATCATCGACGAGCCCGCGCATCTCGGCGACGACGATGTCGCGGATCGCGTCCTCTCGGCCGGGAATTCCGGCCGACTCGCAGAGACTTTTCAGTAGACCCAGATTCAACGAGGTATCGTCGCTCATGGAACCTCCCGTGTTGCGGTGTTCAGTAGGGAAGTACTCCTTCCCGGCCGCCGGGGGCGACTCTAGCAGCGGAGTGGGCCGGCGTCAAAGCGGCCGCCCGATCCTCGCCTGGATCGAAGGATCTTGCTCCGGGATCGAAGTCGGCGAATCCGAAACACCTCGGTCGCGGGATGATGATGTGGCTATCGACCGCTGATGCCTGCCCGGGTATGCTGGCGACTGGCCGTAGTAACGACGGCCGCGCCAGCAGGAGGAGACACGAATGAGCACGAACAGGTTTCCGCTGATCTTTGATGGACATAACGACACTGTCCTGAGCATGGCCGGCGGGCGGTCGATCTTCGAACGATCCGACGAAGGTCACATCGACCTGCCACGCGCCGCCGAGGGTGGTCTGGGCGGCGGCTTCTTTGCCGTCTACATTGCCGACCCGCTGCCTGACGAGGTTCTGGACGCCGACCCCGAGGAGCGCGCAAAGGCGGCGATGGGACGATATCTGGACGAGTCGAAGCGCCCGCCGATGATGACACTCGAATATGCGCAGGGGCAGGCGATGAGCCACCTCGCCAGGCTGTTCCGTGCCGAGCGAGAATCAGAGGGCAAGATTCGCATCGCCCGCACAGCAGCTGAGCTGCAGCGCAATCTCGACGAGGGCGTCTTCACGATGGTGTTGCACTTCGAGGGCGCCGAACCGCTGGATACCGAAGGCGACGCGCTCGAGGTGTTCTATCAGGCTGGCTTGCGTTCTCTCGGGCTCACCTGGAGCCGGCAGAACCGGTTCTCGGAGGGGGTGCCATTTCGTTTTCCCAGCAGCCCCGATGTTGGCGACGGGCTGACCGAGGCCGGCAAGCAGCTCGTTCGCGACTGCAATCGCCTTGGCGTGATGATTGACATGTCACACCTCAACGAGAAGGGCTTCTGGGACGTCGCGGCGATCAGCGAGGATCCCCTGGTCGCAACCCATTCCAACGCGCATGTGATCTGCGCGAGCCCGCGGAACCTGACCGACAAGCAGCTCGACGCGATTCGCGACAGCCGCGGGATCGTTGGCCTGAACTTCAACGTCGGCTTCCTTCGGCCAGATGGCGGCCGCGACGCAAACATGCCGTTGTCGATCATGGCCGATCACGTCGATCATCTCGTTGAGAAGCTCGGCATCGACGGCGTAGCGATGGGTTCCGACTTCGATGGCGCGCAGATGCCGACTGACCTGCGCGACGTGGCCGGCTTGCCGAAGCTGATGCAGGAGCTTCAGGATCGTGGCTACGACGACGAGTCGCTTCGCAAGATCGCCCACGAAAACTGGGTCCGCATCCTTCGCGAAACCTGGGGAGAATAAATAGAGCTGGGGCGCGCCGGATCGTCTCCGGCGCGCTGTCTACCCCTCTGCTGTCGACGCGGCGACAACCTTCGGACGCAACATCAGATTCTGGCTGCCAGACCGGAACCCGGCGAGGTCAAGCGCCGCATAGGCATAGCCTGCCTCGCGCATTGCCGCGACGATCTCCTCGCGCATCTCCATCGCGCGGACGAAGTCGGCCTCCGGTAGCTCGATCCGCGCGACCATTTCGTGATGCCGCACCCGGAAGCCACGGAAGCCAAGCTCGCGCATCGCCGTCTCCGCCTTTGCGACGATCTTCAGCTTCTCGACGGTAATCGGGTCGCCGTAGGCGAAGCGTGAGGACAGGCAGGCAAACGACGGCTTGTCCCAGGTGCGCAGGTTCAGCCCCGCCGAAAGCTCGCGAATCTCCTTCTTGCGGAACCCAAGCTCGGCCAACGGGCTACGGACGTTCCAGTTGCGGGCGGCGCGCATGCCCGGACGATGATCGCCGAGATCGTCGGCGTTCGTTCCGTCGAGCAACCATTCATATCCGCGTTCCTGGGCGATCTCAGCAAGACGAGAATAGAGCTCGGTCTTGCAGAAGAAGCAACGCTGGCTGTTGTTGGCTGCGTAGCGAGGATCTGTCAGCTCCATCGTCCGCGCGTAGATGAACTCCGTCCCGATCTCGCTGGCGATTTCGCGCGCCTCGCGCATCTCCTCTTCGGGATACGTATCGGAGAGTCCGGTTCCAGCGGCAACTCGGTCGCCCAGCGCGTCGTGTGCGACCCTCAGCACGAGCGCAGAGTCCACTCCGCCACTGAACGCGACAAGCGCCGAGCCGAGCCCGGCTATATGAGTGCGCAGCTCTTCGTAGCGCGCCTGAAGTTCTGGTGTCACAGGATTCAACCTTTCTCACTCCCCGTGGGACGGGGATCTCCGTTCCGATGCTACAGAAGGTCGGCTCGCCCTGTCAAAGAGCAACGCTGCATACTTGGACACATGAGCTGCAGATCACATACGATCGTCGCACCCCACGAGCGGACGCCGGGCCGCTGCCACCCAGAAACCCGAGGCTGATGTTCGACCAGATTCGTTCTCGCCTGTTGATCGGGGTACTGGCCGGCGTCGTCGTCATGGCGGCTATGGTTCTCGTTTTCGATGCAGGCAACCTTGCCGATGCCCTGCGTAACTTCGACTGGCGGCTACTCCCGCTCATCCTGGGCCTGACGGTGATCAATTACGTGCTGCGCTTCGTAAAGTGGCAGTACTTCCTTCGAGTGCTCGATATCCGGTCGCTGACACGTTGGGATTCTGCTCAGATCTTCCTGGCCGGTTTCACGATGGCGCTCACCCCCGGCAAGGTCGGAGAGTACCTCAAGGCGTATCTTGTGCGGGTGCGGACTGGCGTGCCGATGGCGAGGACCGCGCCAGTTATCTTCGCCGAACGTCTCTCAGATGGCTTCGCGCTGCTCATCCTGGCGTCCTTCGGGTTGTTAGTCTTCCGCCAGGGTTGGCAGATCATGGTGGCCGGAACAATCCTGATGGCCCTCGTCGTTGTGTTGATCCAGCGCGAGGAGCTAGTCCATTCGCTGCTCAGGTGGCTGGAAGGCACGCGCATCGGCGCGCGTGTGCATCTGCTGGAGCAACTCTACGATTCAGCGCATGAACTACTGCGACCGCGACCACTCCTGGTTGCGGTCAGCCTGGGCGTCGCGTCGTGGCTCGGTGAGTGTCTCGCGTTTGTGTTGGTGCTGGTCGGTCTGGGGATCGACCCCAGTTGGAGCCTGGTTACGGCCGGGATCTTCGTCTTCGCCTCGGCAACATGGATCGGTGGCGCGTCGATGCTGCCAGGCGGACTCGGCGCAGCGGAACTGACCGTCGCGGGCCTGCTTCTCCTTACAATCGACGACCCGGCGATGACTCCCGGTCTGGCCGGCGCCGCGACCTTGCTCATCCGCTTTGCAACTCTCTGGTTCGGTATCCTGATCGGCAGCATCGGACTGGTCCGCGTCTCGCGCTGGAGGGATTCGCCGAGCGCGGTGGAGACGGTGTCGGAGGCGTCCTGACAGAACATGAGAGAGCGGGATGAAATGAGTGAGACCCCAACAAGCCACGATAGTTGCGCCGTCTGCGGGAGTCCACTGCCTGCCGGCGCCCGCTTCTGCGCGGTCTGCGGCAATCGCATTGAGGGTGGTCAACCGGCGCGGGGGGGTCTCGGGTCCGTGTCGAGCGTGGAAAGCCCCGATATCGACGCGGAGCAGCCAACGGTCCAGTCGCCGATCGTTTCTGGCCCGATCAATGAGCCGCCGGTGATGCAGACGCCACCGGCGTCGGTGGCGGATCAGAGCCTCACCCCACCTCAACCACCGCCGGCCTGGGCCGCGACGCCTCAGCAATGGTCGGGCGCCCCGCCGCCAGCGGCGCGACACGAACCTGGCCGCAGCCGCACCTTCTGGATCCTGATTGCAGTCTTCGGCTTCATCGTATTCTGCTGTTGCGCGCTCATGTTTGCGTTGTTCGTCATATCCTGGTCAGACTCGTCGTTTCAGTCACAAATCATGGGAGCGATTTTTCAAGCTATCTGATAGCGGCGCGGCCGGCCAGATCCGCTCACGAGGATGACAGAACGCCCGGATCGATATCGATCCGGGCGTTCGCTTCAGGTCAGTTGGACTACTCGTTTGGCTTCAGGAAGCCTGGCCGGCGGGAGTCGCGTGGCCGACCATCGTCCGCGTGCTCTTGACGCGGCGCCGGACGGTCGCTCTCGTTGCGGGGGCCATCATGGCGCGGCCCGTCGTGGCGCGGCCCGTCGCGTCGCGGGCCACCCGGGCGCGGGCCGCTGGGTCGTGGAGCGCGTGGGGGCGGCATCTCGCCGGTGATCACCGCGCGGCGGGATGCATCGAGCTTCCCGTCTGACCGAACGTCAGTGATGACGACGTCGATCCTGTCGCCGACGGCAACGACGTCTTCGGCTCGTTCGATTCGCTCCTCAGCGAGCTGCGAGATATGGACGAATGCATCACGGCCCGGCGCTATCTCGACGAACACTCCGGCAGGAATGATCGTCTTGACTGGGCCGCTCAGCCGCTCGCCGACCTGCGGCTCGTAGGTGATCTTCCTGATCTGGGACATCGCCTCGTCGGTCGCTTCCTGGCCGACGCCGGAGATGTAGATGGTGCCGTCATCCTGGATATCGATCTTGGTGGTGGTTGCCTC
>Ga0209477_1001554_pt1 | contig 13899 bp, 18 predicted proteins | sample KloWWTupernatant_FD_187180 | JGI IMG/M metagenome (GOLD analysis project Ga0209477, IMG submission 187180) | Active sludge microbial communities from Klosterneuburg, Austria, studying microevolution and ecology of nitrifiers - Klosterneuburg... | ecosystem: Engineered > WWTP > Aerobic digester >...
CGACGCCATCCACACCCGCATTGGCGCCGCCGACGACCTGGCCAACGCGCAATCGACCTTCATGCTGGAGATGGTGGAAGCCGCGCAAATATTGCACGCCGCCACACCGCACAGCCTGGTGCTGATGGACGAAATCGGCCGAGGTACCAGCACCTTCGACGGCCTGGCGCTGGCCAGCGGCATTGCCACACACCTGCACGACAAAACCCGCGCCTTCACCCTGTTTGCCACGCACTATTTCGAGCTGACCGAACTGCCCGCCAAGGCCCGCCACGCCGTCAACATGCACGTCGCCGCTGCCGAGGCAGGGGCCGACATCGTGTTTCTGCACGAACTGCAACCCGGCCCCGCCAGCCGCAGCTACGGCATCCAGGTTGCAAAACTGGCCGGGGTGCCCGCCCCCGTGCTGCACCACGCGCGCCACGCGCTGGCGGCACTGGAAGAACGCGCCAGTGCAGGCGAACTGCAGGTCGACCTGTTTGCCGCCCCCGCCGCCCTGGAGACCGCAGGCGCCAGCCCGGTCGAAGCGGCCCTGGCCGCCATCCACCCCGACCAGCTCAGCCCACGCGAGGCACTGGATGCGCTGTACCAGCTCAAAAATCTGGCAGGGCATTAATGCCCCCGGCAACGGCATCCGTTAGCATTGGATTGGCCTGATAGAGACCTGCCGTTCCGGAGACGCTGATGAAGCCATCGACATCCCTCGAAAACCAACGTGCTGCCGTGCGCGATGCTGCAGCGCGCTTTCAAACCGCCAATCCCCGGGTCTTCGGCTCCGTATTACACGGCAGGGACTCCGAAGGCAGTGATCTTGATTTGTTGGTGGACCCTCTGCCCGGAACCACCCTGTTCGACCTGGGTGGGCTGCAAGTCGAACTAGAAGAACTGTTGGGCGTGCCGGTGGACCTGCTCACCCCCGGTGATCTACCTCCGAAGTTTCGCGCCCAGGTACTGGCAGAAGCCCAGCCGGTATGAAAGACTCACGCATCCCGGATTACCTGGCACACATGCTGGAGGCGGCCACGCTGGCCTGAACCTATGTGGAGGGCCTGGATCGGAACACTTTTGCGCAAGACAAGAAAACCCAGCAGGCCGTCATCCTCAACCGGATCCTGATTGACGAGGAAGCCACCAAAATTCTCAAGGACCATGAAGCCTTCGCGCTGCAGCACGCGCACATCCCCTGGCGTGCCATGAAAGGCATGCGCAACCGCATTGCACATGGTTACTTTGAAAACAACCTGGACGTGGTCTGGGAAACCGTGCAAACAGCGCTACCGGCGCTGAAGGTGCAATTGGCGGCGCTAGCCCCAAGCCAAGGCTGACCCGTGCCTGGCACCCGCTGGCACGACCCAAGCTTGACCGCCCATTTTTCATGCCGCATGATTGCATGACGCACAACTGGAGGCATGCCGTGTTGAAAGAAGTAGGCGCCAGCGGCCAGATATCGCTGGGCAAGAGGTACGCGGGGCAGTTGTTCGAGGTGCAGACAGCACCCGACGGCACCATCACCCTGATGCCGGTCAAAGTGGTGCCCGCACCCCTCACCGCACAGGAAGAGCCCGCCCGCTACGCAGCAGCGGCGGGCACCGCAGACGCGCGACGCATTCACGAGTGGTCCTCGCAGCACGCCACCGAAATCGACCAATACAACGCCTGGGCCGAGCAGCGCGAACCCTATTCACAGCGTGTGCGTCGCTGGCGTGCAGAACAACAAAAATGAGCCATGGCACGCCTGGACATTTACGACAACCCCATTGAAGAAGACCGCCACGCGTTCCCCTATGTCATGGACATCCAGAGCGACCTGCTCTACCGCTTTGCCGAACGGGTTTGCGTTCCGTTGGCGGTGCCAAGCGCCTTTCCGGGCATGACTGAACGCTTCAACCCCGCCATTGCAGTGGATTTGCAAATCGCCCATCTGCACCCCCTTGGTATCGCTGTTTTCCTGCGGAGCGAGCTGCCTGCACCCCGTGCCACCGGAAAATCCCAGATGCTGCAAATTGAAACCGCACTGGACATGCTGCTGCGCGGCTACTGACCTCTTCCAACCATGACCACTGCAAGCCTCCCTGCCGCTGGCAGCAGCACCCCCCAGCCAACAGCCTGGCTGCTGCGCATTGAACTGCGCGGCCTCAGGCCCGTCATTTACCGCGAGGTACTGGTAGCGCCCGACATGCCGTTGCACCAACTGCACTCGCTCATCCAGGCCGCCATGGGCTGGGAGAACGCGCACCTTTACGGCTTTGCCATACCGGGCACAGGCCGCGCTGCGAGCTATTGGGACGTACCGCCAAGGAACCGGTACGAACCCGATGCGGCACGGATAAACGACCCATTCATGGACGAGCCTGCGCGCAGCGATGCCAAGACCAAGCTGTCGCAGGTGATGACTGCGCCGCGCGACAAGCTGCTCTACCTGTACGACTTTGGTGACGACTGGGAGCATGTGATCACGCTCAAGAAGATCACCACCACCGACGCGCCCCTGCCCACGCTGGTCAAGGCCCAGATCGGCTGCCCGCCCGAGGACTGCGGTGGCCCGCCAGGCTTTGCCCAATGGGCCATGGCCTGGCATGACGCCAACGACCCAGAGCACGAGACAGCACGCGCCATTTTCGAAGAAACCGGGCGTGAACCGGGTCAGCTGGACTTTGGAGCACTGCAAAAAGCCGTGCAACGCCTGCAAAAGCCGGGCAAAAACCGCTGACTGCGCCACCTGCTGCCCTGGCTTTCAACCCAGCACGCCCAAGGAGCTCGCCCATGCCTTACCCACGTCCCGAAGCCACCCAGGAACTCGGCGATGGCGAAGACCGCCTGGTGGATCTGCACAGCCCAGAGGTACCCCCGGCAGTGCGCGCCGGGGTGCTGGCCCTGATGCAGCCGGGCGACCAGCTGTGGCGCTGCCCGCGCCGCTCGGCCCCGCGTGGGCTACTGGGGGTGCTGGGCGTGGGGCCGCGCACGGTGGTTACGGAGTGGTGGCTGCTGGATGCGCAGGGCGAACTGATCGAGGCGTTCTGGGAGGAATGAACGGCACGCGGGCACAGTGCGCCGCGCCCCAGCCCACGCCTACAGCCCGCTGGCCACGGCGCCCACGCGCCCCAGCATGAACTCGACAAAAGGCGCCACGCACGGCAGGTGGCCGGCGGGCACGGCCCGGCAATCGGTCAGCGTCACGAGTTCGCCCGCACCTTGGGTACGCATGGCCTGCAGCGTGTGCACTGAACTGGCGTAGGGCACGGTCTGGTCGTCGCGCCCGTGGTACAGCGGCACGGCCACCTGCGGGCGCCAGTCATACACGCTGTAGTCCTGGGCGATGGCGCGGGTGTCGTCGGCAAAAAAGCGGTCGAGAAAACGGGTGTCATACACCACGTCGGCATCGTCGGGGATCAGCGCGCGCAGCACGGCGCGGCGCACTTCGCGCTGCACACTGCCGCCCAGGTTGCGCAAAAGGCCCGGATTGATGAGCGCGCCCAACACGGGCTGCTCGCGGCGCACCAGGTCGATCAGGCCGTCGAGTGTGGCCTGCACGTCATACGGCCCGGCACCGACCACCGCCATGCGCAACTGGGCCAGATGGGGCGAGCCACTCGCCTGCATTGCACGGTGCGCGGCCATGGTGGCGTAGCCGCCTTCGGAATAACCGGTGATGAACAGCTGGCCGTTGTCTGCCACCTGGTTTTGTGCGCGCCACACTTTGCTGGCAGTGAGCAGGTCAACCACCGCAGCCGCTGTGGGTGCAGACAAAAGATAGGGGTGGGGCGTGCCGCGCGAGGCGCCAAAACCCACGTAATCTGGCGCTACCACCACATAGCCCAGCGAAGCGAGCACCACGGCCACTTCGCCCGGCACCGCGTTGTTGCTGGGCGCCTCGGCGTCCCTGAAGATCGTGCCGTGCTGGTAGCTGAGCACGGGGCTGGCGCTGCCCGCAGGCTTTTGCGGCACGCTGATGAGGCCCGAGGCACGCACTTCACTGCCATTCGCATCGAGCGTGGTGTATTCCAGCCGCCACGACACCACGGAATAGCGCGGCACCACGCCCTGCACGCGCGAGCCGTCCTGCGCCAGCGCAGCGGCGATCTCGGCCGGTGCAATGGTGCCCAGCGGGCTGCTGGCCAGGAACTGGCCCGGCCCGGCCGGGTTGGCGGGGACGACCGGAGGCTGGACCACCTCCGGCTCTGGGTCGCTACCGCCTCCGCAGGCGGCAAGGACGGCCAGCGCTGCGCCACCGGCGGCGGCACGCAGGTGGCGCAGGAGAGAGGAGCGTGACAGAAAGGGGCTGAACGTGGACATGGCTGACTTTGGAGAGAACGAAAGAACAAAGCCATGATAGGCCGCAGCACACACTGGCGCGGGGCGCGATGATAGTCACCCGAGACACCCACGGGGCATGTCACCCGGCATCCACACGTTTTTCGGCACCTGACTGCCGCAACCTGCCCCTTGGTGCAGGGGCGCTGCAGCGCAGCACTACACTCAGGGTTTTTCCTCTTTCCTGCATCTTCCTATGACGTATTGCGTCGCCATCAAACTCAATGCCGGACTGGTGTTCCTGTCCGATTCGCGCACCAACGCCGGGCTCGACCAGATCAGCTCGTTCCGCAAGATGATGGTGTACGAGAAAGCAGGCGAGCGCTTCATGGTGCTGCTGTCGGCGGGCAACCTGAGCATTTCGCAGTCGGTGCGCGAGATTCTGCAAACCACGCAGATCAAGGACGAAGCGGACGGCGAACCCATCACCATCTGGAACGCCCGCAGTATGTTCGACGCCGCGCGCGTGCTGGGCGCAGCGGTGCGCCATGTGCACGAGCGCGACGGCGCGTCGCTCAAGCGCTCGGGGGTGGATTTCAACGTGTCGCTGGTACTCGGTGGGCAAATCCAGGGCGAGGGCATGCGCCTGTTTCAGGTGTATTCGGCCGGCAACTTTATCGAGGCCACGTCCGAGACGCCGTACTTTCAGGTGGGCGAATCGAAGTACGGCAAGCCCGTGCTCGACCGCGTGCTCACGCCCGAGACTCCACTGGACGAGGCCGCCAAGTGCGCGCTGGTGTCGATGGACAGCACGCTCAAATCCAACCTGTCGGTGGGCCTGCCGCTGGACCTGGTGCTGTACGAAGTTGACCGCTTTTGCTCCGACAAGATCGTCTGCATCACCGAGGACAACCCCTACTTTCGCATGTTGCACGACAGCTGGGGCGAAAAACTGCGCCAAGTGTTCGACAGCATTGAAAGCCCCAACTGGGGCGGCGAGGCGACCGAGGCGCCCATTTTGGTGGCACCGGTGCGCTGCAAGCCACTTAAAAAAATCACTACGCCGCGCGACAAGCTGATCTGAGCGCGGTCCATTCATTCACATGGCATGACAAAAATCGTTTTCTCCCACGGAAACAGCTTTCCCTCGGGCACCTACAGCGTGCTTTTTGACCACCTGCGCCAGCGCGGGTTCGATGTCAGCGCGGTAGACCGCTTTGGCCACGACCCGCGCTTTCCTGTCACCAACAACTGGCCCAACCTGGTGGAGCAGCTGGCCGAGTTCGCCGCCGAACAGGTGCGCACCTCGGGCGGTCCGGTGTACCTCGTGGGCCATTCGCTGGGAGGCATTCTGAGCGTGATGACCGCCGCCATGCACCCCGAACTGGCACGCGGCGTGCTGATGGTTGACTCGCCCCTGATCAGCGGCTGGCGTGCCACCACGGTGGGCATGGCCAAGCGCACCCAGGTGGTGGGTTCGGTGTCCCCCGGCCGCGTGAGCCGCCTGCGCCGCAACAGCTGGGCCAGCACCGAAGAGGCCTTCGAGCATTTCCACAAGAAAAAGGCCTTTGCCCGCTGGGACCCACAGGTGCTGCGTGACTACGTGACCCACGGCCTTTACGACGAAGAAGACCGCCGCGTGCTGGCCTTCGACCGTGCCGTGGAAACCGCTATCTACAACACCATGCCGAACCACCTGGGCAGCCTGCTGCGCAAGCACCCGCTGCGCTGCCCGGCCGCCTTCATTGGCGGGCGTGCATCGGCCGAACTGAAACAGGTGGGCATGGCGTTGGCGCAGCAGGTCACCCAGGACCGTATTTCCATGGTCGACGGTAGCCACCTCTTTCCGATGGAAAAACCGAAGATGACCGCCGCCGCCATTGAGGCCTCGCTGCTTAACCTGGCTTCGCTGACCGGTTCGGATTGAACGCGCGGCACTGTTAAACCAGCTTGCGCTGCGTTGCTTACGCTGTCAGCGGCAGCAGCGGTAGGCCAGCCCGAACGACACCCCGTAACTGTCGGGCTTGACGGCCAGCGGGCTGCGCCGCGCATCACCACGCAACTGCTGGTAACGCACGCCGCCAAACACCACCCAGCGACCAGCCACGGCGGTCTTGATTTCCAGCCCCACGTCGGTGCTGTGCAAGCCACTGCCAGGCCGGTACGCGGGCAGCGGCGTCGTCACACCAGCAGCGCCCACCGGCACGCCCATATAACTGCGCATGTAGGTGGCATCCGCCAGGGTGAAGCCAGCCCCCAGCGAAATTTCGGTACGGTCGCTGATGCGAAATTCATAGCGCGCCGACGTCTGCAGCGTGGCTCCGCCCCCATGGCCCAGCAGGTCTTGGTTCAGGGTGCTGCGCAGCGAAAGATGCTCTGGAAAGTCATAAATGGCGCTCAGACGACCGCGCAGCGTGCGATCCACATCAGGCAGGCCGCTCAGGATGGGGTCGCCCTCACCCTTGCGGCCACCATCGAGGCGCAGGCCGGCACTCAGGCGAAAGTTGTCCCATTCAAACAGGCGGGCGGTCAGCCCGGAATCGCGGGTATCCAGGTCAAAATCGAGCAGCGAACCGCCACCGCCCGAGCTGATGGTGTAGCGCCCGACCTCCAGGCCAATAACAGGGCGCACACCGGTGCTGCGCTCTGCGCTGCCCGGGTAGCTGGGGCCGTTGGCCACATAGGCGCCCAGTGCCCAGGTGTAGCCCGTCTCAGTCTCTTGGGCAGGCACGGGCCGCAGTTGGGCTGTTGCAGCCAGGGGAAGCACCAGCAGCAATGCAACGGCAAGCGGGCGCCCAGGGTGAAATGCAAATGGAATCATGCGAACGATTATCAGCCTTCCCAGCGCACCCAGCCCATGCCCGCTGTAATAAGAACGAGCACACCAAACACGATGCGGTACCAAGCAAAGGGCACAAAACTATGGCTGCTGATGTATCGCAGCAGCCAGCGCACGCAAATCCAGGCACTCAAAAAGGAAAATAGCAAACCGACCGCAAACAGCGGTGCATCGCCCACAGACAGCAGCGCACGCTCTTTGTACAGGCTGTAGACACCCGCGCCAATCAAGGTAGGCATGGCCAGAAAAAACGAATAGTCGGTGGCCGCCTTGCGCGACAGCCCCAGCAGCATGCCGCCAATGATGGTGGCACCGCTTCGGCTGGTGCCCGGCACCATGGCCAGGCACTGCACCAGGCCCACCTTGAGCGCATCCAGCGGCGACATGTCGTCCACCGACGTCACCCGTGTGGCGGCAGGCGCGCGCCGCTCGGCCCACAAAATGATGAAACCGCCCAAAATGAAGGTGCTGGCCACCACCACCGGGGTGAACAGATGTTCCTTGATCACCTTGCCAAACGCCAGGCCCAACACGACGGCGGGCAAGAACCCAATCAGCACATTGAGCGCAAAGCGCTGCGCCTGCCGCGAACTGGGCAACGCGACCAGGGTGTCGCGAATCTTTTGCCAATACACGAGGATGACAGCGAAGATGGCGCCGGTCTGGATGGCAATGTCGAACACCTTGGCCTTATCGTCATCGAAACCGAGCAGCGCGCCCGCCAGGATGAGGTGGCCCGTGGAGGAGATGGGCAAAAACTCGGTCAACCCCTCGACCACACCCATGATGGCTGCCTTGAGCAGCAAAATTGTGTCCACGCTTGCGTCCTTCGGGCCTTGCGGCTTGGTGAAAAGCGTGGATTATCCTGTCCCGCCCGGAGCACAGGCACGATTCTGTTTACAGCAGAGCATTGCTCTGACCAGCGTTCAAGGAGTAAACCTACCGTCGGGCGACGATCCCGCGTAGCGCAGGCGCCCCTTGCCGTCGCGCTTGGCGGCATACATGGCCTGGTCGGCCGCCCCCATCAGCACGTCAATCTCGCCCGCCATGGGCGGATGCACGGCCACGCCAATGCTGGCCCCGACGCACCAACTGAATCCATCGACCACCATGGGCTGGTTGAGTGCCTCGATGATGCGGTGCCCGATGACGTGGGGCTCATGGGGCGTGAGGTTGCTGTCGAGCATGACCAGGAACTCATCCCCGCCCAGGCGCGCCACGGTATCGCCGTCGCGCACGGCACTCGCCAGCCGCTGCGCAACGATGCGCAGCACCTCATCGCCCGCTTGGTGGCCCTGCTCATCGTTGATGCGCTTGAAGCCATCCAGATCGATGAAGAGCAACGCGACCGCCCCGCCGTGGCACCGAACACGTTCCAGTGAAAGCGCCAACTGCTCCTGAAATGCAGAACGGTTGTACAAGCCCGTGAGTGCATCGTGGTTCGCCACGTATTGCTGCTGGCGCGCCACTTGTACCCGATCCGATACATCCTGCACCAACGCCATGACAGAAGTGACGTGCCCTTGCGCATCGGTCAACGCCGAGTTGAACCACTCCGCATGGATTTCGGCGCCATCCTGGCGCACAAAACAGGTTTCTGCGCGGTTTTGCCCTTCAAGTCCTTGTTGCAGGCGCTGCAAGGCCTGGTTCAGGCGAGCATCCCGCGTCTGCAACAAATCCGGCAGATATCGCCCATGGAGCGATGGCTCCGACGCCCAGCCCATGAGCTGTACGGCGCGATCCGAGCAGTGCAGCAAGCGCAGCTCGTGGTCCATCTCCAGTACCGCCAGCGGGCTGTTGTCCATGTGCGAGGAAAGGCGTTGATTGGCGACCCTCAGGGCGCTCATGGTGACCTGCAGCTCGTGCACGTCGATGGCACAGGTGATGAAACCGGCAATTTCGCCGTGGGCATTGCGCGCCGGTGTCAGGCAGATGGTGCGCCATTCCTCTGCGCCGTAGGGGTTGTGCAACAGGCGCTGGTACTCCATGCGCTCGCCCGCCAGCACCCGCTCGACAAAGGGCATGAAGCGCACGCTGTCAGCTGCGCCGTAGAGATCGACCAGCGTCCTGCCAACCATCAGGTCCGGTGTGGTGGAAAACCAGCGGGCGTATTCGTCGTTGCAGTAGACCACCTGCAGGTCACGATTGATCAAGGCCACCGTTCCCCCGGTGTCGCGCGTGATCACGTCCAGCACAACGCTGTCCGGAAGTCCCAAGGCCAGCGAACTGACACAAGAAGAGGCTGAAAAGCTGGCGGTTTTCATGCCAAGGTGATGAAGGCGGCAGTCCGGTTCAAACCTGCACTCAAGGCGGTGCAGCGCATTCATTTGAAAACAACGGGCCCTAAAAAGACCTTGCTGCCACGTTGTAACCAAGTATGGGAATCAGCTTATCAGCTTTCCAACAGCCCTGTACCCCGAGGAAACAAGGAGAGAAACCCCCTCAGAGCACTGCAATTCACCGGCCTCTGCAGCACTTGGCGGCACAAATGCTGCACTTCGTCGCACTGCGCTAGCCAGGCAAGGCTATGGCCGCGAAAGTGAAGGCCTTCGCTCTTCCCTTCGAAAGGTTTTCCATGCTTTTGACCCTTGCCACACAGCAGCCCCGCATGCTGATCACCGTTGTGCAGCACACGCCCACCTGGGTCTGGTTGCTGCTCGCGGCCCTGGTCTGGCTAGGCGTAAGCCAGTTTTTTGCACGCAGCGCGGGCCTGCGCCGCGTACTGCTGATGCCTGTCGCCATGACCTTTTTTTCCGCCTGGGGCCTGGGCTCTGCCTTTGGCGCGGCGCCGCAGCTGGTCGGCATCCTCGGTGCCTGGCTGGCTGTTGCCTGCGCCGTGGCTGCGCTCTCTCTGTGGCTGCACCGCACACCACCCGTCGGCACACGCTACGACGCCGCCCACCAGCGCTTTGAGCTACCAGGCAGTGCCTGGCCGCTGCTGCTCATTGTGGGCATTTTTCTGGTGAAGTGGGCGGTGGGCGTAGAACTCGCCCTGCAACCACCACTGGCGCAGGACAGCTACTTTGCACTGCAGATCGCACTGGTCTATGGCGTCTTCAACGGTGTGTTTGCTGCCCGCGCCGGGCGCCTGCTGCGGCTGGCAAAAAGCCGCGCTCCCGCACAAGACTTCATCACCGCCTGAAAGGACACTCCATGACCGACACCCCTTCTTTCAAGAGCAACGATCTCGAACGCCTGGCGCGCAAACGCGCCGGGGCCAAGCTCGGCTGGTATGCCCATGCCTGCGTCTACATCCTGGTCAACCTGTTTCTGGCCTTCCTCTCCACACGCAGCAGCTATCCTTGGGCGGTGTTCCCGGCACTGGGCTGGGGCCTGGGCCTATTGATCCACGGCGCCGCCGTCTGGATTGCCATGCCCGGTGGCAGCCTGTATGCCCAGTTGCTGGAACGCGAACGCGCAGCGCTGCACCGCCAGCCACCCCTGTAAGAACGCACAATGGCGAACCGCGACCGCGCCCGCCCACCACGCCCGATGCCCCACTTCGCCCTTCGCCCGTTTGCGCGCCACGGCCTTATCACGGCCGTGCTGTGCTGCCTGATCGCACTGGCGCTCACACTGTCCAAAAACGGCGCCTGGGACGTGCAACTGGTGTATTCGCTGGGGATCGGCCTGTGCAGCTGGCTGGTCATCGAACTGGGACGACACTGGCTGCGCGGCCCTGGTGATATTCCGTGGCCCATGGGTTGGCGCGGCATTGCCTTGATCGTCTGCGGCATCAGCGTGGGCTTTGTGCTGGGCACGGCCCTGGGCGATGCCTACAGCGGCACGACGACGGGGCTGCTGCAAAGCCACGATGTGGTGCCCTCGCTGCTCATCACCGTGGCGGCCAGCGTCACCATCTCCTTCTTCTTTTACAGCCGGGGCAAGGCAGCCTACCTGCAGGCACACATGGCCCAGGCCCAGCGCGATGCCACTGAGGCGCGGCTCAAGCTGCTGGAGGCGCAGCTCGAACCCCACATGATGTTCAACACCCTGGCCAACCTGCGCGTGCTGATCGCCACCGACCCGCCGCGCGCCCAAGCCATGCTGGACCACCTGATCGCCTACCTGCGCGCCACGCTGGGCGGTGCACGCACCACACTGCACCCGCTGGCCGATGAGTTTGCCCGCCTGGCCGATTACCTGGAGATCATGGCGGTGCGCATGGGCCCACGCCTGGCTTTCACACTGGATCTGCCCGAGGGCTTGCAAAGCACACCGGTGCCGCCGCTGCTGCTGCAGCCGCTGGTAGAAAACGCCATCCGCCACGGGCTGGAGCCGCAGGTGGGGGGCGGCCACATCCATGTGCGCGCCAGTGCCTTGCCCGACCCATCCGGCACGCTGCTGGTCCTCGAAGTCGTGGATACGGGGGTCGGCTTGGCGCCGCTGCCCACAGACCACACCGACGGCACCGCCAGCCACTTTGGGCTGGCGCAGGTGCGCGAGCGCCTGGCCACTTTGTACGGCCCGCAGGGAACTCTTGAATTGATAGCTACTAGCGCTGGTGGGACAAGCGCTAGAGCCACTTTTCCCTTGAATTTTCCGACTGCATGAACACCACCGCCCCAAGCGCCCTGATTGCCGAAGACGAGCCCCTGCTGGCGGCTGCCCTGCAGCACGAACTGGCCCAGGCTTGGCCCGAACTACAGGTCGTGGCCACCGTGGGCGATGGCCTGGCCGCCGTGCGCGAAGCATTAGCGCGGGAACCGGACGTACTGTTCTTCGACATCCGCATGCCCGGCCTGAGCGGGCTGGACGCCGCCGTGGAACTGGCCGACGCCTGGCCTGCCGACCACCCCTTTCCGGCCCTGGTTTTTGTCACGGCCTACGACCAGTATGCGGTGCAGGCGTTTGAGGCGCAGGCGGTGGACTACCTGCTCAAACCCGTGCAAAGTGCCCGCCTACAAAAAACAGTGCAGAAACTGCAAAAAACGCTCTCCAACAAAGCGCCAGCAGCTATTACTTTAGAAGCAAGCGTGGCACAGCTGCGCCAGTTGCTGGCGGCAACAGCGCCGCCAGCAGGGGTCGCAAGCGCCCTGCCTGGCGCGCCACTCAGCCTCCTCCAGGTCAGCCACGGCACCGAAATCCATATAGTGCCGGTGGCCGAGGTGCTGTACTTCGAGGCAGCCGACAAATACGTGCGCGTGCTCACCGCCACGCGCGAGTACCTGGTCCGTACGCCGCTCAAGGAACTGTCTACCCAGCTCGACCCGCAGGTGTTCTGGCAAGTGCACCGCGGCACCCTGGTGCGCGCCAGCGCCATCCGCAGTGTGGCGCGGGACAACGCCGGGAAGCTCTCCATTGCGCTGCAGGGGCGCCCTGAAAAACTGGCCGTCAGCCGCCTCTACGCCCATCTTTTCAAGGCGATGTAGGCGCCTCAGAGCGCAATCACCGCGCGCCAGGGCACGCCGCGCAAGGGCTCGTAGTGCGCCACCACGATGGCGCGGCCCGGTTGCGCAGCAGCGGCGGCAATCGCCTGCCCCAGGTAACGCAGCGATGCGTTGTCCAACCCCGCCACCGGCTCGTCGATGAGCGTCAGCGGTGCGCCCGATGCGAGCCCCGCCGCCATCAGCACCTTGCGCCGACTGCCGGTGGACAGCATGTAGAAGTTCTTGTCCAGATGCTCCTGCAGACCAAAACCTTGCACATGGGCCGCCAGTGCCTGTGCATCCCAGTCGGCATGCTCTGCGGGCCGGGCCTGCAGCCAGTCGCGCACCGTCAGCGGGTCAATGGCGTCTGAGCGGGGGTCTTCCCAGAACACCTGCCGCCGGTAGGCCTGCGGCGTATCGGCCAGTGAGGCGCCGCACAGCACCAGCCGTCCGGCCTGGGCGGGCAGCAACCCCGCCAACAGGCGCAGCAAGGTCGTCTTGCCGCTGCTCTCGTCCCCTTGCAGCAGGGTGGCGCCCGGGCCCATGCCAGCGGACCAGTTCGCAAACACAGGCCGTCCGGCATAGCCAAACACTAGGCCTTCCACCTGCAGGACGGGGGTTTCTTCGCTCATAGGGGTACGTTCCTCAATGGTTCTACTGGACAATGCGCGTCTTTCTGGACCGCGACACCATGGCCCTGCGCTACCTCGATTTTGACCACAGTGAAGACGACGCAGACATGGGCACCTGGGATGCCATGGCCAGCGTCACTCCCGAGCACCTGCCCGCCTTGCTGGCGGAACTGGAGCAGGTGCTGACCTGGGCCCACCAGGAGTTTGCCGGACGCCGCCAACCCCTGGATGAAGGCGGCGACTGGGACTACGACCTGCAGACCCTGCACGAAGGCGCTGCGCCACACCAATTGCATTACGACGAGGCCAGCGGCCGGGTCACCATCGAGCCTGGCGCACCGTTGCAAACGCGGCACACCGTGACGCTCACGCTGTGCGGCACTGCTGTTTTTGCGGCCGCATTGCGCGCCCGCTTTTCCCTGCACTGACCCACGCCAGCACACTCTGAACAGGGCATACCCTAGTCGCTTGCGGGACAAGCTGAGTGCCTGTCCGCCGGAAAACCCTTAGCGACAAGCCCGGGATGCACCGCTATAAACCGGGACGCATTCACAAAACAGGGAGTCAACAGCGTGCAGTTTTTGCAGTTGGTCATTAGCGGTGTTTCGCAAGGCTGCATTTATGGCCTCATCGCGCTGGGTTTCGTGCTGATCTACAAAGGCACAGAAACCGTGAGCTTTGCCCAAGGCGAACTCATGATGCTGGGCGCCTTCGGCGGCCTGGCATGCATGACACTGATGGGGTTTCCCTTCTGGCTGGCCGTGCTCAGTTCCATTGCGGGCATGGCCCTCTTTGGCATGGCGATCGA
>Ga0209477_1001555_pt1 | contig 13891 bp, 9 predicted proteins | sample KloWWTupernatant_FD_187180 | JGI IMG/M metagenome (GOLD analysis project Ga0209477, IMG submission 187180) | Active sludge microbial communities from Klosterneuburg, Austria, studying microevolution and ecology of nitrifiers - Klosterneuburg... | ecosystem: Engineered > WWTP > Aerobic digester >...
GTCGCCGCCGACGATACCGAGGCCGAGAAAGGTCTCGGAGGCCCCATAGATCGGCGCCTTCGACACCTCCGCCAGTGCCGGGAGCACGTCACGGGCGATGGTCGACCGCCCCGTCGCGTCCGCCCGGTAGCTGGTGAAGATGACCACACTCCGTTGTGGAAGATCGGCCAGGCGCTCGAGCTGCTCCGACAACGGAAGCCCGACGAGCGAGACGATGGGTAGCTTTGGAGCGCGGTCTGCGGCGAGTCGGCGAGCCAGTGCCTCGTTGGCGCGATCGGAGGGAGCGGCCCCACCGACGAGCACGATCTGCTGTGCATCCGGATGGAGGTCGACGGCGATGCGAACCGTCCGCTGCGTGTCCAGGCTGGTGAAGGACCCAGTGGTATTCGGTGGCAGCGGTCCGTTTCCGAACGCCTCCCGCGAGACGCTGGTGAAGACCAATGGCGCCGCGGGGGCTAGCAACTCGCGATTCTGGAGGAAGTACGCCAAGGCGTCGGAGCCTGCGGTCACGACGAGGTCGAAAGTCGTCCGGGCGTACTTCTCCTGCAGAAGGTCAGTCAGCCGCCGGGTGTAGGCCGCCGCTGAGTTGTCGGCGAGGTCGAGCGTCTCGACATGCAAGTCGATGGCGGCCCCGAACCGCTTCTGAACCGTCTCGCGGAACGCTGACTCCACGGCGACCACCGCCGGGGCTCCGCTGCGCAGCGAAAACAGCAGGAGCACGGAGGGTGTCCGGGCGGTCGGCTCGACCGCGCCGCTGGGAATCGGGCAGAAGAGCCAGGTGAGGCTCAGACTCAGCACGAGACTCCGCTGCCACCGTCGACTGCTTCGCATCGTCCCCCTTTGCTGCTGCCGGTCCAGATCGGTTCGAGCCTACCGCACTCGCCGGCCATGGCCGCGACATTTCGCGGCTCCGCGAGATCTCACGGTTTCGAGAGGTGCCAGCCGATTTTCCGGGGATCGGCCGAGAAGGGACAAGGCGAGCTTTCGCAGAGGTTTAGCAGGCGTCTCGATGAACCGACCGAGGTTGGCTCGAAAGCTGCTCTTCAGGGAGACACGATGATCGTACTTCAGGTTCGCATCGAGGCCCATCCGCCGCAACGGCGTGAGCTGGTGCACGCACTGTTGCGGTGGGCGGAGGCGGCTCGTAGCCAGCCGGAGCTCGATTCCTGCCGCCTCTATGAAGACCTCGAGGAACCCGGGGTCTTCGGCTTGGTGGCGAAGTGGAACGACGAGCGCGCGCTCGAAGCGCATCTGCGCTCGGAGTCGTTCGGCGTCCTGCAGGGGGCGCTCGAAATCCTGGCGCGCCCGGCCCAGTTCGAGGTCCTGCTACCCGCTGTGAACCCTCTCCTGAGGAGGGTGGCGATATGACACATGAAGATCCCGCCCAGGGCTCCGATCGCGCATTCGGCGCGACGGCCTTGTGCACGACCCTCCTCGCCGCCCTCCTGCAGGCGCCGCTCGCGGCGCAGACCGCCGTCCTGGAGACGACTCCCGCGCCGACGGCTGGGGCGACCGCAGATCCGGCAGGAGCGGGGGAATCCTCCGCGAGCGCCGCCGATGAACTGGCGAAGCGCGCCACCGACCCGACGGCGTCGCCGATGACCTTTTCGCTGATCGGCGACTTCACCACCGCGAGCTACGACCTCGCGGGCGGCGTGCCGCGCGAAGACTCGACGGTGCTCAAGTTCCAGCCGGTGCTGCCGTTCAAGGCCTGGGGGGTGGCGAACATCCTCCGCATGACCCTGCCCTACGAGGTCTCCGGACCCGGTAACGGCGGCCTGGGCGACGTGACCTTCTTCGACATGGCGGTCTTCGGCCGCTCCTGGGGGCGCCTGGGCGTCGGCGTGGTTGCGAGCTTCGCGTCGAGCGCTTCGAACCCTCCCTCGCATGCCTCGGCGGGCCCGGCGATCGGCTTCGTCGCGCCGGTCAGCAGGAAGCTCAGCGTCGGCCTGTTCAACCAGAACCTGTTCGCCAACGGCATCGGCATCTCGCAGCTCCAGCCGATCGTCGCCTACCAGCTCGGCCACGGCTGGTCGCTCTCCGCCGGCGACCTACAGTTCGTCTACGACTGGGAGCGCAACGAGTTCGTCTCGCTGCCGGTCGGCTTTCAGGTCGGCAAAGTGCAGCGCGTCGGCGGCCAGCCGCTGCGCTTCGCGGTCAATCCGCAGTACAACTTCAAGGACCTGCCGGGCGCCGATCGCTTCAAGACCGTCCTGACGGTCTCGCTGCTGGTGCCCGAGTGAACGCTTTCTGGTCGCTCGGTTCGGCTCACAACTGCAACTCAGGACACGAGGAGACGCCATGAATGACTTTTCGAAGGTAACCGCAGTCGCCATCGCCGGCGGTGTGGCGCTCCTGGCCGCTGCCTGCAAGGCACCCGCTCCTGCAGAAAAGGCGGCTCCGGCGGCGCCCGCTGCTGCGATGCAGACCGTCGAGCAGCTCGAGGCGGCGGTGCCGGACCAGCCACTGAAGGAGGCCTACTTCGGCGAGACGCACGTGCACACGTCGTTCTCGCTCGATGCCTTCATCGGCGGCGCCCGTCTGACGCCGGACGAAGCCTACAAGTTCGCGCAGGGCAAGGACGTCACCATTCAGGGGCAGACGCACAACATCAGGAAGCCGCTGGACTGGACCGCGGTGTCCGACCACGCGGAGTTCATCGGCGAGATGTACTCCGCGCAGGTGCCGGGCGCCAAGGGCGGCGACAATCCGATGCTCGAGGAACTGCGCGGCCTCACGAAGGTCGAGGAGCAGCGGGCGTGGTTCATGAAGTACGTCATCAGCAACATGCGCGGGGCGAACCCGGGGCACCCGCCGTTCTACGCCGGGCCGGAAACGACCCAGAGCGCCTGGCAGGACATCCACCTGAAAGCCGTCCGCGACAACTACCAGCCCGGCAAGTTCACGACTCTCGCAGGGTTCGAGTGGACGGCGTCGAACAACGCCGGCAACATGCACCGCAACATCATCTTCCGCGACCTCCTCGTGCCGGACGTGCCGCTCTCGGCACTCGACACGAACGACGAGGAGAAGCTCTGGGCCTGGATGGCGGAGCAGGAGAAGAAGGGTTCGAAGCTGCTGGCGATTCCCCACAACTCCAACGGCAGCAAGGGCTACATGTTCGAGTCCCTCGACAACGACGGCAAGCCCCTGACCGCCGAGTACGCGAAGCTGCGCAGCCACTTCGAGCGCCTGATCGAGATGATGCAGATCAAGGGCAACTCGGAGGTCCACCGCTCGTTCTGGCCCGCCGACGAGTTTGCGGACTTCGAGAACGGCGACAGCGTAGGCACCTTCAGTGGGCGCACGTTCCAGAAGGAGAACTTCGTGCGCTGGGCCGTCACCAAGGGGCTCGATTACCAGGCCAAGCTCGGCGCCAACCCTTATCAGCTCGGCTTCATCGGCGGCACCGACAACCACAACGGCGCGCCCGGGGACGTCGTCGAGGACAACTACATCGGCAGCCACGGGCCGGCGGACGGCACGCTGAAGGATCGCCGCGAAGGCGAGATCGACGGCTGGATCAAGGCCAAGGAGTCGAACCCCGGGTCGCTGTCGGGGGTCTGGGCCACGAAGAACACCCGTGCGGCCATCTGGGATGGCATGGCCGCGCGCGAGAGCTTCGTGACATCGGGCACGCGCATCAAGGTGCGCTTCTTCGCCGGGGCTGATCTGCCCGCCCAGCCCGCGGACCCGCGGACTCTGGTGGAGCAGGGGTACAAGAGCGGCGTGCCGATGGGGGGCGCGATCCGTGGAGCATCCAAGTCGCCCATCTTCACGGTCTGGGCGGCGAAGGACCCTGAGGGCGCCAATCTCGATCGCATCCAGATCGTCAAGGGGTGGGTGGACGCGCAGGGTGAGCCCCAGGACAGGGTCTTCGACGCTGTCTGGAGCGGCGATCGCAAGCCGGGCGGCAACGGCAAAGTGCCCGCAGTCGGCAACACCGTGGACCTGAAGACGGCCACCTACACGAACGCGATCGGCGGCGGCGAGCTCATGGGCACCTGGAGCGACCCCGAGTTCGATCCCGCGCAGCACGCGATCTACTACGTGCGCGTCCTCGAGATTCCGACCCCGCGCTTCACCACCTACGACGCGGTCCGCAACAACCTGCCGCTGCTCGAGGACGTGCCGGCGACGATCCAGGAGCGAGCCTGGAGCTCGCCGATCTGGTACTCGCCGCAGGAGTGACCCGTGCCCGCGCCAGCGCTGCGGCAGCTCACCAAACCTCAATTGAAGGAGAGATCGGCATGAATCGTTCGACCAGTTCTCAACGCAGTCAAGTGAAATTCAGGTTGATTCCCGCTCTTACCCTGATCGCCGCGGTTCTCGGCTTGGTGCTCCTCGCGCCCGCGACCGTGCGCGCCCAGGGCGACGGGCCGGGCGCGCAGATCCTCTTCCCGGCCGGGACGAACATCTTCGTGCCGACCTGGCTCGACATGCAGATGAACTCCGACTTCTCGCAGAGCATCCTCAGCCTCGACGCCGATGTGCACGCCGGCATCGCGCTCGCCATCTACCAGCGCGGCTTCGCGCTCGGTGGCCGCTTCGCCGAGGTCTGGGTGGTGCCGAACTGGGGGGTGCTCGACGCCGACGTGCAGGTGTCGCGCGACGCCGGCGGCTCAATCACCCGCAGCGTCAGCGAAAGCGGTTTCGGCGATCCGTACTTCGCTTTCAAGATCGGCCTTGTCGGCGCCCCCGGCCTCGAGCTCGCCGACTTCATGAAGCACAAGCCGGAGTTCCAGCTCTACGCCTACGGCGGCGTCTTCGTGCCGATCGGCGACTACGACGCCGACCGCCTGCTCAACCTGGGCACCAACCGCTGGGCCTTCCGGCTCGGCCTGCCGATGGTCTGGCCGCTCGGGAATCCAAAGTCGCAGACCAATCTCGAGGTCCACCCGAGCGTCAGCATCTATCTCGACAACGACGACGCCACCGGCAGCGCCAGCGTCAAGGAGCAGGCGAACCTCTTCCAGGTCGAGAGCCATCTTTCGACCCATTGGAGCGCCAAGTGGTGGAGCTCGGTCGGCTTTCGCTACCGCAAGGGCGGCGAGACGACGACCGACGGCGTGAGGGACGACAACCAGCAGGACGTCCTCGGCGGCGAAGTGACGATGGGCTACGCCTTTACGCCGCACCTCGGCCTGCAGACGACCTACGGCGATGTGATCACCGAGAACGACGGCACCGAGAGCCGGATGATCCGGCTGCGCATGAACTACGTCTTTTGAGAAGGAGCTCGCCGAAATGAAACTGACCAGAACTCGCAACCTGGCTGCCCTCACGCTCCTGCTTGGCTGTGCGAGCGCATCGATCGCTCGAGCGCAGGAGATCCTGCCCTTCCCGCCCGCGCCGTCCGGCTCGACCGCCGGGCTGACGATCGAGAGCTCGACCTACAAGAAGCGCGTCGAGCCCAAGCGCCTGGCGGAGGGCGCGCCGAACATCCTGATCATCCTGATGGACGACGTCGGTCCGGGCACGCCCTCGACCTACGGCGGCGAGATCCACACCCCGACGCTAGACCGGGTGGCAAAGATGGGGGTCTCCTTCAATCGCTTCCACTCGACCGCCATGTGCTCGCCGACGCGCGGCGCGCTGCTCACCGGGCGCAACCACACCCGGATCGGCAACGGCCAGATCGCCGCGATCGCCAACGACTTCGACGGCTTCAGCGGCGTCATCCCGAAGTCCTCGGCGACGGCGGCCGAAGTCCTCAAGAACTACGGCTACAACACCGGCGCCTGGGGCAAGTGGCACAACACCCCCGAAGAGCAGATCACCTCCATGGGACCGTTCGACTACTGGCCCACCGGTTACGGTTTCGAGTACTTCTACGGCTTTCTGGCCGGCGAAGCGTCGCAGTACGAGCCGACCCTGACGCGCAATACCACCCAGGTCACCGGACACCTCCCCAAGGGCTACCACCTGACGGACGACATCGCGACCGACGCGATCCAATGGCTGCGCGAGCAGAAGGCGTTCGCGCCGGACAAACCGTTCTTCATGTACTGGGCGCCGGGCGCCTCGCACGGCCCGCACCAGGTCATGAAGGAATGGGCCGACAAGTACAAGGGCAAGTTCGACGACGGCTGGGACAAGTACCGCGAGCGCGTCTTCGCCAACGCCAAGGCCAAAGGCTGGATCCCGCAGAACGCAAAGCTCACGCCGCGTCCGGCCTCGATGGCCTCGTGGGATTCGATCCCCGAGACCGAGAAGCCGTTCCAGCGCCGCCTGATGGAGGTCTTCGCCGGCTTCACCGAGCACGCCGACTACAACGCCGGCCGGCTCATCGACGAGATCGAGAAGGAAGGCAAGCTCGACAACACGCTGATTTTCTACATCTGGGGCGACAACGGCTCCTCTTCCGAGGGGCTCTACGGCACGATCAGCGAGCAGCTGGCGCAGAACGGCATCCCGACGAAGATCTCGCAGCACCTCGAGGCGCTCGAAGAGCTCGGCGGCCTCGATGCCTTAGGCGGCCCGAAGACGGACAACATGTACCACGCCGGCTGGGCGTGGGCGGGCAGCTCGCCGTACCAGGGCACCAAGCTCCAGGGAGCCTACTTCGGCGGCATCCGCCAGCCGCTCGCGGTCTCCTGGCCGAAGCGCATCCAGGCCGACGCGACGCCGCGGCCGCAGTTCCACCACGTCATCGACGTCGTGCCGACGATCTACGAGCTGACGAAGATCACTCCGCCGCGTGTCGTCAACGGTTTCGAGCAGGATGCCTTCGACGGCGTCAGCATGGTCTACGCGTTGGGCGACCCCAAGGCGCCGGGGACGCGAAAGACCCAGTTCTTCGACATCATGGCCAGCCGCGGCATCTACCACGACGGCTGGTATGCCAGCGCCCGCGGCCCGCGCGAGCCGTGGGTGGGAGGAATACCTCCGGGCATCCGGGAGTGGTCGCCGCTGACCGACAAGTGGGAGCTCTACAACCTCGAGGAGGACTGGAGCCAGGCGAACGACCTGGCGGCGGCGAATCCCCAGAAGCTCGAGGAGATGAAGCTGCTCTTCCTGCTCGAATCGACGAAGAACAAGAATCTGCCGATCGGCGGCGGTCTCTGGTCGACCGCGCTCTACCATCCCGAAGACGCCCCTGCTTCGACCCTGACCGAATGGACCTTCGACGGTCCGATGACACGCATGCCCGAGTCCGCCGCTCCGAAGCTCGGCAAGGTCGACAGCCTTGTGACCATGGAGCTGGAGGTGCCGAAGAACGCCAACGGCGTGCTCTACGCCCTGGCTGGCTTCTCCGGCGGCGTGACCTGCTACGTCAAGGACGGCTTCCTGAAGTACGAATTCAACCTGTTCGAAGTGCAGCGGACGAAGATCCAGTCGCGAGAGAAGCTGCCGACGGGCAGGGTGAAGGTCGAAGTCGAGTCGAAGCTGACCGCCAAGATCGGCGGGCCGATGGACGTCATCCTCAGAGTGAACGGCAAGGAGGTCGGCAAGGGCCAGGTGCCGGCGGCGATGTCGCTCCACTTCACCTCGAATGCCACCTTCGATCTCGGCACCGATCTCGATTCGCCGGTGTCGCTCGACTACTACGACCAGGCGCCGTTCGCCTGGAACGGCAGGATCGGCGAGACGAAGATCACGTACCTGAAGAAATAGAAGCGCACGCAACGGAAATCGAGTCGAACCTCAACGACGCAGCAAGCAGTCAGGAGACGATCATGAAGAGAGACTGGAATCGAAGCAGGACGGCTGTGGTGAGCGGGTTCGTCCTGCTCGCGATGGCTGTGACTTTCGCGCCAGCCCCGGCGGCCGCCCAGATGGGCGCTGCCCCAGCCGCAGAGGTCGCGGTCGAGCCGGCCGCCATCGCGGCGCTCGAGCAGATGGGTGCCTACCTGCGGACGCTCAAGGCGTACCAGGTCGAGGCCGCGACGTCGCGCGAGGAGGTGCTGGAGAGCGGCCTCAAGGCGCAGTTCGCCAACGTCACCACCATCCTCGTCCGGATGCCCGATCGCCTGTTCGCCGAGACCGTCGGTGACCGGCAGCAGCGCCAGTACTACTACAACGGCAAGGAGTTCACCCTCTACGCCCGGCGCCTCACCTACTACGCCACGGTCGCCGCGCCGGCGACGGTGAAGGAGCTCGCGACGACGGTGGACGACAAGTACGGCATCGAGATTCCACTGGTCGATCTCTTCCTCTGGGGAGCCGACGGCGCTTCGAGCGCCGGCATCACCGCCGCGGTCGACCTCGGCGCGAGCGCCATCGACGGCGTCACCTGCACGCACTACGCTTTCCGCCAGGAGGGGCTCGACTGGCAGATCTGGATCCAGAAGGGCGATTTCCCGCTGCCGAAGCGGCTCGTGCTCACCACGACGACCGACGAAGCCCGCCCGCAGTTCACCGCGAACTACACCTGGAACCTCGCGCCGTCGTTCAACGACGACGCCTTCACCTTCGACCCCCCGGCCGACGCGAAGAGAATCGTGTTCGAAGAAGCCGCTGCGGCGAGCAAGTAGGAGATCCGACATGAATAATCGCACCCTGAAGGTCGCCTTCGCCCTGCTCGTCGCTTTCCTTCTTGCCGGCGCGCCGGCGCTCGAGGCGGGCAACAAGAACGTCCGCAGCAGCTCGAAGAGCTCGGTCAGCAACAAGAACGTCAACCGGAACAACAACAACAACCGCAACACCAACATCAACAACAACAAGAACGTCAACGTCAACAGCAACCGCAACAACAACGTCAACATCAACCGGGATCGCGACATCGACATCGACGTCGACGTCGATCATCGCGGCGGTTGCTGCTACAACAACCACCATCACGGAGTCGGCGTGGTCGGCGCGGTGGCGGCGGTCGCGGTCACCGCGGCGGTGGTCGGCTCGATCGTGAATACGCTGCCGCCCTCCTGCAGCGTCGTCATGGTGAACGGTTTCACCTACCAGCAGTGCGGCAGCGTTTGGTATCAGCCGCAGTTCGTCGGCACGACGACGTCCTACGTCGTCGTGACCGCTCCGCGGTAGCAGGTCGGAATCACCGCAGACCAGCGCGAGATCCCGTCGCCCCGGACCTTCCGGGCGACGGGACTCTCCGGGCCCGCTCGACCCCTTCTACTCCTCCTTGCGGATCAGCTTGCCGAGGGCCACGTGGTCGGCGGCCAGCAGCGTCTCGACCTGCGCGCGGTCGACTTCGGCGACGATGATCTGGCCGACTTCGGTGTTGACCGCCGAGTAGACGCCCTGCGACTTCATCTTCGCCGCCTGGTACTGGTTGTCCTCGGTCGGCGAGACATAGTGCACAGAATCGGCCTTATAGCGATGCACCAGGTAGAGATGGATCAGGGTCATCAGGCGCTTCTGGCGCAGCTTCTCGTCGAAGGTGTTCTGGTCGCGCACCGAGAGGATGACCCGGCCGTGGCGGTCCTGGATCGGCGCGAAGACGACGTTCGCCTCCTTCTCGCCTCCCTTGCCGACGATCGCGAGCTCGAGAAGCTCGGAGCCGGCCCGGTGGGGCTTGAGCTCGACCGCCAGCTTGAGATCGAGCTTGTAGTGCGCGCCCCACAGTCCGAGCCACTCCTCGAGGAGCTTCTTCGGCACCTCGGTCTGGATGAGATGCTGGTGTTGGGTCGAGCCCTTGCCCATCGCCTTGGTGGTCGCCGTGCGCCCCGACGAGGCGAGGAGTGCCGCATCGGCGCGCGGGCCGCCGACCAGCGTCTGCGGCGTCTTGTACGGCGATTCGACGAGGCGGATCTTGCGCTGGAGACGCGCCAGGGCGAGCATGCCGTCCTGCTTGAGCGCGGTGGCGAACTCTTCGCCGGCGACGCCGTCGACCTGGTGGCCGCCGTAGGTGATGAAGTTGAAGACGAAGCCCATCTTGCCGAGCTCCTCCGGGAAGCGCCGCATCTCGTCGTCGCCCATGCCGGTCGAGTCCCAGTTGAATGACGGCGAGAGGTTGTACGCCATCATCATCTCGGGAAACTCGGCGTGGATCGCCTCGGCGAACTCGCGCGCGTCTTTCAAGTCGGCGGTCTTGGTCTCCATCCACAGGATGTCGGCGAACGGCGCCGCCGCGAGCGACTTGGCGATCGCGTAGTCGACGCCGCCGCGGACCTGGTAGTAGCCCTCCGGCGTCTTGGCGTGCTCGCAGTCCCAGATGATGTTGACGCCGAGCGACCTCGCCTTCTCGCGCGCGGTGTAGAACGACGCCCGCCGCGCGAACTTCCGCCACTGGTCGACCGTCATTTCGAGCGCCTCCCCCTCGCTCGCCCGGAACTCGAGGATCTCGGCGACCGCTTCGCCGTATGTCTCCAATCCGGCCTCGGCCTCCCAGCGCTCCACCAGACGCGACTCGGCGTCGTCGAAGATCGCGTCGACCTTCGCCGCCCCGCCCTTGGCATACGCCGCGGCGCCCTCCTCGGCGACCTTGCCCAGGCCGGTGCGGTCGAGCCACAGGTTGGCCGCCGCGTACTCCTCGTTCGATACCTTGTAGAGGAGGTGGCCGTTGAGCTCCTGCACCCCCTTGTCGCAGAACCGCTTCATCAGCGCCAGGAAGCAGAGCTTGTAGGCCGGAATCTGCAGATTGGTCGCGCCGAGGATGAACGGCTGATCGCGCTCGTCGCTCCTGCCGTCGAGCAGCGTCGCCGCCTCGGCGTCGGTGCGCGCGACGATGATGCCTTCGACCCCCATGACGTCGAGCTGAAAGCGCGCCGCGTTCAGGCGCTTGATCTGCTCGTCGGAGGGCACCAGGACCTTGCCGCCCTGATGACCGCACTTCTTGGTTCCCGGGCGCTGGTCCTCGATGTGGTACCCGGGGACGCCGGCCTCGACGAAGCGCCGCACCAGGTTGCGCACGTGCGGGTCGCCGCCGTGGCCGGTGTCGGCGTCGGCGATGATGAACGGCCGGAAGTCGGCGAGCGGCGCCGCCGCGCGCTGCGTGTCGCTCATGCGCGAGCGCAGGAAGTGCTGATTGCGGTCGGCGGTGAGCAGTGCCCGCACCAGCGTCGCGGCCTCGTCGGGCACCTGCGACAGCGGATAGCTCGCGAGGTCGGAGCCCGGGTCCTCGGTCACCGAGCCTTTCGCCGAGGTCGCCCAGCCGCCGAGGTAGATCCCTTCGATGCCCAGCCGGCGCATGGTCACCGCCTGGCCCGGCGAGTAGGGGCCGAACGTCGTGATGCTCTTCCTTTCCGCGAAGAGCTCGCGCAGGCGGGCATGAAAGGCCGCCGCCGCTTCGCGCGCCACCGTGTAGTCGACGGCGATGCCGCCGCGCTGCGCGGCCACTTGCCGCGCCGAATAGAGGCGCAGAACGCGGGCGAAGCGCGGACTGTCGAACCACTGCTGCAGAGCTTCCACCTGCTGATCGAACTTCGTCATGGTGCTCATGGGGGGTTCCTGTTCTCGGTCAGTCTGCCGGATGGCGGTCGAAATCGAGATTGCCGGTGAGGCGGGTGCCGCTCTTGTCGAACAGCTCGAGGAACTGTGCGATGCGCTGGCGCGCGACGCCGAGGTCATGGGCGTCGAGGTTCAGGTTCAGCAGGTCGATGTACCAGGGCGCCTTGGTGTCCGCCGCGACATAGGCCTTGACGATGGCGCGGGCGATCGGCAGCGTCGTCGTCTTCGAGTCGTCGTGCACGTCGCGGTCGCGGGCAGCGAGCAGCTTGTCGTACTCCTCGTCGAGCAGGCGCTCGAAGAGCGCGGCCGAGAAGGCGTCGCCGGCGCCGACGCCGGTTGCCTCGTCGCCGTCGGTGAATCGCGCCTGCTTGTGCAGCCACTCCCAGAGAATGCTCAGGCGAATCTCGCCGGTCGCCATGTCCTCCATGAGGTAGAGCACGTCGTCGTTGCCGAAGAAATCGGCGGGCTTGAGGGCCGCCGCCTGGAAACCCTGGCCGAAGGCGTTGCCGTACTGCAGCGCCACCGACAGCAGGTCGCGCGCGCCGCGCACCGTGCACGGTGCCGGCTCGAGCTCGACGAGCTTCGCGGCGTCGGCGTCGGTGTAGGTGAGGCGCGGGAACTCGCGCCCCAGCTGATTGGCGGCCCCAACGCGCTCCCACACCGGGCGCACGATATGCACCATCTTCCAGTGCGCGACCCACTTGCCGGAGGCGCCTTCGCGCTGCTCGCGTTCGGCGCCGGCGACCGCGCGCTTCATCCCCGCCGCGACGCCGGCTTCGGAGCCCACCGGAATGTTGGGCTCCATGCCGCCCTGCCAGAGAGCCGTGCGGCCCTCGAGGTCGGGCGTGTTCACCGCCCGCCGCACGCGATCCTCGTAGTGGCGCATGTAACCGTAGGTCATGGTGATCGCGTCGATGTTCGGATTGACGAAGTCGCGATCCCAGGCGAGCGCGTCCGAGACGCTGTTGATGTAGTCCCAACGGCCGGTGTTGAAACCGACGAAGTGCCGGCCGAGGGCGGCGCGGATCTCCATCAACTGGAACGCGGCCTCGAGCTGCTCGACGAGGACGTAGGCGAGGATCGTGCCCTCCGGCAGGTCGAGGTGCCCTTCCAGGGCCGAGAGCATCCGGTTCCAGAAAGCCGCCTCGCCCGCGGTCTGGATCTTCGGCAGGTAGACCACCACCGACGCGCCGCCAGCGCGCAGGCGGCGGTGATTGTTGACCACGTAGAGGACGAGATCGACGATCGAGGCCGAGAAACCGGTGCCGTCCTGCAGGCGCACGTGGCGATCGTCGAGATGCAGCCCGCGGGCGCGGAAGATCTTCGTCGTGAAGGCGAGCTGCGCGCGCCAGTCGGCGAGGATCTCGCGGCCGAAGAAGCCGCGCGCCCAGGTGTTCATCTCGCCGGCGACCTGCTCGGCGACGCCGAGGAAGCGCGCGTCGCCGGCGATCGCCAGCAGGAGATTGCGCTGGTTGTCGAGCGACATCGTCGCCACCTGTCCGAGGGCGTCCTCACCGTCGAACATCCAGCCGTCGGCGCCGGAGAGCAGCGCGTAGGCGACGTTGCGCAGTCCGCTCGCGATCCGCTCGCCCGAAGCTCCCGGTCGCGTCGCCGGCCCGGTCCCCTGGATCCACTGCCGTTCGAGGTCGCGCGGAATCACCGGCCCGACGAAGCGGCCGTCGCGGGCGTCCTGCACCCGGATCGCGCTCCCCGGGATGACAGCGTCGGGCTCGAGAAAGGCGATCCGGCGGCCCGCGCGCGCCCGTTCCCGCCGGCGCTCCAGGCGCTCCGCCATCAACCGCAGGCGATCCTGATTGAGCGGCGCCAGCTCCTCGCAGGCGGCCTGCGCTTCGGGCGTCCAGACGTCGGCGTAGTCGCGCCGGACCGCTTCCCTCCACTCGAGCCTCGCCATCGATTCTCCCCTCGGGGGAATTCTCCCACTTTTTTGCCGCACTGCGGCACCCCCTTCCCGGGTAGGGAAAGGGCCCCGAGGCCGGAGCCGGGGCTAGAGCGGAATCAGGAAAGGGCGACGAGCTCGAGGGCAGCCGGGTCGAGAATCAGGAAGCCGTCGCGTTCGGTGGCGACGACGCCCTCCTTGCCCCAGCGGCTCATCACCCGGATCGCCGTCTCGATGGTGGTTGCGCAGAGGTCGGCCAGCTCCTGGCGCGTCAGCTTGACCGGGACGAAGATCCCGCCCTCGCGACGCACCCCCTGCTCGTCGGCGAGCTTGCACAGCAGGCGCGCCATGCGCGCCTCGACCCGTCCGCCGGAAAGCTCGGCCATCCGCTTGGTGAGCTCCACGAGACGCAGCGTCAGACCCGAGAGCAGGCCGCGCACCAGCGACGGATGGGCCTCCAGCAGCGAGAAGAAGGCGTCCCGGCGGGTCACCAGGCAGACCGAATCGACCGTCGCCGTCGCCGACGCCGGATAGGCGAAGCCCTCGAAAGCCGCAACCGCGCCGATCGGGTCGCCGGGTCCCGGCATGTCGAGGATCACTTCGCGACCGGCCGGGGTGAGCTTGGCGACTTTCACTCGCCCCTCGACC
>Ga0209477_1001559_pt1 | contig 13876 bp, 10 predicted proteins | sample KloWWTupernatant_FD_187180 | JGI IMG/M metagenome (GOLD analysis project Ga0209477, IMG submission 187180) | Active sludge microbial communities from Klosterneuburg, Austria, studying microevolution and ecology of nitrifiers - Klosterneuburg... | ecosystem: Engineered > WWTP > Aerobic digester >...
AAGACCAAGGCCCCTGACCGCAGGTCAGCAAGGCTGGGCTGCGCGGGACGCGCATCGCAGGCAAAGGCACGCGGGGCAGCGGATGGGTCGGAGTAGGGGGCGATTTCCCACGTTTCCGCCAAGCCGCTGACTTGTCCGCCTGCCTGCAAATGCAGCGCGATGGCGCCGTCAGAGGCGGGCAGCATTGCAACATCGCCCAGCGCCATGACCGTCAGGCCCATCTTGTTCAGCCGTTCGCGCGAGCTGGCGGCAGGTTCGCCAAGCGGCAGCAACACGCCCTTCGACATTTCGTCGCCCTCCAGCGTGATGCCTTCGACCCAGACGCGCAAATTGCCGTTGCGTGGCGCTTCTTCGACCAGACGTGTGAGCTGGGTCGGCGCGACTTCTTCGTAGGCGGGGTACATCATGTCCATCCAGTAGCCGGGACGGAACAGGGTGAAGGTGACGAGCAGCAGGATCAGACCTTCGTGGAGACGGTTCCGGGTGATGAAGAAACCCTGTGTCGCCGCGGCGAACATCATGCTGGCAATGGTCGCAGTGATGACTGTCAGTACCAGATGGAAGATGTCGGTGATGCCGATCAGCAGCAACTGGGTGTTGAAGATGAACATGAAGGGCAGGATGGCCGTTCGCCCGCTGTAGCCGAAGGCGGTGAAGCCGGTCTTGATCGGATCGCTCTTGGCAATGCCCGCCGCGGCATAGGACGCCAGGCCCACGGGGGGCGTGACGTCGGCCATCAGGCCGAAATAAAACACGAACATGTGCACCGCGATCAGCGGCACCAGCAGGCCACCCTGTGCGCCGAGGTCGACGACTACCGGCGCCATCAGCGTCGACACCACGATGTAGTTCGCAGTGGTCGGCAAACCCATGCCCAGGATCAGGCAGATCACCGCTACCAGGATCAACATGATCATCAGGTTGCCGCCCGACAGTATCTCGACCAGTTCGGTCATCGCCAGGCCGATGCCGGTCAGGGTCACCGTGCCGACGATGATGCCGGCCGTCGCGGTAGCGATGCCGATGCCGATCATGTTGCGTGCCCCGGTCACCAGTCCGTTGAACAGATCCTGAAAGCCGTGGCGCAGGGTGCCGCTGAAATCACCCGTGCCGCGGAAGAAGGCAAACAATGGGCGTTGGGTAACAAGGATGAAAATCAGGAACAGGGTCGCCCAGAAGGCCGACAGCGCTGGCGAGAGCTGTTCGACCATCAGGTTCCAGATCAGCGCCGCCACCGGCAGCAGGAAGTGCAGGCCGGACTTCAGCGTGGGGCCGATCTCGGGTAGAAACTCCATCTTTTCGCCGGGCTTATCCATATGCAGCTCGGGGTATGTCGCCCCATTGCGTACGATCAAAACGTAGGCCGCAAGCATCATCACACCGACGATGAGGAAGGCTGCGTCACCCGCCACGCCCTTTATCCAGCCAAGGCCCCAGTAAATGATCGCCGACAGGATGATGAGGCCGGACACGGTCAGTGTCGTCGTCACGGTGACCCGCTGCCAGGGCAGGGGCTCACGCCGCGGCAGGCCCTGAAGGTTCATTTTCAGGGCCTCGAGGTGCACGATGTAGAACAGCGCGATGTAGGAGATCAACGCAGGCACGATGGCGTGCTTCATGACCTGCACGTAGGTAATGCCGACGTATTCCACCATGAGAAAGGCGGCCGCTCCCATCACCGGGGGCATGAGCTGGCCGTTCACCGAGGAGGCGACCTCGACCGCCGCAGCCTTGTCCGCGCGGTAGCCAACACTCTTCATCAGCGGGATGGTGAAGGTGCCCGTCGTCACCACGTTGGCGATCGACGAGCCCGAAATCAGGCCGGTGCTGGCAGAGGCGACAACCGCCGCCTTGGCCGGCCCGCCCCGCATGTGGCCGAGCAGTGCGATGGCCGACTTGATGAAGTAGTTGCCTGCGCCTGCCGTCTCCAGCAGGGCGCCGAACAGCACGAAGAGGAAGATGAAGCTGGTGGACACCCCCAGCGCAACGCCGAACACGCCCTCGGTGGTCAACCACATGTGGCTCATGCCCTTGGCAAGCGACGCGCCGCGGTGGGCGATCACGTCGGGCATGTACTGACCGAAGAAGATGTAGATCAGGAACACGACGGCCAGGATCACCATCGGCAGGCCCAGCGCGCGGCGCGCTGCTTCCAGCAGCAGGCTCATTCCGGCAACTGCGACGACGAGGTCGGTGGTGGTTGGCAGGCCCGGTCTATCAGCCAATTCCCGGTAGAAAAGGAACAGGTAGGCGGCACAGAAGGCGCCAACGGCTGCGAGCAGCCAGTCGATGATGGGAACGTAGGCCCGCGGTGAACGCTTGAACGCCGGATAGGCGGCGAAGGCCATGAACACCGCGAAGGCAAGGTGGATGGCGCGTGATTCGGTGTCGTTGAGAACAAAAATCCCGAACGAGAAGGGCAGCGGCGAAGCGATCCAGAGCTGGAACAGCGACCAGGCGAGTGCCACCATCAGCAATAGTTGCGCGGCGAATCCGGTCGGCTTGCGCCCGCCCGTGTCGGCTTCGGCAACAATCTGTCTCAACTGCTCGTCGGTGAGCTCGATGCTGCCTTTCTTTTTTTCTGGGGCTGTCATGCGCCATCTCCCTTGCTGACGTTCAGGGTCGAACACGAAAAACGGCGAAGGGCTGGTGGCCCGCCGCCGTCTCGCAAAAGGGTGCGCCGCGTGGTTGTCAGGCGGCGCGCGGCGGAATTACATCCAGCCCTTTTCCTTGTAATACTTCACCGCGCCGTCATGCAGGGGCGCGGACATGCCGTTCTTGATCATGTCCTTCGGCTCCAGGTTGGCGAAGGCCGGGTGCAGCTTCTTGAAGTCGTCGAAATTTTCGAACACCGACTTCACCAGCGTGTAGACGGTGTCAGCCGGCACCTTGGTCGAAGACACAATGCTGGCGACGACGCCGAAGGTCTTGGTCGGCTCGGGGTTGTTGGCATACATGCCGCCCGGGATGGTGGCCGGCGCGAAGTAGGGGTATTGGGCCAGAATCTTGTCAACGCCCGGGCCGGTGATCGACACCAGCTTGGCACCGCATGTGGTGGTGGGATCCTGAATGTTGGCGGCAGGGTGGCCGACGACGTAGGCGAAACCGTCGATCTTGTTGTCGCACAGGGCGGCGCCATGCTCATCCGGCTTCAATTCGGAGGCCAGCGAGAAATCAGCGTTGCTCATGCCCATCGCCGGCAGCAGCACTTCCAGCGTGGCACGCTGGCCCGAGCCCGGATTGCCGACGTTGAAGCGCTTGCCCTTGAAGTCTTCCATCCTGGTGATGTTGGCTTCCTTGCGCGACACCACGGTGAGCGGCTCGCCGTGCAGGGAGAAAACGGAGCGCAATTCCGGGAAGGCGCCGCCGTCCTTGAACTGGGCTTCACCCTTCAAGGCGTTGTACTGGATGTCGGATTGCGACACACCGAAGTCGAGTTCGCCCGCCTTGATGGTGTTGACGTTGTACACAGAGCCGCCGGTGCTCTCCACCGAGCAGCGGATGCCGTGCTGGGCGCGATCCTTGTTCATGAGGCGGCAGATGGCACCGCCTGCGGCGTAATAGACGCCGGTGACGCCGCCCGTGCCGATCGTGACGAACTTCTGCTGGGCCTCCACGGGAGTGGCACCCAGGGTGCCGAAAATTGCGACAGCGGCGGCTAGCGCGGTGAGTTTCTTCATGTGTTCATCCTCGGGAAATAACTGTATGGATGCGTCTCGTGTCCGCCTTGGGCAGGGCGCCGAGCCCACGGCGACGAGGTTTCCCACGAGACTGCCTGAAGAGGATTGCACAGGTCGAAGGGTTTTGTCAGCTTGGGGTAGTCCGCAATACAGGCTCGATTCAGGGCGGCAGTCATGGGGCCTTCGGCTGGACGCACGGGCGGGGAGGGGATACCTTTGTCGTGCCGCTGCATTCCAGCCCGATACCAATATATGTGCCCTACTGAACCCTTCTCCCCCAGTCCTCCCGCCTCCAGCCCGTCCTGTTTGTTGCGCGACGCCAGCGGTCGACTGCACGAACCTGCCGGGCCCGAAGCGCGGATCGTGTCGCTCGTGCCCTCCCTGACCGAGCTACTGTTCGACCTGGGCCTGGGGGCACAGGTGGTCGGCCGTACAGGCTTTTGCATTCATCCGCGCGAAGCGCTGCGTGCGGTGCCCAAAGTGGGTGGCACCAAGGATGTCAAACTCGAGCGCATTCGCGAACTGGCGCCCACGCACCTTCTCGTCAATATCGACGAGAACCGACGCGAAACCGTCGACGAACTGGCCGAGATCGTGCCGCACATCATCGTGACTCACCCGAACACGCCGCGCGACAACCTGGCGCTATATGGTCTTTTGGGTGGCATCTTCGGCTGCGAGACGCAGGCCTTGCGATTGGCGGCCGAACTCGACGCGGCACTGGCCGAAGCTGCGTCCGCGTGCATCGGCTTGCCGCCCGAGCGCGTGCTGTATCTGATCTGGCGTGATCCGTGGATGACGATTGCGAACGACACCTACATTTCGGCGATGCTCGCCGAGGTGGGCTGGCAGACGCTGCCAGCGGAGTGTGGCGGTGATTCCGGGGCGGCGCGCTATCCGTCCTTTTCCTGGGATGCACCGTGGTTGGCAGGGGTGCAGCGCGTGCTGTTGTCGACCGAGCCGTACCGCTTCCAGTCCCGTCACGTCAATGAGGTGGCTGTACTGGCCAGCCGACCTGCGATGCTGATCGATGGCGAGATGGCGTCTTGGTACGGCAGTCGCGTGATTGCCGGTCTGCATTACCTTGTGACGCTGCGGCGCAGTCTGGCAGGGTTCAGGGCGCAGGCAGCTGGCTGAGGAAGCGTTCCGGCGTCAGGATTGCGAAATCGTCGCGCACCAGTCTGTGACGGGCGAGTCTGAGCAAGGCCTTGTCGCGGGTGATCAGCGCCGAGGCGCTGGTGTCGAGTGCGGTTTCGAGAAATTTCTGGTCGTCAGTGTCACGACAGGCGGGAAGCGCCAGCGCCTGGGCAGACGCTTCGGCGGACCAGTGATCAATGCGCGCACGGTAACCCTCCAGCAGAGTTTGCCGGCTGAGCTCTTCGAGCTTGAACTGCGGATAGGCAAGGACGTGGCACAGCTCGGTCAACGTATCCTCGCGCGCAGCGAGCGTGCATGCACCGCTTTCGATCCAGTCGCGCAAGCTGAGCAGGCGCGGGTCGCGAAACATCCAGAGCGCAAGGATGGTGTTGGTGTCGAGGACAAGCCTGGGGCGCATGGCGATTGTGTGATCAGGGCGCTTGGGGTACGAAGCGCCATGGGGGCGGAGCGGGTGAACGGTTCGGGCGGACGCGGGCGCAGCAGAAACGAAAGCGGGGAGGCTTGCGCCTCCCCGCTTGTTCGATCAAGGCTGATCAGGCCGCCAGTTGCTTGACTTCGGCGCGGATCTTGACGAAGGAGCCTGGTGCGTCTTCCAGTACCTTCAGCTTGCCTTTGGCCGGGTCACGCGCTTCGACCTGCGCGCCGTCCATTGTGGTCAGCCAGGCCTGCCAGTCGGTCCACCAAGAGCCCTGGCTCTGCTGGGCGCCAGCGAACCAGTCGTCGGCGTCGCCTGGCAGCTTGGCGGCCGGGTTGACCCAGTAGCCATACTTGTTGGCTGCCGGAGGGTTGACGATGCCGGCGATGTGGCCCGAGCCGCCCAGTACGAAACGCACCGGACCGGCAAAGTTGCGCGCGCCCATGTAGGTGCTCTTCCACGGTGCGATGTGATCTTCGATCGTGGAGATGAAGTAGCACGGGGTCTTGATCTTGCTCAAGTCGATGGCCACGCCGTCGATGGTGACGCCGCCCGCTTCCACCAGGCGGTTTTCCATGTACAGCTTGCGCAGGTAGAAGCTGTGCATCTTGGCAGGCATCCGGGTCGAGTCCGAGTTCCAGTAAAGCAGGTCGAACGGGAACGGATCCTTTCCCATCAGGTAGTTGCTGACGACGAAGGACCAGATCAGGTCGTTCGCGCGCAACATGTTGAAGGTGCCGGCCATCTCCGAGCCTTCGAGGTAGCCGCGCTCGAACATCTTCTTCTCGAGACTGGAAACCTGACCTTCGTCGATGAATACGCCCAGCTCGCCTGGATCGGTGAAATCAGTCATCGTGGTGAAGAAGGTCGCGGCCGAGATGCGGTTTGCCTGCTTCTTGCCGGCCAGGTAGGCCAGCGTGGTAGCGAGCAGGGTGCCGCCGAGGCAGTAACCGGTGGCGTTGACCGACTTCTCGCCGGTCTGTTTCTCGATCGCGTCGAGCGCGGCGATGATGCCTTCGATCACGTAGGATTCGAAGGTCTTTTCCGACTGCTGCTCGTCCGGATTGACCCAGGAGATCACGAACACGGTGTGACCCTGGTCAACGCACCACTTGATATAGGAGTTCTTCTCGCGCAGGTCGAGGATGTAGAACTTGTTGATCCAGGGCGGAACGATCAGTAGCGGCTTTTTCAGGACCTTGTCGGTGCTGGGCGTGTATTGCAGCAACTGCATCATCTCGGTCTGGAACACGACCTTGCCCGGCGTCGTGGCGACGTTCTTGCCTAGTTCGAAGGCGGTGGTGTCGGTCATCTTGACGCGCAGGTTGCCGCCGCCGTCCTCGACGTCGCGCAGCAGGTTGTTCAGGCCTTTCAACAGGTTCTGACCATGGCTCTTGACCGTCTCGCGGAATACTTCCGGATTGGTCATGGCGAAGTTCGATGGTGACAGCGCATCGATGTACTGACGGGTGTAGAAGTTGACCTTCTTCTGCGACTGCTCGTCGAGGCCGTCGACGCCGCTCACGGTGTCATGGATGTGGCGTGCGGCGATCAGGTAGGACTGCTTGATGAAGTCGAACAGGAAATGCTGTTCCCACTCATCGTCCTTGAAGCGCTTGTCGGACTTCTCCGGGGCGGCGACCGGCGAGGCGTTCAGACCGGCGAAGCGCATCATCGAGTGCTGCCACAACGAGAAGTAGTCCCACACCAGATTCATCTGTGCCTGGGCCAGCTTGTAGGGGTTCGACAGCAGCTTCGCCATCATGTCCATGAAGGCCTGGGCGATGCCCAGTTCGTCCGCCGGGGTGGCGACTCCCTTCTTCAGCTGACGCTGTACATGGTCGCTGATCAGGTGCGAGGCGCGACGCGCGACTTCAGCGTAGGTTTTGGCGACTTCCTGTGGGTCCGGCAATTCGGGATTCGGTACCTCGTTGGTGGGTGCAGCCATGTTGTTCTAACTCCAGGTTAGTGACCGGGCGGGTCTATCATTGATTGTTGGCGATAAAACGGATCAGACCATCCGCGCTACGCTGCCGGATAAGCGAACCGCGCTTCTCCAGATGGTTGAGGTGGGCAATCGCCTCCCCCATGGCGAACATGACCTGATGGGTATCGAGTTCGCGTGGAAACAGCTGGGACAGCACTTCTCCGGCGGTTCGTGCTGCACTGCACTCAGCTAGCAGCGCGTCACAACGTTCGCGGTGATGCTCGACCAATTGACCCACTCTTGTCCGGATGCCCTTGAAAGGTTTGCCATGCGATGGTAGCACGAGCGTATTATCGGGCAAGTTGCAGAGTTCTCGAATGGAGTCAAGAAAATACCCGAGAGCGTCATCATGCGGCGTTGCAGCATATACGCTGACATTGGTTGAGATGCGCGGCAACAGCATGTCGCCCGAAATGAGCACCCCGAGCTCGGCGCAGTACAGGCTGGCGTGTTCGGGTGAGTGACCGTAGCCGACGATGACACGCCAGGTCTTGTCGTTGATCGACAGCTCGCTGCCGTCGCGCAGGCGCTCGTAGCGCGAGGGCATTTCGGGAATTCCGCGGCGGTAGGCGTTGCCGCGTGCAGCCAGTGCCGTGGCCCGTGCCTCGTCCAGACCATGTTCGCGGAACTGAGCCACCATGTCGGGAACACCGTAACCGGGTACCTGTTGCCACAGAGCGTGGCCGGCAAGGTACTCGCCCAGCGTCATGTGCAGGCTGGCGTCGTTGCGAGCGACCAGCCAGGTAGCCAGGCCGAGGTGATCGGGATGATGGTGGGTGACGACAACGCGCGTCACCGGGCGTGGATCGGCATCGAGCAGGGTCGTCCACGCTTCACGGGTGGCGTCCGAGCCATAGCCCGAGTCGATGATCGTGCGTTCATCGCCGTCGTCCAGCAGCCACAAGTTGATGTGATCCAGCGCGAAGGGCAGGGGCATGCGCACCCACCAGACGCCGGCCGCAACTTCGATGGCAGTGGCTGCGGCGGGAAGCTCGGGAAAGGGATACTGCAACTGGGGCATGTACGTCGTCTCTGTGTAATCAGCCGGGGGCGGCGGCCGGCTTGGCGTTGCTCAATCCGTGGAAATCTGCTTAACTTTCGCTGGAAAATGGAAGTTATACATATAAAACAATATCTTGCCTGTTTCGTTGCGCACTGCGTGATGTCATTGGCAGTCGTGGAAGATCATGGGCGAAGAACAAACCTACACCATCACCGAGCTTGCGCGTGAATTCGATATTACCCCGCGCGCAATCCGTTTCTATGAGGACCAGGGCCTGCTGGCTCCGGCCCGCTCGGGTCGGGCGCGGGTATATACCAAGGCCGACCGTATCCGGCTCAAGCTCACGCTGCGCGGCAAGCGTCTGGGCCTTTCACTGGCCGAAATCGGTGAACTGCTCGACATGTACGGCGGGGTCCGCAACTCTGCGCCGCAACTCGAGCGCTTTCTCAACGTGCTTGCCACGCGGCGTGCCGCGATGGAGCAGCAACGTCTCGATATCGAGGCCGTGCTGCTCGAGATCGACATGCTTGAGCAACAGTGTCACGCCTTGCTTGGCCACAACGCCGAGGGTGCGGCAGCAGCGCGGGCAGAGTTGGTACGACGTATCGATCAGGCCAGCATTGACTGAGCAACGGGGATGTCCCCGTTTTGTGTGCCAAAGCTTACGTTGACGTAAACGTAAAAACAATGAAAATATGCGTCTGAACACACATCGCGTTCAAAGACTGCCACGGAGATCGAGCTCATGCGACCGGAGATGCCATCGTTCCAGCCCAGGGACCCCGGCTACGCTGCGCGCGTACAGGCCAGCTTCGCGTTGCAGCAGGCGATGGTACTGATTGGCGCCCGGCTCGCGGTCATTGAGCCCGGCTACGCCGAAATACACCTAGTGCATAAGCCCGAGATCACGCAGCAGCACGGTTACATCCACGGTGGCGTGGTCGGCATGATTGCCGATTCGGCCGCAGGCTACGCCGCCAACACCCTGACGCCGGCCGATACCAGCGTGTTGACGGTGGAGTACAAGCTGAACCTCGTCGCACCCGCCGACGCCCAGCGTCTGGTCGCCCGTGGCGAGGTGGTCAAGCCGGGCCGCACGTTGATCATCACCAAGGCCGAGGTGTTCGCAATTCGGGACGAACACTGGACCTTGTGCGCCATCATGCAGCAGACCATCATGGCCATGCACGGCAAGAGGGAGCGGGCGTCCTGATGGCGCGTGCAGTTGCGGCCGGGCATGTGTTTTTCACGCCAGAGGGGGCTGTCGGATGAGTATTCGTGTGCGCGCGCTGAATGCATCAGATTCGACCGAACTGGAGCATGTCCGCCAGTTCTTTCGCAACTATGCAGCATGGCTGGGCGTGGACCTGAGTTTCCAGGGCTTCGCCGACGAAGTGGCGAATCTGCCCGGGGCCTACGGCGAAGCCGATGGTCGCCTGTTCTTCGCCGAGGCTGACGGCGTGCCGGCGGGGTGCGTGGGCATTCGCCGTTTTTCCGACGGCGTATGCGAGATGAAGCGCCTCTATGTCGACCCCGAGCTGCGCGGCCACGGGCTTGGCCGCCAGTTGGCATTGCAGGCGATCGAGGCGGCGCAGGCGCTCGGCTACCGTCGCATCCTGCTCGACACGATGCCCACCATGCGTATTGCGGTGAAGCTCTACCGCGAGCTTGGCTTTACTGAGGCGCCGGCCTACTACCCGACACCGATCGAAGGCACGATCTTCCTCACTCTGGACCTGTCGCAGTGGTCCGAGGATGCGGTGTGCAACGAGAACCTGTTCCATCTGTTCGACTACAACCAGGCGTGGTCGCGGCAGATGCAGCAGATCGACGCCGGTTTCTTCGGCAAGCTGGCGCAACTGCAAAACCCCGAATACCTGTGGATCGGCTGCTCCGACTCGCGGGTGCCCGCCAACCAGATCGTCGGCCTGCTGCCGGGCGAGGTGTTCGTCCATCGCAACATCGCCAATGTGATCGTGCATACCGATCTAAATGCACTGGCGGTCATCCAGTACGCGGTGGATGTGCTCAAGGTCAAGCACATCATGGTGGTGGGCCATTACGGTTGTGGTGGCGTCAAGGCAGCGCTCGACCGCGCTCGCGTCGGTCTGGTCGATTTGTGGCTGCGTCATGTGCAGGACGTCCATGTGCGCCACCTGAAGGAAGTCGATGCGCTTGCGCCCGAGCTGCGCTACGACCGCCTGTGTGAGCTCAATGTCATCGAACAGGTCGCCAATGTGGCCCAGACCGTGGTCGTGCAGGATGCCTGGCGCCGGGGCCAGTGCCTGACCGTGCATGGCTGGATCTACGGCCTGAAGGACGGGCTGATCCGCGATCTGGGGGTCAACGTCAGTCGCGATGAAGATTTGCTGCCGCGCTATGCCGCGGCGCTCAAGGCGCTCGGCACCTGAGCGCAATTACTGCAATGAATTTCGAAGGAGAAACTGCATGTCCGATCTCGTTGTCATCGTATCCGTCGCCCGCACCCCGCTGGGGGGCTTTCAGGGTGAGCTCGCAGGCCTGACCACGCCGCAGCTCGGCGCCACCGCGATCAAGTCGGCAGTCGAGCGCGCCGGCCTGCAACCCGAGCAGGTTCAGGAAGTGATCATGGGTTGCGTGTTGCCCGCCGGTCTTGGCCAGGCGCCTGCCCGGCAGGCTGCGCTTGGTGCCGGCCTGCCGCTGTCGGCCGGCTGCACCACGCTGAACAAGGTGTGCGGATCGGGCATGAAGGCCACGATGCTGGCGCACGACCTGATCCTGGCCGGCAGCAACGACATCGTGGTCGCCGGAGGGATGGAGTCAATGTCCAACGCGCCCTACTTGCTGCCCAAAGCGCGTGGCGGATATCGCCTCGGTCACGGCCAGATGATGGACCACATGTTCCTCGACGGTCTGGAAGACAGCTACGCCAAGGAAACCCGGGGTCGGCTGATGGGCACCTTTGCCGAGGATTGCGCCGGTAAATTTAACTTTACCCGGCAGGCGCAGGACGAGTTTGCCGTCGCTTCGACCACTCGCGCACAGAACGCGATCAATGGCGGCGACTTCACCTGGGAGGTGGTGCCGGTGACCGTTCCGGGCCGCAAGGGCGATGTCGTGGTGGACAAGGACGAGCAGCCGCTGAAGGCTCAGGTCGACAAGATCCCGACGCTCAAACCCGCGTTCAAGAAGGATGGCACGGTCACTCCCGCCAACTCCAGCTCGATCTCGGACGGCGCTGCCGCGCTGGTGCTGATGCGCAAGTCCACCGCCGACAGGCTGGGCCTGAAGCCGGTGGCGACCATCGTCGGCCACGCCACGCATGCTCAGGAGCCCGCCCTGTTTACCACCGCGCCGGTAGGGGCGATGCAGAAGCTGCTGGCAAAGGCTGGCTGGAGCACCGATGACGTCGACCTGTGGGAAATCAACGAAGCCTTCGCGGTGGTCACTATGGCCGCGATGCACGAAATGAAGTTGCCCCACGACAAGGTCAACGTCAATGGCGGCGCTTGTGCGCTGGGCCATCCGATCGGTGCTTCGGGTGCCCGCATCCTGGTGACGCTGATCGGTGCGCTGCGCAAGCGCGGTCTCAAGCGTGGTGTGGCTAGTCTGTGTATCGGCGGTGGCGAAGCTACGGCGATGGCGATCGAGGTCGATTCCTCGGTGGCCTGCGGCTAAGGAGGCAGTGACATGATTCTCACCCAGGAACAGGAACTCATCCGCGACTCGATGCGCGCCTTCGCGCAGGAGCGCCTGGCCCCCTTCGCCGCTGAATGGGACCGCAATCACACCTTCCCGCGCGAAGCGCTCAAGGAACTCGCCGAGCTCGGTGCGCTCGGCATGGTCGTCCCCGAGGAATGGGATGGCGCCGGCATGGACTACATGAGTTTGGTGCTGACGCTGGAAGAGATTGCCGCCGGCGATGGTGCGACTTCGACCATCGTCAGTGTGCAGAACTCGCTGCCCTGCGGCATCCTCAACCGCTTCGGCAACGACGCGCAAAAGGAAGCCTGGCTCAAGCCGCTGGCGCGGGGTGAAAAGCTCGGCTGCTTCTGCCTGACCGAGCCGCACGTCGGCTCCGATGCGGCCGCCATCCGTACCACTGCTGTGCGCGAGGGCGATGAGTGGGTGCTGAACGGCGTCAAGCAGTTCATCACTTCCGGCAAGCACGCCGACATGGCGGTCGTGTTTGCGGTGACCGACAAGGCTGCAGGCAAGAAGGGCATCAGCTGCTTCCTCGTGCCCGCGAATGCGCCGGGTTACCAGGTCGGCCGAGTTGAGGAGAAGATGGGGCAGAAGGCCTCGGATACCACGCAGATTCTGCTCGAGAACTGCCGCATTCCGGCAGATTCGGTGATCGGCACCGAAGGCCAGGGCTACAAGATTGCGCTGTCCAACCTCGAGGCCGGCCGTATCGGCATCGCCGCGCAGTGCCTCGGCATGGCGCGCGCCGCGCTGGAAGCTGCGGTCAAGTACGCGCAGGAGCGCGAGAGCTTCGGCAAGCCGATCTTCGAGCACCAGGCGGTCAACTTCCGCCTCGCCGACATGGCGACCCAGCTCGAAGCTGCACGCCAGCTTGTATGGCACGCAGCCAGCCTGAAAGACGCCGGCCGCCCCTGTCTGAAGGAAGCCTCGATGGCCAAGCTGTTTGCCTCAGAAATGGCCGAGCGGGTGTGCTCGGACGCCATTCAGGTGCACGGCGGCTACGGCTACGTCACCGACTTCCCGGTAGAGCGCATCTATCGCGATGTGCGCGTGTGCCAGATCTACGAAGGCGCCAGCGATATCCAGAAACTGGTGATCGGGCGCGCGCTGGCGGGCTGATGTTCCGCGATGGGCGGGGCGGCACCGCCGCCGCCCGCCGCGCTCGCTATCGACCTTCGTCGTGGATCCGAAGTGCGCGTCCCGCCACGACGGCATGGTCGGTGCCGTAGTCTTCGGCCCTCTGCCTCCTAGCCCACCATCTGCGCCGGCAGCCAGGTCACCAGCCCCGGGAACACATACAGCAGCACCACCGCCAGCACCATCAGCAGGAAGTAGGGCAGCGCGTAGCGCGCGATCACCGTCATGTCGCGCCCGGTCAGGCCCTGCAGCACGAAGAGGTTGAAGCCCACCGGCGGGGTAACCTGCGCCATCTCCACCACGACGACCACGAAGATGCCGAACCACAGCGGATCGATGCCTGCGGCCTGGATGGTTGGCATCAGCACCGCCATGGTCAGCACCACGATCGAGATGCCGTCAAGGAAGCAGCCGAGCAGGATGTAGAAGATCGCCAGCGCCACCAGCAGCATGCCCGGGGTGAGGCCGAGGCTGCCGATCCATTCGGCGAGGTGGCGCGGCAGGCCGATGTAGCCCATCACCAGGGTCAGGAAGGCCGAGCCGGCGAGGATCAGCGCGATCATGCAGTACAGCCGGGTGGCGCCCATCAGCGCGTCGAAGAAGCTCTTGCGGTTGAGCGTGCGCTGGCTGCCGGCGATGATCAGGCTGCCGATCACGCCGATCGCCGCAGCCTCGGTGGCGGTGGCGATGCCGCTGTAGATCGAGCCGAGCACGCCGCCGATGAGCAGGATCACCGGGATCAGGTTCTTCGAGGCGACGAGCTTCTCGACGAAGCTGGTCTTCATGTCGGCGGCGGGGATCTTGCCCGGATT
>Ga0209477_1001560_pt1 | contig 13871 bp, 8 predicted proteins | sample KloWWTupernatant_FD_187180 | JGI IMG/M metagenome (GOLD analysis project Ga0209477, IMG submission 187180) | Active sludge microbial communities from Klosterneuburg, Austria, studying microevolution and ecology of nitrifiers - Klosterneuburg... | ecosystem: Engineered > WWTP > Aerobic digester >...
GCCTGGGTGGTATCCAGGCGGAACTTCTGCATGTCCCAGGCGCCCGTGGGGCAGCGTTCGGCGCACAGGCCGCAGTGCAGGCAGACGTCTTCGTCCTTGACCATGACGCGCTCGGTTTTCAGCGGTGCGGAAACCATCAGCGCTTGCGCCAGGTTCCCGGCGGGGGCCTTGAGCCGGGTGCGCAGCTCGTCCTCTTCGCCATTGAAGGTGAAGGTGATGCTGTCCATGGGGCAGATGTCCACGCAGGCATCGCATTCGATGCAGGTAGAGCGGTTGAACACCGTCTGCACGTCGCAGTTCAGGCAGCGGCTGGCCTCTTTGAAGGCGGTGGCGGCGTCGAACCCCAGCTCCACTTCCACCCGAATGCTGGCCAGCGCCACCTCGGCCTTGGCCCATGGCACTTTGAAGCGCAGGTCGTTCGATACTTCGTTGTCGTAGCTCCACTCGTGGATGCCCATCTTGCTGGACACCAGATTGGTGCGCGGCGCTGAGCGTTGGCGCACGTCTTCGCCGTGCAGGAAGCGGTCGATGGAGACCGCCGCCTCATGCCCCTGCGCCACGGCGGTAATGATGTTTTTGGGGCCGTAGGCTGCATCACCGCCGAAGAACAACTGCGGCAGCGTGGACTGAAAGGTGTCCGGCGTGAGTTCTGGCAAGCCCCAGCGGTCAAAGGCAATGCCCAGATCGTCCTCAATCCATGGAAACGCATTTTCCTGGCCCACGGCGATCAGCACCACGTCGCAGGGCACGCGCACATCGGGCTCGCCCGTGGGCACCAGGCTGCGGCGCCCTTGTGCGTCGTACTGGGCCTGCACCACCTCGAACCGCATGGCGGTGAGCTGGCCGTGCTCGTGCTCAAAGGCTTTGGGCACATGGAAGTTCAGAATCGGAATGCCCTCATGCAGGGTGTCTTCCTTTTCCCAGGGCGAGGCTTTCATCTCGTCAAAGCCGCTGCGCACGATGACTTTGACGTCGGTGCCGCCCAGGCGCCGCGCCGAGCGGCAGCAGTCCATGGCGGTGTTGCCGCCGCCCAGCACGATGACGCGCGGCGCGATGCTGGTGATGTGCCCGAACGACACCGAAGCCAGCCAGTCGATGCCGATATGGATGTTGCCTGTGATGTCGCGCCGGCCTGGAATCTCCAGATCACGCCCGCGCGGTGCGCCGCTGCCCACAAATACCGCGTCGTAGCCTTGCTGCAGCAGCGCGCGCAGCGAGTCCACGCGCTCCTGGTTGCGAAACTGCACGCCCATGTCGAGGATGTAGCCGGTTTCTTCGTCGATCACCGATTCGGGCAGCCGAAAACGCGGAATCTGGCTGCGGATGAAGCCGCCCGCCTTGGCCTCGCCGTCGAATACGGTGATTTCGTAGCCCAGTGGTGCCAAATCGCGCGCCACGGTCAGGGATGCGGGCCCGGCCCCCACGCAGACCACGCGCTTGCCGTTGCGGGGTGCAATGGCGGGCATGCGTGCTTTGATGTCGCCGCTCTTGTTGTCGGCGGCCACGCGCTTCAAGCGGCAGATGGCTACGGGCTCAGGCTGGGCGTCGTTGCTTTCTTCCACCCGGCCGCGCCGACAGGCGGGCTCGCACGGCCGATCGCAGGTGCGGCCCAGAATGCCGGGAAACACGTTGGACACCCAGTTGACCATGTAGGCGTCGTCGTAGCGGCCCTGGCCGATCAAGCGGATGTATTCGGGCACCGGCGTGTGGGCCGGGCAGGCCCACTGGCAATCAACGACCTTGTGGAAGTAGTCCGGATGCGTGGTGTCGGTAGGTTGCAAGGCAAGCTCCAGTCCTCGGGCCTGCAGCCACGGCGGCGCAGGAGAGCAAAGTCTATGGCCGCAAGGTGGGTGCGGGTGCTCGGGGGAATCCCTTGGATTGGCCGTGCGGCGTATCAAATATTGATCGCCATCAGGGGTTGTGTCTGCCGTTTCAGTGCGGCTGTGCTTTGGTCAGGCTGCGCCGTTGGGTTGCAATCCAGTCCATGGCCATGGATTCGCCTTGGTCCAGATGGCGTATGGCCACAGGACTCAGTGCGGCGCCCAGTTCGAAATCCGTACCCTCTATCGCCAGTTGCCAGGCGGGTGGCGCCTGGCCGTTGAGCTGCTCCGCGACCTGCAGCACCGCCGGTGCCGAAAGCGCATGGCTGTTGGGTGGGGTGCGTGCATCGGCCTGGATGGAGGCCAGGCACGCGCCGTCCACTACGCCGGGCCGCGCGGCGTCCACGAACAGGACCGCATGGCGTCCTTGCAAATCGAGGGCGTGCTCCACCTGTAGTTGAAAATCGGTCAGCAATTCCACATCGCCCGCACCCTCCAGTTGGCGGGCGGCCAGCCGTTCCAGCAGGCAGGGACCGAGGGCATCGTCGCCCCGGCTGGGGTTGCCGACGGCCAGTATGAGCAGGGGAGGAGTTTTCACCATGCGGGCTGACGGGGCAGGGACGGGCGGGCGCTGCGCTCGGTGCGGCCATCGCCGTGGCGCAACACAGAATCGACCAGCTGACCATCGGCGTCGATGACGGCCACCTGCAGGGGCATGCTGCCCAGCGCGTGCGTGGCGCAGCTCAGGCAGGGGTCGTAGGCGCGGATGGCCACTTCGATGTGGTTGAGCAGCCCTTCGCTGATCTCACGCCCGTTGAAGTAGGTGCGTGCCACGGCGCGCACCGATTCGTTCATGGCCTGGTTATTGTGTGTGGTGCTGACGATCAGGTTGCACCAGCTGATCAGGTCGTCGCCGCCGATCGCGTAATGGTGGATCAGGGTGCCGCGCGGCGCTTCGATTACTCCCACGCCCTCGCGCCGGGTGGGGCGCTGCGCGGGCAGCGGCGCGGTCAGTGTGCCACCCAGCAGCGCATCGTCCTGGAGCAGTTCGGCAATCACTTCCATGGCGTGCAGCATCTCGATCATGCGCGCCCAGTGGTAGGCCAGCGTGGCGTGCACCGGGCCATGGGCGAGAAAACGCTGGCGCTGGGCTTCGGCCCGCGCGCTGGGTATGTAGCTGCAGTTGTGCACCCGCGCCAGCGGGCCGACGCGGTACCAGCCAGCGCCCGGCCCCAGGCTGCGCAGGTAGGGAAACTTCATGTAGGTCCACGGCTCGGTGGCCTCTTCAATCAGGTCCATGTAGTTCTGCACGTCGACGCCGTCGTGCAGGATGCGGCCTTCGGCATCGCGCACACGCAACGCGCCGTCGTAAAGCTCCATGGCGCCATCGGAGCGCACGATGGACATCCAGCCCGAACGGATGCTGCCGAATTCCCCGTACAGCGCCTCGTTCTGGCTGTGCAGGCGGGCTACCAGCTCCACCGCCTGTTCGCACCAGTCCAGCATTTGCGGCACCTGGGCGGCCAGTTCATCGCGTTCCGGGCGCGTCAGGTGGCGGTTGACACCCCCAGGGATCGATCCGGTGCCGTGCACCCGCTTGCCTGCCGTGAGGCGTATCACCTCCTGTCCAAACTTGCGCAGCAGCACGCCTTGGCGGGCAATATCGGGGTAGGCCGCCGCTACACCAACGATGTTGCGCCGCGTGGCATCGCTGTCGAAGCCGAACAGCAGGTCGGGGGACGAAAGGTGGAAAAAATGCAAGGCATGCGACTGCATGATCTGGCCGTAATGCATCAGGCGGCGCACCACTTCGGCCGTGCGCGGCACGGCAGCAATGCCCAGCGCCACGTCGATGGCTTTGCAGGCCGCCAGATGGTGCGAGACCGGGCAGATGCCGCACAGGCGTTGCACCATCACCGGCACCTCCCAGTAGGGGCGCCCGACGATAAAGCTCTCAAAACCCCGGAACTCGACGATGTGCAACCGTGCCTGCTGCACACGGCGGTGCTCGTCCAACAGCAACGTGACCTTGCCGTGGCCTTCCACACGCGATACGGGGTCGATCACCACGCGCCGGGGTGCCGTGGGCGGTGGGCTTGGTGGGATGTGTTCCATCAGTCGAAGTGAATCAGGGAGGGCTGGGAGGGCGGCATGCGGCCTTCCACCAGGGCGGACAGCAGGGCCCAGATGGCATCGGCGCTCGGGGGGCAGCCGGGCAGGAAATGGTCCACATGCACCACTTCGTGGATGGGGTGCACATGCGCGAGCGGCAGCGGCAACTCGGGGTCGTTGGGGACACTGCTTTGCGCGGCCAAGCCGGGCCGGGCGCGGTACACATCGATCAGGATCTGGCCAATGTCCAGGGCGTTGCGCTGCGCGGGCAGGCCGCCATTGATGGCACAGGCGCCCACGGCCACCAGCACTTTGCACTGAGCGCGGAACTCGCGCAGCACTTGCACGTTCTCGCTGTTGCACAGCCCACCTTCGATCAACCCGATATCGCAGGGCCCGCAATGCTTGATGTCGGTCAGCGGCGAGCGGTCGAAATCGACGTGTTTCACCAGTTCAAAAAATCGCTCGTCAATGTCGAGCAGGGACATGTGGCAACCAAAGCACCCAGCGAGGGACACCGTGGCCATGCGCAGCCGGGGACGGGCGGGTTCAGTCACTGCCATGCTCTACCTCCGGGGCTGCAGGAACGTCGAACCGCCGCGCGCCAATGGGTACGGCAAAGCCGCGCCGCTTGGGCAGGATGGCGCCCACCGGGCAGATACTCGCTGCACGGTCGTCGGCAGCCAGGGCGCTGTCGCCCAGCTGGCCGGTCGGGGCATTGACCAGCAGGTGCGTGCCAATGCCGTGTCCGCCAATGGCAAAAACTCCCTTGCCGTCGATTTCGTGGCTGGCGCGCACACACAGTTTGCACAGAATGCAGCGGTTCAGGTCCAGCCAGATGTCCGCGTGGCTGGCGTCCACCGGGCGCACGGGGGCCAGCATGTCGTAGTGCATGTCGGTCATGCCCAGTGCATAGGCGGTGGCTTGCAGCTGGCAGTCACCGCTCTTTTCACAGCCGGGGCAGAAGTGGTTGCCTTCAACAAACAGCATTTGCGTCAGGCGCAGGCGGCGCGCTTCCAGTTCGGGCGTGCGGTTTTCTACCGCCAGGCCCGCCTGGGCGGGTGTGGTGCAGGCGGCGGCCAGGCGGCCATCGATGCGAACAGTACACAGGCGGCAAGCGCCGCTCTGGCCCAAGGCGGGATCCCAACACAGGTGGGCAATGGAATGGCCTGCCCGCTGTGCGGCGTCCATCAGGGTGTCGCCCTCGGTGAAAGGCACTGCGGTGCCATCGAGCAGAAAATGGTTCATCCCTGTTGTTCCAAGTGTGCTTCGGGATCGTCGCGCCCGGTCACGCGCCTTGCGGGCGCCAGTTCGGCGTCCAGGTCGAAGCCGGGGGTGAAGCTGGGCCGTTGCATGCGCCGGTCGTAGGCTGGACCAAAGCGTTCCAATGTGTCGCGCAGCGCATGGGTGCTGCTGGCGCCCAGACCGCAGTGGGTGGTGCCCTGCATCAGGGTGTCCAGATCGTCTAGGTCGGCTCTGTCGAAGGGCGAGCCACGGCCTGACGCCAGCTTGTCCAGGCGTTGCAGCACCAGCGTGGTGCCCACCCGGCAGGGCGTGCAGAAGCCGCAGCTCTCGTGGGCAAAAAAATGGGCAAAACCGTGCGCTATCTCGAACATGTCACGCGATTGGTCAAAGACCATCAGGGCGCCTGCCGTGGACACGTCTTCGAAACCGACGCGCCGCTCCAGCTCGTGCGTCGCCAGGCACCGCCCGGACGGGCCGCCGACCTGCACCGCTTGGGTGTTGCGTGCGCCGCAGTCGTGTAGCACCTGCGCTACCGTGATGCCCAGCGGGTATTCGTAGATGCCGGGGCGTTCGCAGTCGCCACTGACTGAATGCAGCTTGGTGCCGCTGCTGTGGGCCGTGCCGATGGCGGCCCACCACTCGCCGCCTCGCAGCGCGATTTGCGCTGCTGCGCAGAAGGTTTCTACGTTGTTGACGATGGTGGGTTGGCCCAGATAGCCTTGTTCCACCGGGAAGGGCGGTCGGATGCGCGGTGTGCCGCGTTTGCCTTCCAGGGATTCGATCAAGGCGCTCTCTTCGCCGCAGACATAGGCACCCGCACCCACGTGGATGCGGATGTCGAAGTCGAAGCCGTCCATGTCCAGAATGCGAGTACCCAGCAAGCCGCGTGAACGCCTCTGTGCCAGCGCGGCTTCAAGCGGTTCAAGCAAGAAACGGTACTCGCCCCGCAAATACAGAAAACCCGCGCGGGCACCCAGCACCCAGGCGGCCAGGGTCATGCCCTCGAACACCGCATCGGCTTGCCGGTTCAGCAGAACCCGGTCTTTGAAGGTGCCGGGTTCGCCCTCGTCAGCGTTGCAAACCACCACGCGCGTGTGGCCAGGGGCCAACGGCGCGTCGCGGCACAGTGCCCACTTGTGGGCGGTGGCGAACCCTGCGCCGCCGCGCCCGCGCAGGCGCGACGTGGCCAGTTCGGCCAGAGTAGCTTGTGCGCCGCGCGCCAAGCTCGCCTGCAGGGCCTGGCCTTGCAGGCGCGGGGCGTCCAGCAGCACATCGCTGCGATGCACCTGGTCGTCCACCTGCATCCAGGCGGCAGGCCATTCGGTCACGGGAACCTGGCTCCGCACCATGTCGGCCAGATCACGCACGCGTTGGCTGTCCATGCGTGTCAGTACCTGGTGCTGGTTCACCAGCAGGGCCGGGCCCTGGTCGCCCAGGCCGGTGCAGGAGGCAAAATCCATGCTGGCGAGGCCGCTGGCGTTAGGTGCGCCGTGGGGGATGTTCAGGCGCTGGCGCAGGTCTGCGGCCAGGGCATGGCTGCCCTGCATGCGGTCGGTGACGTTGTCGCTCCACAGCAGGTGGTAACGGCCCACTGGCTGCAGGTGGAAGAACCGGTAAAAACTGGCCACTCCTTCGACAATGGCAGGAGACAGGCCCACTGCGGCTGCCACTTGGGCGAGAACCGGGCGCGGCAGCCAGCGGCTGTGCTCCTGCACTTCCCGCAGAATTTGCACCAGCGAGGCTCGGCGAGCGCCATGGCGCTGCAGGACTTGGGCCACGGTAGTGTCCAGAGAGGTGTCGTCGGTACAGCGTGCGGGCATGGTGTGGTGACGGCAGAGCCAGAAAACACCAGTGTAGGGCGAACCGGTACGTGGGCTGGTGCGCTTTCCGCAGCAGTCCGGTGGGACTTGGGTGACAGGTCGACAGGGAGCCTGGTCGCATAATGGTTCTTCGCCAGAGATCGTTACCCTCGCGAGGCGATCCGGCCCCTTCCTCAGACCGAGCCGCGATGCAAGCCCGACTACAGAGACTTCCGATTGGCCAGCGCATCGCGCTGGCACTGGCCTTGCCGATGGCCGGTTTCGTGTTTTTCGTGGTGTGGGTGCTGGCCAGCCACCAGCGTACGGCCAACGATATGCGCAACCTGCGCGAAATGGCCGAAGTGGCTGCATCAGTCGGTAGCCTGGTGCATGAGGTTCAGCTCGAACGGGGCCTGTCGGCGGCCTTTCTGGGTTCGGGCGGTACCCAATTTGCCCAAAATCAAGCGAGCCGCCACGCCCGGACGGATGCACAACTGGCCGCACTGCAGCAGGCGCTGCAACACCTGGCGCCGAAACATTTTGATGATCGCCTGCGTTCGCGCATCGTGGATGCGCAGGTGCAGTGGATGTCGTTTGCTGCGTGGCGCAGGGAGGCCGCCGCAGGCGATGTGACGCCCGAAGTGCAGTTGGCACGCTACAGCGCTGGCATTCATGCATTGATTGGCATCGTCCAGGAGATGTACTTTCTGGGCAGTGACGCAGACATTTCACGAAGCATTTACGCCTTGGTTAACTTGATGCAAGCCAAGGAGGCGGCGGGGGTAGAGCGGGCCCTGGGGGTTACCTATTTTTCGGCACCCCGGGTGGATGCTATCGATCGCCAGGTTTTTGTGGCACAGGCTGATCGCCAGGCGAATTTTCTGGAGCAGTTCCGTTTTTTTGCCGCACTGGAGCAGGTGCAACAACTTGACCGGGTGCTTGCCGATGAGAAGGCCGCAGAGATTGAACGGTTGCGCGGTTTTGTTTTTCAGCGGGTACTTGCACGGCAGGAGGCCACGCAAAACACCACGGCGCGCTGGATTGACGTGATGACCTGGAAGATCGACCAGATCAGGCTGGTAGAGGATCGCACCGCACAAGCGCTGATCGCGCAGGCACAACGCGCCGAAGATGCGGCCCGCAAGACCGTTTTCTGGAGTGGCGCCGCCGCCTTGGCGGGGCTGTTATTGGCCGTGTTGATCGCCGGGGCGCTGGCGCGCGGCATCATTTTTCCGATCGAACGCATCACGCGCGCCATGAACCGCTTGGCCACGCAGAACGCCGGGGACACCGAGGTCGAAATCATCGATCACCAGCGTGGCGACGAAATTGGCGAGATGGCGCGGGCCACCCTGGTGTTCCGCGACAACCTGGTCCGCATTGCACAGGCAGAGGAACGGCTCAAAAGTGCTGTCATTCTGCGCCTGCACCACAAGGCGTTGAGCGCCATTTCCCAGGGCGTACTGATCGTCGATGCGCAAGGCCTTGTCACCTTTGCCAATGCTGCGCTGGCGGCAATTACCGGGTATGCCCCCGAAGACTTTGTGGGGCGGCCGCCCGGCTTTCTGTGCGCCCAGGCGCAGGACAACGCCGGTCTGGAGGCCCGCGACGGAATGCCTTGCATGCTGGAAGGTCGTCGCCGCGACGGCCAGCCGTTCTGGTTTGAGGCCATGGTCAGCCCGGTGCTCGATAGTGAAGGCGTGGCCACGCACAGCGTGGTTGTTCTGCGGGACATTACGGAAAGCCGCCGGATCGAGCAGGAGATGCGCATTGCCGCCACGGCGTTCGAGTCACTGCACGGCATGATCGTGACCGATGCCCGAGGCAATATTTTGCGCGTCAATCGCGCCTTTACCCGAATGACCGGTTATGAGGCCAACGAGGTGATCGGGCGCACTCCGGCAATGTTCAAGTCCGGGCGCCACGACGCGGCGTTTTACGTCCAGATGTGGAAATCTCTGGCCGACCGGGGTGCCTGGTTTGGTGAAATCTGGGACCGGCGCAAGAACGGCGAGGTGTATCCCCTGTTGCAAAGCATTTCTGCCGTGCGCGGTGACGATGGACAGGTCACGCACTATGTGGCCGCGTTCTCTGACATCAGCGAGCGCAAGGAAGCCGAGGAACAGATCCGACATCTGGCCTTCTACGATCCGCTCACCCACCTGCCCAACCGGCGCCTGTTGCTCGACCGAGTGCAGCAAGCCATGGCGCTGGGCGAGCGCACGGGGGGGCGTGGGGCGCTGCTGTTTATCGATCTGGACCAGTTCAAGTCCCTGAACGACACGCTGGGCCATGATGTAGGCGATTTGCTGCTGATTGAGGTGGCTCGGCGCTTGCAAGAATCCATCCGTGCCAGCGATACAGCGGCCCGTCTGGGAGGCGATGAATTCGTCGTCATGCTGGAGGAACTCGCCCACGACGCTACCGAGGCGGCTGAGCAGGCGCGGGTGGTTGCGGAGAAGGTGCTGGCTGCGCTCAATCAGACGTATTTGCTGGCGGGCCATGCGCTGCGCAGTACGCCCAGCATCGGAGTGACCATGTTTCACGGCCTGGCCGCCACCACTGACGATCTGCTGCGCCAGGCCGATCTGGCCATGTACCAGTCCAAGTCGGCTGGGCGCAATGCCCTGTGCTTTTTTGACCCGCAAATGCAGGCTGTGGTGTCGGAGCGCTTGCAGCTCGATGCCGATCTGCGCACCAGTCTGGAGGAGGGCCACTTTCGACTGCATTTCCAGGCGCAAGTCGATGGCCAGGGGCGCATGACGGGTGCCGAGGCGTTGCTGCGTTGGGAGCATCCGCAACGTGGCATGGTGCTGCCGGGTGATTTCATTCCACTGGCCGAAGAAACCGGATTTATTCTGCCGTTGGGTGACTGGGTACTGGAGACGGCCTGCCAGGAACTGGCCCAATGGGCGGCTAGCCCGGCGACGGCAGGCCTGTCCATGTCGGTCAATGTGAGCGCACGCCAGTTCCAGCAGCCCACGTTTGTCGAAGGGGTGCTGGCGGTGTTGCAGTCCACCGGTGCCAACCCGCTGCGCTTGCGGCTGGAGCTGACCGAGAGCCTGTTGCTAAGCGATGCGGAAGGCGCCATCGCCAAGATGCTGGAACTCAAGTCCCACGGCATCGGGTTTGCGCTGGACGATTTTGGCACCGGATACTCGTCCCTGGCTTACTTGCGGCGTCTGCCGCTCGATCTGCTCAAGATAGACCGCGCCTTTGTGCACGACATCCTGACCGACCCGAACGTTGCCGCCATTGCCCGGTCTATCGTGGCGCTGGCCCACAGTCTGGGGTTGACCGTGGTGGCCGAAGGCGTGGAGCAGCAGGGGCAGTTCGACTATCTGGTGGAGCAGGGCTGCACGGGCTACCAGGGCTACCTGTTTGGCCGACCCGTGCCCGCACAGCAGCTACTTTTGTCGCGATCGTCCTGACAGGCTCCCGGGGGAAAGCCTTATCCTCGGGGCTTGCTATGAACCAACTTCAACTCTTTTTACCCTGCGCCGCTGGCGTCGAGGGCTTTCTGGCCGACGAGGTGCACCAGATCACAGGCCTGACGGGCAGCGACCTGCTTACCGGGCGTGGTGGCGTGTTGCTGCGTGCCTCCTGGCGTGATGCGATGCTGCTCAACCTGTACAGCCGTTTGGCGCAGCGCGTACTGGTGCAACTGGCGCACCGTCCGTACCGCAACGAAAACGATCTGTATGAGGCCGCCAGCAGCGTGGCCTGGGAGGTCTGGTTCACTACGCGCCATACCTTCAAGGTTGAGGTCACCGCGCAGCACAGCCCGCTGCAAAGCCTGAACTTCGCTGGTCTGCGCGTGAAGGATGCCGTGGCCGACCGTTTTCGCGCCAAGAGTGGCGTGCGCCCGGACGTGAACACCCAGTGGCCCGACGTACGCATCCATCTGCACCTGACCACCGAAGAAGCCACGGTGTACATCGACACCTCGGGCGAGCCTCTGTTCAAGCGCGGCTGGCGCGAGGATAAGGGCGACGCACCACTCAAGGAAACCCTGGCCGCCGCCATGATTGCTGCCAGTGGCTGGGATCCGCATGGCGATGCACCCGTGCCGTTGTATGACCCCTGTTGTGGCAGTGGCACGGTGCTCATCGAGGCCGCGCAGATCGCCTGCTGCATCGCCCCCGGTATGCGTCGGCGCTTCGCTTTCGAGAAGCTCCTGCCGTTCCAGTCGCATGTTTGGGATGCTATTAAAGATGAAGCTAAAGGCGTACAGCAGACAAGCGCTGTGGCCATTTTTGGTAGTGATGTGTCACACCGCATGGTAGATTTTTCTGAACGCAATGCCGAGCGTGCAGGTGTGGCGGGTGCTGTGCAGCTTCGCGGTGGCGACGCGCTGCAACGCATGCCGCCGTGTGAGACGCCGGGGGTCATGCTGCTTAACCCGCCCTACGGTGAGCGCATTGCTGCGGCCGGTGCTGCAGGGCAGAACGCCTCGGAACGCGCCGCCCAGCGCGCCCAGGGCGACGCCGTGGGCCGCGAGGCGGCGCACACCGACGATGGTGGCGAGTTCTTCAGCCAACTGGCCGCGCACTGGAAGAAAAACTATGCAGGCTGGACGGCCTGGATGCTGACGCCCGACCTCAAGCTCCCCAGCAAGATGCGCCTGAAAGAATCGCGCCGCGTACCGATGTGGAATGGACCGATCGAATGTCGGTTGTTCCGTTTCGACATGGTCAAGGGCGCCGCCCGCGCGCCGCGCGCCGGGTCTGGCGATGGGGGTTGAGCTGCAACAGCTGCTGACCGTGGCAACGCCGCAGGGGGCTTCACGCGCCTTGGTGCTAGATACCAACGTCGTGCTCGACTTGCTGGTGTTTGCCGATCCAGCCACCGCGCCGCTGCCCGATCTGCTGGCTTCTGGGGCGCTGCGCTGGATAGCCACCGCCGGGATGCGCAGCGAACTCGCCAGGGTTCTCGGCTACCCACAGATTGCCCCCCGCGTCGCGTTTTATGGCCTCACGCCAGAGACGGTGCTCGCGCGCTTTGACGCTGCGGTGCAAACCGTAGGGCCCGCACCGCGCGCCAGTGCCATTTGCAAGGACATCGACGACCAGCCTTTCATTGACCTGGCTGCAGCGCACGAGGCGATTTTGCTGTCCAAGGACAAGGCAGTGCTGTGTTTGCGCAAGCGCCTGAGTGCTTACGGCGTTGAAGTTTCGACGTCCATTGCACTCACGGGTGCGGCGTGCGCAGACTGCGATTGCAGAGAGCCTGGCTTCAATCAGCGAATTGAAAATCAGCGGCGGCGTTGAGCTGCCAGGCACCGTCGTCCTTGAACTCCAGCACATGGCTGTGGTACTGCAGCACCGCATGCCGGTGCGCAATGCTCACCAAGGTGACGCCGCTTTCGCGCAGCCGCTGGTACAGCGCGGTTTCGTTGGCACTGTCGAGCGCGCTGGTGGCTTCGTCCAGAATCACCATGCGGGGACTGCATGCCAGCACCCGCGCAAACGCCAGGCGTTGCTGCTCACCAGTGGACAGCAGTTTTTCCCAATCGTGCGCTGCATCGAGCCCGCCAACCCGCTCGGCCAGCGTCTCGAGGTGCACCGCCTGGAGCAGTTCCAGTAGCCGCTCATCTGCAAGTTTGGTCGTGGCCGCCGGATAAACAATCTGGCTGCGCAGCGTGCCACTTTGCATGTAAGGGCGTTGTGGCAAAAAGAACATGTCTTCGATCGGCGGGTGCTGCACCATGCCGCTGCCGCTGTTCCACAAGCCGGCAATGGCGCGCAGCAGCGAACTCTTGCCACAGCCGCTCGGGCCTGTGATGAGGAGCGCCTCTCCGGGTGCGATGCGCAGCGACAAGTTTTGTATCAACATGCGGCGAAAATCGGGCGTGTACAGGGTGAGCCCCTCGATGGCCAAGGTGTCGCCAGCGCGCCTCCCAATCGTGGGCGAGGGATCCGTCTTCGTAACGGCTGCAACTCCGTCCACCGCGGGTGGTTCGGCCCAAGGTGTGGGAGCGGCCGGGGTTTTGAGCACCACCTGCGAGAGCGCATGCAGCCGGTCAATACCCGCCACAAAGCGGCTCAAGCTCTCGAAGTTGTCCACGATGAGCGAGACGGCCGCCAGCACCGCAGTGAAAGCGCCCGCCGCCTGCACCGCGCGGCCCACTTCCATTTCGCCCGCCAGCACAGCGCCTGCCAGCACGACGCTGGGCACTACCAGGGTGAGTTGGCTGAAGGCGCGCTGGAACAGGTTGAGCGAGAGTTGCTTCTTGATCATTCGGGCAAAGTTGCTGAATGCGGCGTCAAAGCGTTGATTGAGCTGCGCGCGCTCTTGTTCTTCACCGCAGTAGAAGGCTATCGATTCAGCGTTCTCGCGCAGTCGCATCAGGCTGAAACGGAAATCAGCCTCGCGGCGCAACTGCCAGAAGTTCAGGCGAATGAGCGGCGTACCGAACAGGTACAGGGCACCGAAGGTTCCGAGAAAGGCGTAGACAGCCAAGATGGCGACCAGTGCGTGCGAAATGGACCAGAGCACGGCGCTGAAGGCGACGAGTTGCATCACGGAGCCAATGAAAATCAGCAGAAAGTGGGTGGAGCGCCCGGTGAACGTGTTGATGTCCTCGCTGATGCGCTGGTCCGGGTTGTCGATGTCGCCGCGCGCGCCAATTTCGTAGTACTTGCGCTCACCCAGGTAGCCATCCAGAAAACGCGACGTCAACCAGCGGCGCCAATAATTGGAGAACGCATCGCGCATGTAGTAGTAAAAGGCATAAACCGGCACCGCAAAGACCAGTACGTAGAGCGTGGTGCGCACCGCAGCCCAGAAGCGATCCGCATCCCTGCTGGCCAGCGCGGAGGTCATTTCTCCGCTTTTGTCGACCAGCATGACCGCTAACTGCGTCTCGAAGACCATGAGCCCAATCAGCAGCGCC
>Ga0209477_1001561_pt1 | contig 13870 bp, 5 predicted proteins | sample KloWWTupernatant_FD_187180 | JGI IMG/M metagenome (GOLD analysis project Ga0209477, IMG submission 187180) | Active sludge microbial communities from Klosterneuburg, Austria, studying microevolution and ecology of nitrifiers - Klosterneuburg... | ecosystem: Engineered > WWTP > Aerobic digester >...
GCCGGGCGGATCTGGATTGGCTTTGATGGCGTCCCGGGCGGCGCGGCGGTGTGGGACAACGGGACCTGGAAGATGTTCACCCAGCCCTCGTCGCCGCTCAAAACCGACCGGGTGGGCACGGTCCTGGCCGTGGGTGAATCGGTCTGGTTTGGCCACGTAAACTCGAGCGCGTTTTCAATCTACTCGCCCAACTGGCGGCGCTTCCAGTTTTCATCGGCCAGCCAGCAGCCCGGGCCGTTGTACAACGAGCTGACCCGAACCTGGGCCGGCCTGGGCAACGCGATTGGCTGGATTGACAGCAATGTCTGGCTGACTGCAAGCGTGCCAGGCGTCTCGTCTGGCATTGTTGACATCAAGCGCGGCAGCGACGGCGCCCTATGGCTGGGCACTGTTGCCAATGGCGTGGCCGCCTGGGCGCCCGGTGGCACCACGGTGTATTCAACGGCCTCGGGCTTGCCATCGAACAGTGTGCGCGCCCTTGCGTCGGACAGCCTTGGGCGGATGTGGGTGGGCACGCCGAACGGTCTTGCGATGCGGGCGGAGGCCGGCTATTGGCTGACCTTCACCAGCCAGACCTCGCCGTTGTTGACCGACACGATCACATCCCTGGCGGTGGATGCCGCTGACCGGCTGTGGATCGGCACGCCGGTCGGACTGAACGTCTTTGACCTGGTCTCCCAGGGCAATGGTTGGGTGAGCTATACCGTCGGAACGGGGTTGCCTTCCAACAGCGTCAACGCCATCGCAGCCCATCCCGCCGGCGGGGTGTGGGTGGGCACCGATGGCGGCCTGGCCGTCCGAGACCCGATCAGCCTGACCTGGACGACATATACCGCGGTGACTGGCACGCTGCCCGGGAACAAAGTCACCCACGTATCGATCGATCCGCAGGGCCGGGTGTGGGCGGCGACCGCCCAGGGCCTGGCGATGCGCCAGGGCGGGGCCTGGCAGAAGTTTTTCCCGCCCGGCACAATGGTCGAGAGCAACCGGGTGAACGGCCTGGCCGCCGACGCGACCCGGGTGTGGGTTTCTTCCAGCGGCGCGAGCGCGGTGTCGGCGACGATCGCCGCCCGCGGCATCATCACCAGCCCCATCGGCAATATCGTGCCGACGATCAACAGCTTCACGCCAGCCCAAGGCGCGCCCGGCGACGTCGTCGTCATCAACGGCTCTGGTTACGACACACGCGGGCCCGAATTCAACGTGGCGCGCTTCTGCTGCGCCGACGGGCCATCCGGAAAACCGGCCCCGTTGGCCGAGATCCAGTCGGTCGGCTACACCACCATGTCGGTCAAAGTCCCGGTTGGCGTGTCCACCGGCAAGCTGCAGGTTGAAGCCAATGGGCTGCGCTCCACCTTGAGCGCCGCCGAATTCAAGGTCAAACCAAAGATCACCGGCTTCTCGCCGTCATGCGTCGGGATCGGTGGTCTGCTCACGGTTGATGGGACCGGGTTGATGGACGGGAGCGGGGCGGCCTATATCAAGGTCGGCTCGGGCGCCGAGCGCATCGCCGATGCCACTGATCCGACCCAGGTGCGGACCTTCCTGCGCCCGGGCGACACGGCGGGCAAAGTCGTGGTGCGCTTGACCAATGGGCAGGCCGCGACGAGCACTGCCAACCTCTTCGTGCCCGTTTTGTCGATCAAGCAGATGAAGGCCCAGCAAGCGATCACCGGCGCGCCGATGATCTGGGGCAAGCGCACCCTCGTCACCATCGACGCGCGCTCGACTGGCGATTGCCAGGACGCCATCACCGACGCCAATGTCGAGTGGCGCTTTGCCGGGGATCAGTATCTGGCCGGCGGCACGTTCAAAAACCCCGATGGCAAGGTGGCCCTCAAAATCGGTGACACGGGCGGCGACGGGATCACCCCCCACATCAATGTGGTGGCCAACATCGATCCCGATGACGCGCTGGATCTCTTTCCGCCCAACCTGTATTCGTCGCCGCTGATTGCGTTCATGGGGGCGCGGGTGACCCTGAAGCGCAACGGAATCGTGATCACCCAGACGGTCATGCCGGCCTCGGCCTTCAACTTCGTCGATACGCGCTCGGTTCGCCGGCGCGTGCGGGTGGTGAGCATCCTTCCGAGCGACGTTGCCGGCAATCCAAATCACGATCAAAACATCTACGAGGGTTTCACTTCCATGGCTCGGATCTATCCGCAGCAGGATTTCCGGGTCACCTGGGGCAGCTACTGGTGGGCGACGACAACGCCTATCTATCTCAGCGCGCCCTTCTCGATCACGATCGGCGAGAATGACGAGGACTCGCGCGACGAGGTTGACGACTATCTCGATCCAGACGGCTTTGACTGGGGCGTCGCCGCCTTTGACGCCAACCTGACGGGCAACCTCAGCGCCGGTGGATTGAGTAGCAGCGGCTGGGACACGGTCTCAATTGACGCTGACAGGAATGTCTCCGGCCGCTACATGGCCCACGAACTGATGCACGCCTGGGGCTTCGTCGACTCTGACGCGGCCAACTATGAGAACGTGCCCATTGAGGGCGGCGACCATCACTCAAAATACGATGAGGGTCGTTGGGCGGGCGAGGGATTGACCTTTGCCGATGACTGCAGCATGAGCCGCGAGTTCGCGGATGCCCTGTCTGCCCAGAGCGCGCCAAACTCCAGGGTCATCCGGCTCGACGCTTCCGGGTGGAAGATCATGCTGACGACCGCCTGCGCCGTCGCCTCGGGTGCAAACCAGACTGACACTGCGAAGTCGGTCATCTCATATGCGCCCGTGCGCCGCAACTACAACACATTCATGGAGTTGGAAGATTACAAGAACCTTCTGGCCGAAATGTGTTTCTACTGGGCTGGGTCGGACAATTATTCGACCGCCTGCCCGGGCTACAGCCTGTCGTATCTGCCCGCTTCGCTTCGGGCCCAGGTCGATGCGCAGGGCGCCAAAGCGGTCCAGTCAAAGGAGGCTGACGCGACCGTCACGCGGACCCTGCGCTTGTCGGGCAAGATCGGCGCGGGTGGCCTGGTAACGCCGTCGTTGTCCTATGTGGGTATCGACGATGGCGGCGTGACGCCTCAGGATTTCGATGGAACATATCACCTGCGGGTATTTGGAGCCGGCAATGCCGTCCTGCACGATCAGGTCTTCGCGCTGCCCGAGCCGGCCCTCATCGCCCATGACGCGCCGGCGGCGCGCGCCGCAAAGCTGCCCGCGCATGCGGATGGCGGGTTCGAGGCGAAGTTCAACTTGCGCGTGCCATTCCCGGTTGGTGCAACCGGCGTCGACATCTTCCACGACGGCGCGTCGATCTGGTCGGCGGCGCCCAGCGCCAACCCGCCCACGGTCAGCGTGCCGGTGCTCTCTGGCGCGGTGATCAGCCCGGTGTTGCCGATGACGGTTACCTGGACGTCAGGCGACCTCGATGGCGATCCGCTCCAGTTCGGGCTGGACTACTCGGCTGATGGGGGTGTCACGTGGGAATTGGTCATGCCGCACGTTACTGGCAATTCGGCCTCGTTTGTGCCCAATCTGCTGGCCGCCAGCGCCAATGCCCGGATCCGGGTGCGCGCCAGCGACGGCTTTAACACATCCAGCGCCGTGTCGGCCCAATTCACAATGCAGAAGAAGGCGCCCGTCGCGCTGATCGAGGCGCCAACGGATGGCGCGACGGTGGGCGAGGGGCTGCCCCTGATGCTGAACGGCGGCGGCCTGGGTTCGGGCGGCTACAACCTGCCCTCGTTTGTGTATGCCTGGCAGGTCGATGGTGTGAGCGCCGCCAGCGGCCAGGTGGCGACGGTCACCCTGGCCGTCCCGGGCACCCACACCATCACGCTCAAGGTCGGCGATGGCGGTCTGACCGGCACGCGCACCGTGTCGGTGACCGTCATTGCCGACTACGACAAGGACGGCCTGCCCAACGCCTGGGAGCAAAAACACGGCCTGAATCCGCTGGATCCGACCGATGCCGTCGCAGATTCGGATGGCGATGGCCGCTCCAATCTCGAAGAGCTGGGCATGACGACCAACCCGAAAGTTGTTGATACGGACCTGGACGGCTTCTCGGACGGTGTTGAGGCTGCCTATGGCAGCGATCCGCTTGATCCGCTCAGCTTCCCGTCAGCGACGCCCGTCCTGGATGTGGGCTCGAACTCAATGGGCTTCACTTTCAACAATTGGTCGCCGGGGGTGGATCCGAAAACGACCTGGGTGACCAACCAGGGCATGGGCGTGCTGACCTGGACAGCCACGGCCAGCGATCCATGGATCAAGCTGCCGGTCACGATTTCCGTGGCGCCCGCGCCGCTGACGGTCACGGGCTTTGCCCTTGGCCTGCCGTTGGGCGACTACACCGGGACAGTCACGGTAACAGCGCCGATGGCGCTGAACAGCCCGCAGACGATCACCATCAAGCTGCACGTTGAGCAGGACATCTATCGCAGGCTCTCGTTGCCGCTGATCCTGAGATAGCGCAACCTGGCCCATTCCCAAACAGATCCGTTTCCAGAGACGGTATCCCCCGGCGAAGCCGGGGGATACCGTCTCTGGAGGCGGATCTGGTAATCATGTCTATACTGCGCCCCCATAAACCCATGACAATGACCATCAAATGCCCCAATTGCGGCGGTCCCGCCAGATTTGAAGGTGGATCGAACTTCAATCTGACATGTGAGTACTGTGGCAGCACAATCGTCGTGCCCGAGGAGATGCGCCAGGCGAGTTCGGGCGCGCAGAGCGCGACTGTCCTCAATTCCACCCAGATCGAAGAAGTCACCCGTCTCGTTGGCGAAGGTCAGACCATCCAGGCGATCAAGCTCGTCCGCGGGTGGACGGGCCTCGGACTGGCGGAGTCCAAGCGCCTGGTCGAGGGACTTGGCTCGATGCGCGCTTTCAGTGCAGGAACGGCGGCCTCCATGGGGACCCCGTTCACACTCTCGCCCGCGGCAGCTACCACCGTCAAACGGGTGGGGTGCTTTGCCATTGTCTTTCCGCTCATCCTCACCGTCGCGATTTTTGGTTTCGTCGCGTTTGTGCTCTCCCAGACGCTTCCGGGGTTCAAGTTGCCGTTCGGCGCAAACAGCCCAATTCAGTTTCCGACCGGACTTCCTCAAATCGTTTCCCCCTTTGCCAGGATGCGACTGGATGACAGCACGGTCACGGTTCCGGGCCCCGATCGCGCCGACGCCAAACCGGATGTGCTCACCCGCGTTTTCAAGACCGACGCCGCTGAGGCGGAGCGGTATCGCCTGATCTGGGTGGACACGGCCAAAAGCGCGCCAAAATGGCAGTTCGTCACGACGTCAAATTCTCGGTATGCGGCCGGCGGTGATCTGGTGGTCGTGGCCGACAAAACGCGGCTGGTCGCGTTGGACAAGACGGCTGGCACAACGCTCTGGGAAACGGCGATGCCTGATCAACTGGCGGGTGTGTGCGAGAACTGCCTGAGCGTCGTTGGCCAACGTGTGGTGGCGTTGACGACGGACGGGACGCTCTCGGGCTATGACGCGAAGAGCGGCCGGAAGATCTGGTCGCAACGCCTGAACTCGCTCAACCGGCTGTTCTGGGTCAATGAGACGCTGCTGGTGATGGATCGAAGCGAGAAGTCGCCCTTTGCGGTTCAGGCGACGATGCTCGACCTCGACGGCAAGGAAAAGGTCAAGTTCGTGATCTCCTGTTCGCCCACGGGCCAGGGCAGCCCGATCGTCGGTTACACGTATGAGGGCTACACGGTCGATGTTGCGTCTCAGAGCCTGTATGCCTGGTATGGCTCGCCGAATTCCTGCCTGCAGAAATACGATCTTGCGGCCGGGAAGCTGGCCTGGTCGAACCAGACCAAGGCCCGCTCCACGCAGCATAACGATGCCGCCATGTTCGCCGCAGGCGGCCGGGTCTTTGCTGGCGGCGCCAACACCCTCGTCGGCGCCGACTCAAATGGCAAAGTCACCGAGCTCCTGACCGACCCGGACTACGAATTGCGGCCGCTGGCCGCGCAAGGCGATGTGCTGCTGGTCCGCGCGCTGCGCACCCGCGGCACGCGCCGCTTCGAGTTGTGGGGCGTGGATATTGTATCGGGCAAACGAATCTGGCAGACGATTTTTGACCGGGAGGGCGGACCCATGCTGGCTCCCGATCGCGCCTCCGGACTGCTCAGCAAGGACAGCGAGACGGAAGTGTGGTCCGCGCAACTGGGCCCAAGTGGTCTGAGCGTTGTGCGGGTGACCGCAAAGCCCAGCCTGCAGGCGACCATCGAGACGTTTGGCCTCAAGGACGGCGTCAGCCCGGGCCGCAAGACGGTGACGCTGAAGACCGGCTCGTTGCTGGTGACGATCCCGAAAGAGCTGGAATGGCGCGGCGACACCGCCTGGTTCCTCATCGACAGCGTCGTTTACGGGATCAACACGAAGACGGCGACGGTCGAGTACTCCGTCCCCTAGTTTTGGGGGAAATAGTGTCAGAAACGGTGCTCCCCGGCTTCGCCGGGGAGCACCGTTTCTGGCATTATTTCCCCTGCGGCGGAGCGGAGTTCACCATCCACATCGAAAACCCGCGCAGAAAGGCGAGGAAGCCGTCCAGATGCTCGGGCGGAAAGGCGTAGGCGTCGACCGCCCGCGCGAGCGTGCGCTCGAAACAGGCCACCCACACATCCCGGCCGGCCGGATCGATCGCGAAGGGCATGTGCCGGGCGCGCATGGCCGGATTGCCATACCGTTCGTGGTACAAGGGCGGGCCGCCCAACAGGCCAACAAAGAAGGCGGCCGACTTTTCCGACGCGCGTTTCATGTCGGGCGGGAACATGCCGCGGATGCTCGACTGCTCCAACTCGCCATAGAAGTCGGCCAGCATGGCGAAGATGTTGGCCTCGCCCATCCGGGCGTAGATCTCCTTGCTGGGCGCGGACACGCTGCGCGGATCGATGGGCGGGACGTAGATGGGTCCACGAGTCATATTGGCTCCTGTTCGACCCGCGTCCAGGCCCGCTGGGCGGCTGAGCGATAGACAGCGTCGATCACGGCTTGCACGGCGACACCGGTCTCAATGCCAGGATCTGCTTTGGTCCGATCCCACACGGCCCGCGCAAAACGGTACTGGCTCTCGGCATGCCCGCGGGCCACGCCGACCGCGGCCGCCCAGTCTGGATGAAGCGCGCCTGCATAACGTTGGATGGTCTCCACGCGGGTCCAGCCCCGGCGCGATTCCGGTGCTGCCCCGTCGTAGGCCCACAGCCAGTTCGGATCCTCGAGGCTGTAGCGCAGCCCGCCTTTGTCGCCGTATATCTCGACCACGAGATCGTTGGCCGTCCCGACGGCGACTCGGCTTGCCTCGAGCGTCCCGCGCGCGCCGGACGCAAATCGGACGAGCGCCCGGGTTTCGTCGTCGGTGTCCACCGGACCTAGCTCAGATGCGCCGGACGAGACGGGACGTCGGGCAATGACGATTCGGGATTCGGCCATGACCTCGGCGATCGGGCCGGCCATCCATGACACAAGGTCGATGATGTGCGCGCCAAGATCGGCAAACGCGCCGCCGCCGGACTCGGCCAGGATGTGCCGCCATGTCCGCGGTCGGGCAGCGCTTGCATGGCTCGAGCGGCAGTAGCGCGCGCGGACCGACGAAATCGCGCCGAGGAAGCCTTCGTCGATGAGCGCCCGCATGCGCTGGGCGGCCGGCAGCCAACGGTAATTGAAGTTGACCTGACAGGTGACGCCGGAACTGGCCACGGTTGCCGCGATGACGCGGGCATCAGCCAGGCTGGCGGCGACCGGCTTTTCGAGATAGACGTGTTTGCCGGCCGCGGCGGACAATCGGACGTACTCGAGATGGGCGGCGGTCGGGGCGCAGATGTCGACGACATCGACGTCGTCGCGCTGGATCAGGCTGGCCGCATCCGTGGTCGCAATGGCACAGCCCAGCTCTGCGGCAGCCGTTTCGGCGGAGTCCTGGCGGCGGGTTGCCACGCCAATAACCCGCACGGTGTCGGCCGGCAGGGCGTAGTGCAAACCGAGGTCGCGCCATCCCTGGGCGTGCGAGCGGGCGATTCCGCCATAGCCAATAAGGGCCACCCCGAGCGGCTTCATGCCTTCACCTGCGCGGCTGGCTCGAGCGTGACGTGATAGTCGGCGGATTGATGCCGGAAATACGTGTCATAAAGCGTCGCGTAGTGCCCGCCCTGAGCCATCAGCGACTCGTGGTTGCCCTGCTGGATGATCCGGCCTTTGTCCAGCACGATGATGCGGTCAACGGCCCGGACTGTTGACAGGCGGTGGGCAATCAGGATCGAGGTGCTTTGCTTGAGCAGCAGCGCCAGCGCTTCCTGGATCTGCGACTCGGTAAAGGGGTCGACCGAGGCGGTGGCTTCGTCGAGGATGAAGATCGCGGGGCGCTGGGCCATCACCCTGGCCAGCGCGACAAGCTGGCGCTGGCCGAGCGAGAGTGAACCGCCGCGCTCGCCGACTTCGGTCTGCAGGCCATGGGGAAGACTGCCCATCCACTCGCCCGAGCCGATCCGGTTGGCGATCCGGGCGATCTCGGCATCCCCGAGGTCTGGCGCCGCATAACGGATATTGTCCGCTATTGTGCCGGCAAACAAAAATGGCGACTGCGAGACCAACCCGATCTGGCGGCGGTAGTCGGACAGATCGAAGCCGCGGATGTCGTGTCCGTCGATGAGCAAACGCCCGCTCTGGTATTCGTAGAACCGGGCAATGAGCTTCGCGATGCTGCTCTTGCCCGCCCCAGTGTGGCCGACGAAGGCCACGCTCTCGCCCGGAGCGATGTCGAGGCTGAAGTGGTCGAGCACCTGTTGCTGGGTGTTGTAGCGGAAGCTCAAATCGTCGAAGGTGATGGCCCCGCGTTCAATTCGGCGCTTCGAGGTTTCGGGGAGCTGGGCGACATTCGACTCGGCGTCGATAAGGGCGAAGATGCGCTCGCAGGCCGAAAAGCCGCTTTGGATCTGGCTGTAGAAGGCGGCCAGGTTGGTCATCGGAAACCAGAAGCGGTCAAGACTCGTCAGGAAGAGATACAACCCGCCCAGGGTAAGTCCGAAGGTTGTGACATTGAGCGCGCCGAGATAGAGCATGATGGCGGTGCCCAGACCGGTCAGCATGTTGAGGGTGGGGAAGATGTTTGACAGCACCAGGCCGCGCCGCACATTGACAACATACGAGCGGCGATTGACGGTGCTGAAGCCGGCATAGAGGGCGGCTTCCTGGCGGAAGTTCTTGGCCACCCGCATTCCGGCCACCGCCTCCTGGATGGCGCTGTTGACGTCGGCGATGGCCCGGAAGCCGTTGCGGGTGACGGTGCGGGCCAACCTGCGGAAGAGCGCGGCCGCCACCGCGATGATGGGCGCCATGACCACGAGGGATAACGTCATTGGGACGGAGATCCCCAACAGGATGAAGACCAGGAAGATCAGCGTCGTGAACTGGTTGGCCAGGTCGGAAATCAGGTTGGCCACCTGGGAGAGCTCCTGGGTGTCGTTCGAGATACGCGACATGATCTTGCCCGATTGGTATTTGTCGAAGAAAGACAAGTCGTGCCGGATGACGGCATTGAAGGCGTCCCGGCGCAGCTCGGCAATCATCTCGGCGACCAGGCGGGCCATCGCCCGGCGGCGCAGGATGTTGAGCAACCAGACCAGGAGCGAGAACGCGAACAGGGCCGCGATCAGGCCGGTAACGAGTGCGCCCTTGTCTGTCGTGTCCGTGCCCGCCGCGATGGCCCGCAGCACGTCGAGGGTGCGCGATACGATGAGCGGGTCGGCCAGCCCAATCACGGTCAGCAGGGCCATCCCGAGCAGGACCAGACGGGCGTCCCGCACACGCGGCGCGAGGTACTTGAGCAGGCGGGCGGCGAGCTGGCGGTCGGTGTATTGCCGGTCGTAGGCTTCGCCGGCGAGCCCTGAGAACATGCCCATGGTCAGCGGGCGAAGATCGCCCGGTAGGCGGGCGAGCGTCGCATAAGTTCGTCGTGATTGCCGGCCGCTTCAAGCGCGCCGCCGCGGATAACGAGGATGAGATCGGCCCATCGAATTTGCGAGAGGCGATGGGTGATCAGGAAAGTGGTCCGCCCGGCGGCTGCCCGCAGGATGGCGCGCTGGATCTGATCCTCGGTCGCCGAGTCGATGGCGCTTGTCGCGTCGTCGAGGATCAGAATGTGCGGGTCAGTCAAAAAGGCCCGGGCGATGGCGATGCGCTGGCGTTGTCCGCCCGAAAGGGTCACCCCGCGCTCGCCCACGACGGTGTCGTAACCGTCCTTGAAGGCCAGAATGAAGTCGTGGGCCTGGGCGGCCCGGGCGGCCTCCTCGACCTGGACACGGGTGGCCGTCGGGTTGCCAAACGCAATGTTGTCCGCCACGCTGCGCGAAAACAGGAAGATATCCTGCTCGATGATCGAGATTTGGCGCCGCAGCGCGTCGAGGTTCCACTCGCGCACGTCGACCCCATCCACCCGCACGCTGCCGTCATCGACGTCGTAGATCCGGTTGAGCAGCTTAACGACGGTGCTCTTGCCCGCCCCGGTTTGGCCAACGATGGCGACGGTCTGGCCGGCCTTGACCGTGAATGAGATGTGACTCAGCACAGCCGGATGTTCGCTGGTGTCGGCCTCGGGGTCATTCCCCGCGTAACGGAAACTCACGTCCCGAAACTCGACCTCGCCCCGCATTGGTTCGGCGTAGCCCTCGCTGCGGGCGACCTTGAGCGTCTCGAACGTTCCGACCTCGTCGTTGATGACCTGCAGCATGCGCCGGGCGCTGGCCAGGCCCGATGACAGCTGCGAGTAGGCGAACTGCGAGGCGAAGGTCGGAAACTGGAAGAGGGTGAGCAGGGCGTTGAACGACACCACCCCGCCAATGTCGATCTGTCCGGCCGTGTAGAGCGACAGGCTGTGCCACAGCCCGAATGCGTGGGCGAGGCCGAACAGCAGGAGTGGCAGAAAGCGTGACTCGGTGTAGCCCTGGCGCAGGGTCGAACGGATCCAGTCGACCAGGCCGGCCTCGAAGCGGGCGGCCTCGCGCAATTCCTGGGCCGAGGCCTTGACCGTCTCGATTCCATCGATTGACTCGGACAGGGCCATGTTCATCTTGCCGAAGTCGCGCCGGACCGCGTCGGTGGCTGGGGCCAGACGGGTGAGGTAGTCCCGGACGAGGAAGAAATATGCGCCCAGAAAGCCGAGCGGGACCAGGATCAACTGCGGGTGGATCTGAGGCGCGGCGATGAGCGGCATGAGCAGGAAGCCGCCTGAGCCCAAAACGATGTTGACCCCGGGCGACATCATCAGGTTGACCTCGCGCACATCATTGCTGGCCCGGGCAAGCACATCACCGATGCGTTGGCGGTCGTGGAAGGACATGCTCTTGCCGATCAGGCTGGCGTAGAGCTCATCACGCATGTCGCGCTCGAGGCGCTGGCCGGCCAGGTCGGCCGAGAAGTTGCGCATGAATTGCAGCACGCCGCGGACGAGCTGCGAGGTGATGATGAGGACGGCGATGCCTCCAATCGCGGCCAGGGTGAAGCCGGGTTTGGAGATTTCGCCGAAGGCCACCCCGATCTGGACCTGCATGATGGCGGCCCCGCCGGCATTCCCCAGCGCGCCGAGCACGATCCCCAACAGGAGATACCACTGGCGGGCCATGTAGGAGAGTACCCAGCGCGCAGGCGAACGGCGATCGGCGTGCCAGGTGCGGCGGACAGTAAATTCAGCGGCGGTCATGGGCGGGCGGATATCTTACTCCCATTGAACCCCTTCCGTCATCGCCCGCAGCATGTCGTGACGGTCGATGATCCCCAGCAGCCGATTCTCCGCGTCGACGACGATCAGGCGCTTGACCCGGCGCTGAATCATGGTCTGGATCACATCGATCGGCCGGGCGTCATCGCGGACGGTGTAGACGGTCGGTGACATGACGTCCTCCGCAACGACCTCGTCAGGCGTCCCGCGAGCCGAGTCCAGCAGATCGGCGTCAATGATGATCCCCACCACGCGCCTATCCTTGTCGATGACAACCACCCGCCGGAGTGGGTCGCCGACCATGCGCTCGAGTACTGTGGCAAAGGACTCGTCTGGCGCAACCGTCGCGACATCCGTTCGCATCCAGCCCCGCACGGTGGCGCCTGGGCCAGCCTCGCCCGCCGCAAGCAGGGGCGTCTCGATCCGCAGGTGGGCGTCCTCGCCCAGCCGGCGCAGAATGTCCGAGCGGGCGATGACACCCGTGACGGCGCCGTTCCGGTTAACGACCGGCAGGCGCTTCAGACGGGATTGGGTGAGCAGCCGCGCCGCCGCGTCCAACGAGGCGGTCTCATCCACTGTCACAGGGTCCGGGGTCATGGTGTCCCGGGCGGCTTTGCCCGGCGCGACTTGCAGGATCGGCGCCGCAGCGGCGTCTCCGGTCAACGAGACGCCGCCGCGGCGCAGCAGGTCCCCGTCGGTGATGATGCCAACCAAACGCGCGTCCTCCAGCACCAAAACCGACTTAACTCCGCGCTCCCCGAGCAGCCGCAGTACCTCGCTCAACGGCGCGTCCGGCCCGATCGTCGCCAGCGCGCGGGTCATGACTTCGCGGACCGCCACCCGTTTGGGGATCTCGAACATGTACTTGGGCACATCGACCCGCTGGGTGACGTAGATGCTTCGGTGGCCGGAGAAGACATAGCTCACCACTGTCCCGATCAGCATGTAGATCCATCCTCCGGCGCCAAAGAGTTCGATCCCGATCAGGGCCGAGGCGATGGGCGTGTTCGACGCCCCGGCAAAGACCGCCACAAAGCCAACCGCCGCCAGCAGCATTGGCGGCACGCCGAGGGCCGGCGCGAGGGCGTAGCCGAGTGTGGCCCCCATGATGAACAGCGGGGTGATCTCGCCGGCGCGGAAGCCGGCACCGACGGTCAGGCTGGTGAAGATGAGCTTGGCCAGAAAGGCGAAGGCCGAGATTCCCGCGCCCGCCCACACCGCGGCCAGGAGGGGCTCGCTCATGCCCAGGTACTCCTGGGTGCCGATAAGCGCGGCGAGGACAATGATCACAAATCCGCCCAGGGCCGGCTTGAGCCATCCCCGCGGGCCGGCGACCCGCCCGAGCAGCTTATTGACAGCCTGAGTGAGCTCGATGAAGGCCAGGCTGCACAGGCCAAAGGCGGCGCCGGCCAGCCCCACCTTGAGCGCGATGACCGGATCGAAGGCGAACAGGGGGAGTTGGGGATAGAGCCCAAACGGCACCCCAAGCAGGCGCACGATCCCGTAGGCCACCAGCGATGAGACCAGGCAGGGCACGATGCCCTCATACCGAATCCGCCCAACGCTCTGGACTTCCATCCCAAATACCGCGCCAGCCGCCGGCGCGCCGATCACCGAGCCAAAGCCGCCGCTCAAGCCGGCCATCAGCATGACCCGGCGTTCCTCGCGGCTAAGGCGCAAAGTACGGGCCAGCCAGTCCGCGAGGGCCCCGCCCATTTGGACTGCGGTGCCGACACTGGCCACCGAACCGCCAAAGAGCAGAGCTACGACCGGGGCCATGAACCCCAACGGCGCCATTCTTAGCGGAACGTCGCGCCGATTGAGGTGCAATTCCTCGATCAGCAGGTTGTTCCCACGCGCGGTTGTGCCGCCAAACGTGGCGTAAAGCAGATGCATCGCGATCCCCGCAAACGGGAGCAGCCACAGCGTCCACGGGTTATGGGCGTGGATGTCCGACGCCCAGCGCAGGGTGACCAGAAAGAGTGCCGAGGCCGGTCCGGCTAGCCCGCCGGCGAGCGCCCCCAGCATGACCCAACGCCCAAATGCGCCGATGATGGCGAGATACTGGCGCGGCGCGCGGCGGAGCAGGGTGGCCAGACGGGTCTGGTTCGACATCGGAGACGTATTGTCCTCCTGGCGAAGCGCATCTGAATCACCGAGAACACGGACG
>Ga0209477_1001562_pt1 | contig 13866 bp, 12 predicted proteins | sample KloWWTupernatant_FD_187180 | JGI IMG/M metagenome (GOLD analysis project Ga0209477, IMG submission 187180) | Active sludge microbial communities from Klosterneuburg, Austria, studying microevolution and ecology of nitrifiers - Klosterneuburg... | ecosystem: Engineered > WWTP > Aerobic digester >...
CCGGCCGGCCTTCGACTATGCCCGGGTCATGGTCGGCGACCTGCCGCCTACAGGCGTCTCGGCGCCGCGCAGTCTGGGTCGCGCGGAGGCGTTGGCCCTGCTGGCGGAGCTGCCGGCCAGCATGCGTCGGCTCGACTTCGCGCAGCAGCATGTCGATGCGGTGCTGGCCGAAGCGCCCGGAAACGGCGACGCCTGGGCGCTCGCCGGCTGGATCGCCGAGGCGCGCAAGGACCCCGCGGCGGCTGCGGCGGCCTATCGTCAGGCGCTCGGCGGAGCCATAGCGCGCGCTGCATCGTGGCTCTACGTCGGCAACTGGCAGCTCGAGAATGCCGCCGGGGAGGCGGGCGCCCTGCCGGATCGCAAGGCCGCCGCCGCGGCGGCGCGTCACTCCGCCGAGAGTGCCTTGGCCCTGGCGCCGGAGTTCGGCGAGGCCTCGGCGCTCAAGGGACGCGCAGCGCTGATTCGCGAGGAGTACCCGGCGGCGATCGCCGCTTTCGCCGAGGCGCAGCTTCGCCTGCCGGACCGCGCCGACATCGTCTACAACCGCGTCGTGGCGCATCTCGGAGCCGGGCAGCTCGTGCAGGCGCGCGCCCTGGTAGAGGGCCGGCTGCGGCGACTCGCCGATCCCGCGGCACTTGCCCAGGCGCGCGAGATGGTCGCGCGCAGCGAATCCTCGCGCGCCATCGAGATTGCGATCGAGGCTGCCAACCGCGCCTCCGGGAGCGGCGACCTCGACGGCGCGATTGCCGCCTTCACCGAGGCGCAGGGCAAGGTCTCGACGCCCGACGCCCGGGAGTATCTCGCGCGGCAGATCGCCATGCTCGAACAGTCGAAGCGCGATGGCGCCGAAGTCGACGCCTTCAACGCTGCGGTCGCCCAGGTCAACGCCGGCAGGCTGGCGGAGGGGCGCGACGCACTCGTGCTTCTCCTGGCCGACTGTCGCCAGGAGTCGCTCTGCGCGCGTGCGCGTGAGCTTCAGGCCGACCTGGACCGGCGCCTGCAGAGACGCAGGTGATGGCGGAGGAGATCTGCGAGCTGCTCCCGGTCGCGGGCGCCGACGGCGAGCCTTCGCACCTCGCCGTGCGGCTGGCGGAGCCGGCGGGCGGCCGGCGCTCGCGCTTCACCTTCCTCTACCTGCACGGCTTCGGCTCGAAGCAGAGCGGCGAGAAGGCCGATTTCTTCCGCTCCCGCGCCCTCGAAGGCGGCATGCCGTTCTGCTCGTTCGACTTCCAGGGACACGGCGAGTCGGGGGGCAGGATGCGCGACCTCACCTTCAGCCGCAACCTCGACGACCTCGCCGCGGTGCACGACTTTCTCGCCGCGCGCGGGCTGGGCTCGGTGGTGCTGATCGGCTCCTCGATGGGCGGCGCGGCGGCACTCTGGCATGCGGCGCGCCGGCCGGGGACGGTGCTCGCGAGCCTGTTGATCGCGCCGGCAGTCGGCATGGGACGCGGCCTCGAGCGCTGGGCGGGGCCGGAAGGACTGGAGCGCTGGCGGCGGGAAGGCTCGATCCGCTACGCCAACGAGCTGGTCGAGGCCGAGCTCGGCTGGGGTCTGGTAGCCGATCTGCGCCGCTTCGATCTCGAGGTGCTGTCGACGGCGTATCGCACGCCTACTCTGGTGCTGCAGGGCAAGCGCGACGAGACCGTCGATTACCTCGAGGTCACCCGCTTCGTCGCCCGATCCCCGGGCGGCCTCTTCCGCCTTCGGCTCTACGAAGAGGGCGATCACCGGCTGACCGGGCTCAAGGAGGAGCTGTGGAGCGAGATGCGGGAGTTTCTGGTCCGCAGCCGGCTCCTTCCGCCCGCCGGATCGCTTGCCGATCCGGCAGGCGGCTAGCCCATCACGGGCGTCCTGCCCATCACGGGCGCCGAGCCCTTCAGTGGCGGAGCTCGCCGACGATTCCCGGCGAGACCGGACCCACGGTCGTGGTCACGGCGGCGGTCTCGTCCTGGAAGTGCAGCCGTCCTTCACGCAGGCTCGCGCCGCGCAGCGCGATCGCCAGCACTTCGCCCAGCTCGCTGACCGGGTGGACGCGGATCCGCGCGCGCACTTCGGCGGGCAGGTCCTCGAGGTCGGCCTCGTTGTCCTTCGGCAGCAGGATCTCGGCGATTCCCGCCCGCACCGCGCCGAGGATCTTCTCCTTGAGCCCGCCGATCGGCAGCACGCGGCCAGAGAGGGTGATCTCGCCGGTCATCGCGAGATCGTGGCGCACCGGCCGGCCGGAGAGGACCGAGACGATCGCCGAGGCCATGGTGACGCCGGCGGAGGGGCCGTCCTTGGGGATGGCGCCCGCCGGCACGTGAATGTGCAGGTCGCGCTCGAACGATCCTTCCTCGATCCCGAGATAGGCGGCGTGCGCCCGGGCATAGCTCCAGGCGGCCCGTGCCGACTCCTTCATCACGTCGCCCAGCTGTCCGGTGAGGACGAGGTCGCCCTTGCCCTTCATCGTCTGCGCTTCGACGAACAGGATGTCGCCACCCACCGGCGTGTAGAACATGCCGGTGGCGACACCGATCTGGTCCAGGCGGCTGGCGCGTTCCGGATGGACGCGCGGGCGGCCCAGCAGGTCGCGGACTTCCGCCGTCCCGATCTCGATCTTCTCGAACTCCTTGGCGGCGACCTTGCGCGCCACCTTGCGCGACATCTTGCCGAGCTCGCGCTCGAGCTGCCGCACGCCGGCCTCGTGGGTGTAGTTCGAGACCAGCTCAGCCAGCGCGTCCTCCGAGATCGTCAGCTGCCCGGCGGCGAGTCCGTTCTCCTCGAGCTGCCGCGGCAGCAGGTAGCGGCGCGAGATCTCCGCCTTCTCGGACTCGGTGTAGCCGGAGAACTCGACGGTTTCCATGCGATCGAGGAGCGGCCCGGGGATGTTCTGCGAGTAGTTCGCGGTGCAGATGAAGAGCACCTCGGAGAGGTCGAACGGCACGCCGAGGTAGTGGTCGGTGAAGCTGTCGTTCTGCGCCGGATCGAGCACCTCGAGAAGCGCCGACGCCGGGTCGCCCTGGTAGGAGACGCCGAGCTTGTCGATCTCGTCGAGCAGGAAGACCGGATTCTTGGTTCCGGCCTGCTTCATGCCTTGCAGGATCCGTCCGGGCATCGCGCCGACATAGGTGCGGCGATGGCCGCGGATGTCGGCCTCGTCGCGCGCGCCGCCGAGCGAGATGCGCACGTACTCACGCCCCATGGCGCGCGCGATCGACTGCGCGACCGAGGTCTTGCCGACGCCGGGGGGGCCGAGAAAGAGGACGATCGGGCCCTTCGACTGCTTCTCCTTGTCCTTGTCCTTGGCCTTCTTCCTGGACTTGTCAGCCTTCGGCTCCGCTGCGTCGCTGCCGGCCTGCCTCGTCCCGGTTGGAGCCTCGCTGCCAGCATCCGTGGTGAATGCAGCAGAAGGCTCGGCCGAGCCTTCGCCGTCGGGATCTGAGTCTTCCTTTACCGAAGCCTTTGCCTTTTCTCTCTCCGCGTTCTCCAACCGCAGCTGCCGCACGGCGAGGAACTCGAGGACGCGGTCCTTGACGTCCTTCAAGCCGTAGTGATCCTGCTCGAGGATGCGCGCCGCCTCCTGGACGTCGAGCTTCTCCTCGCTGCGCGCGCTCCACGGAAGCTCGGCGACGGTCTCGAGGAAGGTGCGGATGACCTGGGTCTCCATCGACTCGCGGCCGATGCGCCGCAGTCGGCCGACTTCGCGGTCGACCTCCTTGCGCACCTCCGGCGTGAGCTCGAGCTTGCCGAGGCGCTCGACCAGCTCGTCGAGATCGCTGCTCTCGTCGCTGTCGCCGAGCTCCTTCTGGATCGCCTTCATCTGCTCGCGCAGCACCATCTCGCGCTGGCGGTCGCCCAACTCCTCGCGCACCTTGGTCTTGATCTCCTCCTGGGTGTCGAGAACGGTGAGCTGGCGCTGCACCTGGATCAGCACGGAGCGCAGGCGCTCCTCGACCGAGAGCAGCTCCAGCAGCTTCTGGCGCTCGGCGGTCGGCAGCTCGACGTAGGCCGACACCAGGTCGGCGAATCGCGACGGCTCGGCGGCGATCGAGATCACCTGCTGCACCAGCTCCTCGGGGAGCCCGGCGCGCTTGGCGAGCTCGATCGAGCGCTCGCGGGCTTCGCGAAACAGGGCGACGAACGCCGCGTTGCCGGGGTCGGACGGCTGCTGGTCGCTGGCGGTGATCGTCGTGGCGACGTAGTAGCCGTCGCGCTCCTGATAGCGCAGCGCGACGCCGCGGCGCTCGCCGTGCAGCACCAGCTGCATGCCGGAGAGGCTGCGTTGCACCTGGCCGAGGCGGGCGATCGTGCCGACGCTGTAGAGCCCTTCCGGGTTGACGTCGTCGACGTTCTGGCGCTGCGCCACCGCCAGCACCAGCGGCTCCGGCGCGCGCAGCGCGGCTTCGATGGCACGCAGGGTACTCGGGCGTCCGGCGCCGATCGGCAACGCAATTCCGGGGAAGAGGACGGCGTCGCGTAGCGGCAGGACGGGAATCATCAGCTGTTCGTTCATCGATTCTCCTGCGACAGGCGGGCCGCGAGCTTGCGGACACCCCCGTCGATGGCAGAGAAAACCCCGCGGTCGACGGCCTTATTCCAGCCGCCGCTCAACGCTGCTGCCACCAGAGCAGGACCGCCAGCACGACGCCGATGACGACCACGGCGCCGCGGGCCTTCGACTGGCCGATGAAGCGCCCGAGGTTGGCACCGGCGAAGCCGCCGAGGACCGCGCCGACGAGCATGACCAGCGCGGCGGGCCAATCCACCCTGCCCGAGAGGATGAAGATGGCCGAAGCGACGCCGTTGATGCACATGCCGAAGAAGTTCTTGAGGCCGTTCATGGCGTGGATGTTCTCCAGCCCGAGCGAGCCCAGGACGACCAGCATGAGAATTCCGATCCCGGCCCCGAAGTAGCCGCCGTAAACCGCCACGGCGAGCTGGGCGAACCAGGCGACGGCAAGCGCCCGGGGGCGGTCGTTGCCGGGCCCGGCCGCCATGTCCCCGGCAGCGCCGGCGTGGGGCGAAGTGAAGCGGCCGCGGAAGCGGGCGAACGACTGCAGGAAGAACAGCAGGGTGGCGAAGAGGATGAGCACCGGAGCCAGCCGGGCGAAGACCTTTTCCGGCGTTCCGAGGAGCAGGAGCGAACCGGCGGCGCCTCCGAGGAGACTCGGAACGAACAGGGTGGAGAGCCACTTGCGGTGTGTGCGGACCTCGCGGCGGTAACCGAAGAGGCTGGCCGCCGCACCGGGCATCAGGGCGACGGTCGAGGTGGCGTTGGCGGTGATCGCCGACTCGCCGAGGAGCAGCAGGACCGGGAACGTGAGGATCGTGCCGCCGCCGGCGAGCGCGTTCATTCCGCCGGCCGCCATGGCGGCGGCGAAGAGAACGGCGGCCTCTGCAGGGGACAAGCGCCGATCGACCTCAGGTGGCGAGGCGCAGGACGAAGCGCGAGGTGCCGAACTGCACCCGGTCGCCGTCGGCGAGCAGGCGCTCGGTGACGCGCTGGCCGTTGACGTAGGTCCCGTTCTCGGACGACAGGTCGCGCAGCAGCCAGCCGGCATCGGTCTCGGTGATCTGGGCGTGCCGACGCGAGACTGCCGGTTTGTAAATCCGAATCTGGTTTTCCGGCGTGCGGCCGATGAAGGTCAGCGGTTCGAGGTAGTGCGGCTGCGGTTCGAGGTCGCCGTCGAGCGCCTCGAGTCGCGGGCGGGCGGGCGGTGCCGGCGGGTTTGCCGGCGGCACTGCCGGGTCGCCCGTCGGTGCCGCAGGGGCGACCTCGTGCACGACGCTGGAAGGAGAAGAGGCGCTGGGTGCAGGCGGCGGCTGGAGGTCGTCGAACGGGGACGCGGCCGCCCGCCAGGGCTCCTCGGATGCACCAGCTGGACTGGCGTTGCTCCAGGCCAGGGAAGGCGTCCAGACCGGCGGTTCCAGGGGGAGCTCGGGCAGCGGGGGCGGCGCCGGCGCCGACGGCGGCTCTGGGGGCAGCATGAGGGTGCCGTCGTCCTCGGGCGGTGCAGCGACAACGGCCGCGGCGTCGGCGGGGCTTCCGGCGGCCGGCGTGGGCGCGGAGCTCTCCGGCAGGCCGACTTGCGAGGTCGTCGCTGGCGCGAGCTCTTCGGCCGAGTCGAAGGCGCCGCGGAAACGCTCGACGACCCCGGAGAGGGTCTCGACCCGCGCTTCGGCGGCGCTCAGGCTCTCGTCGGAGCGGGCCTCGCGGTCGCGATACTCGGCAACGTCGAACTCGCCCAGCTCGTGGCGGAGGACGATCTCCTCGCGATCGAGGCGCAGAGACTCGCACTCTGCGCGTGCCGCGTCGAGTTGCGGCAACAGGCGGCCATAGGTGCCGCGCGCCGTGTCCTTGAGCGGCGCCGCCTTGGCGTCGAGGGCGGCGATGCGCGACTCGTAGTCGCTGCGCACCCTCGCGAGCACCTTCTCGGAGAGGTCGGCGGCGGCCTCCTGCATGCGCGCCAGGCGCTGCCGCAGCGCGTCGCGCTCGCGCCGCAGGTCGATCAGCGAGGTGAGAACGGATTCGTCGACTGGCTGCAACTCTTCGCTCATGTCCGGCCCTCTCGAATCCACAGCGGCTTTGCCGGTCGATTCTACTGCGGGCGGAGGTCAGGGAATCGGGCGCCCGTGCGGATCTTCAGGCGGGAAGATCATCAGCGTCGAAGTGGCGTGCGCTACGAGCTTGCCCCGAGGATCGACGAGCCTGGCCTCGGAAAGCGCCGAGCGCCGCCCGAAATGGAGCACCGTGCCGGTGCAGACCAGGCGCCCGCCGTGCCCGCCGATGGGGCGCAGGTAGTTGACCTTGATCTCGAGCGTCGCGCAGGTCTCGCCGGGGGGCAGCTCGGTGGTGACGGCGCAGCCGCAGGCCGTATCGCAGATCAGGGCGGCGATTCCGCCGTGCAGGACGCCGTTCGGATTGAGGTGGAACTCCGCCGGCTCGAGGGCGAAAACAACCCTGCCCGGTTCCGCGAGCTCGATGTGCATGCCGACGAGGTCGGCCACCGGCGGTGGCGGAATCTCGCCCGCCAGCATGGCGCGCAGGAATTCGAGGCCACTCCTGCCGCGCGCCAGAGCGCGGATCTCGGCCGGGTCGTGCCAGCCGAAGGTGCGCTGGCGAATCGGCGCGGTCATGGCCGCCCGGCGGAGGAGCGGGGCACGGGTCAGTTCTCGGCCTGCCAGACCGGCAGGCGGCCCGGCGTCCAGGGCGCCCCGTCTCGCTCCATCTCCTGCTCGACCGCCGCCAGGTCGACCTCGACGAACTTCTTCAGCCGGGCGAGCTCGCGGGTGAACGCCGCGCCAGCGATGGCATAGGCATCGCGCTGCGTCTGTGTCGGTTCGGCCGTGGACGACCAACTCGAGAACACGACGTTCTGGACGCGCTCCGAGATCGACGGCAGGTCGGCCTCGTTCCGGGCGCGCAGGAAGCGGTCGCCCGACAGCGCGATCGAGATCTTCGCCAGCTCGAGCTCGAGGGCGCGGAGCCGGCTGTCGAGCTCGGCGTTGCGGGCGGCCGGAACGGCTCCCGCCTGCGGCGCGTCGACCGCGATCCGCAGCAGCGCGAGTCGCTCCCCGAGCTCCCCGGTCAGATTCTCGGCGCCGAGCACCGCGCGCTGGAGACGGGCAGTCTTGCGCTGCCAGTCGCGGACTGCCGCGCGGTCCTTCGCCGGCAGCGTGGCGAGGGACAGTGCCTCGACTTCGAAGTCGGCCTCACCCAGGAGCTTCGTGGAGCCGGCGGAAGTCAGCTCGAGCCGGGCACGGTAGCGGCCGGGCGCCGCGAAGGGACCCTGCGCCGGCACCGAGAACGGCGCCGTGGTGACGACCTTCGCCGCCGGGTCGGCCGCTGGATAGCGCAGGTCCCAGGTCAGGCGCTGCATCCCCTTGGCCGGTTTGGTTTCGAGCCGGCGGACGGTCGCTCCCTGGTCGTCGACGACGGTGACGGCGACGACCGCGGCCTCCTCTTCGGTCTCGGCGCGCAAGATGGCGAGCGTCGGATAGGCGATGTCGCGCTTTTCCTCGATGGCTTTCTTCTCGGCCTCGGCGCGCGCCTCTTTCATGGTCTTGGGCGCGTCCTTGAGATACCAGGTGAAGGTGGCGCCGAACGGCGGGTTGGCCGCGGCGTAGTAGGTCTCGCCGAGGAAACCGCGTTCGCGGTCGCCGATGCGCGAGCCGGGGACGAAGAGCTGCGCCTTGCCCGGAGGGAACAGGATCGCCTCGGCGTCGAGCTTCGCGGCGTCGAGGCCGCGCAGCGTCGCGAGCTCGTCGAGGATGTAGAAACCGCGGCCGAAGGTCGCTACGACCAGGTCGTCCTCGCGCTCCTGAATGGCGAGATCTCGTACCTGGATCGTCGGCAAGCCGCCCTTGAGCTGGATCCACTTCTTGCCGCCGTCGGGCGTGAAGAAAAGGCCGAACTCGGTGCCGGCGTAGAGGAGGTTGCGGTCCTTCGGATCCTCGACGACAGCGTAGACGGTGCCGCGTTCCGGCAGGTCGCCGGTAATCGAAACCCAGCTGCGTCCGCGGTCGCCGCTCTTCAGGACGTACGGCTTGAAATCGCCCATTTTGTGATTGTCGAAGGCGGCGTAGACGGTCGCGGCGTCGTGGCGCGAAGCCACCAGGCGCGAGACGTAGGTGTTGGCAGGAACGCCCGGGAAGCTCTCTCCGCGGCGCCACTCGCCGCCGCCGTTCTCGGAGACCTGGACGAGGCCGTCGTCGGTGCCGACGAAGAGCAGCCCCTCGGCGAGCGGCGATTCGGCGAGCGCCACGATGTTGCCGTAGATCGAGGTCGAGGCGTTCTTCGCCACCGCTTCGGGCCGTTGGATGCGTCCCATCACCTTGAGCTGGTTGCGATCCAGCTGGCGCGAGAGATCCGGCGAGATCGCCCGCCAGCTCCCGCCGCGATCGTCGCTGCGGAAGAGCCGATTGGCGGCGAAATAGAGACGGGTGGGCGAATGCGGCGAGAGTACCAGCGGCGAGTCCCAGTTCCAGCGCAGCGGCGCCTCGCCGGCGCCGGGCTGGGGTTGAATGTCGAGGTTCTCGCCGCTCTTGCGATCGTAGCGGGTGAGCGCCCCGTGCTGTGCTTCGGCATAGACGATGTTCGGATCCGTCGGGTCGGTTACGGTCCAGAACCCGTCGCCGCCCTGGGCGACCTCCCAGTCTTCGTTGGCCGGCCCCTGGAAACGCTTGGTGCGCGACGGACCGCACAGGGTGTAGTTGTCCTGGGTGCCGCCGCAGACGTTGTAGAAGGGGAGCGCATCGTCGACGCCGAGGCGATAGAACTGGGTGATCGGGAGGTTCTCGAAGAAGCGCCAGGTGGCGGCGCGGTCGAAGCTCTCGTAGAGGCCGCCGTCGCAGCCGACGAGGTAGTGGTCGGCGTCCTTCGGATCGACCCAGATCACATGATTGTCGACGTGCTTGGCCTTTTCGCCCAGGCCGCGAAAGCTCTTGCCGCCGTCGTCGGTGACCTGCAGAAAGGTGTCCATCGAGTAGATGCGGTCGAACTGGTGCGGATCGGCGAAGATCTCGGTGTAGTAGTTGCCGCTCGTCGAATGCCCGGAGCGCTTCTCCCAGCTTTCGCCGCGGTCGGTGGAGCGGAAGAAGCCGCCCTGGTCGGCCTCGGCCTCGACGATCGCGTAGACGACGTCCGGGTTCTGCGGCGAGAGCGCGAGGCCGATCCGGCCGATGTCCCCCTTGGGCATCCCCGAGTCGAGCTTGCGCCAGGTCTTGCCGCCGTCGACCGACTTGTGAATGGCCGACTCGGGCCCGCCGCCGACGAGCGTCCAGACGTGGCGGCGACGCTGATGCGCGGCAGCATAGATCGTATCCGGGTCGCGCGGGTCGAGCAGGATGTCGGCGACGCCGGTGTCGTCACTGACCTTGAGCACTTGTGTCCAGGTCTCGCCGGAGTCGGCGCTGCGATAGACGCCGCGCTCGCCGCCGCCGCTCCACAGCGGCCCGTAAGCCGCCACCCAGACGACGCGCGAGTCGCGCGGGTCGACGAGGATGCGGCCGATGTGCTCGGACTTTTCGAGCCCCATCTTCTTCCACGACTTGCCGCCGTCGAGCGTGCGATAGATACCGTCGCCGTAGGCGACGCTGCGCTGGTTGTTGTTCTCGCCGGTGCCGACCCAGACGACGTTGGGGTTCTTCGGGTCGATGGTCAGGGCGCCGATCGAGTAGGAGCCTTCGCCGTCGAAAACCGGTGCCCAGGTCGTGCCGGAGTTGGTCGTCTTCCAGACGCCGCCCGAGGCCGCAGCGATCCACCAGACCTTGGCGTCGGTCGGGTCGACCGCCATGTCAGCGATCCGCCCGGAGGTGAAAGCCGGCCCGATCGAGCGCAGGGCGAGACCGGCGAACGTCGCGCTGGCGAGCGGCCCCTCGTCTTTCTTCGCTTCCTCCTTCGCCGGTTTCGCCGCGAAGATGGGCGAGGTGAGTGAAAGGACGACGGCGGTGACGAAGAGGGCTCGCTTCATGGTGGCTCCCGGAAAGTCCTGAATACGCGAAGACGCCGGACCTGGTTGCAGTCCGGCGTCGAAATGCTAGCAGGCGCGGCGGAAGATCGTCAGGAGCTCTGCTTGGCCTCGATGCTGATTTCGACCGTGACCTCGTCCGAGAGCAGCAGGCCGCCGGCGTCGAGGGTCTTGTTCCAGTTGATGCCGAACTCCTTGCGATCGAGCTTGGTGGTGACCGAGAAGCCGGCGAGCGGCTTGCCGTCCATGCCCTTCATCTCGCCGAGAAAGGTCACCGGCAGAGTCAGGACCTTGGTCACGCCGCGCATGGTGAACTCACCGGTCGCCTTGTACTCGGTGTCCGAGACTTTCTCGATCTTGGTGCTCTTGAAGGTGATTTCGGGGAACTTCTCGACGAAGAAGAAGTCCTCGGTGCGCAGGTGCTTGTCGCGCATCTCGTTGGCGGTATCGACGGATGTCGCCTGGATCTTGAACTCGACCGAAGCGCCGGCGAGGTTGGCGTCGTCCTTGACGATCGTGCCGGAGAAGTCGCCGAAGGTGCCGCGGACCTGCGTCATCATGTGGCGCACCGAGAAGCCGACGCTCGAATGTGCCTTGTCGGCGGTGTAAGTGCTCGCGGCCTGGGCGGCGCCGGAAGAGAAGGCGAGCGTGGCGAGAACGGCAGCGACTGTGGACAGCTTCTTCATGAGTGATTCTCCTCTTGGGTTGCAGGGTTGGAATGCGGATAGGTGCTGTAGAGCCCCTCGCGCAGGTCGTCGAGGAGCTGGATGAGCTCGCGGGTCTTTTCGCCGGAGAGCGAATCGAAACAGGCGCGCAGGGTTTCGAGCATCGGCCGGTCGAGCGTGGCGAGCAGCTCGAGCCCGGTCGGCGAGATCGTGCAGAGGACGCGCCGCCGGTCCTTGGCACAGCGCACGCGTTCGATGAGCTTCTTGCCCTCGAGGCGGTCGAGGAGGCGGGTGATGCCCGGCGCCTGCTCGATCATGCGGGTGGCGATCTCGAGCGTCGGCACCGCCTCCGGGTGCGCTCCGCGCAGGATCCGCAAGACGTTGTACTGCTGCACGGTGATTCCCTGCGGCTCGACCGCAGCAGCGAGGCGCCGCTGCAGTTGGTCGCTGGTCCGCAGGAGCGCGATACCGGCCTCCTGGAACGCCGACTCGAAGGGCTTGCTCTGTCGGATCTCTTTCTGGATCTTGCTCTCGGGCATCGCAAGAAAAACGTATCAGTAAATAATTGACAGGTCAAGCATCGGCTCGCAGGCCCTCCCTTCCTTGTCTCGAACGAGTCTGAATGGCGACTTCTAGGCGCTGTCGAGCCGGGGGACCGGATCGATGAAGAGCTTTCCATCCTCGCTCTTGACCGCGAGCGGGCGCAGCGGCAGGTCAGGCTCGGTGAGGCAGGCACCGGTCGCGAGGTCGTAACGCCAGCCGTGGCGCGGGCAGGTGACGATCGATCCCAGACCGGGCTCCCGCTGCCCGGCGGAGAGGTCGGCGCCCTGATGGCGGCAGGCGAGCTCGATCGCCGAGATCGTGCCGTCGCTCGCCTGGCGGACTCCAACCGGCCGGCCCATGAGGTGGCGCACATGCAGCTGGCCCGGGGGGAATTCGGCCGCTGTCCCGATTCGGATCCAGGTCACGTGAGGGAAGATAGAAGCAAAGGGGGCTCCATGTCACGACCGCGTACAGGCTGGACCGTTCTCTGTGCCTTCCTCGCCGCCGGAGCAGCGCATGCCGATGTCGAGAGCGACCTGCGCTCCGAGCTCGTCGGGCGCTTCGGGCTGGCGAAGGGGGAGCTGGTCTCGGAATGCACGGACCATTTCACCGACATGCAGGTGGTCGGGGGCCGTCTCACCGGCGGCACGGGTGTGCGCTTCGAGCCCGGCGAGCTGGTGAAGATCGACAACGTGAAGGTCGGCGCGATGGCTGGGCTCGACGTCAACCTGACGCTGGTCGAGCCTTTCCTGCTCTCCTTCGAGGACGGAACGTTCACGGTCTACGACCAGCGCCGCTGCCGGGTGCAGCTCAACTTCGAGGTCTCCCGCGACGTGCGCAAGGACGTCGCGAAGTCACTTTCCGCGATCGCCGGGGTGATCGACCTCTTCGATGACGCAGGGGCAGCGAAGAAGGCCGGCTGGAACCGGCGCAAGGTCGAGCCGTACCCGAAGGACTGGGAGAAGACGAAGCGGGAGTACCAGGCCTGGAAACTCACCCAGGTGAACGCGGCGGTGCGCGCCAAGACCGCTTACGTCCTCGACGAGGCGCGCCGGGTGCTCAACTACATGCCCGGCGACGACGACTACCTATTCAGTTTCGCCGCCGGCGCTCGCGCGCGCTCGGACTCCTGGAGCTCATGCGAAGCGATGCTCGACGCCACCTTCTACAGCACCGGCTCCGGCGGCAAGAGCAGCCGCGGCTGGGCCGACGGCCAGCACGTCGCCTGGGCCAACCACTTAGCCCACGCGCTGCAGGGCTGCTACCTGGAGGAGGGGCGGTAGAGGTTGCGGAACTCATGGTCACGCAGGATTGCATGACGGCATGATTTGGCGATAAAATGCTGGCATGCCCAGCTCGAGCGACATCACCCCGTCCGATTTTGAGATCAAGGTCGTCGGCAAGAGCGGGCAGATCTCGCTCGGAAAGCGGTTTGCGGGCAAGGTGCTGCGGCTGGACCGCCGCGAGGACGGATCGGTGCTTCTGACCGCGGTCGCGGTGGTGCCCGAGAGTCAGCTCTGGACGGTTGCCGAACCGGATCGCTCGGCGATCGCGCGCGGCCTCGCCTGGGCGGCCTCCACGCCGGTGCGAGCTACGGATATCGCCAGCCTCGAAGCCAAGGTGTCGAAGCCGGCGCGGCGCAGTCGCACGCGCCCGTCCTGACGCTGTGCAGCTCGATCTCAACAGTCCGGAGTTTCAGACGGTGCTCTTTGGCCTCGAATCGGTCGAACTCCGGCAAGTCGTAGCGGGCCTCCGCCGACTTCTTGGACTGGAGTGGAACGACCTCTATCGCCACACTGGATTCCACTGGGAAGCCATTGAGCACCTGAGGGCGCCGAACGGTGCGAAAATCTGCTCGCTCCGCCTGAGCCAGAAGATCCGGGCCGTCGGATACCGCGACGGCGAGATTCTCCGCCTCGTTTCCCTACACCCGGACCATGACTCCGCTTACAAGCGCTGATATCCCACTCGCGTGGAGCGAGCAGTTTGTCCGCCTCGCAGGCAGCGCTGAGGACTTCCCCTATCCGGAGGAGCCGCGTGCGATCGAGCGGAACGAGGACCTGCGTCCGGAAGACATGTGCGGCTAACGGCAATGGAGGATGTAGCTCTCGTCCCCTGCCGACCTGACGCCGGCTGCGCCGGTATCCTCTCCGCGTGAGTCCTACGACAGCCCCTCGTCCGCGCCCAGAAGACCCTTCTCTTTCATC
>Ga0209477_1001563_pt1 | contig 13862 bp, 13 predicted proteins | sample KloWWTupernatant_FD_187180 | JGI IMG/M metagenome (GOLD analysis project Ga0209477, IMG submission 187180) | Active sludge microbial communities from Klosterneuburg, Austria, studying microevolution and ecology of nitrifiers - Klosterneuburg... | ecosystem: Engineered > WWTP > Aerobic digester >...
AGTAGAAGAGACTGAGGTAGATCAACGCAAGGACGGCGAGCTTCTTGCGAAGGAGCGTGCGAACCATCCGGCGGCCCGGGGAAACCGGGTGCGCCTCGGGCACGGCGGGGGTGATGACGGCCTCTTCGCTCACGGCCTCAGCCCCGTCCCGCGCCGAGGCGAATGCGCGGGTCGATGACCGCATAGAGGATATCGACGGCGATGTTCGCGAGGACGAAGAGGAGCGAGCCGAAGAGCACGAGGGCGAGGATCACGTCGAAGTCGGGAGCGAGGACGGCATCGAAGCCTTCGCGGCCGATGCCGGGGATGCCGAAGAGTTGCTCGACGATGAGGGCGCCGCCGGCCACCCCCGGCAGTGAGAGCCCGATGACGGTGATGAGCGGCAGGAGGGCGTTGCGGGCGACGTGCGTGAAGACGACGGTGCGTTCGGGCAGACCTTTGGCGCGGGCGGTGCGGACATAGTCCTCCTGAAGGACGCCAAGGACTGAGGCGCGAACGAAACGCGCGATGCCCGCGGTGCCGGGCAGAGACAGCACCAGGATGGGAAGGATGATGTTCGGGCTTGCGAAGCCCCGCCAGCCGAGGCCGACGAGGTCCAGCTTGAGGGCGAAGAGCCACATCAGCGCGGGTGCGGCGACGAACACGGGGACGGCGTCAATCGCCAGCCAGAACGAGATGGTCAGGGGATCGAGGAAGGTGCCGCGAGCAAGCGCGGCGTAGATGCCAGCGAAGATGCCGAGGGTAAACGAGATGACCAGGGCAATCAGCCCCAGGCGGGTGGAGACCCAGATCTTGGGGATGATGACTTCGCTGACCGTGAACTGCTGGTGGCGGATCGAGACTCCCAGGTCGCCCCGGGCAAGGTTCTGGAGGTACTTGACGTACTGGACGTGGATGGGCTGGTCATACCCGTACTTCTTGCGAAGGACCGCGGCCTGATCCTCCTGGAAACGCTGGCCGAGGATGGCGTCAACGGGATCGCCCGGCGCGAGGCGCAGCATGTAGAAGACCAGCAGGGAGATGACGAACAGGACGGGGATGGCCCAGAGCAACCGGCGAATGGTATAGCCAAGTAGCCCCGGGCCCATCGCGCCTATTCTGCCTTGATTTCCACGAACCGGTATTTCGGCACGGTCATCGAGACGTTGGGATAGCCCTGCACGCAGGGTTTTACGATGACGTGCTCGACCGGCCAGAAGGTGGGGACCACGACCGCGTCATCGAGGATCAGCTGTTCGGCATCGGCGTACATCGCGAAGCGGCGAGTGCGGTCCTGTTCGGTACGGGCGGCGAGCAGGAGGCGGTCGACCTCTGCGTTCTTGTAGCCGGTGTAGTTGAGTGTGCTATCGCTCGCGAAGAGCTTACCGAGGAAGTCTTCCGGGTCGGGATAGTCGGCGGCCCAGCCATCAGAGTGCATCTGGAAGTTGCCGCGACGCTGTTCGCGGAGGAAGGCCGAGCTGTCGATCGCCTGGAGTTCGATGGTGACGCCGAGGGTCTCCTGCCAGCGTTCCTGGACGGCGACGAGCAGATCCCCCGGCGCTGCACCGGTGCCGCTGTACGAAAGCACGATGCGAGGCAGGTTGCCGGCGTACTTCGACTCGGCGAGGAGCTGCTTGGCACGGTCGACGTCGTAGTCGTAGCTCGAGACGGACTCGGTGTAACCGGGCATCTCGGGCGGGAGGAAGCCATCGGCGACCCGGTAGGCGTCGTAGAGGAGGACGGAATTCAGGGTCTCGCGGTCGATGGTGAGGGCGAATGCCTGGCGGACCTTCGGGTCATCGAAGGGCGCCTTCTGGGGGTTGAGGGTGAAGTAGAAGACCGCCATGTTCGGCACGGGGCGGTATTCCTTCGCCAGGGCGTTCGAGCCATCCTTCACGGAATCGAGCAGCGAGGCCGGGATGTAGCCGATGTGGATCTCGTCGTTCTCGTAGCGGGTGAGGAGTGAGCCCCCGCCGAGTTCGAACACCACCTCATCGAGTTTGGGCGCGCCGAGGTGATAGCGGTCGTTGCGGACGAGGCGGATCTTCTCGGCCGGCTTGAATTCGGCGAGCTTGAAGGGCCCGGTTCCGCTCGGCTTCTGGGTCCAGTTGCGCGGGTTCGCCTCGATCTGCTGGCGGTCGACGACGAACGCGACCGGGTAGGTGAGTTCGGAGAGGAAGTAGTCGGAGGGTTCGATCAGGTCAATTTGGATGGTGCGGTCATCGATGACCTTTACGCCGCTGACGCTGGCGGCCTTGTTCTCGTAGCGGTCGCGCAGACCGACGATGTTGCCCAGGTAGGCGCGCACGGTGGGAGAGGCGTTGGACGGGTCGGCGGCGCGCTCGATGCTGTACTTCACATCCTCGGCGGTGACGCGGCGGGCATTGCCGGTGTGGAAGACGACGTCATCGCGGAGTTTGAAGGTGTAGGTCTTGCCGCCATTCGTGATGTCCCAGCTCTGGGCGATATCGGGCTGGACCTTGAGGTCGGGATCGAGGGTGACGAGGCCGCCGAAGATTTCGACGACGTATTCGCTGGTGGCGACATCGCCAACCTGGATGGGGTCAAGGACGCTGGCGGGGTCGCTACCGGGGACGATGAGGGAGTTGCCGCTGCAGATGCCCTTCCCGTTCGACCGCGGCCGCTCGTCGTCGCTCGACCCGGGAGTGGAGTCGTCATCGTCACCGCCGCCGGCGAGGGCGACGACAAAGACGGCGCCCACCACGAGTATCAAGAAAGCGACCATGCCCATCATGAGCGTCAACATGCGGTTCGACATCAGCGTTCGTTCCCAATGGTGGTGGTGATCGGGAGGGCGCGTGGCGGACGAGATGCGCGCACCCTGACCCTCTGGTGCGTCAAAGCGTACACGGGAACGGCGGGCGCGCACATCGGCGTGCCCGCCCGGCGAAAACCCGGCTTTACTCCGGGACCGGTCCGTTACCCCCGGGCTTCGGGGATGGCGAGCCGGAGACCGAGCTCATCGAGCTGGGCCTGCTCGACCTCGGACGGCGCGCCCATGAGGGGATCGCTGCCGGATGAGGTCTTGGGGAAGGCGATGACATCGCGGATGTTCTCGCTGCCGATGAGCGACATGACCAGGCGGTCGATGCCCATGCCGGCGCCGCCTTCGGGAGGGGCGCCGTACTCCAGCGCATCGAGGACGACGCCAAAGCGATCCTGCATCTGCTCATCGGTGTAGCCCATGAGACGAAGCACGCGCTCCTGCTGGGCGCGGGTGTTGATGCGGATGGAGCCACCGCCCACCTCGGTACCGTTGAGGGTGAGGTCGTACTGGCGGGCAATCACCCGGCCGGGGTCACCATCGAGGAGACCTTCGTGTTCGGGCAGGTAACCGCTGAAGGGGTTGTGCGTCGCGTCCCAGCGCTCCTCTTCGGGGCGCCATTCGAGGAGGGGGAAGCCGGTGACCCAGGCGAAGGAGAGGACGGAATCATCGACCAGGCCCAGGCGGCGGCCAAGATCGGTGCGGACTTCGTGGAGGGCGCGGGCGACGGTGGCGGGCGCGTCTGCGACGATGAAGACCATGTCGCCATCAACAGCGCCGGTGAGGCGCCTGATGTCCGCGATCTCGTCTTCGGTGAGGAACTTGGCGATCGGGGAGCGGAGCTCGGCGCCGGCGAAGCCGATGTAGGCGAGGCCGCGGGCGCCGCCCGAGCGGGCGACCTCGGTCAGCTCGTCGATTTCGCGGCGGGTCATGTCGGCTTTGCCGGGCACGCGGATGGCCTTGATCTCGCCACCGGCCTGGAGCGCGCCGGCGAACACCTGGAAGCCAGAACCGCGGAGCGGCTCCGCGATGTCGACGAATTCGAGGCCGAAGCGGAGGTCGGGGCGGTCGATCCCGTAGCGGGCCATGCAGTCGTGGTAGTCGAGGCGGGGGAACGGGGTGGCGGCGAGCTTGCCGCGCCCGAAGCGCCGGGCGATTTCGGTGTAGAGGTCTTCGAGGAGGTCCATCACGTCGGCCTCATCGACAAAGGCCATCTCGAGGTCGAGCTGGGTGTGCTCGGCGACACGGTTGGCGCGGAAGTCCTCATCGCGGTAGCAGCGGGCGATCTGGAAGTACTTTTCGAACCCGGCGACCATGAGCAGCTGTTTGAGGATCTGCGGGGACTGCGGGAGGGCGAAGAAGTGGCCGGGCTTCAGCCGCGAAGGCACGAGGAAATCGCGCGCACCTTCCGGCGTGGACTTGATCAGCGTCGGCGTCTCGATCTCGTAGAAACCGCGCTCAACGAGGAAGTTGCGGATGAACCAAACAACGTCGTGGCGCAACTTGATGACCTCGGCCACTTCGGGCCGGCGCAGGTCGAGATAGCGGTACTTGAGGCGCAGGTGCTCATCCACGTCGGCCGGCTCGTTGATATAAAACGGCGGGGTCAGGGCTTCGTTGAGGACCGCACACGAAGTTGGGATGACCTCGACCTCGCCGGTGGGCATGTTCGGGTTCACGGTGGCGGGATCGCGCGGGGCGACCGTGCCTTCGACCTGGAGGACCCATTCGCCACGGGCTCGGTGGGCGACCGCGTGGGCAGCAGCGTTTTCGGGATTGAAGACGACCTGGACCAGGCCGCTCGAATCGCGGAGGTCGATGAAGATGAGCCCGCCGTGGTCGCGACGGCGGTGCACCCAGCCGGCAAGCCGGACGGTGGCCCCGGCATCAGCGAGTCGAAGTTGCCCGCAGTTCGTGTCTTTCAGCATCGGGCCATGGTAGCCCAGGGCGCGATTAGATTCCGCCGGCGGGGAGGCGGGGACATCGACATAGGGGATGAGGGATCGTACAGGTTGCCTTTCGCTCACCCACGTGAGCATTTCTTCGTGTGATACTGGGGAGACCACGTCCGGAGGCAACCGTATGGCCATCCAGGTCACCCTCCTTTCGCACTCCGAGAACCCGGTGCGGTCGCTCTACATGGCGTACCGCACGTGCTACAGCCAGCTCACGCCACAGCAGGTGGCCGCACGCATCGAGGACGACCGCATCACCGATGAGCAGATGCGGCACTTCATTGAGGAACGGCTGAAGACCGGGCACGCGAGCCCGTTGGAGCAGGTGTGGTTCGAATTCGGCATCTCGGGTGTCAGCCGGGCCTTCAGCCACCAGTTCGTGCGGCACCGCGTAGGCATTTCGTTCGAGCAGCAGAGTCAGCGTTACGTCACCTATAAAGAGGGAGAATTCCCTTACACCGTTCCCGAAACCGTTCGCAAGGCGGGGATGCAGGACCGGATGGACGAGCTCTTCGACCGGGTGGGGGAGCTTTACGAGGAAATGGTGGCGGCGGGTGTGCCGGCCGAGGACGCGCGTTTCCTGCTGCCGAACGCGACGAATACCAACTTCAAGATCACGGTCAATTTCCAGAGCCTGTTGCACATTTGCGACCTGCGGCTCTGTACACGGGCGCAGTGGGAGTTCCGCAAGGTGGCGGCACTCATGCGCTCGGAGGTGAACAAGGTGGCGCCGGAGATCGGCCGGTACCTGCAGCCCAAATGCGGCGAGCTGCGACTGGGCTACTGTGACGAGACGGAAGCCGACTGGGCGGCCTGTCCGATTGGCCGCGTCCGGCCGCACAAAGACGTGCTCTTTCGCATTTACGAGGCGCACCGGCGGGGTGAGCTGCAGCCACTGCGCGACGCGGACTGGGCAGCCATCGAGGAGCGGGAGCGCAGTACGGCGGCCGGAGACTGATGCCCCGCCCGGCGCTCCCGCTCGGCCGCTGGCTACCCTGGGTGCTCGCAGCTGTGGGCGCGTTGCTCATCGCGTGGGGACTCCTGACCAGTGACCGGGAGATGGTGCTTGCCGGGGCGGTGGGCCTCGCGGGCGTCATTGTGGCGTTTCCCGTGGGTTCCCGGGTAGCGCAGCGCGGAGAGCCGCGGGACGATTAGCCCCTTCCGGATGGGGCGCGACCTGCCGATCCTCTCGATAGCGGGGATGCCCGCCGCCCCGGAGGAATGGTCATGGCGGTTCCAATCATGGCGCCCGGCGGAGGGGAAGACGGCGCAGCGCCGGTCCTCTCGGCGTGGCATTACCCGGACGGTGCGTGGGTGGAGGTGGGGGCGCTCGTGTGCCGGCTGGAGGGTAGGTCCGGGGGGACAGTGGACGTGGCGGCGCCAGCGGCGGGCATCCTCCAACAGCACTGTCCAGAGGGAGGCATCGGCCATCCTGGCGCCGTAGTGGGCATGGTGCTGGACCACAGCGACGCGCTGGCGGCGCCGGCGAGAGCCCTGTCTGGCAGCCCTGAGGAGCCAGTGGTGGTGCCGTTCCGGTCGAGGGCGGGTACGGGAGAGGGTCTCGTGATGCCGCTGGCGGAGGCGGGCGCGGCCATCCCGGGACTGCGCCTGTGGGAACCCGACCCAGACCCGCCGTATGCGGAAGCACATCCCGCGCCAACGACCAGGGAGGAGCGGTTCGCCTCGATCAGCGAGGCTGCCGCTGCGGACTCCCGGCTGCTCAGCATGGAAGTAGGGGTACCGGTGGCCGAAGCGCACCGCGCCGTGCGCGTGCTGGCGCGGGAATGGAACGACCCCGGGGCGGAGCCGATCATCGAGGACCTTGTCCTGCGGGCGTTGGCGCGGGCTGTGGAGGAGTGCGGCCTTGCCTCAGGCCCCGCCGGACTCACCCTGGTCCGGGCGAGCTCGGACGAGAGCGTGGCGCTGGCGGAGGTGTCTCGCCGGGACTTCCGCGAGGCGGTGCGCGCCCGGGCCAGCGGCGGTGACCGGGCCTTCGATGACTGCGAATGGGTGCTCACATCGGTCCGGGAACTCGGCATCCGCGCGGCGCAGCCGGTGTTGACGGCCGGCCATGTACTGGCGGCGACGCTGAGCGGTGTGGACCAGGCCGGGTCGATTGGCGTTACGATCTCGTACGAGAGCTCGCGGATCGGGGTTGGGGATGCCGCCCGCCTCCTTGCCCGGGTGCGGATGCTGCTCGAGGAGCCATACGGGCTCCTGGCCTGACACGGCCCACGGGAGGACCGGTGGACGTTCCAGTATTTCGCCAGGTGACCGTCCACAACCTGGGACTGACGGCGTATGACCGGGTCCACCGGCTGCAGCGGCGGTTGCAGGCGACGCGAGCGGAGAACGGGGCGCCCGACACGCTGCTGGTGACGGAACACGAACCGGTGTTCACGCTGGGGCGCAACCACCCGGAAGCGGGTTTCCGTCCGGACGCCGCACAGGGGAGCGCGAGCGGGATCGGGTTTGTGCAGACGGAGCGGGGCGGCGATATCACCTATCACGGCCCCGGGCAGCTGGTGGTCTACGGGATCATCGGGCTGCGCGAATGGGACATTCGGCCACTGGACTACGTGCGCGGGCTGGAAGAGGTGGTCATCGGCATGATGGCGGACCTGGGGCTGCAGGGAGAGAGGTCGCACCTGGGACGGGGTGTGTGGGCGGGGGGCGCGAAGGTGGCCTCGGTCGGGATCAATGTCCGGCGCGGGGTTTCGATGCACGGGATCGCGGTGAACGTTACGGCCGACCTTAGCCCGTTCGGCCTGATCAATCCGTGCGGGATGGCGGATGTGCAGATGACCAGCCTTGCGGCGCTTCTGGGACGTGAGGTACCGATGAACCGGGCTGAGGAGTTGTTCCTCGACCACTTCCGGCGGGTCTTCGAGTGCGGGATAACGACCGGGCCACTGCCGGCTCACGTCGACCTTGGAGAAGAAACCGCCCGAGCGTGAAGGGGGTAACAGATCCGGGGGGCGGCAGGCAGCACGCTGGGATCCAGACGACGGGGAGGCGTGCGCTGGTCACCGGTACTACCCCCTCACGGAACTTTCGCCGCCTCTCCGCCGTTGTAGATAGCAGCACATCCTGGAGCTTCCCGGTGACACAGGTCATCAGCACGGCCGCCCTCTTCGCAACGCTCTACGGGGCCATCTTGCTCATGAAGTTCTCGTGAGCCTGGTAATTACCCGCCATAGCTGGCGAGCACCTCATCGGTGAAGTCGGCGTTGGAATAGACGCGCTGGACGTCTTCCAGGTCTTCGAGGCCTTCGATGAGACGCAGCGCCTGGTGGGCGGCCTTCTCATCAAGCTCGACCGACACCTTCGGGACCATGGCGAAGTCAGCGTTCTCGACTTCGAGGCCAGCGCCCTCGAGCGTCTTGCGGACGTCTTCGAGCTGGGAGGGGTCAGTGCGGACCTCGACGGACTCACCCTGGACTTCCACATCCTCGGCGCCGGCATCGATGGCCCGGAGGGCGATTTCCTCGGGGTCGTGAGCGTTCACGAGGACCGAGATGACGCCTTTGGCCTCGAACTGCCAGCCGACGGAGCCCGTTTCGCCGAGGCTTCCGCCGGCGCGGCTGAACTGGTGGCGGATCTCGGACACGGTACGGTTGCGGTTGTCGGTGAGGGTGGCGACAAGGATGGCCGTGCCGCCAGGCCCGTAGCCTTCGTAGGTGATTTCGTCCAGGTTCTCATCGCCGCCGGCGCCAGTGGCCTTGGCGATGGCCCGTTCGATGTTGTCGTTGGGCATGTTCGCCGCCTTGGCCCGCTGGACTGCAAGGCGGAGCTTGAAGTTCATGGCGGGGTCGCCGCCGCCCTGCCTGGCAGCCTGGATGATCTCGCGTGAGAGCTTGGTGAAGAGGGCGCCGCGTTTCGCATCGTTCGCGCCTTTTGCGCGCTTGATCGTCGCCCATTTGGAATGGCCGGACATAGGTCAGCTCCGGTTCGGAAAGATTCGCAGGTGTAGACCGAGTGTAAACCGCGGCCCGCTCGAGTGACAGGATTACTGGGCTGCGGCCGCGCACGATGGGTGCACTGCCGGCCGGTAGCCAGCCCGGAAAGCTTCCACGACGGAGGGCGGTGTGAGCAAGGTGACCTCGATGCCGGCAAGTCCCCGGCTCGGTGAAAGGGGGTCACCATAGCCGGCGAAGCTCCAGGGCCAGAGGACTCCATCCCAGAGCAGCCGGGGCAGGGCGGGATCGTCATCGACGGTGACCATGGCGCCATCGGGCAGGCCACGCAGCGAGGTGCGGGTGGCACGCTGGCCGCGGCTCGCCGGGTCAATGCGCTCGGCGTGCAAGACGCTATCGAGCGCATCGACTGAGCGCAGCGCGTCACTCGCCCCATTGCCCTCGGCCCACGCCGCCAGGAAGCGGCGGGCATCGGACCGGCGACAGAGCATGCACGGCCGGTGGCCTGCGCTAAAAGCGGTCGCCTCGTCGAGGAAGAAGAGTTCGGTATACCGGCCGGGCTGCATGACCTCGCGGTGCTGGCCCTTGTAGTCGAGGCTGCAGGCGATCCAGCGGGTGTTCACCCAGGGACGCCCGGTGAGGCGCTGGCCCGGGGTGTGCATGCAGCCGCCCCGGTTGCCCATGAGCGTCCCCCGCACCGGGACGGCATGAATTGCGCCGAACGGGTCGACCCGGTTCTGGAGGGGCGGCGTCACACGGCGCGGACCCCGTCCACGATCATCGCCCCGGCAAAGGCGATGAGGAGCGCACCGCTGAACCTGGCAGTTGCATCGGCGGCCGCGAACCGCCCGGCCCGGAATGCTACGGCAACCATGGCCACCACCACGACGGCGATGGCCGCCGCAAGCGCCGCGCCAGCGTCGCCATCGGCGCTGTGGCTCAGGACGGCCGCCAGCCCGGCCGGCGAAACGAGCATCGGTAGCGCGAGGGGGAAGAGTGCAGCCCAGCGAGAATCGAGAGCACCGCCGTACCCGGCGCTCCCTGACCACACCGCGAACACGCCGCCGACCGCCATCACCAGGCCCGCTGAGACCCGGAACGTCTCCGGTTCGATGTCGATGCCATCGAGCAGGCGATTGGCTCCAGCCGCCGCGGCGGTATAGGCCAGCACGGCGATGACCACGGCCAGGGCGAGGACGCGCGGCGGGAGCCGCAACCCGGGCCTCGCCGCGGCCACCGCCACCGCCGCGGGACTGATGGCCACGAAGACCGTGGCCGCAATGCGCAGGAAGTCGCTCACTCGGGTTTCACCCCCTGGAGAATCAGTGATGCGCTGAGCAAGCCCGAAAGCGCGTGTTGCTGGTCGTCCATGCGGGTGAGGCCGCCAGTGAACCAGGCGCCCTCGACGCGGACGGGGGCATCGTAGCGGGGGGCTTCAGTCCCGGAAAATTGGCGATCGGCTAGCATCCCCGCACCGCAGGCGATACGTTCGCGGATCTTCGGTTCGAGGTCAGCGAGGCGCGGGTCGGCCACCGCGAGGGCATGAAGCGAGGTAAGCCCCTCGACCCAGGTGCCCATGCCGGCCGCCCGCGCCTGGCGGCCGTGGACGAACTCCGACCACCCCGTGTCGCGCCGCTGCGACTCAACGCGGATGAGCAGGCCGAAACGTTCGGCGAGGCTGCGCGCGTATGCGATGTGCTGGTCCTCTGGTGGCCAGGTAGCCATCTGGCCGAGGCCGTAGGCGGCCCACTGATCGGCCCACGGCGGGAATTTCTGGTCTTCGACGGCATCGCGGTGCAGGGAGAGGTAATCGGCGGTCAGGCGAGCCGGGGCGTCCCAGCCTTCACCGGGGAATGCGCGGTGCATCAGCGTGAGCGCCCAGAACGCTTCACCTGTGGCGTACTTCGAGCGCTCACCCGGGGCGGGGGCGTTGGCGGTCACATCCCACCGATTGAGGAAAGCGCCGTCGGGAAGCTGGAGGGCAACCAGGCCGCGAGCGAGTGAGCGGGCAAGCTCGTCGTAGGTTGTCTCACCGGTGGCGAAGCGGCGCTGCATCACCCCGGCCAGCATGAGCGCGCTGGCGCCGAGCCGGACGCTTCCGTCCGACGGATCGCGCAGGGCGGCCCAGCCGTTGTTTCGATAGAGATTCAGATTCATCCAGCGCAGGCCCGCATCGGCGGCCGGGACGACGGTCGGTTCGCCGGCGGCGGCGAGCTGGTAGAGAGACATGGTGACGCCGGCGTGGCGGACCACGTTGTATCCACCCAGGTCCGCATTGTCGCTGAGCCGGTATTCATATACGTAGCTGCCATCGGGAAGCTGGTTGCGTTCGATCCATGTGGCGGCGGACCGCGATGCCTCCATCGCGCCGGCGGGGGTGATCGCGGGACAGTACTGGGGCACCAGGAGCGTGGACCGCAGGAGCACCGCCCCGACAGACCAAAGCGCAAGGGTCAAGAGCAACGGGCGGCGCACCGGCGGAGGATACCCGATCGCGGCCGCGGCGGGTTTACCGCCGCTTACCGCCCGGTAGTGATGATGGGGACATTTGGCGAGAGGGGAGTGAGTCGTGAAATTCTTGTTTGGCGGCATGGTCGGCAGGCTCGCCGTGGCAGCGGTGGCGCTTGTCGTGGCACTGGGGGCGGGCTGGTATTTCTTCATCCGCGAAGAGAACAGCGCCCAGGATTCGGCCGCGGACATTACCGATGATGTGAAGCAGGCCGCCCAAACGGCCACCCAGGCAACAGGCACGCAGGCAGCCGGGACCCAGGCGACGGGCACGACGGCCGCCCAGACGCCCGCGACGAGCGGAGCAAGCGGGTCAACGTACGCGGGCAAGAGCTACCGCATCATCGAAGGCCAGTCGGAGGCGTGGTACCTGGCGCCCGAGAAGATCGCGCGCCTGCCCACGTCATCAACGGCGAAGGGCGTGACCAAGGGGGTAACCGGTCAGTTCCACCTGACCGCCAACGGACTCGACACGTCGAAGCCGACCAGCTTCACGGTGGACCTGACTACGCTCACGAGCGACGAATCGCGCAGGGATACCCGGACACAGAGCGCGCTGGAAACTTCCAAGTATCCAACGACGACGTTTACCGCGACCAAGATCAGCGGACTGCCGGCGGAATTCACGGCAACGGACACGGTGCTCCAGCTGACGGGAACCATGGACCTCCACGGCGTGAAGAAGGAAATCACCTGGGAGCTCAAGGTGAAGCGCGATGGGAACATCCTGAGCGTCCTGGGGACCACCGAATTCAAGTACTCCGATTTCGGGATCCAGAAGCCGGACATCGCCGGGATGGTGACCGTGGAAGAGAACGTGACCCTGCAGGTGCAGCTGTTCGTCCAGGAGAGCTAGGCACCATTCGCGCGGCAGCGAATGGAGGGCCCTCGCCGGCACAAGCGGCGGGGGCCTCCTGTTGCCCGGCGGCTCTCCGTTGGTGGGGGCACAGAATTTCTTGCACCGGGGGGGTTGACAGGCAAGCCATCGTATTTCTACGATGGCATCGTAACTTTCCGATGAGGTGACCCCGATGCCAACTACAACCGACGACGAAATCCGCGCAGCGGTCTCCCAGGCGTACGGGAGCCGCGTCAAGGGTGTGCTCGAACAGGCCGAGGCGGTTCCGCTGCTCCAGAGCAGCGACTGTTGCGCCACGAGCGCGCCCGCATCGAGCTGTTGCGGCGACACGACACCGGACGAAGTCCAGATCACGAACATCGCCCGCCTGTACGCGGACACCGACGTGTCCGACCTTCCCTCGACGGTGACCGATGTGGCGTTCGGCTGCGGCAACCCGACGGCGATCGCCGCGCTGAAGCCCGGGGAGACCGTGCTCGACCTCGGTTCGGGCGGCGGCATCGACTGCTTCCTCGCAGCGAAGATGGTTGGCGAGGCGGGCCGCGTGTACGGCGTGGACATGACGCCGGAGATGATTGCGCTGGCGAACCGGAACGCCGCGAAAGTCGGTGCAACGAACGTGGAGTTCCGGCTTGGGGAGATCGAGCGGCTGCCGATCGACGACAACTCGATCGACGTCATCATCTCGAACTGCGTGATCAACCTCTCCCCCGACAAGGACCAGGTGTTCCGCGAGGCATTCCGGGTACTGAAACCGGGCGGACGGCTCCAGGTTTCGGACATCGTGTGGACTCGCACGGTGCCGGAGGACGTGAAGGGCGATATCGAGAAGTGGGCGGGGTGCATCGCCGGGGCGCTCCCGGAGACCGACTACCTCACGAAGATCCGGGCGGCGGGCTTCGTGGACGTCGTGTCCCAGTCGGGTGAGTACCCGGGCGGGCGCGGGCTGGCTTCCGCCGCGGTGGTGGCGATCAAGCCAGTGACCGCAACACTCGCGGCGGGCCGGTGCTGCTAGCCAACCTTTCGCGATAGCAGCGCGGGGGCGTCCGGTGTTCCGGGCGCCCCCGTTCTTTGCGCTCCCCGCGGACGGTCACGGCCCCGGTACGTACGGTCGGTTGAAGACTGCGGCCCAGATGTTGAGCGCGGGTTTAGGCGAGAGGTCGTCGTGGGCGAGGCCCATGCTGATGAAGGGGCGGACGCGTTCCGGGTCGGAGTTCGCCGGCGCGACGGTCTTCCACGCCTCAAGGTCCAGGTCCGCGAACAGGAGGAGGATGACCAGTTCGGGCTGGACTGAATCCACCAGGACGAAGAAGCGCTCCATGAAACGGGCCTGGGCGGCGAGTGTCTCCGGCGTTTCGCCCTTGCCGGCCGGGGCGGAGCTCCAGCCGCCTTCGGCCACGAGGACCGGCTTGCCGCTGGCGACCATCAGCCTGCTGAAGTAGTCGGGAGGAATGTCCGAGGGGTCGTCGAAGAAGAACGATGGGTAAGAGGAGAGGCCAAGCACGTCGATATCGAAGTCGCGGGTGAGCTTGAAGTGGTCAACGCGGGAGGGGAGGCCGGGGACGCGGGCCCACGCTTCATCGACCTGGAACGAGACGAACACACGCGTCGCCGGGGAGATCTCGCGAATGCGTGGCGCGAGCCGGTCGCACATCAGCTTGACTGCCGCGTAGAGCTCGGGGTCGCCACGGGCGGCGAGCGAGTTGATCTCCGAAGCGAGACCGAAGAACTCGGGCTTGTAGCGCGCCGCGAGGAATTCGGCCCACTGTTCGTGGATGGCGCGGATCTCCGGCTCTTTGAGAGACCGGCCGGAGGCGCGCATTTCGTTGCCCTCGCGCGTGCGGTCCAGGCCATCGAGG
>Ga0209477_1001565_pt1 | contig 13859 bp, 13 predicted proteins | sample KloWWTupernatant_FD_187180 | JGI IMG/M metagenome (GOLD analysis project Ga0209477, IMG submission 187180) | Active sludge microbial communities from Klosterneuburg, Austria, studying microevolution and ecology of nitrifiers - Klosterneuburg... | ecosystem: Engineered > WWTP > Aerobic digester >...
GACCTGCGCGTGCGCCAGGCGCTGTACGCCGCGATCGACGTGGAGGCGATCCGCTCGCAGGTGATGCGCGGCCAGTCGGCGCCCACCGGTTCGATGGTGCCCTCCCGGCTCGGGAGCCCGCCCTCCACCGAGCCCAGGCTCATGCCGCACGACCCGGCGCGCGCGCGGAAGCTCCTGGCGGAGGCCGGGTACCCCGGCGGGTTCGAGACGCAGCTCCTCTGCCCCAACAACCGCTACGTGAACGACGAGCGCATCTGCACCGCGCTCGCCGCCATGTTCGCGAAGGTCGGCGTGAAGGTGTCGCTCGCGCTGCTGCCGCGCGCGCAGTTCTTCCAGAAGGTGGACCTCACCGACTTCGCGATCCACCTCTACGGCTGGGGCGGCGCGCCCACCGACCCGGGCCTGGTGCTGGGGCCGGTGCTGCACTCCTTCGACGGCAAGGGGCGCGGCGACTTCAACTCCGGCAAGTTCGCCGACCCCGAGCTGGACCGCCTCATCCGCGCCTCCGAGATGGAGATGGACGCCGCGAAGCGCTCCGCCCTCATCGAGCAGGCGTTGCAGCGCGTGCGCACGAACGTCTACACCATCCCGCTGCACCGGCAGGTGATCCCGTGGGCGGTGAGGAAGGGCGTGACGGTCTTCCACCGCCCCGACAACTACCTCGAGATGACCTGGGTGAAGGTGCCCTGAGGGCCGGCCGCGCCGCCGCGGGGCGCGTCAGTTCCCCGCCTCGCGCGGGTCGAAGGCGAATTCCCGGGCCATGGTCTCGTAGAGGCTCCGGCGCCGCGGCGTGTCCGCCGGCGGCTGCACCACGCGCAGCTCGATGATCGCGTCCCCCGGGGGTTCGCCCGGGATGCCCTTGCCGCGAAGCCGCAGCTGACCGCCGGACTGCGCGCCCTCGGGAACGCGCACGCGCACCTCGCCCCCCGGAAGCCGCACCGGCACCGCGGCGCCCAGCGCCGCCTCCCACGGGGCCACGGGCACGGTGAGCAGGAGGTCGCGCCCTTCGACGCGGAAGCGCGGGTGCGGGCGGAATTCCACTTCCAGAAGCAGGTCCCCTGCCGGGTGCCCGGCCGCGCCCGGCGCGCCCTGGCCCGCGAGGCGGATCACCTGCCCGGCCGCCACACCCTTCGGGATCCGCACGTTGAGCGTCCGGTCGCGGTACGAGACGCGGCCGGAGCCGTCCGCGACCGGGACCCGCAGCGACACCTGGCGCGTGACGCCGCCGAAGGCGTCCTCGATGTCGAGCAGCACGCGCGCGCGGTGGTCCTCGCCGCGCCCCGCCGCCCGCGCCCGGGCGCCGCCGCGCATGCCGCCCATGCGGCCGAAGATCCCGGAGAAGAAGTCGGAGAAGTCGGCCTCCTCGCCCGGGGAGAAACCGCGGGAGGAGAACTCGAAGGGCGCGTCCCAGCCCGGCGGCGGCCGGAATTCCTGGCCGGACTGGAAGCCCGCGCCGAGGCGATCGTAGGCGGCGCGCTTCCCGGGATCCGAGAGCACGTTCCAGGCCTCGTTCACCTCCTTCATGCGCGCCTCGGCGTCCTTCTCCTTCGAGACGTCCGGGTGGTACTTGCGCGCGAGCCGGCGGAAGGCCTTCTTGATGACCTCCGCCGGGGCGTCCCGGGCCACGCCCAGGGTCTGGTAGTAGTCCTTGAATTGCATGCGCGGCGCTTCCATGGCCAGCAGCCGGCCCGGGCAACCCGCCGCCGGGCCCTGTGGACGAAATGGGGTCGCAGGCCGCGCCGATCAAGGGCTATTGAAATCGCGCCGGCGGCCCCGAGTTACGGGGCGTAGGCGCCCCCCGGGGCGCACCACCGACCAGGAGGAATCCCCATGGCATACCGCCCCCTCTTCCCCCGCGACGTGTTCGCGGAAATGGACCGGCTGCAGCGCGAGATGCTGCACGCCTTCGACATCTCCCCCAGCATCCGCGGCCTCGCCCGCGGCGGCTACCCGGCCGTGAACGTGGGCTCGACCGCGAAGTCGATCGAGCTCTACACCTTCGCGCCCGGCATCGACCCTGCCACCCTCGACGTGCAGATCGAGAAGGGCGTGCTCACCATCGCCGGCGAGCGCAAGGCCCTGCCCGTGCCGGAGAAGGCCAACCGCCACATCGACGAGCGCTTCTCGGGCCGCTTCCGCCGCGTGGTGACCCTGCCCGACGACGTCGACCCCAACGCCGTGCAGGCGCGCTACCGCGACGGCGTGCTGCACATCAGCGTCGCGCGCAGGGAAGCCGCCCAGCCGCGCCGCATCACCGTCCAGTGAGGAGACCGACCATGAACGACACCACTTCCGTTGCCAAGCAGGCCGCCAACGCGCCCGCCGAGGCCGCGCTGATGCCGCCGGTCGACGTGATCGAGGACGCCAACGGCATCACGCTCTACGCGGACCTCCCCGGCGTGCCCAAGGAGAAGCTGAACCTGCACGTCGAGGCCGACACCCTCACCATCGAGGGCGAGCTGGGGCTCGCCATGCCCGACGGCATGGAGGCCACGCACGTCGAGGTGGCGCTGCCGCGCTACCGCCGCGTGTTCACCCTCTCCAAGGAACTGGATGCCGGCAAGGTCGGCGCGGAGTTCGCCCACGGCGTGCTGAAGCTTCGCATCCCGAAGGCCGAGCACGCCCAGCCGCGCAAGATCCAGGTCGCCGTCGGTTGATGATTTTCCGCAATCCCCGCGCGGGGGCCCCACCGGGGTTCCCGCGCGCTTGTTATGCTTGCCGCCTACCCAACCCCCGGATGACGACGCCATGAAGATCCCGACCCTGCTCCTCGCCGCGATCGCCGCGCTGGCACTCGCCCTCGCCCCCGTCGAGGCCGACGCCAAGCGCTTCGGCGGCGGCTCGAGCCTCGGCAAGCAGCGCGCCGCCCCGACGCAGATGAAGGAGGCGGCGCCCGCCCCCGCGAAGCCCGCGCAAGCCGCCCCGGCGGCTTCCCCCGCCGCCGGCACCCCGCCCGCGCAGCCCGGTTTCATGAGCCGCTTCGGCGGGCTCATCGCGGGCCTCGGCATCGGCGCCCTGCTGGCCTCGCTCTTCGGCGGCAACCTCGGCGGGCTGGGCGGCTTCCTGCTCATGCTGCTCGTGGCCGGCCTCGCGTTCGTGGCGATCCGCGCCTTCATGGGCCGCCGCGCGCCCGCTTCCGCGGCCGCCGCGCGCGAGCCCATCCAGTTCGCCGGCGCGGGTGCCGGGGCCGGCGCGACGCCGCCTGCCCGCCCCGCCCTGAACATCGGCGCCGGCGTCGGCGCCGCCAACGCCGCCCCGGCTGCCGAGGCGCCGCGGGCCGCCCCCGTGGCCATCCCCGGCTTCGAGGCCGAGCCGTTCCTGCGCGTGGCCAAGACCTCGTTCATCCGCCTGCAGGCCGCCAACGACGCGAAGGACCTCGACGACATCCGCGACTTCACCACGCCGGAGCTCTACGCCGAGATCGCCATGCAGGCGCGCGAGCGCGGCGACGCCCCGCAGAAGACGGAGGTGGTGACGCTCAACGCGAGCCTCGTGGAGGCGGTCGTCGAGGGCGACTACGCCATCGCGAGCGTGCGCTTCACCGGCCTCATCCGCGAGCAGGCCGACGCCAACCCCGAGCCCTTCGACGAGGTCTGGCACGTGCGCCAGGACCAGCGCGACCGCAAGGCGACCTGGCTCATCGCGGGGATCCAGCAGGTGGCTTGAGCCGCCGGTCGGCCGGCAGCAGCGCGTCGGCCGCCAGCACCTCCTGCCGCGCAGCCTCGGCGTAGTACGGCGTGAAGTCCGGCGCCGTCGCGTCGAAGAGCTCGCGGAAATCCCGGATGACGAAGTACGTCTCCTGGAAGGTGTCGATCTTGTAGCGCGTGCGCATGATGCGCAGCAGGTCGAAGCCGATCCGGTGGGGCGCGGCGCTCTCGACGCAGTAGGGCAGCTCGCCGCCCGAGGAGAGGATCCCCGCCCCGTAGGCCCGCAGGCCCTCCGGCGCCTCGATCAGGCCGAATTCCACCGTGTACCAGTACAGGCGCGCGAGCATCTCGATGGCGCCCAGCGCGTCCGCCTTGAGCCCGCCGCGCCCGTAGGCCTGCAGGTAGTCGGCGAAGACCGGGTCGAAGAGCAGCGGCACGTGCCCGAAGAAGTCGTGGAAGACGTCGGGCTCGACGATGTAGTCGAACTCCTCGGGCTTGCGCAGCCACACCGTGACGGGGAAGCGCCGGTTGGCGAGGTGCTCGAAGAAGACGCGGTCCGGGAGCAGCCCCGGCACGGCGACGATGCGCCAGCCGGTGGCGCGCGCGAGCCTCTCGTTCACGGCATCGAAGCGCGGGATGGCCTCGCCGAAATCCAGCGCCGCGAGCGAGTCGATGAACTCGCGGCACGCATACTTCGGGACCAGCGCGGCCTGCCGCGCGTACAGGCGCCGCCACAGCGCGTGCTCGGCCGGCGTGTAGGCGGACCACGCCTGGTCCACGGTGTAGTCCGGGCGCATGCCCGAGTAGTCGCCGCGCAGGTTGTGGGTGGTTTCGCCGGTCATGGGACGGGTCTCTCCCCTCACCCCCGGCCCCTCTCCCCGAGGGAGAGGGGAGCCATCATCGGGTATACCGCTCCACCTTCTGCTCGATCGCCCCGAAGATGGATGCGCCGTGGCGGTCGAACATCTCGATCCGCACCGTGTCGCCGAAGGCGAGGAAGGGCGTGCGCGACTCGCCATCCTCGACCTGCTCCACGAGCCGCGCCTCCATGATGCAGGCGTAGCCGCAGGTGGTGTCGGCGTTCGAGATCGTGCCGGTGCCCACCAGCGTGCCGGCGCGAAGCTCGCGCGTCTTCGCCGCGTGCGCCACGAGCTGGAAGAGGTCGAAGGTCGCGCCCACGCCGGCGTTGGGATTGCCGAACCACTTGCCGTTCACGTGGCACACGAGCCGCAGGTGGATCTTGCCGCCGTCCCAGGAGGCGCCCAGCTCGTCCGGGGTGACCGCGACGGGGGCGAGCGCGTTGGCGCCCTTGCCGTTCACGAAGCCGAAGCCCTTGGCGAGCTCCGCCGGGATGAGGCGACGGAAGGAGATATCGTTCACGAGGGTGAGCAGGCGCACGGCGCCGGAAGCGTCGGCGGGGCTGGCGCCCATCGGGACATCCCCGGTGATCGCGGCGACCTCGCCCTCGAGGTCGATGCCCCAGTCCTCCGTGAGCGCGCGGATGGGGTCGCGCGGGCCCATCATGTCGCCCGCGCCGCCCTGGTACATGAGCGGGTCGCGGTAGAAGCTCTCCGGCACGTGGTCGCCGCGCGCGCGCCGCACCCGCTCGACGTGCGAGAGGTAGGCGGAACCGTCCAGCCACTCGTAGGCGCGCGGCAGGGGTGCGGCCACCTGCCCCTTCGCGAGCGCGTCCTGGAAGTCGAACGCGTGGCGCATCTCGTTGCCGCACTCGAGGCTCTCGAAGGCGTCCGCGAGCTTGCGGTGCACGGCGCCCCAGTTCTCCAGCGCGTGCTGCATCGTGGGCGACACGCCGGCCACGGCCACGGCGCGGCGCAGGTCGCGCGTCACCACGACGAGCGTGCCGTCGCGCGTGGGGCCCTTGAGGGAGGCGAGCTTCACGGGTTCCTCCCTTCTCCCTTGGGAGAAGGGTCGGGGATGAGGGTTCCGGAAGGGCCGGGGATGAGGGTTCCAGGGGGGAAATCGTCCCACGCCGCGTCGTACCCCTTGTCGCGAAGCGGCGTCTTCATGGCCCAGGCGGTGGGGTCGAACGGATGGCGGCTCTCGAACATGAACGCGAGCGTACCACCGAGGTACTTCGGCTCGAGCTTCGCCGCCACGGCGGCCGCGTGCGAGGCGCGGTCCGGGCCGTGCGCGGAGAGCGCGTTGTGCAGGCTGGAGGCGCCCGGCACGAAGCCGCCGCGCTTGGCGTCGTACTCGCCGCGCACGAGCCCCATGAACTCGCTCATCACGTTGCGGTGGAACCAGGGCGGGCGGAAGGTGTGCTCGGCCACCATCCAGCGCGGCGGGAAGATCACGAAATCCACGTTGGCCGTCCCCGGCGTGTCGGAGGGCGAGGTGAGCACGGTGAAGATCGAGGGGTCGGGGTGGTCGAAGCTCACGGTGTTGATCGCGTTGAACCGCGCGAGGTCGTACTTGTACGGGTAGGCGTTGCCGTGCCAGGCCACGACGTCGAGCGGCGAGTGGGGGTAGCGCGCCGCCCACAGGCCGCCGCCGGACTTCACCACCACATCCGTCGCGCCGCGGTCCTCGTAAGCCGCCACGGGCGCGAGGAAGTCGCGCGCGTTGGCGAGCCCGTTGGCGCCGATGGGCCCCAGCTCCGGCAGGCGCAGCGCGGCGCCGTAGTTCTCGCAGGCGTAGCCGCGCGCGGGGCCCTCCACCGCCACGCGGAACTTCACCCCGCGCGGGATCACCGCGATCTCGCCCGGCGCCACGGCGAGGTGGCCGAACTCGGTGGCGAGGGCGAGCGCGCCCTCCTGCGGCACGAGGAGGAGCTCCCCGTCGTGGCAGGCGAAGACGCGCTTCATGGCGCGGTTGGCCGCGTACAGGTGCACGCCGATGCCGGCCTGCGCGCGCGCGTCGCCATTGGTCGCGATCGTCACGAGCCCGGCGAGGAAGTCGGTCGCCTTGCGCGGCATGGCGAGCGGCGCCCAGCGCAGCCGGTTGGGCCCGGTCTCGCCCTCGTGGCACGGCCCCGTGCGAAGGAGACCCTGCGCCACGCGCCGGAACGGCGGGTGCATCGCCGACGGCCGCAGCCGGTAGAACCAGGAGCGCAGGTTCTGCGCCCGCGGCGCCGTGAACGCCGTGAGCGAGAGCTGCTCCGCGTAGAGCCCGAACGGCGCCTGCTGCGGCGAGTTCTGCCCGCGCGGCAGCGCCCCCGCCACCGCCTCCGTCTCGTGGTGCGCCCCGAATCCCGACAGGTACTCGAGCGCTTCAGGCTTCCCCATGGCGCTCCATCCTGCACCGCTCATCTGCGTTCATCTGCGTTCATCCGCGGTTTCCTCGCATCGCTAGACCACGCCGCGCGCGATCTGCTCCGCCTCGATCGACTCGAACAGCGCCCGGAAGTTGCCCTCCCCGAAGCCCTCGTTCCCCTTCCGCTGGATGATCTCGAAGAAGATCGGCCCGATCACCGTCTCCGTGAAGATCTGCAGCAGCTTGTCCTCGCGGCGTTCCTTGTCGATGCCCTCGCCGTCGATGAGGATGCGGTTCGCCTTCAGCCGCGCGAGGTCCTCGCCGTGGTTGGGCACGCGCGCGTCCACGCGGTCGTAGTAGGCGTCCGGCGTGTCGAGGAAGCGCACGCCGCGGCCGCGCAGCAGCTCCACCGTCGCGTGGATGTCGGCGGTCGAGAGCGCGATGTGCTGGATGCCCTCGCCGTGGTAGGCGTCGAGGTACTCCTGGATCTGGCTCTTGCGGTCGCTGGGCTCGTTGATGGGGATGCGGATCTTGCCGCAGGGGCTGGTGAGCGCGCGCGAGGTGAGGCCGGTCTTCTTCCCCTTGATGTCGAAGTAGCGGATCTCGCGGAAGTTGAACAACCGCTCGTAGAACTCGGCCCACACGTCCATGCGCCCGGCGTAGACGTTGTGCGTGAGGTGGTCCACCTCCAGCAGCCCCGCGCCCGCCGGTTCGCGCTCCGCGCCCGCGAGCGGCACGAAGTCGACGTCGTAGATGGTGAGGTCGCCGCCGTTGCCCGGATAGCGGTCGACGAGGTAGATGAGGCTTCCGCCGATGCCCTGGATGGCCGGGATGTTGAGCTCCATCGGGCCCACCGGCCCGTGGTGGGGCCTGGCGCCCAGCGAGAGCGCGCGCTGCCACGCCTTGGCCGCGTCCTTCACGCGGATGGCGAACGCGCAGGCCGAGGGCCCGTGCACGCGCGCGAAGGACTGCGCGAAGCTGTCGGGCTCGCGGTTCACGATGAAGTTGACGCCGCCCTGCCGGTAGAGCGTCACGTCCTTGGAGCGGTGGCGCGCCACGGCCGTGAAGCCCATCTGCCCGAATAGCGCGCCGAGGAGCTGCGGGTCCGGCGCCGTGTACTCGATGAACTCGAAGCCGTCCGTGCCCATGGGGTTGGCGGCGATGTCGGGCGGGGTCATGGCGGCCTCCTCGGTCGGGCGGGGAAACGGCGCATTGTACGCCGCGGGCCCCGCAATGAAATTTCGGACATGCCGCGTGTAACGCGATATCGCGCAATAATATTGCGCCTGGACCCGACAAATCGACGAACATGGCCATTCCCGCCCTCGACAAGACCGACCGCAAGCTCCTCGACCTCCTGCAGAAGGACGGGCGCATCACCAACCTCGACCTCGCCGAGCGCGCGGCGCTCTCCCCCAGCGCCTGCCTGCGCCGCGTGCGGGCCCTGGAAGAGGCCGGCGTGATCCGCGGCTACGCGGCGCTGCTGGACCCCGTGAAGATCGGCCTGGGGCTGCTCGCCTTCGTCACCGTGAAGCTGGAGAAGCGCGGGCGCATGCCCACGGATGCCTTCGCGCGCGCCTGCCGCGACTGGCCCGAGGTGGCTGCGTGCCACGCCACCACGGGCGACATGGACTACCTGCTGCGCGTGCACGTCGAGGACCTCGCCCACTTCTCGCGCTTCGTGATGGACTCGCTCCTCAAGCACCCCGGCGTGATCGACGTGAAGTCCAGTTTCGCGCTCGAGCAGGTGAAGGAGACGACGGCGCTGCCCCTCGCCGCGGCCTCGTGAAGCGCGACCGGTCATACAGGTCATCCAGCGGATCGGCGCAGGCCATTCCCCGGCCCGCGCGATTTGTTGCAGACTATGCGGGCGCCGCGACCCCGCGAGCGCGCCTGTCGCAGCAGCCTCCGGGCGCGCGCCGCGGCAATACGACACCGAAGCGACAAGAACCTAGGAGGAGCAATCCATGAGGCATTTCAGGAAGACCGTCCTGTCGGGCATCGCCATCGCCACCGCCGCCGCCGGCATCGCCGTCGCGGCCTACCCCGAGAAGACCATCAACTACATCATCGCCTTCGGGCCCGGGGGCGAATCCGACGTCTCCGCGCGCCTGCAGGAGCCCTTCTTCAAGAAGCTCACCGGCCAGACCGTCGCCATCCAGTACAAGGCGGGCGCCGGCGGCGCCGCCGCCTGGTCGCAGATCAACAAGGCGCCGGGCGACGGCTACACGATCATCGGCACGAACCTGCCGCACATCATCCTGCAGCCGCTGCAGAAGGACGTGGGCTACAAGACGGCCGAGCTCGCCAACGTGTACTGGTTCCACTTCACGCCGGACGCGATCATGGTTCACGCCGACAGCCCGTACAAGACGCTGGAGGACATGATCGCCGCGGCCAAGAAGGCGCCCGGCACCGTCACCTTCACCGGCTCGGGCACGAACTCTTCCAACCACCTCGCGCAGCAGCGCTTCGACAAGCTCGCCGGCATGAAGACCACCTACATCCCCTCCAAGGGCACGGGCGAGTCCAACACGGCGCTGCTCGGCAAGCACGTCTCCGCCGCGTGGAGCTACACCACGGTCGGCCTGCAGCTGGGCAACCAGGTGCGCTGCCTCGCCGTGGCCATGGACAAGCGCCACCCGGCGCTGCCCGACTGCCCGACGTTCAAGGAGCGCGGCTTCCAGCTCACCGGCGGCGCCTACCGCGGCATCGCGGTGCCCAACACGACGCCGAAGGCCACGCAGCAGGCGGTCTCCGACCTCATCGGGAAGATCAACAAGGACCCGGCCTTCGTGAAGTCCATGGAGGACAAGGGCTTCGCCATGGTCGACGTCGGCGTCGACGGCATGGCCGCCTTCATGGCCGAGCGCCAGAAGGAATACGAGGCGATCGCCCGCGAGATGGGCATCATCAAGTAATCCCGCCGGCCGCCCGGCGCCCCGCCGGGGGCACCGGGCGCCTCGTTGCCGCCGGGTCGCCCGGCGGCAGCACCCTTCCCTTGCAGACACGCACTTCGCCATGCCGGGCATCGAATTCCTGATCGACGCGCTCACGCCGCTCAACCTGCTGCTCGCCGTGGCAGGCGTCGTGGCGGGCACCGTGATCGGCGCGCTCCCGGGCCTCACCGCCACGATGGCGGTGGCCGTCCTCGTGCCCTTCACCTTCGGCATGCGGCCCGATTCCGCCCTGATCGCCATGGGCGCCATCTACACGGGCGCCATCTACGGCGGCGCCTATGCCGCGGTGCTGCTGAACACCCCGGGCACGCCATCGGCCATCGCCACGACCTTCGACGGCTTCCCGATGGCCAAGCGCGGCGACGGCGACCTCGCCATCACGCTCGCGTGCCTTGCCAGCGTCATCGGCGGCCTGGTCGGCGCGACCTTCCTGCTCCTGCTCGCGCCCCCGCTCGCGAAGTTCGCGCTGGAGTTCGGCCCGGTGGAGTACTTCTGGCTCGCCGTCTTCGGCCTCACCCTCATCGCGAGCCTCTCGGAAGGCAGCCTGCTGCGCGGCATCGTGGGCGGGTGCATCGGGCTGCTGCTGGGCACGATCGGCGTGGCCGAGATCGGCGGCGACATCCGCTACGTGGGCGACTTCCAGGCCCTGCTGGGCGGCTTCGACGTCGTCGCGGCGCTCATCGGCCTGTACTGCATCCCGGTGCTCATCGACATGGTGGCCACGCCCGACGCGCACCTCAAGCTCACGCACCAGGTGGCCGGCTTCCGCCTGAAGGAGGCGCTGCGCATCTCCTGGGGCTCGCGGTGGAACCTCGCGCGCAGCTCCGTGATCGGCACGCTGGTGGGCATCCTGCCGGGCGCGGGCGGCTCCATCGCCTCGCTCGTCTCGTATTCCGAGGCGCGCCGCGTCGCAAGGCACCCCGAGCGCTTCGGCAAGGGCGAGCCCGACGGCGTCCTCGCGACCGAGTCCTCCAACAACGCCACGGTGGGCGGCGGCTTCATCCCGACGCTCGTGCTGGGCATCCCCGGCACCCCGCCCGACGCGGTGATCCTCGGCGCGCTGCTCGTCCAGGGCATCCGCACCGGCCCCTCGCTCTTCGGCGAGCAGAGCCAGATCGTCTACACGTTCATCTACGGGCTGTTCATCGCGACGCTGCTCATGCTCCCCATCGGCCTCGTGATCGGCCGCTACGCCTTCAAGTCGATCGTCACGATCCCCAAGGCGGTGCTCGTGCCCTCCGTCGCCTTCCTCACCATCATCGGCAGCTACGCGGTGCACAACAGCCTGCACGAGGTGCAGCAGATGGTGGGCCTGGGCGTGCTGGGCTGGATCCTCGCCCGCATGGGCTTCACGGCCTCGCCCATCGTGCTCGGCCTCATCCTCGGGACCATCGCCGAATCCGGGTTCGTGCGCGGCTACCTCATCGGCGAGGCGCGCGGGGCGCCGGCCGCCGAGTTCTTCACGCGCCCGCTCTCGCTCGCGATCATCGCCTTCATCGTGCTGAGCCTCTTCTACCCGCTGCTCATGTCGCGCATCCGCGCGAAGGGGGTGCCCAATGAGTGAGCGCCGCGAGATCGACATTCCCGGCATCGCCGGGAGCGTGCTCGCCATCGTGGCCGCCGGCCTCGCCTGGTACCACGCCGGCGCCTTCTCGACGATGGGGGCGGTGTTCCCGCGCACGGTCGCGGCGGTGATGGCGATCGCGGCCGCGGCCTACATCGCGGTGGCGATCCTGCGCCCAGTGGCGCGGCAGGCGACCGGGGCCGCGTCGACATGGCGGCGCATCGCGCTCGTGGTGGTGCTGGCGCTGTGGTCGGCCTTCCTCGAGCAAGTCGGCTTCCTCACCACGAGCCTCGCCTGCTTCGCGGCGATCCTCGTGATCGCGAACTACGACCGCTGGACGCCGCGCACGGCGGCGCTCTATTCGCTGGCGGGGGCCGCCATCGTCGGCGGGCTCTACGCGACGTTCCGCTTCGCGCTGCAGGTGCCGCTGCCCGCCGGCTACTTCCTCTAGCCGGCCGCGTTGCATTTGCAAGCGGCAGGGTGTCCGGTTCGTCCCACCCTGTCTATACTCCGGGCAGGACAACGCCTCCACCCCACTTCATGAAACCCCAGACCCTCGCCCTCGTGGCCGCGGCCGCCGTGCTCGCGGCCTGCTCGAAATCCGAACCGCCGGCCCCTGCGAAATCCACCGCGCCCGCCGCGCCCGCGCCCGTGGCGGCCGCGCCGGCCCCCGCGGCCGCGCCCGACGGCGAGACGCGAGAGAAGCTCCTGGAGCGCCTTGCGCGCCAGGAGGCGGCCGCGAAACTCTTCGATGCGCCGAAGCCGGAGCCCGCGCCGAAGCCGGAGCCCGCGCCGAAGCCGGAGCCCGCGCCGAAGCCTGCGCCCGCGAAGGCCGCGGCGGCGCCGGCAGCCGCCCCAGCGGCACCCCCGCCGCAGGCCGCGCCCGCCCCCGCGCCCGCGAAGGCGGAACCCACGCCGGCAAAGGCCGCGCCCGCGCCCGCCAAGCCCGCCGCCCCGCCACCGAAAGCCGAGCCGCCCGTCGCGGTGGCGAAGGCCGCACCGGCCCCGGCGCCCGTGACGCAGGTGGTGCGGCGCGTCGAGCCCGCGTTCCCGCCGGAGGCGGCCCGCGAGGGCTACGACCGCGGCCTGGTGAAGGCGCGCATGACCGTCGCCGCCGACGGCAGCGTCACGAAGGTCGAAATCCTGGAGTCGAACCCGCGCCGCGCGTTCGACCGCGCCGTCACGCGCGCGCTCGCCGACTGGAAGTTCAACGCGGGCGCGGCCGGCCGCACCGTCGACACGGAGATCGCGTTCCGGCGCTGAGCGGGGAGCCGATTCGCGAAACCCCCTGCGCAGGGGGTTTCGCCGCCGCGCCGCCACTTTAGTCTCACCGCACGCCGCTTCCCGCCCGGAGGTGACCGTGCCGGTTCCCGCCCGCCTCGCCCGAACGCTCGCGACCCTCGTCGCGGCCGCTGCCATTGCCGCGATGGCGATGGCTTCGCCGCCGGCGCGCGCGCAGGGCGCCGCGGCGGCGGAAGACACCGCGGCCTGCCCCGCCTGCGAGGGCTTCGCGCAGGCCGCGCGCATGCTCCGGCAGGTGGTCGAGGCGCTCGAGCGCGAAGTCGAGAAATCGCGCGAGGCCTCTCACCGCATCACCAACCGCATCCTCGACGAGCAGCGCCGCGAGACGCCCGACGAGAAGGCCGAGCTCGAGCGCCTCGGCCGGCACATGCAGCGCATCGTCGACGAGATCCTCCCCGCCTGGCGCGAGCAGCTGCGCCAGATGCGCGAGACGCTCAAGTCGTGCAACGAGACCCACTGCAAGCCCGGCGTGACGACGAAGCCCGACGACCGGAGGTACCTCGGGGTCGTCGGCCTGCTCGAGTCCGCGCGCATCCTGCTCGACGTCTTCCCGGAGGACGATAAGTTCGACTACGAGCGGCTCCGCTACGTTTCCACCGCGCGGTGCCCGGCGTGCAAGCCCTTCGAGGAGCGCGCGGCGGCGGCGCAGCGGAAGCTCGCCGACAACCAACGCGAGTCATGGGCAGCGCGGGACCGGATCTGGGAGCTCCAGCGGACGGAGCAGCGCTACGAGCTGCAGCGGGCTCGCGATGAGCTGGAGGCCCTCGACATCAAGGGCGAGCCCGCGGGGTCCGCCGCGCGCACCGCGCTCGAGGGCCGGATCGGCCGCCTCGAACAGCGCCTGCGCGATTCGCGCGCCGAGCAGCGGTCCCTGAAGCGGCGCATCGACGAGCTCAAGAAGCAACGCGAGGAGCTCGAGCAGGAGTGGAACTGGGCCATGGACGACCTCGATCGCTGCAACCGCGAGCGCTGCGGGCAAGGCGGCGTGCGGGTGGGCAGCGTGACGCCGCTGGGCGGCACCAATCCCTTCGACCCGAACAACCCGATCGGGGTGGCGGGCGGGACGCCGCCGGTGCAGCCGCCGGCCGACGGGCCGGGTGCGGTGCAGTTCGCCTCGCCCGCGTTCTCCGGCGGCGAGGGCGGCGCGGTGGCGGTGATCGTCGTGCGCACGGG
>Ga0209477_1001566_pt1 | contig 13856 bp, 17 predicted proteins | sample KloWWTupernatant_FD_187180 | JGI IMG/M metagenome (GOLD analysis project Ga0209477, IMG submission 187180) | Active sludge microbial communities from Klosterneuburg, Austria, studying microevolution and ecology of nitrifiers - Klosterneuburg... | ecosystem: Engineered > WWTP > Aerobic digester >...
CGTCGCCATACACCGAGGCCGAAGAGGAGTAGACCAGGCGCTTGACGCCCTTCTTGACGCAGGCTTCCATGACGTTGAAGGTGCCGCGAATGTTCACGTCGAAGGCGCTGCGCGGGAAGTCGTGGCACTGCAGCAGCCAGAGGGCGGCGAGGTGGAAGACGCCGTCGGCGCCGTCGAGGGCGGCCTCGAGGATGTCCGTCTGCATCACGTCGCCGCCGATGTCGAAGATCCGCACGCGAGGATCCTTGAGGGCGTTCTCGAGGTTTTCGACGCGGCCGCGCACGAAGTTGTCGTAAATGACGATTTCCTTGACGTCTTCCTTGAGCAGGAGGTCGGTCGTATGCGAGCCGATCAGGCCGGCGCCGCCGATGAGAACCAGCTTCTTGCCTTTGATGTCCATGATTTTCCTTTGCTGATGAAGTTGAAATCCGTAAATGGGGTTGCCGCGGTCAGGCGGCTTGTGCGTTCGCGCCAGCGGATACGGCCTGCTTGAGCGCCTCGACGATCCTGTCCTGGTCGGCGATGGCGAGATCGGGGCCCATCGGCAGGCTCACGACTCGCATCGCCACGCGCTCCGAGTGGGCGAGCCCGGCATCCTTCGTTTCATAGGCGGGCTGGCGGTGGAGCGGCACGGGGTAATGCACGGCTGTCGGGATGCCCTGCTCGTTGAGCCGCTTGGCGACGGCGTCGCGGTTGTCGACGAAGACGGTGTATTGGGCGTAGACGCTTGTTCGGTCTGAGTGGACGGTGGGCAGTTGGCAGTTGTCAGTGGGCAGTTTGCAGTTGGCAGTTATCAGGTTTTTGTAGCGGGTGCCTAGTTCCATTCGGCGTTCTATTTCCCACTCGAAGCGGTTCAGCTTGGCCAGGACGACGGCGCATTGCAGGGTGTCCATGCGGCCGCCGACGCCGATGCGGGTGTGGTAATAGCGCTTCTCCTGGCCATGGACGCGGATCTCGCGCATGGCCTTCGCCAGCGCGTCGTCGCCGGTGAAGATGGCGCCGCCGTCGCCGTAGCAGCCGAGCGGCTTGCTCGGGAAGAAGGAGGTGCAGCCGATGGTGGAGAGGTTGCAGCTCTTCTTGCCTTTGTAGGCGGCGCCGAAGCTCTGGCAGGCGTCCTCGATCACCGGCAGGCCGTGCTTCGCGGCAATGGCGTTGATCTCGTCCATGTCGGCCGGCTGGCCGTAGAGGGACACCGGCATGATGGCGCGGGTGCGCGGGGTGATCGCGGCCTCGATCAGGGCGGGATCGATGTTGCAGGTGTCCGGCTGGATGTCGACGAACACCGGCTTGGCGCCGAGCAGGACGATGACTTCCGCCGTGGCGACGAAGGTGAACGGCGTGGTGATGACTTCGTCGTCGGCGCGGATGCCCAGCGCCATGAGCGAGATCAGCAGGGCCTCGGTGCCGGAAGCAACGGTGATGCAGTGCCTGGCGCCAGTCCAGGCTTCCAGCTTCTCCTCGAGTTCGCGCACCTCGGGACCCATGATGTACTGGCCGTGGTCGAGCACCTTTTGGATGCGGGCGTCGATTTCCTGCTTGAGGGCAGCGTATTGGGCTTTTAGGTCGATGAAGTGCATTCTGGCTAGTTGGCAGTTATCAGTGGGCAGCCGGTTTTACACTGAACTCGCGTTTTATGGACCGGTGGAAATTTTTCACCAGTTCGTGTTTCTCTTCATCATGAATCTCAAGAATCGGATTTTCCAGGAGTTCAATTGCGATGATGTTGGGCATATCGTATTACGGTTTGGTCGTTATCAATTGGCAGTGGGCAGCCATCAGCGGACAGTTGTCAGGGGGCTGGCTTGACTTGTTCTGCCAGCCATTTTTGCTCGCGTTCCAGTTCCGCCCGCAGTTCGTCTTCGGAGGGGAGTACCAAGCGGTATTTGCTGGCGAACAGTTGTTCGTTTTCGTGCAGTACGGAGTAGCGCACCACGGACGCATCCTTGCCGGCGCACAGGATTATGCCGACGCAGGGGTTGTCGTCGTGGGCGCGCCGCTGATCGTCATACATGCGCATGTACATATCCATCTGGCCAATGTCCTGATGAGTCAGCTCGCCCGTCTTGAGATCAAACAGCACGAAGCACTTGAGGAGATAGTTGTAGAAGACCAGGTCAATGTAGTAGTCCCTGGTCTCGGTACTGATGCGCTGTTGGCGGGCAACGAAAGCAAAACCTTTGCCCAGTTCGAGCAGGAAACCTTGAAGCTTGTCGATCAAGGCCTGTTCGAGATCCGCCTCCAACAACCTGCCCGATTCCGGCAATCCGAGGAATTCGAGCAGCACCGGATCGCGAACGAACTCGCGCGGGTCTTGTTGGTACGGAGCAACCGACGCTGCAGCCTCGGCCCGAACCGTTTCCCTGTCGCGGCTGGCAAGCAGGCGCTCGTAATACAGAGTGCCGATCTGCCGCTCCAGCGCGCGCGTGCTCCAGTTCTGATTGGCGGATTCCTCCATGTACCAGCGCCGGGCCTGCTCGTCCTCCACGCGCAAGAGGGTGCGGTAGTGGGTCCAGCTCAATTCGTGACGCAGTGCGTCACGAATTGGGAATGCCTGATAAAAGAGCCGCATGTAACGGAGGTTGGAGGCATCAAATCCCCGCCCGAACTCAGCCGTAAGCGATTCCGCCACCCTGGGAATCAGGCGCGCACCATAAACCGCCCTGTCCTGGCCTTGTTGCTCGTATTCAACGATATGCCTGCCAATCTCCCAACAGGTGCGCACCTGAACTGCATCCACCGCCCGCAGGGCCTGCTTGCGCGCCGATTCGATCAGGAAACGCAACTGGCCGACAAGGGCGGCAACCTCGGGTAAAGGCGTTACGGCTCCGGCTGCGGGCGTTGGGGTTGCGGGTTTGTTCCTGGAGGGCATGGTTGGGGTAGTTATCAGTTTGCAGTTATCAGTTGTCAGTTTTCTGGGGTGCAGGTGGTTGCTGTGACTTGATATTTGGTGGCGCAGTCGGGGCAGGCGACTTCGCCTGTGGCGTTGGGCAGGCGGACGCCGCAGCGGCACATCCAGCCGATGCGCCGGGCGGGCGTGCCGACCATCAAGGCATAGGCCGGCACGTCCCTGGTGACCACCGCGCCGGCGCCGATGAAGGCGTATTCGCCGATCTCATGGCCGCAGACAATGGTGGCATTGGCGCCGATGGAGGCGCCGCGCCGGACATGGGTGCGGCGGTATTCGTTCTTGCGGCTGACCGCCGAGCGGGGGTTGTTGACGTTGGTGAACACCATGCTCGGCCCGCAGAAGACGTCGTCCTCCAGCGTGACCGCGTCGTAGATGGAAACGTTGTTCTGCACCCTGACGTTGTTGCCGATCACGACATCGTTGCCGACGAAGACGTTCTGTCCGAAGGAGCAGCGCTCGCCGATGCGGGCGCCGGAACAGATATGCACCCAGTGCCAGACACGGGTGCCCTCGCCGATCTGGGCGCCAGGATCGACGATGGCGGTGGGGTGGATGTCTATGGGCATAGTTGGCAGTTGGCAGTTTTCAGGGGGCAGTTTTTTTAGCGTTTTAGGGAGCGGGATAGGCCTACCAGCATGGCTGAGAGTTCCTGGGTTTCTTGTATCCAGCGCTTTCCCTGTTCTCTGTCAATGTAGTCGATTTCAATTCCTATGTAGATCTGGGTGCGCAGCTCGCCGCAGGAGCCTTTGGCTATCGTCAGGAACCGGGCCTTGTCCGTCGCGGTTTGTCGTTCCATGCCTTCGGCGATGTTGCTCGGTATCGACAGCCCGGCACGCGTAATCTGGTCCCGAAACCCGTAATCCCGGCTCTCCGCAAAATAGCGATACAAATCCGCGCTCAATCGCGCTGCCCGTTTCCAGACCTCCAGGTCCTCGAATTTCATTTCTTTTAGTTGTCAGTTTGCAGTTGGCAGTGTGCAGTAACTGCAAACTGATAACTGCCCACTGCACCCTGATAACTGCCCACTAATAATCTAAAGGCAAAGATATCCGCTTCCCATCCCGCGCCGACAGATAACAAGCGATCAACGTCTCGAGCGACTTGAGGCCTTCGCGGCCGTCGGTTTCCGGCTCGGCTTCGCCGCGCAGGACCTTGATCACGTTGTCGTAGTAGAGCGGGTGGCCGAAGCCGTAGACGGAAGTCGTCTCGTAGCTGGCGGTCTTGACCTTCTCGTCGTCCGCGTCCGGCTCGGCGAATTCCCAGTGCTGGATCTCGTTCACGGCGACGCCGCCGACGCGCACGGTGCCCTTCTCGCCGATGATGGTGATGCTGCCCTCGAGATTCTTCGGGTAGGTGAGCATGGTCACGTTCATCGAGCCGAGCGCGCCGGAGCGCCAGCGGATGTTCATCACGCCGGAATCCTCCACCTCGATGTTGCGCGCCAGCGTGGCGGTGTAGGCCTGCAGGCTTTCGATGGGGCCGATCAGCCAGTCGAGCAGGTCGACGTAGTGGCTGGCCTGATTCATGAAGGCGCCGCCGTCGAACTCCCAGGTGCCGCGCCACTTGGCGCTGTCGTAGTACTCCTGCGGCCGCGTCCAGAAGACGTTGATGTTCACCATGTAGATGCGGCCAAAACGCTGCTTCTCGACGGCGCGCTTGAGCAGCTGCAGGGTGGCGTTGCGCCGGTTCTGCTTGACGACGAACAGCCGCACGCCGGCCTGGTCGCAGGCGGCGACCATGCGCTGGCCGTCGTGCCAGCGGGTGGCCATGGGTTTTTCCGTCAGGACATGGCGGCCGGCCTCGGCCGCCTTGATGGCCTGCTCGGGGTGCAGCCCGCTCGGCGTGGTCAGCACGACGGCATCGGCGTTGGTGTCGGCAAGGAGGGCATCGAGGTTGGAGTAGGGCTTGGCGCCGGTTGCGGCTGCAGCCTTTTCCAGGGCTGCCGGGTCGACGTCGCAGACACCGACGAGCTCGACGCGATCCTTGTGCTGCTCGATGGCGCCGAAATGGTTCTTCGCGATGCGGCCGCAGCCGACCAGGGCGAAGCGGAGTTTGCGGTCGAGAATGGGAGCGGGATAGTGGCGCATGATCAGGCCTTGACGACGTTGGCAGCGGGTTGGAGATAGACGCCGCGGGTGTCGACGATGAGCCTGGCGTGCTTGCCGATCAGCTCGTAGTCGAAGGCGTCGTGATTGGTGGCGAGCACGACGAAGTCGAAGCCTGCGATGCTCTCGGGCGTGAGCGGCACGCTCTTCAGGTCGAAGTGGTGCTGGCGCATCTTGGGGAAGACGGGGACGTGCGGGTCGGAATACTCGACGACCGCGCCCTTCTTGACCAGCAGTTCCATGAGCTCGACCGAGGGGGACTCGCGCATGTCGTCGACGTTCTTCTTGTAGGCGATGCCGAGCACCAGCACGCGGCTGCCGCGGATGGCGCGGGCACGCTCGTTGAGGGCCTCGGTGATCTTGCCCACCACCCACTGCGGCATGGTGCTGTTGATCTCGCCGGCCAGCTCGATGAAGCGGGTGTGCAGGCCGTATTCGCGCGCCTTCCAGGTGAGGTAGAAGGGGTCGATGGGGATGCAGTGTCCGCCGAGGCCGGGGCCGGGATAGTAGGGCACGAAGCCGAAGGGCTTGGTGGCCGCGGCGCGGATGACTTCGTGGATGTCGATGCCCATGCGGTCGGCGATGATCTTCATCTCGTTGACCAGGCCGATGTTCACCGCGCGGTGGATGTTCTCGAGCAGCTTGGTCATCTCGGCGGCGCGGGTGGAGCTGACCGGCACGACGCGGTCGACCGCGACGCCGTAGAGGGCCATGCCGGCCTTCTGGCAGGCCGGCGTGGTGCCGCCGCAGACTTTCGGGATGGTCCGGGTGACGAAGTCGGGGTTGGCGGGATCTTCCCGCTCCGGGGAGAACACCAGGAAGACGTCTTCGCCCACCTTGAAGCCGCGCGATTCGATGCGGGGCTTGAGTTCCTCGTCGGTCGTGCCCGGATAGGTGGTGCTCTCGAGGGAGACGATCTGACCGCGGCGCAGGTGCGGGGTGAGCGAATCCATCGTGTCGAGGACGAAGCTGAGGTCCGGCTCGCGGTAGCGGTTGAGCGGCGTCGGCACGCAGATGACCAGGGCGTCGGCCTCGGCGCTGCGGGAAAAATCGGTGGTGGCCTCGAAGCCCTTGCTACGCGCCGCGGCGATGGCCGAGGCAGCGATATGCTCGATATAGCTCTCCCCCTTGTTGAGGCGGGCTACCTTCTCGCCGTCGATGTCGATGCCGAGCACGCGGAAGCCCACTTCCGAATAACGCAGCATGAGGGGCAGGCCGACATAGCCCAGACCCACGATGCCGATGGTGGCGCTGCGGTTGGCAATCTTGCCGAGAAAGTCGTCGAGAATCATGTTCGCATAACCAAAAAAGGGGGAATTTTATCAGTCGGGTTGTCGGGCTGAGGCCCGACCTACGGAAGCGTCCAATTGCACCGCGGCGTCTAGCTCCTGGCGCAGCCGCTCGATTTCTTCGTGGGCGGCGCGGTATTCGTCTTCCTTCAGCCGCAGGAAGGCGCGCGTCAATTCCAGCTTGGCGGCAATGCCGCTGGGCGTGAGGAGGTAGGCATAGGCCAGCTTGTTGTCGCTGCGGCGGAAGTTGTTGGCCTTGACCAGGCCCTTGTCGAGCAGCGCCTTGAGGAGGTAGTGGGTCTTGCCGAGGCTGACGCCGAGGGCGCGCGCAAGCTCCCGCTGGCTGACCTCGGGCTGCTCCTCGATCAGGCGGAGAACGCGGTAATGGGCGGCTTCGCGGGGGGTCACAAATATCCGTTCAATTGTTGAACGGATGGGAATCTAACATGACATCAGGAGGTTGGACAAGGGGACGGGGCTGCAATCGTGTCAATCCGGCTATCTTGCCTCCGGTCATAGTCTTACCCAATGTTCGGGGTTCGCGCCTGCAACGATGCCCAGGCTCAGACGCGTGTCGAAACTGACGAAGCGGCAGCCGTGGCGCACCGCAAGACCAAGCAGGTAGCTGTCGGTTATTTGCCGATGGCCGAGCAGTTGCCGCCAGTTCACCCGGCCGGCGTCCAGCAGGCTGTAGTCGTCCGCCAGAAAGGCGTGGGCCAGATGCGCGGTAGCTTGCGCCAGGCGGCCGGCAACGGCGACCAGCGGCAGGGTTTGCGGGTAAGCGGGCTGAGCCATGATGCGCAGGCAGCCGTTTTGGGTAAGCGGGCAGGAGGCCCAGCCGTGGGCGATTTCCTGCTCGAGCCAATGGCTGGCCCGGGCGTGGTGCACGTGCCCGGCATCGAGCAAGGCAATCAACACGTTGATGTCGAGCAAGGCGCGCATCAAACGCCTTCCGTATCACGCAGGCGATCGATCAGTTCGTTGGTGACAATTATGCCCCGCGCCGGAAACGGTTGGAAACCAGTAGCCGGGGACGATTTGCCGTGTGCATCCGCGTCGGTCGCACTGCCGGCCAGAGCCTGGCGCACGAGACGCGAGATCACTTTGCCAACGCCCGCGTTTTCCATGCGAGCGATTTCCTTCGCTGCAGCGAGGACGTCGTTTTCAATGTCTATGGTGGTACGCATGCCGGCCTCCAGATGAACCTAATGTCATCATGATGCTAACACATCATGATGACATTAGGTCGGTCCCTTCCGATATGATTTTATTGTATCTGGAGCATCGTCTGGCTGAAGCCCGGCCTACGACTTGTAATAGCCGCGATACCACTCGACGAAGCGGCGCACGCCTTCCGGCACCGGCTTAGCGGGGGCGAAACCGGTGGCGGCGCGCAGCTCGGCCGTGTCCGCGTGGGTCGCCGGCACGTCGCCGTCCTGCAGGGGCAGGAAGTTCTTCTCCGCCTTGCGGCCGAGCGCCTCCTCCAGCGCCTCGATGTAGGCCATCAGCTCCACCGGCTGGTGGTTGCCGATGTTGTAGATGCGCCAGGGCGCCCAACTGGTCGCCGGGTCGGGATGCTCCTTCTCGAAGGCCGGATCGGCCTGGGCCGGGCGGTCGAGCACGCGCACCACGCCCTCGGCGATGTCGTCGATGTAGGTGAAGTCGCGCTGCATTTTTCCGTGGTTGAAGACGTCGATCGGCTTGCCCTCGAGGATGGCCTTGGTGAACAGGAACAGCGCCATGTCCGGCCGGCCCCAGGGGCCATAAACGGTGAAGAAGCGCAGGCCGGTGGTCGGCAGGCCAAACAGATGGCTGTAGGTGTGCGCCATCAGTTCGTTGGATTTCTTGCTGGCGGCGTACAGGCTGACGGGGTGGTCGACGCTGTCGTGCTCGGAGAACGGCATTTTGGTGTTGCCGCCGTACACGCTGGAGCTGCTGGCATACACGAAATGCTTCACCTTGCCGTGCCGGCAGCCTTCGAGCAGGTTCACGAACCCGACCAGGTTGGTCTGCGCGTAGGCATGCGGGTTGGTCAGCGAGTAGCGCACGCCGGCCTGCGCGGCGAGGTTGATGACGCTGTCAAAGCGCTCCTGCGCGAAGAGGGCGGCCACGCCGGCGGTGTCGGCGATGTCGAGCTTGATGAAGCGGAAGCCCGGCCGGTCGGCCAGTTGCTTCAGGCGCGCTTCCTTCAGGCCGACGTCGTAGTAGTCGTTGAGGTTGTCGATGCCGACGACCTCGTCGCCGCGCGCCAGCAGGCGCTGGGCGACGTGCATGCCGATAAAGCCGGCACAACCGGTAATCAGGACTTTCATGATCGGTCAGAACTCACGCAAGACTTTGAAGCCCTCTCGCTCGGCGGCCGCGCAGAGCCTGGTGTCGAGGCAGACGAACTGCCATGCGTGCGGGCGATGACCGCAGGCAACCAATGCCGCGGCAAGCTGCAAAGCATCAGCCGAGCGCAGCGGATGCACGCGCAACAGGCGCGCAGCCGCCTCCCGCACCACGTCGAGCGGCTGGACCTCGTGCCACGATTCGTTGATTTCCTTCAGGCGGCGCAAGGCTTCGGTGACCATGCCCGTCTCCAGTCCGCCTTCACGCTCCAGGCGTGCCAGGGCCGACATGCATTCGACCGGGGTGCCCCACCAGGCGACGGCTTCGGGATTCGAGGAATGGAACTTTCGCAGGCCGGCACTGCTGGATTCATGGACTACCAGGGGCAATACGGCCGAACTGTCCCAGAAATTCATCGGCCCTGCTCGCGTTCCTCGATCAGCAGCGCCAAGGCGCTGGTGCTTTTCCGAAGCCGCAACGGCTGCTCGAGCACGCAGGGCTCGATCCTGCCGCGCCGGATGATCCCCTTGCGTTCGAGCAAGGCCAGGCTGCCGGATGCGGCCTCCGACTCCTCGGCGGCAATCGGCATCAGCTTGGCCACCGGACGGTCGCGGTCCGTGATGACGACAGTCTCGCCATGCCTGACCAGTTCGATCAGGGCACTCAATTGATTCTTAGTTTGGGATATCGAGGCTAGTTTCATATGGCTATTATAGCCAGATCATACGAAGAATCACCACAGCACTTGTACCGGAAAGTTCCGAAAGACCGGATCGCGGGTGACCAGGGTCAGGCCCTCGATCTCGGCCTGGGCGGCAAGCATGCGATCGAAGGGATCGCCGTGGTTGTTTGGGTAGCCCCCCGCCCTGAGGCCATGTGCGCAACTCAGATTCAGAAGGAGGAACCCGTCGGCGGCCACCAGTTCCATAAAGCGGGGTGCAGGATCTTTCGCCTCGGGCAGCTTGCCCAAGCGGTCCTTGGTGGCGATTTCCCAGGCACTGACGGCGCTGACGTGGATTTCGTTGCGTTCGTCGAGGATCGCCGCCTGCGCCGGCGCGGACAAACGCCGGTCGTTGATGAACCACCAAAGCAGGGTGTGTGTGTCCAGCAGCAGTTTCATTTACCCTCGTTGAGCGGATCGCCCGGCCAGCCTTCCTCCCACAGCTTCAGTTCTTCAGGCGGCAACGGTTCGAAGAAAGCGTCAGTGATCGAGCCTTTCAGCCGCCCCGGCTGGCGGCGCGGCTTCTCGGTGGCAAGGGGCACCAGCTTGGCGTAGGGTTTGCCGGCTTTCGCCAGCACGATCTCTTCGCCGGCATGGGCGCGCTCCAGCAGCTTCGAGAAATGGGTTTTTGCGTCGTGCACATTGACCATTGTTGCCATATTCATCTCCTTGGACTAGGTCCATGGACTAAGTCTAGCATAACTTATTGACAGGGTATAATTCTCCGTCAATGAAAATCCTCCTCGTCAAAACCTCTTCGCTTGGCGATGTCGTGCACAACCTGCCCGTCGCCAGCGATATCCGCGCGCGTTTTCCGCAGGCCCGCATCGACTGGGTGGTGGAAGAAGGCTTTGCCGACATCCCGCGCCTGCATCCTGCCGTCGGCAGGGTGATTCCGGTCGCGGTGCGGCGCTGGCGGCGCAATCCGTTCTCCGCCATCACCTGGTGCGAGCTGCGCGCCTATCGCACGGCGGTGCGCGCCGAGCGCTACGACCTGGTGCTGGACACGCAGGGGCTGATCAAGAGCGCGCTGCTGGCGCGGCAGGCAGCGGGGCCGCGCGCCGGCTACGCCGCCGAGGCGGCGCGCGAGCCGCTGGCGGCACGCTTTTACGACGCCACCTACGTCATCCCGAAGAACCTGCATGCGGTGGAACGCAACCGCTGGCTGGCCGCCGCCGCGCTCGGCCATGAGCCGAACCTGCCGCTCGACTACGGCATCGCCGCCGCGCCGCTGGCCGCGCCCTGGCTGCCGGCGCAGCCGTACTGCGTGCTGCTCACCGCCAGCAGCCGCGCCGACAAGCTGTGGCCGGAGACCGACTGGCTTCAACTCGCGGCAGCGCTGAATGCGCACGGACTGGCCTGCGTGCTGCCCGGCGGCAGCTTCGATGAGCGCGCCCGCGCCGCGCGCCTCGCCGCCGGCATGGCGCAGGCGGTCGCCGCCCCGCAGATGGGCATCGCCGAACTGGCGCAACTGCTGGCCGGCGCGCGCCTCGTCGTCGGCGTCGATACCGGCCTCAGCCACATCGCCGCCGCCCTGGGGAGACTGACTTTCTGCCTGTTTGCCGGCTCACACCCGGAACTGACCGGCGTCTACGCCGGAGAAACGGCGATCAACCTCGGCGGCGTTGGCGCGCCACCGACGGTCGAACAGGTGATCGGCGCAGTCGAGGACCATGTAGGTCGGGCTTCAGCCCGACATTGGCCATCGATCGACTGCTGCTGTCGGGCTGAAGCCCGACCTACGGGCCGGCCTGCGGAATGATGGCGCGCTTCTTCTACAATCTGGCGCTGCTGCTCCTGCTGCCCTACGTCGGCCTGCATCTGCTCCTGCGCAGCCGCCGCCAAGCGGAATATCTTCGTCATGTCGGCGAGCGGTTCGGTTTTTTCCCCTCACCCCAGCCCTCTCCCCGGGGGGGCGAGGGAGTAATTTGGCTGCACGCCGTCTCGGTCGGCGAGACGCGCGCCGCGGTTCCGCTGGTGGCGGCATTGAAAAAACGTTATCCGGACCATCGCATCCTGCTCACGCACATGACGCCGACCGGCCGGCGCACTTCCGAGGAACTGCTCGGCGACGGCGTTCTGCGGGCCTATCTCCCTTACGACTACCCGCTCGCGGTGCGTCGCTTCCTGCGGCATTTCCGGCCGGCCGTCGGCGTCATCATGGAGACTGAGCTCTGGCCGAACCTGGTGGCGGCCTGCAAGACGCAAGGCGTGCCGCTGCTGCTGGCGAACGCGCGCCTGTCGGAAAAATCGGCGCGCCGCTATGCCCGCTTTCCCAACCTGACGCGCGGCGCCCTGCAAGGCCTCGCCGCCATCGCCGCGCAGACCGGGCAGGACGCCGACCGCCTGCGCGCGCTGGGCGCGCCGCAGGTCGAGGTGCTGGGCAACGTCAAGTTCGACACGCTGCCGCCGCCGGAGCAGCTCGCGCTCGGCGAAGCCCTGCGCCGGAAAATCGGGCCGCGCCCGGTGCTGCTCGCCGCCAGCACGCGCGAGGGCGAGGAGGCCCTGCTGTTCGCGGCGCGGGCGCAGCATCCGCCGGGCGAGACGCTGCTCGTCGTCGTGCCGCGCCACCCGCAGCGCTTCGAGGAAGTCGCCGCGCTCGCCGGCAGGGCCGGATTTACTGTCATCCGACGCTCCGAGATCGCTGTAGGAGCGGGCTTGCCCGCGATCCCAGGCGCCGAAATCGCGGGCAAGCCCGCTCCTGCGGAAATCCTGCTCGGCGACAGCATGGGCGAGATGTTCGCCTACTACGCCGCCTGCGACGTCGCCTTCATCGGCGGCAGCCTGCTCGACTATGGCAGCCAGAACCTGATCGAGGCCTGCGCGGCGGGCAAGCCGGTGTTGATCGGACGATCGACCTACAATTTTTCGCATGCGGCCGAGCAGGCGCTGGAATGCGGCGCGGCGCGGCAAATCGGCTCGGCGGAGGAACTGCTGGAAGTCGCCGACGCCCTGCTGCGCGACGAAGCGGCGCTCAGGCGCATGGGCGAAGCGGGAAGGGAATTCGCCGCACGCCACCGCGGCGCGACGGCGAGGACGCTGGAAATGATCGAACGGTATCTGTCGCCGTTGTCGGGCTGAAGCCCGACCTACGGGGAATCGTGATTCGCCGTGACGCCTTCGTAGGTCGGCCTTCAGGCCGACACAAGCGTTAAACACGCATGACCTACAACGCGCTGCGCAAGGGCAGATTCTCTGAGCCGAACCGCGCCTATTTCATCACCGCCGTAATCAGAGACCGGCGCCCGGTTTTTTCTGATCTGTGCACCGCCAGGATGCTGGTCAGACAAATGCGTGTGCTGCACGACGAAGGAACGGTCAGCTCCCTGGCATGGGTTGTCATGCCAGACCATCTTCATTGGCTGTTCCAACTCGGGGACAGCGCAAGCCTGAAGAAAACCATTGGTATGTTGAAGGGCCGCAGCAGTCGGCAGATCAACAGGCATCTGGGCCATGAGGGCGCCCTTTGGCAGACTGCGTTCCATGACCATGCGCTGCGGGAGGAAGAGGATTTACGGGAAGTCGCCCGCTATATCGTGGCTAATCCTCTGCGGGCCAAGCTGGTGGCGTCGCTGTCGGAATACCCGCACTGGGATGCGGTCTGGCTGTGACGGCCTTCGTAGGCCGGCCTTCAGGCCGACTTGGGCGGTTGACTCGCGGCAGCTGTCGGGCTGAAGCCCGACCTACAAAGCCTCCGAACGCCTCTGTAGGTCGGGCTTCAGCCCGACAGCTGCCTCTATTTCTCGAGCAATGCGTTGATCGCCTGGACGTCTTCTTCGCCCAGGCTGCCGGCCGCCGCCTTCAGACGCAGTTGCGCCAGCAGGGTGTCGTAGCGCGCCTTGGCCAGGTCGCGGCGGGTGGAGAAGAGCTGCTGCTGGGCGTTCAGCACATCGATGTTGATGCGCACGCCGACTTCATATCCCAGCTTGTTCGAATCGAGAGCCGACTGGCTGGACACCAGCGCCTGCTCGTAGGCTTTCACCTGGGCCATGCCGTTGGTCACGCCGAGATAGGCCTGGCGGGCGCCGAGGGCGGCGCTGCGGCGCGTATTGTCGAGGTCCGCCCGGGCCTTCTCGCGCAGGGCGACCGCTTCGCGATCCCTGGACATCACCGCGCCACCGGCGAAAATCGGCAGGGTGAGCTGCAGGCCGACCGTGCTGGAATGCGCGTCGCTGCCGAAAGGGGCCACCACGCCGGCGGCCAGTCCGCCCGTGGCCGAGCTGCGGCCGCGGGTGGCCACCAGATCCAGCGTGGGCAGATGGCCGGCGCGCTGCTTGTTGATTTCCTTGTCGGCGATCTCGAGTGCCGCTTCCTGGGCCGCCACCAGCGGGCTGCCGGCTTCGGCGGCTTCCACCCACTTCGTCATGTCGTCGGGCTGCGGCCGCTGCAACTGCACCTGGGCACGCAAGGCCGCCAGCGACTCGGGCACCTTGCCGATCACCTGGCGCAGGACCTGCCGCTTGATCTCCAGTTCGTTCTGCGCCGACAGTTCCTGCGCCGTG